>ERZ773055.72-NODE-72-length-68683-cov-6.898919_pt1 | contig 68683 bp, 62 predicted proteins | sample MGYA00580515_ERZ773055 | MGnify/ENA primary metagenome ERZ773055 (study PRJEB29015, sample SAMEA2737993) | human oral metagenome | biome: human oral; feature: human-associated habitat; material: dental | place: China | collected 2064 ...
CGTCCTGCATATTTTCAGGGGAAAGCGTCCGGTCGAAATCATAGCAGACCGCCAGAACAGGCCTGCCCTCTATTTCTCTGCGCGCTGTTTTCATGATGTACACTTCCTTTCTATCCGTATGTTTTAAAATCATTATACTGCAATACAAAAAAAGAGCCCTTTAAAGCAAGACTCCCTCACTTTTCATATAGATATTTTACCCGCCGGTTAATAAACGAATGGAGTCCATGCCCCTGCGCCGCCAGACGCTTCATTTCCTCCACATTCTCCCGTCCGGCACTTTTGTAAGAATAGCGATACACACTCCCTGTATCTGCAAATTCCACCTCAATATAGGTATCGCCAATCTCATATCCTGCTATACCGGAATTTCCATTTACATTTTGATAGATTTTCATCTATTCTCTCCATAACAAAATACAATAAATCATACATGATCCAATACTTTTAAATACTCCCTTAAATAATATAATGAACTTTGTTCCGTATTAATGTATTCTTCCTGAAATATTCCTTTGGAGAAATCTCTTTTCATATAGAATAAAGGCCTTCCGGAAAAGTATCTTTCAGCTGTGGAAAAGTTGCCTCCCGCACCTGTATACTTGGAAAACAAATGTTTATCCGCCTTTTGTCTTGCTTCATTAGCATATCCGAGATGGGGATATAATGGCCTGTTATTACTGCCGGGCAAACCGCGGAGTAGCCATTGTTCAAAATCAGGAAATGACAAAAACATATTATTCCCAATATTTTCATTCTCCAGAAATTTAATAGTTGTAATAAGATTTTTTCTTTCCGTCTCTTCCTGTGCTCGGTCCAAATCACAAAGAACAAATACAATATCAAGGCTATCCCTTCGCTTTGCAATCCAATTCTTTATACCAACATATCCACCGCCCTGATATTCCTCTACACTAAACGATATATTCAGATAATCCTTTTGGTCAAAAAGATAGAAAATGATATTTTTTTCAGTCTTCCCTTCCACCAGGAATAGAACCTTTTTCTTAGGTTTCCTTCTAGATGAAGCAGGCCTTCGAATGGATTTACTCACCGGCCCCACCAAACCTTCCTTTAAGATAATCTTCGTATAATTTATTTTTGTCATTACGAAGGTCAAAATCATCCAAAGAATAGACCTCTGATGACAAATCAGATTTTTTATTCACAATGTATAACTGCTGGGGATGAAAAACATTCTGATTCATCAAAAAAGGATTATGAGAAGTAATAATAAACTGCCCCTTATTTTCCTTCGTATTTATCAAATCATTAAACAACTCAAGCAAAGAACCCGTGCTGATGGAAGAATCCAATTCATCAATAGCCAGTACATCCCCATTGATCATATTGGTTATCAAAACATCCATTAAATGGCATATTTTTTGAATCCCTTTGGATTCTATTCCCAAATGGTAATTCTTTTTTCCCCGGAAAATAAGAACTTCATATCTGTCTGCCTGGATTTTTTCAAATCCGATATCCATAATCGTTCCATCCAGCATATGAAAAACAGATAAAATACGCTTTTTATTATTTTCCCAAAAGCCCTTGCGTTCTTCGTTCACAACTCTGATGTCATTCCTATCCAGCAGAGGTACAACATCCCGGATATTTGTTTTTACGGTGGCTGCCAATTTTTGGAAAGAAGTAATATATTCCCCCATGTAGTCTTTCAGCTTCAGCAGATATAGTTCCGTAGAAACACCGGAAAATAACCGGATAAGGGCATCCCGCTCTTTTATACCGCTCAGATTTGCGATAGATAACTTCCCGTCAGAAAAAGAAAAAATTTCCTGTCCGTTTAAAACCAACTTTTCGGAAACGATTTTCTCACAGTCATAGGCAATTCGGTACACATAATCCTGATCACTTTTCACATCATATAAACCGATTTCAAAACCAACTGTTTCGCAGTCAAAATTAATCAGGTTCCGACGCATATCATCAACAGCACCTAAATTCAATCCGCGATTAATCATTGAAATGAGATGCTCCATGCCAAGCAGCACATTAGACTTGCCGGACGCATTCATTCCAAAAAGAACAACCGCTTTCATTAATTTATACTTTGGCGTGTGGATAAAATTATCTTCAAAACGGGTTTTTGTAATCCGTGTATGAGGTTTGGGCACGAAATAAAGCTCCACCTTTTTCTTAACAGAAAGAAATCCTTCCATAGAAAAATACGTAATCATAGCTATCACCTCCTGTCATTACTATATCAAATCAGCCTGATTACAGTCAATAATATAAGCGAAAAATTCGTATTTATTTAAATAGTTAGAATGAAGATTTTATCAATTCCTCTGTAACCACAATAGAAATACAAAAAAGATGGTACCGCTACCATCTTCTCATGTATCATTTCCTGTCAATATTTTCCGTTTTAAAAAATGCCAACCCTTTTTCAGCCAGTCCCCCTTCTCAGCAGCTGACAAATCTTATTTTTCTCTTCTCTATTCATACTCGTGAAATATATAACTCCGCTGTACAGTATAATATAACCAATCATTTTAATCACGAAAACCGTGTTACTGCCGCTCATCGTCATTATATTTATAAAACATCCAATGATACAGCAAAACATGATCCTAAATGAAATTTTTATAATCTGTTTCCAGAACTCTTTAATTTGTAAACCGGTAACAGAAGAGTAGTACCAGTTCATAACCAGCCCATTTCCGATAAACATAGAAAATCCGGTTGCAAAGGCACAACCTATACCGCCATATTTCATTCCCAAAGGTATCGCCAGAATCAGATTTAAGATGCCAATGCCAAAATAAACCTTGGCACGAAAATCATAATGATTCTGTGCCTGTAAAATAGAAAGTCCTATATTCTGAATCAAGTCAATCGTGAACGGAATAATAATAAGCAGTGTAATCCAATATGCATCTTCAAACCCGTCTCCTGCCCATATCTGAATAAATTGTTTCCCGAAAATGATAAAACCGGTAGCTACCAGCCCCAATAAAAAATATTGCCAGCGTCCAATTTGTATAAATAACCCTGACAGCTTCTGTACCGGTTCCTTTCGAGCAACCATTTCTGTAATATGCGGAAGATACACACCGGAAATCGCATTCGACAATGCCATATAATTCATATAAATGAGCGATGAAATGGAATAAACAGCTACCGCAAATGTACCGCTGACAATCCCCAATATAACCTGATTAGTTTTAAAAAACACCTGATCAATTAATGAAATAGCAAACACACTCAACGCAAGCTTTTTAAACTCATGAATCAATTTACTGTCCCAATAATGAAACCGAATACGAATACCCAGTTTTTCAAAACAGTAATATCCCCGCACAAAAATCAGGGCTATATTCATTAATGTCTGAACCATTGCTACAGAAAGCGCACTTGGATATTGCCGTAATACCAATATAACCAAAAGCGGCTGTAATACTAATTCAACTGTTTCTGCGCCCTTTAAAAATAAAAATTTTTCATGGGCATTAATTACCGCACGGAAAACCATAGTAGAAAGTGTAAGGGCAATATTAAAAAGAAGTAAAAGAAACAGACTCTTCGCCTCTCCCACTTCCTTTGCCGTCATACTTCCTGCAAATATCTGATTCAGGAAAAAATAACAAACACTTCCGATACATAAAACAAATACAGCAATAAAGCCATATCCCCGAAGAGAAATAGCCAGGATATTTTCCATACCGGCAATATCATTTAACGCCTTATACTTTGCATAAAATCTTACAACTGCTGCTGTCAGGCCAAAATCCATAATGCTGAAATAAGCAATAAAGGAACCTATCAGCTGATATAGGCCATACCCGCTGCTTCCGATATAGAAAAGCAATAAAGGCACATAAAGAAACCCTACCAGTGCATGTAAAAAAATATTTACATAGCTGATAACAATACCGATTTTCCGCTCATTCATCCATCCGATCCTTGCCCTAAAACCACCGCATAAGATAAACCTAAAAGAAGCCATAACCCATAAACTACAGATAAAGAATCATTTGCTCCTACAACCAACGCGGCAATCACCGCAATTAATAGACAAACATACTCTCTACATTTTTTCTTTTTTATTAACCAAATTAATTTATATAATATCCAGCCGAATGGAAATAAAAATGCAGATAGCCCCATCAAACCATTTGCGGAAAAACGTTCCACATATTCATTCATTGCACCAATAGGATATTTTAATATGCCAAATTTATTTTGATTCCCTATCCACATTTTAACTCCAGGATTCTCTTTTTCTGCAAACTCAAAATAATCTTTTGTATAAGAATCATTCAGATATGTCCCTTTCCCTAATAAAGGTGATTCCATCCCCATCCTAAAATGTGCTTTTAACAAAGCATATCTTGAACCATTACTTCTTTTATCTTCTCCAGCTAGTGAACCCAAATTCTTATCTACCACCTCCACTGCAGAAATTTTAGGTGGCTCAATTATGTCTTTAGATATACCAATATTATCTATATAATTTATAAACCTTACGGATAAGAAAAATATACCCAGGCTAATACTTAGAATCATAATTACTATCTTGAAATAACGTCTCCAATCAAGCATAAGTAATCCTGCCACCATAAGCATTGTTATACCTAAAAACATAGCATATGCAGTACGTGCCTGAGTCAAAAAAATCATAAAGATAAATAAAGAATATCCTGTACCCAAAACAAACTTGAATCTTTTGTCTCTTGAATCATTTAAAAGATAAAACCAAAGTACCGGAAGCAATATAGCTGCATAGTTTCCCATATGTGATGGTTCTGGAAAAACTGAACGTAATTGTTTATCAGGCCAAAGCAATGGCGGCCACCAATCATGCTCTACTTTAATAACATGAATATATGGATTTATTTGTTCCAAAAATTGTTTTCCGAACTCTCCACCTGCCAGATATTGGATTTCAAAAACACTATATCCGATTACAAAAATAAGAGAACATAATATCCCTTTAGTAAAAAAATTGAATCCACGTTTCCAATCATCATGATACCAACAAAAAATCATATAAGAAACACCAAATGTCATAATAAACTTTAGAACAATTCCACCAAATCTAAATATCCCCCATAATAGTGCTATTGCTTTTCCTTCTATTGTTATTCCTATCTTTTCACAAAAAATAATTATCGTTGCCATTTTTCCCATCTGTTCAATTGGCACACTAACAATAGCATCATAATATGGATAATGAATTAATCCTACAATCAATGAAATAAAAAGTATACATAAATATACCCCACCATAAAGAAGAAATCTTTTGTATTCTACTAAAACATTCCCAGATTTTAAATGGCAGTATATGGTATATATAGCTCCAAATAGAATAGGATATGCAACTAAATTATTCCCTATTCCACTTCCTAAAAACTTTAATTGAACTATATCGGGAATATTATTGAATACAAGACATATCCCCATAATAAGAAATAAAAAATCTCTAATTTCAGTATGAACCATATTCATTTCACCTTTTTATAAATCATACATCTATCTACTTCTGAAAAAATACAATAAAAAAAGTAACCGAGTTTTAAATAAAATGTATAGGACTTTTCCTTTAACACTCAAATAAATTATATTATTTACATTGCAACCGGCGCTCCAAGGAAACTGTTTTAGCAAAGAGTGATATTCAATAAATGCTCCTTTCATACTCCCTTGATAAAATTCTGAGAAATAATAATTTGGCAATAAATCTTTTAATACATGCAAACTTTCATTTAAATAGCAACATTCTGTCTTCTTATCCTTAACATATTTCCACATAGCAGACAAACGCTCTTCATGCTTTTTTATAAAATCAGTCCGAAACCGATGCAAGGTTGAATCTTTACGCTGAATATAATAGTACCATAATTTTTTGATAACACCCGCTCGAATTGGATTCGACAGAAGGCGTAAGTTCCATTCTTCATCCTCACCAAAAGCCAACTTTTCATCAAATAAATTCCGTTCAGCAAGACTTTTTTTTACCATTTTGGCAATAGGTCCACGACTGACATATCCCTTTCCACATTTAAAACGACTCTGGCTTATATCAAACATATGGCAATACAATTCTTCAAGACCCTCTATATCCAAAAGATCAGCGGTAGAAAATAGATATTTTTTGTATGCTATATTTACAAGACGAGAGCAGTTTAATTTATCCTCCTTTACAGATTGCAGCATTCCATAAAGAATATCCAAATCATATTTCTGCAGTACCTGATACGCATCCATGAGCATACAGGGACAAATGATATCATCACCATCTACAAATGTAATATAATTCCCTACAGCATATTTTATCCCCAAATTTCTTGCTTTTGAAACACCATTATTTACAGTATGTATTACTCTGTAACGTGTGAAAAACCGCTTGGACAAGCGGTCAATATTTCTTGCACATGTTTCATTGCTCCCGTCATCAATAACAATAACTTCAAAATCTTTATATTGTTGTTGAGATATACTTGCAAAGCAATCCGCCATTTCTTTTTCTTTATTATTATAAATGGGAATAATGATGGAAAAAAAAGACATATTCACATATCTCCGCAAAAACTATCTAATACTGTTACATCCACATTGGATAAAAATTGATCAATTGCCTTGCATTCCGCCAAAACATCGTCTTCAGTCATCAGAAATCCATTCCTACCATCCCTGATATTGTAAAGGAATTCCACAATTTCGTATCGAAGGCCTTCCCCATCAAACTTATAAAAATATTTTCTATTTTTATTGACATCTTCATACCTGACTTCAAAAAACTCCGTTTTCCACCATGGCGCCGGCACATAAATATACCCCTTAGTCCCGGAGATAACCAAATCCCCTTCCGCTTTGGAGCGAATTGACACTATGGCACCTGCCATTGCATCCTCATATATGAAATTTAATTTTGTAATCATATCTATATGATTTTCTTTTTGTGTCACAAAACTTACACGTTTATAATTTGTTCCAAGCAACTTAAAAATAGCAAGCAAGGGATAAGCTGCCAAAGACTCCATGCTGCCTCCTGCAATTCTGATTTGGTTATTCAGTCCTTTCCCAAGTATTTGTGTAAAATTGGCTTCTACATTAACAAGCTTCCCGATCTGCCCGCTGCGTGCAAGTGAAACCATTTTCCCAAATGCGGGACAATAAGCGGTTTTAAGGCCTTCCATCAATATTACATGTTGTTTTTGTGCTAATTCCATCAGTTTTTTCGCTTTCTGGTAATCACTGCAGAAAGGAAATTCTGTCAACACATGTTTTCCTGTCTTGATGGCCTTTTCTATGTACAGCAGCCGTTCATGCAGCGGGGCATTGATATATACCGCATCTGCACAAGAAAGGAGAGCCTCATACGTCTCATATCGTTCTAAATCTTTATATTTTATCGATTTGTACTCACTGTATTCCTCCTCATTAGCAGCATATACACCTGCAACCTCAACACCACTGACAAACTTCAATTCATTCAAAAATCTATCTAAGATAGACTCATTGCCAACTATCCCCAAACGCAGATTATTGATATTTCTTATTTGTGTACTGGAAATCCCCTTTGTACGTTCCAAATAAATCACATGGCAATATTCATTCAAATAATCAAAATAACCCTTCCAGTCAGATCCTACAGTAAAAATATCCACTCCGTATTTTTTGATATCATCAATCTTTTGTCCAAAATATTCTTCAACGACAATTTCATCTGCAAAACCGGTTGCCTTCACATTTTCAATGCGGGTCATCAAAGAATCACGTACGTTAAACTTGCCCCTGGACTTATCGAAATAATCAGAGGTCACTCCTACGATAAGATAATCCCCTAATTCTTTAGCTCTTTTCAGAAGATTATAATGTCCCTGATGAAACAGATCATATGTACCATAAGTTATAACTTTCTTCATAGTATCTCCGTATTGACAAATTAAAAGTATAAATTTTTACAGATATTTATTTATCAATATCAAAAAACGCGTCAAGAAAAATTCGCATTGCTTTCACTGAGCCAACAGATACCCTTATATAATCCTTTAAAAATTCATTGTTATATGCATGTACTAATACATTTTTCTTCCCCGCGAGTTCCTTTGCGACTGAAACTGCATCATGCCTTGGCTTTACAAAAATAAAATTCCCCCTGCAATCACGACACTCATATCCATGATTTCGTAATTCTGCAAGAACATATTCCTTTCCTTTTTTTTCTGTTTCTATCAAATTCCTAATAATGTCAGGATGTTCCAAAAGCTTCTCCCCAAAAAGCAATGCCACCGCATTTACATCAAAAGTTAATTTGGCATTTCTTACATAGTTAATAATTTCAGGTGTACCAATAATAACGCCTAAACGACATGCCGCAATAGAAAATAATTTAGAAAAAGTACGCAAAATAATAACATTGTCATTCTGCTTCACATAATTTAAAAATGTCTTGTCATAAAAATAATGATACGCTTCATCAATAATAACTACTGCCCCCACAGATTTCGCCTTTGTGATTACCTTTTGCAACTCTTTTTCTGTATATACATTACCAATAGGATTATTTGGATTTAACAAAACAATAATTCTTGTTTCTTCATTCACTGCCGCAAGAATATTTTCTATTTTGATTGTAAAGTCCTTTTCATAAGCTACAGGAACATGTTTATATCCTAAAATAGAACAATTTACCCAGTACATTTCAAAAGAAGGTGATACTGTAACTACGGATTTTCCTCTTTCACCAAAAGTTTCTAGGAGATACCGGATTGCCATGTCTGACCCATTGGTTGCTGTCACATTTTCAAAACTCATATCGATAAATTCAGCATATTTCTTTAAAAATCTATCGGGCTCAGGATATACGGACAAAAACTCCGGTGTAATATTCTTTAATACGGAATCAACAAACTCCTTTGGCAACCCCTCAGGGTTTTCGTTCATATCATATCTATAGTATTCATACCGTCCCTGCTCGGGAAATACACGTACTGTATTTTTTATATTCTTATTGACATGAATCAAAATAAATGCTCCTTTTATTTTAATAACCCTAATGATACAAAGATGCCATTAAATAATTCATTGATAGCTTAATATTTTAATTTTGCTTTCTTTATCGCTTTAGTTGCCAAAATAATAATAACTGCGACTGCAGATCCTCCATAATAAACAAAGCAATAGAATATTACCAAATCTAAACCATTGAAAATAGTGGCAAGCAAAATCAAAAGCGGCAAAATACCTCCAATACCTAAAGTTTCTTCAATTCGTACCCTGAAACTCCCCACTTTACTATGATCTTTCCTTAAATCATTCTCAATTTCTAATACACCTTTTTCAGATAATTCTTTCTCCGTATTTTTATATTTTTGATAAATGAGTCTCATCAATGAGTCAGCACTTGATGCTAATGCCCCTAACAAAATAATCCAAGCATTTCCAGGCTTAAGTAGAGTTCCACCAAAATTATAAGCAGCTATCCCCATTGCGCTCCCCATAAGCCCCACCAAGATATAACTGCTCATTGAATCTGCAAACTCACCAAACGGTTGCTTCCTTACACTACGAGCTAAATTCCCATCAACACAGTCCAACCAAGACCATACACTAAATAGGACCGCACCACATATACATAAGCCCTTAGAATCAAAAAGGAACAAAATGCACCCTATAATCGCTACAATCACGGAAAAGTATGATACGGTATTAGCACTAATTCCATGATTTGCTGCAAAACTAGATCCATAAAAAGAAAGAGGACGATAAAATTTCTGCACCACAAATGCATCTTTTTTTCTCTTCCATTCCGGCATATTATCTTTAAAATACTTTGCAGTATATTTCATATTAATACCTCCCGTAATCATTATCATAGTATATAATCATTGATATTCTCATATAATTCCATAAGTCTTTTGCTTTCCACCTTAATATCAAACCCTGCTTTCCTTAAATCTTCTATAGAGGTTCTTCTACCTAACTTACTTTTAGAAAACTCCACAATCACCCTTCCCCAACTATCAACGCCATCAGATAATCTTTTATATTTAACCAATTCTGTACATTTCATTTCCAAAGGAACTGCAGTAGATGCAAGAACATTTAATCCATTGGTTTGTGCCTCTACTCCTACCATCCCCAAACCTTCATAATTCGATGGGAAAATAAATACATCCATAGCATTATATAAATCAGCAACATCATCCCTAATTCCAAGAAATTTAACTTTATTATTTATCTTTAACAATTTTGTTTTCTTCTGCATTAAACTCTTTAACGGTCCATCACCAATCAACATTAATTCTAAATTAGGCTGCTGTTGCAAAGCAAAATTAAAAACATCAATTAGAAATTCATGGTTTTTCTGAAACACGAAACGACCAACGTGGCCAACAACGAACTTTCCCTCCAGCCCTAAACTATGCCTCAGTTGGTTACGCTTCTCAAGATCGAACGCAAATTTCTCCAAATTAATTGCATTGTGAATAACAGTAACTTTATTATCAGTCTTAGCAACCTTCTGCCCATACATCCATAATGCGGCAAAATTACTACATGCCCAATAATGAGTAGCAAATAATTTCGAGAATGGACGTAATATAGATTTTAAGATATTACGTTTAGCCTCACCTGGAGACGATGTACTATGATTATGAAGTATTCTTACCGGCACTTTTGCTATCCAAGCAGGAAACAAAGAAAATACGCTAAGCGTATTCATATTGACATGAATGATTTTATAGTTATATTTTCGAATGATATGATAGACCTCAATCATGAATGCAATTGGATTTTTATAATATGGTGTAACCTTATAAACCCTCCCTCCCATTGCATCTATCTGTTCAGTAATATCAATTTTGTTATCATCATGAACAATAAAGTCAAACTGCACTTTATCCCTATTTATATGTTTGTAGTACTCCAAGATAACAGCTTCAACACCACCGCCTCCTACAATTCCTAGAACTTGCAGAATACGAATAGGTTTTTCCATCAATACGCCCCCTTACGCCTCAAAACCACACTGACTGTCCGCCAGAGCATGACTATATCCAGCCATATGCTCCAGTTATGGACATACCAGCTGTCCATGCGGACACGCTCAGGATAGTCTATATCACTTCTCCCGCTTACCTGCCACACACCGGTAATGCCGGGAAGGACACTGTAGTATTCTTTGATAAATTTTTCATAGCGGGGCACTTCTTTTCTGACGATCGGCCTCGGTCCTACAAGGCTCATTTCCCCTTTTAATACATTGATCAGCTGCGGAAGTTCATCAAGGCTTGTTTTCCTGAGGAAGGCTCCGCTTCTGGTAATACGGGGGTCATTTTTCAGCTTGAAATCTCTGTCCCATTCTTCTTTTGCCGCAGGATCCGATGCCAGAAGTTCTTCAAGCACTTCCTGGGAATTCACACACATGCTGCGGAATTTATAGCAGTCAAATTCTTTCCCATTTTTCCCAATCCGCCGATGCTTATAAATGACCGGTCCCGGCGAATCATGGTATATCCAGGCAGCCACTATGAAAAGGACAGGCAGAATACATATGCCGCCGATTATGGTTGCTGCGACATCAAAAAGCCTCTTGACTATCTGGTTCGATTTCCTTGCCAGATTATTTTTGATATGGAGCACCATGATTTTGGCATCGAAAAAAGACTCCGCTTCTATGTTGGACATCGGCACCCCCACCAGGTTCGGGATGACACCCACGTCTTTCACTAAAAACTGGGCCCGGTAAATGAGATCTGACAGGGCAGACTGGGACAATCCAGGCGCAGCAATCAAGACGGATTCCACACTTGTTTCCCGCACTACTTTTTCTAAATCACCAAATCCGCCAAGGATAGGGTATCGGTTAATATACTCCGTCTTTGGCTTATTATCTTCCAGAAATCCGATGATTTTGTACCCCATGCCGGAATCCTTCCGTATTTCCTTTGTAATGGCTTCTCCGGAAAGTCCGGCGCCGAGAATAAGGATAGGAATCTGAAGAAGGCGGAGTTTACGAAGGATCTTATTTGTCAGAAAACGAACGAAACAGAGAAGTATAAAATTAAATAATACAAAAAAAATCACGAAGAGCCGCGATACTTCTCCCGCCACCTGGGCGATGAACATAAGGATAATGGAAAACACCGTTCCATACAAAGAGGCATAGAACAGTTTCTCTGTCATTTTATAAGTAAGCATCCGCTTGGTATACAGCCCGCTGTACAGGATAAAGGGCATAAAAACCAAAGGAACCCAGAAAAATATATAAGATAAGTTGATATGATATACGTTATAAGTCATCACGATGTTTCTGAGATGCAGTGCCAAACACGCTGAAAGGGTCAATGCCATATAGTCTCCCACAGCAAAGACAAGGCCTGCCAGAAGTTTCCTGTCCGCAAATCCGTTCATTTTTTTATGCTGCTTTACAGGCTGACTGTTTTCCTGTTTCATCCTCTACCTCAAAGAATAATCTTGTATCACTATAAATTTTATATTTTTTACAGTATAACGTATCTGCTTCACACACGCTACTAATGTACCGCCAAAGCTGTCTCTTATAAAATCGGATTCCGCGAATGGATTGCCGCTTCCTTGTATCTGCTCCGGCATTCACCGAAAGATACCAACGCCGCGAAGATGCTGCAGAAGAAGTATCTATCGAACAGCAGCCTTAATCAAAAGGTTTTTGCTCTCCTCTCTCTTTTTGTGCATTATACCGGCTTGTTTAATATAAGAAGTCCGTTCCAAAATTCATAATAAGCATAAACTGCAAGATTCCTTTTTATTTGATTTTTCTTGCATGCAGCAAAAACGCATGATACTATTTTTTAAAAGGAGACCTAAAGAATATACAAAAAACTTATTAATCAGCAAACCGGATATAGACTCAGGATATCTTGATTAAATCGTTGTCTGATTTATTATTGGGTTTTATATGTCCAAGGAATAAAACGTGAGTTATTTAAGAATTTTTATGGCACAGTATTGTACGAAAGCTCTTATAAAATCAGATTCTGTAAACAATCCAGTGCTTTCTAATGCTGCAACCGCCAGCCTCATAAACAAAGAGAACGAATCTGAAAAATATTAACCTCCACAAGGTTAAACAAAATGGCAGAACGCTTTCATTATTCCGGCCCCGTTTTCTCTTCAATGCAGCAAGAGATACGGGCGAAGATATATGATTTCACCTTTAAACTTGTAAAGAAACGAAATATAAGGAGTAACAGAGCCCTCATTTTTACTCAATCAGGGGAATCCTCTTCTCTATTCCCCTATTTTTTCAAAAATGTTGGAGGTTAATATGAAAAATAAAATCGTGAACAGGAAGCTAAGAGATGGTAACTAGCTATTAGCGGCTAGCGGCTAGTAGCTAGCAGCTAAAAGCTAAAAGCCGCTTTACCAAAGGAAAATAACATGAAATAAATTTTAAATACTCATAAATAAAAAAAGACGGTATATCGTACATAAAAAGTACACCATCCTTTCCGCTGAATCAGCATTTTACAAAACAGGACATGTGTACTTTTTGTAATTTCCCGGAAAGCGGTAAAACCCTTATCAATCACCGTTTACTCTCCGCTATGTTTTACAGTCCGCTTTCCGCTATATCCTCATCTTCCTGCGCGGCGCCCAGTATACCGGCCAGGGTGTAGAGTCCTTTTTTGAATATCTTTTTTTCTTTGGCCGCTTCGCTGTACGGCAGAATACAGATTTCCCCCTTATTCATCCCGATAAGAGAAGTGATTTGTCCGTCTAAGAGGGCTTTCACGGCTGCCGCACCGAGGAGGGAGCCGAGGATGCTGTCTCTGGCCCCGGGGCGGCCGCCTCTTTGGATAAATCCCAGAATGGTGGTGCAGATATCTATATTCGTCCGTTCTTTCAGCCAGTCTCCCAAAGCTCTGCCATCGTCGGCGCCTTCCGCGCAGATGATGATGCTGTTTGTTCTGCCTTCTTTCATCTGCCCGATCAGGCTCCTTGCCAGCTTTTCACGGCTGAAGGGAACTTCGGGAACAAGGATGTATTCGGCACCGCAGGCAATTCCCGCATCAAGGGCTATATTTCCGGCAAACCGTCCCATCACCTCGATAATGGCTGCCCTGTCGTGGGCAGATGCGGTATCACGGATACGGCTGACCGCACCCACCACGGCATTGACCGCCGTATCATGGCCGATGGTTTCATCCGTGCCGTGCATATCATTGTCTATGGTGCCGGGTATGGTTACAGTGGGTATGCCAAGGCTGGACAAGGCTGCTGCCCCCTGGACGGAACCGTCACCGCCGATGACGATAAGTCCTTCTATCCCGTGATTTTTTAAGATCTGCGCGCCTTTTTTCTGATTGTCTTCATCAAAAAAGGCGGGACAACGGGCGGTTCTCAGCATCGTACCGCCGCGGAGGACGATCCCACCGGCATCACGATTCGTGAGCAGCCGGAAATCTTCTTCCAAAAGTCCCGAGTACCCCCGATGGATACCCACGATTTCACAATGCAGAAAACCCGCCATCCGTATCACGCTTCGAATGGCCGCGTTCATGCCCGGCGCGTCCCCGCCGGAGGTAAGCACAGCTATTTTTTTCATAGTTTCTCCTTTGATAAAGATGGTTGTCAGCTGTCAGTCGTCAGCTATCAGTTACCAGTTGTCAGTTATCAGATTTCATTTATCAGTTATCAGATTTCAGATCAATCCGATTCTTCAGACCAAATATCATTTTTCGTATTTCTTCTGTTCGTCTTAATAAACTATATATATCTGCTTGATCTGCAAAATCGAGTTTTTCACAGATAAGTAATTGCGTTTCTAATTCCGCAATTGAACCATTTGCAATGAACAGGAATCTTTTGAATTCTTTGTCAGAGTTTCTACCTGCTCCCTCTGCAATATTTGATGGAATCGATACGACCGCTCTTCTCATCTGATCCGACAATCCAAACAATTCTTCCTTAGGCAGCTGTTTAGTTAAACGATAGATATCTGCAGTTAAATCTAAAGATCTCTTCCAAACTTCAAGATTTCGATAATTCATGAATCCCCTCATTAATAAGATATCTGGATCCTTTTCTGTAACCTGTCAGCTGATTTCTGTATGCTGTTTAATTTCTTTCTACAAATTCCACATGATGGCGGTCAATGTACCTGGCCACCAGGAGCGCGGTCTGCTCGGGATGGGTATTTGTCGTGTTGATGACGAGATCGACGCGGTCTTTCCATTTTGTCCATTTGCGGAGCATCTGCCGGACGTAACCGTCCACATCAGAATAGTCCATGGTGGGGCGTTTTCCGATACGGCGGCGTACCCGCTCTGCCAGACGGTAAGGTTTGGCAAAAAGCAAAATCACAAGGCCATGCTCGGACAGCAGCCTGAATTTCTTTTCCGTCATGGGATAATTCCCGCCCATGGCAATGACAGCCTCATGATAGTACCGGACGCGGTTAATCAGCGCCATTTCCTTTTCTTCAAAGGCTTCAGCGCCTGCCGTGCGGTAATAGTCGGCAATCCGCATTCCTGTTTCCCGTTCCATCATGCGGTCGGTATCGGCAAGCTGCCAGTCAAAGCCGTCGGCGAGTATTTTGGCTGCCCGGCTCTTTCCCGTCCCCATAGGCCCGATCAGGACTATATTTCTCTTTTTCATACATACCTCGGTTTCGGACGGCGCGGACTTCCACTTCATAAGCAAGAAGGTTTCCTTCCCGTTTCAGGGTACAAATCTCCGCCGCCGACCATCTCTCTTTGCTTTTTATTATACCAAAGGCCGCGGTGATTTGTGAAAAAGAACCTTTCCCTTTTACATGAAATATATGGAACTTTTCATTTTCTTCTTCCCTTATTTCTTCCACAGCGCAGCCGCTTTCCACAAAGGCGGAGAGAACCGTGTCTGCCGTAGTATCTTCGAGAAGAGTTTCCAGAAAGGGCATCCGGCTGCTTCTTTTCGGAAGTTTGGCCCGGTTTTCCAGAAGAGCGGTTTCTGTCTCCAGCCGGCGGATATGTTCTTCCTTTTCCCCCACGGCAGCAAAAAGATACCAGTCGAGGAGAAAGAAACACAGCGCCAGCAGAAAGAAGGCGACAGTGTATTTTTTATCATTCAGAAATTCATTGAGGCTCATGGCTGACCGCCTTTCCACAAAAGAGTGAACGCCGCCATTTTTAAGTTTGGTTCCCGTTTTTGCTTTTCGATATATATTTTACCGCCCCAGGCCTTTTCCAGTTCCTTTTGAAACCGCATGGCCGTCACCGGGGAATCCGCCGTACCCGTGATATGGACCGTTCCTTCGCCGGCATTTATTTCGGACAGGACGATCCCCTGCGGCGTGCACTCCGACAGTGCTACCAATTTTTGTTCCCACCGGAGATCATTTCCTTCCAGGGATTTCAATTCCGACAGGAGCTGATTTTCTTTTTCCCGCTCTTTCCGTTCCGCATCCATTTCAATGCGTACGGCGGACAGTCCCGCCAGTTTCGCTTCCGCCTCCCTTTCTTCAAGAGAAGTATACCCGAGGAAAATAGCACAAATGATTCCTGTGGCGGCAGACAGCACTGACACCGCCTGGCCTGCGCGGAGCCAATTCACTTCACCGGTCAGGAGTGCTTTCCTCTTTTTCCCGGCAAGGAAATCCATCTCTGCACCTGCCGCCGCTTCCCACATGACAGGAAGAAGACTCTCCCATAATTCCTCTTCCATTTCCTCTCCACAAGCAAAAGGTTTTACAAGATGATCCTCTTCTCCGCTTTCCTCGGAAAAAACTTCCCCTTCATCGACAGGCATTTCGCATTCAAAGGAAAGCATCCCATCTGCTTTTTCATCAGCCGGGGCGGGAAAATCATCGGGCTCCGGTTCTATTTCACCGGACAGGGGCAAGGTTTTGATTTTCTCCCGCCATTTTTCCGCCAAATTTTTCCAAAAAGGGATTTCCTTCATTCCGCCGCTCATGGGAATGAAAACGATGTCCCGTCCTTCCATATCATAGGATTTTAAGAGATGGCGGATAAATACTTGTAATTTTTTATCAGCGTCGGCTGTATTCAGTATTCGTGATTCCTGCACATGCTCTTCACGGAAGAGGAAGAGTGCAGACTTTCCTTTCCCATACAAATACAGCGGCCGCCGCTCCCGCGGAAGTTCCACCGCCGTCACAGGTATGCACCGGGTTATTTTTCTCCCCGCTTTTTCCGCCGCTGACTGCCAGCATGCCACCGAGTCTTCCCGCACTCCTGCCAGAGATACTGTCCAGCCGGTAACATCTTCCGAAAGCGCTTTCCATGAAAGCCGTAAATCCTCGCGGACGCCAAAAATCCTGTCCTGCTCCCAGTACATGGTTTCCGCCAGTTCTTCTTCTGCCATAGCGGGAAATGTTCTGCACGCCGTGTGAAGATCAGGAGAATTATAAATCAAGATTATCTCACGTTCCCCTATGCCGCTGAGGGAGGAAAACGCTTCCGCAAGGGATTCTTCCGTTATCTTTGGAAGCGCTGCGCTTTTCTTTACAAGGTACTTTCCTTTTTCCATTTCCGCCAGCCACAACCGCCCTGCCGCCGCCATGACCACGGTTTTCCGTCCTCCTGCAGGCAGGAAAGCTTTCACCCGTGATATGACATCTTCTGTCCACAACTTCATCGGTCACTCTCCACGCTTTCCACCATGATTTTCCGCTCCCCTTCATCTTCTACAGTAAAAGTAATTTTCACAAAGCGCATCACTTTCGTTTGTAAATCCACACCGTCGGAAGAAATCTTTCCTTTCCATGTATTTCCCTCTTTCGTCACGGAAGAAATACGAACCCGCGCTTCTCTGCCGTCTAAAGAGATGGTTATTTCTTTATTTTCTACAGGTCCCTGTTTTAAAGAGGCGAGCGCCCAGTTTGCTCCGCTCTCCGCCGTGTATACGGCAGACAGTCCGTTCCCATAAGCCAGACTCCCGCCGCGCCCCCGTGAAAGAGCAAAGAGAAGTCCTCCCAGCACTGCTGTGAGCGCCGACAGAAGGAGCAGGAGCGACACTGCCATAAACCCCTTCCGCTTGCTCATTACTGCACCCCGTAAAAATCACGATAAGGAAGAATCGCTGTTTTCACAGCATACGTTTCTTTCGGATTCCGGCTTTCCATCCGGAAAGATACGTTCACCAACCCTTTCGGCTGTACTTGAAATACGGATCCTTCTTCCGGCAGGAGGAACGCCGTCATTTCCGTGCTCCCCGTATTCTCTCCTGTCACGGGCTCACTCATGCCGTTATGAAGACGGACCTTGAGTTTTTCTCCCTCTACGAAAAAGCTGTAAGGGGCCCGTACTTTTTTCTTTTTATTCTTGCTATCCTTCACCCATATATACGCTTCGTACCTGTACACGTTCCCGCTCATCTGCGCCGCGCTTTCCCTAAGATTGTTCCGTATCTTCTCTATCATGAAATCGGCAGCAAAAACGGCTTCGTTCACTGCCCGCCTCCGCCGGTCCATAAATGCCATGGCTCCCGCCGTCTGCCCGAGAATCGGAAAAACAGCCGCCGCCAGCGCTGACAAGAGCAGAAGTGCCAGCAGGACTTCCATAAAAATGAACCCTTTCCGCTTCATGGCGCCTCCAAAAGCATGACAGCAGAAAAGGACGTGCCTGTCTTATCGGTGACAGTGCAGGAGACCTCCCGCATTTCCACGCCCTCTATCATTCGATGATTTTCTTCTATTGAAATATGGTACTGCCGTCCGTTCCGCGCCACGTCTCCGGAAGGAACAGGGAGCGCGCCCTGCAGGCGGCTGTTATACTTGATCGTTTCCATGACTTCCTGTACCAGAAAAGCTTCATCCGCCTCAATCTCCATGGCCTGTTCAGAGCGCAGCGCTGCCCGGAACATAAAAAAAGCGGTCCCTCCGAGAAGAAATACGATGCTTACCGCCGATACCGCCCAAAGCAAGGCGAACCCCTGACGTTTCCGCATACATCCTCCCCGTCTGCAAACCGCAACCACTCTTGCTCAATCTTATTATCCGCTTCCGCGGCGCTTATCCTCTCACTCTTTCATAAGTGACAAAGCGATGGACCGGATCTCCCTTCCCCATGACAGATTCCGTCTCTTTCCATTCTTCTTTGCGGAAAGAAGGAAATACCGCGTCGCCGTCATACTCTTTTTCTATTTCCGTGATATACATTTTATCCGCATAGGGAAACATGGCTTCGTACATCTTTTCCCCGCCGATGATAAAGTTCTCCCCTTCAGGAAGAGTAGAGAGCAATTCTTTTACAGTGTGGAACACATAAACCCCTTCCGGCGCGCTGTATGCCCTGTTTCCTGTCAGCACATAATGGACGCGACCGGGAAGCACTTTCGGCAGACTCTCAAAGGTCTTTCTTCCCATGATGATGGGGCGTCCCATCGTGCGGGATTTAAACATTTTCAAATCGTCCGATAAATGCCAGATAAGTTTATTATCATTACCAATGACGCCGTTCGCCGCGCGGGCAACGATGATGGACAGGCTCATACGGAAACCTCCATGGCAATCTTTTCATGGTGCTTATAATTTTCCAGCATGATATCTTCCGGTTTGAAGTCGTAGAAATCATGAACATCAGGATTCAGTTTCAGGACAGGCGCATCGTAAGCCTTCGGCAGACGGGCCATCTGTGTCTTCATAGCGTCCACGTGGTTTTTATACACATGGGCATTATTGATAACATGCGTAAAAAGTCCGACGCGGAGTCCGCTCACCTGGGCAATCATGTGAACAAGAGCCGCGTACTGCGCCATATTGAAAGGCACACCAAGACCCATATCCCCCGAACGCTGGACGAGCATACAATTTAAGCGGCCGTCGTCGGAAACATCCCACATCGTAAGAAACGCACAGGGATACAGCGCCATATCGGGCAGATCCTTCACATTCCACAGATCTACCACCATACGGCGGCTCTGCGGATCTTTTTTCAAAGTTTCCAGAAGCATATCCACCTGACGATACTTTCCGAGCTGGTAGCCGTAAGCCTTTCCGATGGTACCGTCTTCCCGCATCCATTCATCCCACACATGGCAGTTCCACTGCTGGAGAAGACGCACATCATTGGACTGTTTCTGCCATATCCAAAGGATTTCTTTCACCGATGTTTTGAATGCCACAAACTTGGTGGTCAGGATCGGAAACTCCTTTTCCAAATCAAACTGCATGATCTGGTGCGGCAGTTTATACGCCGGCATCCCCGTGCGGTTATCGCCTAAGCTCCCTGCGTCCAGTATATTCTTTATAATTCCAAGGTATTGTGTATCTGCCCGGCTCATGCGTCCTCCCTGATTTTTCCATCGCAAATTTATTTTTATTATACCATGTCATTTACGGACGGCGTGAAGAATGTTCCAAGACTTCCAAATGGCGGAAGTGATCCTATCGGCTTCCTCACCACAATAGCAGATCCTTCACGTTCGTTCAGGATGACGTTTAACGTTTTCCTCATTATAGCAGCAGATCCTTTGCTGTGCTTAGAATAGCATCTTACTGTCTTCCTCATTACGGTAATAGATCCTTCACGTTTGTTCAGGATGACGTTTAACGTTTTATACAAGGATCATGGAGTCGGCCATCAGAAGGAGCTATGGCGCACGCAGTGCGATTGAGGATACTCGCTTGCCGTAATGATTTAAATCGTAAAAGAATAGTTAGCTTGCAGCTGACAGCTCACAGCTGATAGCTTTTATCTTCTTACCGTTTCCCTCACCACGGTAACAGATTCTTTGCTATCGCTATGGGCAATGTCTTTCAGTCTTCGTCATCATGACGTTTTCTGTTCCCCATTGATAATGACGCGCTTTCCCAAAATCGTCATTCTGAACGGAGGCAAGAATACTGTGATAAAAAGACAGGAAACGGGATGGTGACACGGAGTGAAGAATCTATTACCCTGATGACACCTTAATGTCTTATACAAGGATCATATCGTGAAAGAATATTTAGCTATCAGCTGACAGCTCACAGCTGATAGCTTTTATCTTCTCATCGGCCTTCCTCAGAACGCCTTCTTTCATAATGTAGTGGGAATCGGCATAGGGCAGCATATCCATCTCGTGGGTGACGACAAAAACCGTTTTCCCACTGTCTGCCGCCCGGCGGAGGAGCTTTGCGACGATATCCGTATTCTCTTCATCAAGGTCAGAAGTCGGCTCGTCGGCAAGAAGGATCCCTGTGCCCTGAAAGAGCGCTCTCGCGATGGCCACGCGGCGCAGCTCGCCGCCGGAAAGTTCAGAGGGATACGCGTCTTTCAGCAGTTCGATCCCCAATTCTCTCATGAGCGGCAGAATGTCTTTCTCTTCTTTCTTTCCATAGATATTCCGGGCCAGACGGATATTTTCTTCCGCCGTCAGGCTGTAAATCGCTCCGCCACCCTGGGGAATGACGGCGATATTTTCATTTCTGAACTTTGACAATTCACCGTCCGCCATGCGATACAAATCTTTTCCTCCCGCCAGCACGCAGCCCGATGTCGGCTGAAGCAGCCCTGCAAGGATATGGAGGAGCGTGGATTTCCCGCTTCCCGATTTTCCTGTAATGACGGCAAATTCTCCGCTCTCCACCACCAGATCGGTTCCGGAAAGGGCATAAGTGAACCGTGCTTTTTTCGGATCCGTTTGGTATTGTTTCGTTACCTGTTCCGCTTCCAGACGCATTTATTCACCCTCCCTTAAAATCGTTGCAGGATCGACACGAGACAGGCGCAGCACAGCATATGCCGATGCCGCGGGGCCCGCCAGGCAGATGACCGCCATCGCGGCAAACGCCAGCCATCCCGTTTCCCTGATCCCGGGAAGAAGGAAGGGCAGTTTCAGTCCCGTTTCAATAAGCCCGCTGAAAGGAATCACCACAAGAAGTCCCATGAACACGCCTGCCGCGCCGCCGGAAACGCTCAGAATAAGAGTTTCTTTCAATAAAATCCCTGCCAGTTTTCTTCGTGACGTTCCCATCACGCGGAGCAGGGCAAATTCTTTTTTCCTTTCTCCCACAAGGACGGAAAAAGAAACGACCAGAACGATGAACACCATCACCCAGACCGCCGCGAAAAGAAGGGTAATCGTTTTTGAAATCCCTGAAAGGCTGCCCGCTATTTCGGAAAGCATGTCTTTCATCTGTACCGCCTTCACACGGCGTACACGGAGATTGATATTTTCCGTCACTTTTTTTATGTCATAACCGTCTTTTACTTTGATGTAAACGGAAGAAATAACGTTTTCCACATCGCCTTCAAAGAGCGGATTCAGCCCCATCTTCGACGATGCCTCGATGAGCGTCCGTATGGTCTCCGCTTTCGTATAGACCGCGGTATCAAGCCCCGTACCGGTTGCCGCCAGTTTCGCTACAATGCGGCAGTCTTTGTTGTAAAAACGGATCGTATCGCCTACGTCCGCATTGACTGCCGAGCCCACCACCACATCGCCATGGGCAAGTTCTCTGCCGTAGCTTTCGCGAATCCACGGCTGGATAATAAAATCCGTTTCCGGCTCAAACCCGATAATCTGCACCGGAACAGAGCAGCATGAAGCGGAAAGGGACGCGAGAAATATCTGGGGTGACACCTTTTCCACGCCTTCGATATGGGAAATCAGCACCATCTTTTCCCGTTCCATGTAAAAATAGCCCGGTGTCCCGTCCAGTATCATCGTTTTAGGATCTACTTTCCGTTTTGCCGTGTTCGGTACGACGATAATATCCGCACCAAGACGATTTTCCAATGTTTCCAGACCGTTCTGAAGGCTCACGACCGCCATGGATCCGGCAAAAATGACAAAGGAAAGGAAAAAGGTAAGCACGAGGAGAGCCGCCGTCCGCAGCGGCCTGTGGGAGAGATTCCTCCAGGGCAGCCGGTTAAGATCCATGGGCGGCCTCTTTCTTCACGACGCGGCGCCGGAAAAAGAAATCACCCAGCGCCGCCGCAATCATCAATACCCCCATGACCAGCAAGAAAGGCTCCATGACCGTATGGCACTGCATATGGTTTTTCATGCAAAGATGAATAAGGTGGTTGGGAATAAGCACCAAAAGGGCGGCATTGGCAATAACAGCCAGATCCAGCCCCAATTTCATACCGTCATTTGTAAAGGCCAGGTGAAACAGGGAAAGGATGACAAGCACGACCCCCACGCCGAAAGCCGCCTGACTTGCCCAGCGGCACACCATAAATCTGCCGTCCGGCATAACGGGGCAGGGCCCTGCCACCGTCTGTTCCCCGATGACAAAAAGAAGGCTCAAGACAAGCAGAATGAACCCTCCCGCATATTTTCTCATTTATAAGCACCCCGTTTCAGGTAAAATATGATAATGATAGATGTTTTCATTATTACCATAAGAAAAAATAAAAGTCAATGTAAAAATCGGCAGCCCGCCGGAAAACGCCCGGCAGCTCCGCCGCCTTATCCAAACATATCCGATTGATTCTCTGCCCCATGATTTATGGAAGTACTTTATTTTCCCACGCAAAAGCGGCTGAAAATGGAATGGATCAGTTCATCATCCATAGTATCGCCCGTGATTTCCCCCATCGTTTTCCAGGCTTCTGTAAGATCGATGACGATGAAGTCCGCCTGAAGGCCTTCACGGACGGACGCTCTCGCGCGGAGGACATTGTCCAGCGCTTTCCGTACCAATTCCACATGGCGCAGGTTAGTCAGGAAGAGAATACGACCCGCGTCGGTATCCTGTTTTTCGGTGATCTTCCACAGCTCTTCCCGCAGTTCGTCCATCCCGCTCCCGTAACGGGCAGAAAGAGAAACGACAGGAACATGTCCCGCGATTTCCCATATATCTTCCGCCTTGACTTCCGGCGTGAGGTCATATTTATTTAAAATGACAATCGCCTTTTTTCCGACGAGGCTGTGAAGAATCTCTTTGTCTTCCTCATCCAAAGGCGACGAACCGTCAATGACCGCAAGAATGAGATCTGCTTTTTCCATGGATGCCCGCGCCCGTTCGATCCCGATCTGCTCTACCTTATTGTCCGTTTCCCGCAGACCGGCGGTATCCATAAGAAGGAGGGACACCCCCGATATGTGAACCGCTTCTTCAATGGTATCCCGCGTCGTACCCGGCACATCGGTGACGATTGCCCGTTCTTCCTGCAGGAGGGCATTCAGCAGGGACGATTTCCCCGCGTTCGGTCTGCCGATAATCGCGGTACGGAGTCCTTCCCTGATGACCCGCCCCTCTTCGGACCGTTTCAGAAGCGCTGACAAAGATTTGTCAATTGCCGCCAAAGCGTCCCCTGTTTCTTCCATGGTAAGGTCTTCCAGATCTTCTTCGGGATAGTCGATGGTCACTTCCAATTTCGTAATGAGGTCTTTCAATTCTTCCATGACCTCGTGGACAAAACCGGAAAGCGCGCCGGACAGATGGCTTTCCGCCTGGGTAAGCGCTGCTTCTCCTTTCGCGCTGATAATGTCCATGACGGCTTCCGCCTGCGCCAGATCAAGACGACCGTTCAAAAAAGCCCGTTTGGTAAATTCGCCGCGCATGGCAGGAACTGCGCCGCTGCGCAAAGCAAGGGACAGTGTTTCCCGGAGCGCCTCCGCCGAGCCGTGGATCTGGATTTCCACCACGTCTTCTCCCGTGTAGGAGTGGGGGGCTTTCATGTACACCGCAAGACCTTCGTCAATCCGCTTTCCGCCGTCCGCCACATGGCCGAAGTACATCATGCGCGGCACAGCGTCTTTAAACGTTTTAATTTTTCCCGTATGAAATATTTTATCCGCGATCTCCAAGGCGGAAACGCCGCTCAGACGGATGATGCCGATTCCCCCCTCGCCGGGCGCGGTAGCGATGGCGGCAATCGTTGTCTCTTCGTACATACTCTGCTCCTTCATAAAATAAAGGGTATTTTTTCCATTGTACCATACATCCCCTTCTTTACTGAAAAAGATTGACGCGAAGTGCTATGATGAAATAAGAAAAGGAGGCACTATGGATGTAAAAAAAGAGACCGTCTTTTCTCTTGCCGGCGAAAATCCTGTCATGGAAGGCTGTACGATTTCATCCCTTCTTTCAAAAGGAGAAGACCATTTCGTCTTCTGCTTTTCGTTGGCAAAGGATACGGGCATCAGCGGGGAAATCTATGCCGCCCCCCGCCTGTACCATGTTCTCCGGGGATGTATGAACATATGCCTCCCCGATGAAAAGGTGTTCCTCAAAGAAGGAGACGCTTATTTTTCGCCGGCCCATATCCCTTTTTCAATTTCAGCGGCGGCAAACTGTATTTTTCTGGAAATCGGCACGACAAAGGAGGCTCTTATGAATAAAGCTGTCGAATACAGCGGCGTATTCCAACTGAAAGATGTTGTTCCCTGTCAGGCAGGAAAAGTCATTAACCGCGAACTGATTGACACCGAAGGTGTGCGGTTCGCTGTGATTTCCCTTTCCGCCGGAACGATTCTTCCCGAACACGCCGCCCCCAATGACGCTCTCCTCTTCGCGCTGGATGGAGAAGCGGTTTTTAACTGCAGGGGAACGGATTACACGCTCAGGGCAGGCGACAACTTCGCTATGTCCAAAGGCGATCCCCACCATCTGGAAGCAAAAACGGATTTCAAATTCGCTTTGCTCCTCACAAAAGCAGAATAAACGGAAAGGCCGCCATTGGAAGCGGTCTTTTCTATTGGAATATTTCTTTTCTATTTCCACATGACAATCCACTTGAATCATGACGCATTTTTTTATGCGGCGCATCTTATAATTATTTTTCTTAATTTTATATGCCTGATGAGTGCTATAATAGAAAAAACACAGGTTTTATGAAAGGAGTCTCCTGTGAAAAATTACGCTAATCCGGCAGAAATCATGTACCACACGGGACTTTCCGCCGGTATGATCCGCGGCGCGAAGTATGCCCTTGTCCCCGGCGACCCGGGCCGTGTGGAAGGCCTTGCCAAAGCGCTGGATGAAAAGGCCTTCTTCATCGCCTCCCACCGGGACTACACCACCTGGCTCGCACAGGTAAGAAATACGCCTGTCCTTGTCATGTCCAGCGGCATGGGCGGTCCCTGCGTCACCTTTGCCGTAGAGGAACTGGCCCGCCTCGGCGTGGAAACATTCATCCGCGTCGGTACGACCGGTTCGATTCAGGACGATTTGCACCCGGGCGATGTGGTCATCAATACGGCATCGGTCCGCATGGACGGCGCTTCCCGCGCATACGCCCCCATCGAATTTCCTGCGGTAGCCGACCCGGATACGGTTCTTGCACTCCGCGAAGCGGCAGAGGAATCGGGCGTCCCTTTCAAAACGGGGATTTCCATCAGCACTGACAGCTTCTGGCCGGGGCAGGAACGGTATGACAGCTTCGGCGGCTATGTATTGAAACGGCTGCAAGGTTCCCTGGAAGATTTCCGGCATCTGGGATGCACAAATTATGAGATGGAAAACGCCACCCTTTTTACACTTTGTGCCGTGCTGGGACTGAAAGCCGCTTCCATCTGCGGCGTCGTCGCCAAACGGACGGACAGCGAATCCGTCGCTCCCCATGAGATTTATGAAAAAGCGGAAAAACGCTTCCAAAAGGTGGTGAAGAGGGCACTGGAAAAAATGATTTCCCATTCCCGATCCGGCGAAAATATTTCTTAAAAAATTCTTTTCCCATTCCGTTATTTATTTGACATTCGTTTCCACTGTGTTATAATAATTTGCGAGAAAATCGCATATTTAGAAAGTGTGCTCCCATGTATATGACCGAACAGAGAAAAAAATTATTTGAATTTTTCCAAAGCCACCCTGACATGACCATTTCCGCGCGGGACCTGGCGGCGCAGCTTGTTGCGGAAGAGCACGCGAAAATCAGCGTCAGCGCAGTGTACCGGAATCTCGCCATGCTGGAGCGGGAAGGCCTTATTCTCCGCTCGCCGGGCAAGAACAACCGTGAAAATGTGTACCGCTATGTCTCATCGGAAACCTGTGATGACAAGCTTCACATCACCTGCCTGAAATGCGGCCGGACGACCCATATGACACAGAAAATTTCCGATAAACTGCTCCGGGACGTCCTCCGCGGCGACAAGTTTGACATTGATTTATCAAAAACGACGGTTTACGGCGTCTGCAAAGACTGCCGCTGAGAAACTTTACGGGACTGCGCACCGCCTTTAAAACGTGCGCTTTTTTATTTTCCATCATTAAAAGGAGGGATCATGGCATACCGCAGAAAACTGACAGCGCTCTTCATCAGTGCCGCTTTCGTTCTCACTTTGGCTCTATCCTTCTTTTTCATTGCAAAAGAACTATCCCATGACCACGGCCATGGCAGCGATCCCTGCCCGATCTGCGAAAAGATCGATTTGTGCCTCCGGACGCTTTCCGTCTGTTCGTCTGTCACGATCCCGGCGGACAATGGAGAATCCGTTTCACTCCCCCATCTTTTCTCCGCCGTCCTTTCCCTTTCTGCCGTTTCTCTTCTCACCGTTTCCTCCACACTGGTCACCCTCCGTGTCAAGCTCACCGATTAAACCCGGCGCTTGCATTTTTATTTCTATTGTATTAGTTAGGAGGATTTCCATGAAAAAAATAATTGCCTGCCTGATGGCGTGCTTCGCCGTCTTTGCTTTTGCCGCCTGTTCATTAAACAAGAGCGGCGCTCCCGATTCCAAGGGGAAAGAACCTTTGAAAATCATCTGTACCAATTTCGCCTCTTACGACTTTGTCCGCCAGATTGTCGGCGATAAAGCAGAGGTCACTATGCTTCTCAAACCGGGCGCGGAAGCCCACAGTTATGAACCGTCGCCGAAAGACATCCAGGCCATCGGCAAGAGCGATCTTTTCGTTTACACCGGCGGCGACTCCGATGAATGGGTGGACGGCATGTTAAACTCCATAGACAAGAGCAAGCTCAAAACACTCAAAATGATGGATACCGTCAAACTGTATGAAGAAGAAATGTCTGAAGGCATGCAGGAAGAAGAACATGAACACCATCACGATGACAAAGATCACCATGAGGAAGATAAGGACCATCATCATGACGAAGACAAAGAACATCACCACGATGACAAGGATAGCCATGATAAAGAGCATCATCATGATGACAAGGAGCACCACCACCATGACGGCGAAGAAGGCCCTGAAATGGATGAGCATGTCTGGACCTCTCCCGCCAACGCTATCCAGATCGTAAAAGCCCTCACCGAAACCATTTCCGGTCTCGACAAGGACAATGCCCAGACTTATCAGAAAAACGCTGAGGCTTACATTGCAAAACTGGAAAAACTGGATAAGGATTTCCATGACGTCATTGATCACGCGAAGAGAAAAGAAATCATCGTCGGTGACCGTTTCCCCTTCCTTTATTTCGCCAAAGAATTCGGCCTGACCTACTACGCCGCTTTCCCCGGCTGCTCCACTGATACGGAAGCCAATCCGGCAACTATTGCCTTCCTCGTGGATAAGGTGAAGGAAGACCATATTCCCGTCGTATTCCACATCGAGATGTCCAATGAACAGATGAGCAAAGCCATCGCGGAAGCCACAGGCGCGAAAAATGAACTTCTGAACGCTGTCCACAACGTAAGCGATGAAGAATTCAAAAAAGGCGTAACTTATATTGATCTCATGAACCATAATGTGAAAGTTCTCAAGGAGGCGCTCAACTGATGAGTCTGCTTACATGCCGCCATCTTTCCGTATCTTATGATGGAAAAGCGGTTCTTTCCGACCTGAATTTCTCCGTCGATGAAGGGGACTACCTCGGAATCGTCGGTGAAAACGGCGCAGGAAAAAGCACACTGGTGAAAGCGCTTCTGCGCCTGAAAAAAACATCGGGCGGGGAAATCGTAACTGCCGATGGCTTCAAGCCTACGGAAATCGGATACCTTCCCCAGCAGACCCCCGTGCAGAAAGATTTTCCCGCCAGTGTCTGGGAAGTCGTCCTTTCAGGCCGTCTGAACCGCTGCGGCATGTATCCTTTTTATCGAAAATCAGATAAAGAAGACTCGGAAGAAAAAATGGAAATGCTCGGCATCGCCGACCTGAAGAAACGGTGCTACCGCGATCTTTCAGGCGGCCAGCAGCAGCGTGTACTCCTTGCGCGGGCACTCTGCGCCACGGGAAAACTCCTGCTCCTGGACGAGCCGGTGACCGGCCTTGATCCCATCATGACCGGTGAGCTTTACCATATTTTCAAGGACTGCATAGAGAAGTACGGCGTCACTGTCATCATGGTTTCCCACGATATCCGCGGCACACTGGGACAGGCAAACCGTATTCTCCACCTGTCCGGCGGGACACAGCAGTTCTTCGGGACGACGGAAGAGTATCTCAGAAGCCCCGTGGGGCAGAGATTTGCAGGAGGCGGGCTATGATGGATATCTTTATTGAAATGATCAGCTATCCTTTCATGGTGCGCGCCATCATCGTGGGCTGTCTTGTTTCCCTCTGCGCTTCTCTCTTAGGGACCAGCCTTGTACTGAAACGGTACTCCATGATCGGCGACGGGCTCTCCCATGTGGGATTTGCCGCCCTCGCCATCGCTTATGCTTTCCACGCAGAGCCCCTCACCATTTCCATCCCTGCCTGCATCGCCGCCGCCTTTTTCCTTCTCCAGCTGAAAGACAGCGCGAAGATCAAAGGCGACTCTGCCACGGCTCTTCTCTGCAGCGGCGCTCTTGCCATCGGCGTCATGACGATTTCCTTAAGTACGGGAATGAATACCGACGTGTGCAACTACATGTTCGGCAGCATCCTTGCCATGAGCGCCGATGACGTGCGCCTTTCCGTCATCCTCGGCATCTCCGTCGTGCTCCTTTTCATTTTGTTTTATAACCGTATATTTGCGGTTACCTTTGATGAACCGTTCGCCTCCGCCACCGGCACACGGACAAGGCTCTATAATATGATCATCGCCTTTCTCACAGCCATCACGATCGTCCTTGGCATGCGCATGATGGGCGCGCTCCTTATTTCCAGCCTGATCGTATTCCCTTCGCTCACCGCGATGCAGCTCTGCCGGCAGTTCAAGACGACGATCATCCTCTCCTCCGTTTTCTCCGTGGCCACATTCATGGCAGGACTCACCATCTCCTACATGGGCTCGATTCCCACAGGAGCATCCATTGTCGTCACTGACATTGTCCTCCTCTTTATCGCCGCGGGCATACGGAAAATGAAAGAAGGCTTTTGAATGAAAAAAGAAATATGGCTTCTCTGCCTGCCCTTGCTTCTCTTAGGCGGCTGCGGCACACAGGAAAAAGCGCAGGATCCGCCGCAGATCATTACCAGGAAAACCGTGCAGGAAGCAAAAAAAGCGGAAACTCCTCCGGAGGCCAAGGAAACACCGGCGCCGGCAGAAACACCGGAGCCGGCTCCGCAGAAAGAAGAACAGCCGGCGCCTAAACCGGCTGCTCCTGAAGGGAAAAAATCGAAGTATCCTGTCTTTGAATATCCCTACAATCTGGAAACGGACCGGCAAAACTTTGATTACAACAACATAGACATCGTCGTCGGCGATAAGCGGTATATGACACAGATCAACGACTGGTTCATGAACTTCCGCGACTACAAAGACAAAACTGTCCTCATCGAAGGCTATTTTATTTCCATCAACGGCCACTACTTCGTAGGAAGAAACGGCCCCACCTGCCCTTACTGCACAGGCGGCTATGTGGATTTTGAATTTACCTCTGACGGCGACTTCACCGGCTATGAAGACGGCGTCACATGGATCAAAGTGTATGGCATCCTCCGCGAAGCCACTGTCCATCTGAACGACCATCTCACCGCCCCCTTCTACCATCTGGAAGCGGTAAAAGTGGAAAAAATGGATCAGCCGGGAATCGGAACCATCACAGATTAAAAGAAAAAGTAAGGTAGGAAATTCTGTTTTCCCCTTACTTTTTTATTTTTATATATTTTAAAATTGTAATTCATGGAACGGCATATAGAATTGTAATTCATGGAACGGCATATAGAAATCAGAAATAGAAAACCTTTTTGTTAAAATCGTTTTGGACAAAAACATAACCACAGAAGCATCCCTTATGAAAGCAATTACAACAGAAGAAAACCCCGGATAAAATATTAAATTTTTTGATGGATGTTACAAATTATTGATTATCCGGACAATCTTAACTCTGCAAATACCATTATTTCACAAAAATATAGCCTCATGATAAGATATTTATATTAAAGGCAACGTGTTTTTAAATATAAAAAGGAGACGAATGCGATGAAGACAGGATTTGAGCTATTGGACGATGCATTCCTGAACAAGGGAACCGCATTTACGGAATCGGAAAGAAAAAAACTTGGATTGGAGGGGTTGCTTCCGCCTTGTGTGGAAGATATAGAAACGCAGGCACAGCGTATCTACCGCCAAATGGAAAGAAAAACTTCTTTGATTGAGAAAAGACGTTTTCTGATGGAAGTCTTTAACTTCAATCGAACGCTGTTCTTTCATGTATTCAGTGAACATCTGGTAGAGTTAATGCCAATTGTTTATGATCCGGTTATTGCGGAGAGCATCGAACAGTATAGTGAACAATTTATCAACCCACAGTATGCAGCGTTCCTTTCCATCGATCATCCGGAATCTATTGAAACTTCGCTTAAACAGGCTGCCGGAGACAGAAAGATCCGTCTTATTGTTGTTACTGATGCAGAAGGCATTCTTGGCATTGGTGACTGGGGTACCAATGGTGTAGATATTTCTGTCGGAAAATTGATGGTCTATACTGCCGCTGCCGGTATAGATCCGCAGACAGTACTTCCGGTTGTCTTGGACTGCGGATCTAATCGGGAATCCTTATTAAAAGATCCTTTCTATCTTGGAAACCGTCACAAGAGGATATATGGTGATCATTATTATGATTTCGTGAATCGATTTGTTGAAACGGCTGAAAATCTATTTCCCGATCTGTATCTGCATTTTGAAGACTTTGGACGGTCTAATGCTGCAACCATCTTGAAGAAGTATCAAAAAACCTATCCTGTTTTTAATGATGATTGTCAGGGAACCGGCATAATAACATTAGCCGGTATTCTTGGAGCAATGAAAATCAATAGAGAGAAACTTACAAATCATACCTACATGTGTTTTGGAGCGGGCACGGCCGGAGCCGGTATCGCCGACCGTATATTCAGGGAAATGGTCGCACAGGGATTATCTGAAAAAGAAGCACGAAATCACTTTTATATGGTGGATAAACAGGGATTGCTTTTTGACGATATGGATGACTTGACACCTGAGCAAAAACCGTTTGCAAGAGCACGTTCTGAGTTCGATAATCCGGAAAAACTGAATAATTTAACTGCAGCAGTGATGGCTGTCAGACCTACGATCCTCGTGGGAACCTCAACCGCTCCGAAAACATTTACCAAGGAAATAGTAAAAGCCATGGCATCATGGTGTGACCACCCGATTATTTTCCCGCTTAGTAATCCAACGGAATTGGCAGAAGCAACCGCAGAAGACATCATCAAATGGTCTGATGGCAGAGCAATGGTCGCAACCGGTATTCCTGCGGAACCTGTTGAATACAATGGGGTGACTTATATTATCGGACAAGCAAATAATGCCCTGATATATCCTGGACTGGGACTGGGAAGTATCTCTGTTAATGCCTCTCTGGTCACAGATGAAATGATTTCGTCCGCTGCACATTCTCTCGGTGAATTTCTTGAAATCAATGTGGAAGGAGCTGCTGTTCTGCCGCCGGTATCCAAATTAACGCAGTTTTCTGAAACAGTGGCTGCTGCAGTAGCAGAATGTGCCGTAAAACAGGGTTTGAACAGAGTACAGACGAATGATGTTAAAAAAGCCGTGAAATCAGTGATCTGGAAGCCTGTTTACAGAAATTACTGATATGTGGACCAATAAAACAGCAAATTTCAAGTCTTGTGTAAATACCGAAAAATAAATACCGCCTGTTTTCCACGGCGGGATATATGACAAAAGAAAAGAGTATCTTCACTCCCGCATGGAGAAGATACTCTTTTTCATTTCCATATTTTCTTTTACGCCCACGTAAAAACGCCGTCTCCTGCCAAGACAGCGTCTTTCCTCATAAACACAGGAGCCCGCTCCTCTGCTTCCTGTAATATTTTGTTTTCCCCCGAATCAGCTCACCGCCGGGAACCAGCCGGCCGCCGTCACCGTAATCGGGGACATAAAGCAGATCCCAGCGCATATCCGGATCATCGCTGCCGATCCCGTACCCGTCAAAAGCGGCCATCTCTGCATGTGTGTAAATATCTGATACCGACAGTCCAAGTTCTTCCACAGCCCTCGCGCAGAACATCGCAAGCGCTTCCACCTGCGCCTCTGTCGGCGGCTCACACCCCAGATCCACACCGCTCGGCGCGTCATAGTAGCAGCATGCGTCACGGCAGCACGCCAGCGCCACACCGATCGACCGGCTGTTCCTGTGCCACGTATGCGCCAGGCACTCCGTGAAATCCTCATGAATCACATGGCAGTACCCGCCCCGGTCAATCACCACATGATATGCCAGACACTCCACCAGCTGATACGGCGCCCCCGTCCAGTGGCAGTAAATCCGGTCAATCCTCCCGCGGGCAGCCTCCAGGCGCGCTCCTATTTCATCCAAAGTCATAATCCGTTTATCCATATTTTACAGAAAGAAATACTTCCTTCCCCTCATCACTTCCTTTTCATCTTCCTTACCAGCCCCGACAGCACCCCGACACCGGCATCATTCAGATTCTCCACGATACTCAGCATCTCCGACGCCGCCAGATAACTGACACACATTTCCATAAACAGGTCCGGCCGTCCCACGCTTGCCAGAAGCCGATCCGCCGCACCGCCGCCGACGGTTAGCAAAATGTAAAGCACCATCTTTCCGGCAAACTGCCGCTTCATCTGTCGGCTGGAAATCATTCCGGCCCGATGTGCCGCGGGAATTGCCAGAATGCACGATACCATATCACGATCCTCTTCCCCCTTCGCCGCCAGATACTTGTGGGCAAGCGCCATCCACTTCGTCACCAGATCAATAAATACCGCCAGCGCAAATAAACTGATCAGCTCCACAGGAAAAACCCCTTCCGCCAAAAGACTCGTCGTCACCAGCTTCACCTGCCAGTCCTCCACAAGCCGCTCTGAAGCCCGCTCAAAAGCCTCCATCCACGAACCTGCATCCATAGGCCCTCCTTTCCGTCAAAAATAAAACTCCTCACAACGGGGCCGCTCAAAGAAATACGCCCCCACCTCATCCGGCCTGATCTGCAAAATCCGCATGGAATTATAAATATCCCGCTGGGAAAAATGAAGCTGATTATTCAGCCGCAGAGACAAAGACGTCTTGCTGATTCCCAGTCTTGCCGCAAAAACAACGTCAGACCCCAGCTTCTCACGAATCCGTGCCCGAAGCCTGATATAATCAAAATGCATTCCCAATCTTCACTTTCATTCAAGCAATATTCACTTCCGTCACAAGAAATTCCTCGTTTTTGCATCTTTTATAAAATATCGTTCCTTTTTATAGAACATATGTTCTATATTGATTTAAGAATAGAACTTTCTCCCCTGTCTGTCAATAGGCGTTTCCGCAGCCCTGCGAACCCTATTTCCAAAACCGGACAGGAGAGCGTCCTATCCTAAAAAGGAAAAGCCCGAGTCCGTACCCCGGGCCCTTCCCTACCCGGCTCCGACGGATTAGTCGCCGTCAGTCAGAACAGCCACATCAGAGCGGCGAACAGAATCAAGCGCCTTCACCTGCAGTCCGGCGATCGCCTTCCCCGCATGAAGCAGCTCTTCATCAGATGCGCTTTCCCTGATATTGTTAAAAGCCAGATTCTTTAAAGAACCGTCCGTATTTTCAACACGTACCAGAAGCCTTGTTTTTTCCACAGATTTGGAAACTGCCATAAGTATCCCTCCTTTCCTTTTCCATATATCTTTGTTATATACCTCTTTTAAAATTAATGAATTTCCTCTTCCGTAGTGGTCACCATGACAGCCTTTACGAAAGAAGCCGCCCCGATGCCCTTGCCGTTTGCCAGCACCGGCATGATTTTTGCGGCCTCCGCCTGCACGGCGGACAATGCGAGCCCGTCCTTCGGATCGGCAATGCTCACAATAAGCTCCGTATTCGCGGAAGTCAGGAATTTAAGTTCCAATTTCTTAGCCATACTCTTTTCTCCTTTCTCTGTTCCCTCTCCGGAAAGGAACAGTCCTTAGCGCTGCCATTATAGTATCCCTTTTGTGTTTAAATTTGCTGAAACAGGAAAAATAATTTGAAATTTTTTTGAAATACTTTTCCTGCACTCCCATTTCTTCCCATTTTTATCCCGACAATGCAATAAAAAAATACCGCCGTTAAGCGGTACTTCTTAGTTACATTTACAGCACGCCTGCTGTGTCTGTGGTTCGTATATACTTCGCTGGAATCGGATGGTCCAAACGATAAATAATGGACATGGGCTGAGAACCTTCATAATTTACGAAATGAGCAGTTCCTAAAAAAGTGTACGGCATTGATTTTCCATAAGCATCTTTTTTACTTTTTCTCACAAAGAGGAATACAATATTTCCTTTTTTATTTTGCTGTATATACCTTTGCCCTGTTTTAGAGTGATCAGAAGTTGTGCTTTGAGACTGCCAGTGAAAAAGTGTTTTGCTGATAGAATAATCTTCGTACAAGGTCGTGTCAGAAAATTCTTTTTCTGATTTATTCAGCGTCACCAGGAACACGTCGGTGTCCGTTGTGACGGAATCGGTATTCGTCACATTCAGGAATTTCACGCCTTCACGAATACTATTTGGCTTTTTAAACCCTAAGGCTGCAAAAATTTGGTCTCTTGTGTAGTTTGCATAGACGTCCAAAGGACAAATATAAGGAACACTCACTTTTTGGGGTACAATTTCCACACTTTCCCTCTGCATGGTAAGGAGACTTATTATTTCTTCTTTTATATATGTCACTTTGGATAATCGATGTACAGCATCCAAAGGAGCTTCCATTCCTGCATCCTCATGGTCTTTTCCCCATATCGTCCACTGCCACATACGGAGGTATTTCTTTTGCAAGGGTGTTAAGTATCTTTCTTCCTGATCATTGTCAAAAAGTGACAGCAAGAAGGAAATCCAGTCCGTTGAATCTATGGAAAGCATTCTTGGAACAGCTTTTTGAAGAAATGTTTCTTCTTCTGTTGTTTCAAAGTTTGGAATAATACCGGCGTCAGCACAAAGACGAGCATAGGTTCGTTTATCATTGTAAAAAACATGGGGCTCTACTTTTGATGCCTCAAAAAATTCTGCTGCTGTCGGCACTTTTCCTAAAGTCTCTCTCAGCTCAAGGACAAGTTCTTTATAGAAATCATAACGGCTAAGCTGTTTCTTTATATTATCAAGAATCCGTTCCTGCGCAACTTTTTCAAGCTGAATGGCACAACCTTTCGGCACATGAGGGAATCCACCTTCAATTTCTTTTTTGATGGAAACATCTTTCTTCCCAAGGAGTGCCGTAAAACGACCTGCAAAATCATATTTCTTATTTGCCTGAGCCACAAAATCCAAAACAGTGAGGCAATCTTTCCCCCTATCTAATCGAAGTCCGCGCCCCAATTGCTGAATAAAGACGGTCATGCTGTTCGTCGGACGAAGGAAAAGCACGGTATTCACCGCAGGAATATCTACGCCTTCATTAAATATATCTACCGTAAAGATAAATTTGATGTCCCCTGTTTCCAATTTTCGTTTGGCACCATCGCGATCTTCTTTTTTTGAGTTTGAGTCAAGTGCTATCGACGGCAAATCATGTTTGTTCATATAGTCTGCCATAAAAGCGGCATGTTTTTGCGAAACACAGAACCCAATGCCTTTTACATCACGCAGATCGGCGCTATACTGCTCTATGGCGTTCATAATGGCATAGGCTCTTTTGTCTGCCCCATAAGAAGTCGTGTACAGGTCAGTAAGCTCTTTTATATCGTAATCGCCAGAAGTCCATTTTACATTTTCCAAGTTGGTGGTGTCCTGTACACCAAAATAATGGAAGGGACAGAGCAATCTCCGCTCAATAGCATCAGACAGTCGAATTTCCGCTGCCATACGATTATCGAAGTAGGTTAAAATGGATTTTCCGTCCATTCGTTCAGGTGTTGCTGTCAGTCCTAGCAGAATTTTTGGTTTAAAATGAGACAGCAGTTTTTGGTAGGAGTCCGCAGCCGCATGATGAAATTCATCGACAATAATCATGTCATAGTAGTCTGCGTCCATACGTTCCCAAAGTTTTTGACTGTTAAAGGTCTGTACAGAAATGAAAAGATGTTCTGCCGAGGTCGCTCTATTTCCACCCACTGCCAGTTCACCAAAGTCTGCATTTTTCAAAACTTGTCTGAAACATGCCTGGCTCTGTTTTAATATTTCTTCCCGATGTGCGACAAATAATAATCTTGTGGTCTGTGGCAATCTGCTTCCCATGAAATTTCTGTAATCAAAAGCAGAAATCGCTGTTTTTCCTGTGCCTGTCGCAGCGACCACTAAATTTTTCCAATGATTTTTCTGTTTTCGTTCCGCTTCCAACGCATCTAAAATAGCCTGCTGGTACGGATAGGGCTTGATGTCAAATTGATAAACGACCTGATTTTTTCCGCTACCATCCCGTCCTCGCTCGTGATCAATGGCTTTGATGAGCTCGTCTTTTTGTTCCACATGAAACTCTTGAAATTCGTCGGAATTCCAGTACGTTTCAAAAGTAGCCGTCATTTTTTCCATAATAGACGGCATATCCTGCTCCGTGATTTTCATATTCCATTCCAGGCCTTCCGCAATGGCAGCGTGAGACAAGTTGGATGAACCTATATAAGCTGTAGAAAACTGGCTGTCCCTATGGAAAATATAGGATTTTGCATGAAGACGTGTTTCTTTTACGTTGTAAGAAATATGAATTTCCGTATTTGGCAATTTGGCAAGTTCCACCACCGCTTTCGGATCAGTCGCGCCCATGTAAGTCGTTGTAATAACTCTTAAATGCCCGCCTTTATTTGTAAAGTCTCGCAAGTATGGTAAAAGAAGCGCTAACCCCGAAAAACGAATAAAGGAAACGAGAAAATCAATTCTGTCCGCAGACATGATTTCTTTACGCAATTCAGAAACCATAGACGTATCGTTATGGCTGTTAGTAAAAAGGAAACTTTTCGTCAGCGATGTATCAGGAGATTCCCATTTCCTTGGACTGGTTTTATTTGCTACATGCTCAAGAGATTTTAAAAGAAACTGATTTTTCACCACGCTGTGACCGTGACCTAAATCAGGCAAACGTTCTGCAAGCATTTCTACCAGCTGATTTGTTAATTCTATTTCATCAGAAAGCACGGCTTCTGTATTTCTGTCTGCAATGTCTTTCAAGCAAAGACGAATAAGCTTTTCAAGGTATGACGATAAATATCCCGTCGCTTCATAAGCGTCTGCGTCATCTCGTTCTGCCCAAACTTTTTTCGCTTCTATCGCTTCCATCAGTTTGTCGGCAAATTCCTTCGACATGACTTTTTCATAAATGCCATCTTTCATATGTTCGATGTGTTCTGCCATTTCAATCTCCTCATCATGAAATCGTGTATGCCTTATTATACCAGGTTAATTGCCTGTAATTTCAGAAAGCACAAAAAAAGCAGCCATGATACATTCGCATAGCTGCTTTTACTCTGAAAAGAATTGTGCTGCGTACATATTTTCTATAGCAAAACTGTTTCCCTTTGTATGGGAAAACGACTTCGTACTTACACTGACACGTCGCGCCGGCCTGTCACTTTATAGAAAAGGAGCAGCGACAGGATGGATGTCACCGTGAGAATGGTGGCGTACGCGGAAGCGTTCCCGTAATTGCCGCGGATGACTTCCGTGTAGATGGACACGGTGAGTGTCTGCGTGCTGTTCGTATACAGGATGATGGATGACGACAGCTCGCTGATGATGGTGACCCAGCTCATGATGGCGCCGGAAAGAACGCCGGGCATCATCATGGGAACCGTGATTTTACGGAATGTCGTCATGTCAGAGGCGCCTAGGGAAATGGCCGCTTCTTCGATGCTGGGACTGATATTTCCCAAAATGGCGGTGGAGGAACGGACGGTATAAGGCATTCTCCGCACCGCGAAAGAAATAATCATGATCAGCGCCGTTCCGGTAAGGATAATCGGCGATTTATTGAAAGCAAAGACGAAAGCGATACCAAGGACGGAGCCAGGAATGATGAAGGGGAACATCGTCATGACGTCAAGAATGCTGTTCAGTGTATTTCTTTTCCGCACGGAAAGGTAGGCGATAAGGACACCTAAGACAAGGACGGCAGCGATGGCGCAGAGCCCCAGGAAGTAGGTATGCCAGATGACGTCATTATCCTTGGCAAAGAGTGTCGCGTCATAACTCTGAAGAGCGAATCCGCCGGTGAATACCTGCCCTCCGTTTGTAGCAAGGAAAGAGGTGTATACGACGACGAACTGGGGAAGGATTGCCAATCCCACGGTCATGTAGACGGCCAGATGGGCAAGGATATTCCGCAGACCGCTGAGTGATTCTGCCGCCATGGGTTTCAGGGCGGTCATGGCGTAGGTATTTCTTCCCGCGAGAAAACGCTGGATGAAGAACATGACGATGGTGAGCCCGATCACGATGCAGCAGATGGCTGCCGCGAAGCCGTCATCCCCCGATACTTCTCCCATGAACTGGTTGTAAATAAGGACGGGGAGTGTCTTGTACCCCTCGCCGATGAGCATGGGGGTACCGAAGTCGGCAAAGACACGCATGAAAACGAGCATGGAGCTGGCAAGGAGTGTAGGCATGACAAGCGGCACGATGATTTTCCAAATGCGCACCATGCGGCTGCACCCCAGGCTTTCCGCCGCTTCATTCAAAGAGTTGTCCAGATTTTTCAGCGCTCCTGATACGTAAATGTAAACGAGGGGGAACGACTGGAGCGTAAAGACGAGGACAATGCCGACAAAGCCGTACACACCGCCATAATGGAGTCCGAAGGTGTCGTTCAGGAACTGGGTGATGACGCCCTGCCGCCCGAGCATCTGTATCCATGCGTATGCCCCGATAAAAGGCGGCGACAGGTAGGAGATAACAATGAGAATATTCAGGAAACTGCTTCCTTTTATTTTCACGCTCCTCATGAGGTATGCCAGCGGAAGGCCGAGAGCCGCCGATAAAATCGTGGAAACGACAGTCACTTTCAGCGAGTTTACCATCGTTCCCCAGTAGAATTTTTTGGCGAAGAAATGGGCGAAATTCTGAAGCGTGAGCACCCCTGTATCCCCATGAATGACACTCCGGTACAGAATGAGGAATATGGGATACATGATGAAAAGGGCGAAAGCCGCAAGAATGACGACACTGAAAAGGTTCCAGACGGTCAGATTCTTTTTCATAGTCCTTCCTCTCTGATCAATGTTTCTTCCGTTGCCCGGCGGAAGACATTGATCCGCCCAGCTTTAACGGTAAGCGTGACGGCGCTGCCGTCGGGAAGAATATCCTGGCCTTCCTGGGTCTGGAGAATCTCCAATTCCTGCCCGCTGCCGGTGGTGATGAAGTAATGGGTGGTAAGACCGAGGAAGACGGAAGAACGGATCACGCCGCGGATCCCCTCTTTCGTGCCGGGCTCCATATTAAATTCTTCCGGGCGGACGGAAATGATAACTTCTTCTCCGTCCTCCACGCCACGTGATAAGTTATCCATGTCTACAAGCCAGTCTTCATTTTCTTTAAAGGAAATGCTTGTCTTATCTCCTTTTTTCACGATATGTCCGTCCAGCAGGTTGGAGAGCCCGATGAAAGTCGAAACGAAAACATTCTTCGGCCTTTTATAAATATCCGCCGGTCTGCCGATCTGGCAGATGACCCCGCCATTCATGACGGCGATACGGTCGGACACCGCCAGCGCCTCTTCCTGGTCGTGGGTGACATACACCGTGGTTATATCCACCCGGCGCTGGATCTGCTTGATGGCATTCCTCATTTCGATACGGAGTTTCGCGTCCAGATTGGACAGCGGTTCATCCATCAGAAGTACCTGCGGCCGGATGACGATCGCCCGCGCAAGGGCGACACGCTGCTGCTGCCCGCCGGAAAGCGCTGTGGGCATACGGTCTTTCAGGTGGTCGATCTTCACGATCTTGAGGATTTTATCCACCCGCTCTTCGATTTCCTTTTCAGGCACTTTCCGCATCCGCAGTCCGAAAGCCACATTGTCTTTCACCGACATATGGGGAAAAATGGCGTAATTCTGGAAGACCATGCCCATATTTCTTTTATCTGTCGCCACATCGTTGATGACATTCCCGTCGACGGAAATCGTACCGCCTTCGATGGAATTGAATCCGATAATCATACGGAGCAGCGTCGTTTTACCGCAGCCCGACGGCCCTAAAAGGGTGAAAAATTCGCCCGGCATAATGTTCACGGACAAGCCATTCACCACCACCGTATCTCCGTACTTCTTCACCACTTTGTCTATATTGATAGAAACACTCATAATAACCTCGCGATTCAAGTGACATCTATAAAAAAGGACGTCAGGCGAAATGCCCGGCGCCCTCTGATGACCTGATTACTACTACTGTCTGGAATTTTCCAGATGTTTATTCCATTCCGCCACGACTTCTTTCTTATGGGCAGCTACCCAGCCTTCGTCATAATTCTTGAACAAAGCGATTGTGTCCTGGGGTGTCATGTAGTCAGCAAGCTTCACACCCTTGCGGAGCGGACGGACGGTGAGCGTCTTTCCTGCCGCTTCCTGGATCTTCTGGGAAAGCATGAAATCGACAAATTTCTTCGCATTTTCCATATGTTTCGCGCCTTTGATGATCTGTACGGATTCGCCCGGGAAAATAGCTCCTTCTTTCGGGAATACGACTTCTACATCAGCGCCGTTTTTCACATAGGTGGCAGCCGGATCTTCCCAGGTAAGCCCTACGGTATATTCGCCGTCGGCAGCGCCTTTATGGACAGCGCCGGAACTGTTCAGGAATTTCCCGTCCACATTCTTAATGAAGTTATCCACGTACGCCCAGGCTTCAGGGGACATGGGATCTCCATCCTTACCCTTGGCGTAAAGCATCGCCATGAGCACTTGGAACGCGGAACTGGAGTTGGCAGGGTCGCCGCAGGCAATCTTGCCCTTCAGCGCCGGATTGAGGAGATCGTCAAAACCGGCAATCTTCATATCGCCCGCCAGTTTTTTATTAACGATGAAAACGGTAGGATCGGCAAACGCAGGAGAGAAATATCCCGTCTTATTTTTAGCGGCATCAATCATATTTGCATCTTCCGGGGATACATATTTCTCGAAAAGATCTTTCTGGGAATCCAGCATCGTCTGGTCCGCCGCCCAGAGAATGTCACCCTGGGGATTCTCCTTTTCGGACGCCACACGTTTTACGAGGGGGCCCGTTCCCGCCACAATAACATTGACTTTAATCCCCGTTTCTTTTTCAAAAGCGGGAATGACAAGATTGTTTAAGCTTTCGCTGCGCGCCGTGTAAACGGTGAGCACCTTTTCCTCTGCGGGAGCTGCCTTGGCAGTATCCTTTTTATCTCCGCCGCAGCCGGAAAATACGGAACAGAGTACGGCAGCGCACGCCACCGCCAAAGCCGCTTTCTTCAATCTTTTCATGATAATCCTCCTTGCCCTTCATCGTAAGTAAACTTCCTATTTAAATAATACCATGTATATTGTATCATTATTCATTCCTGTGTCTACACCTTATAAGCACAATGTATAGCTTGCCTGCAACTGTATAGGAAATACTCATAGAGTGACCGACAGGCATACCGATGTGTGCGGAAACGGGTACGCAGAAAACAGGAAATATATGCTTCCATTACTATGGCAAAATAAAAGCGCCGATTACCGGTCAGCGCCTGTATTTCATTCGGCAGCTCCTGCCGCTGCTTTTTCCTCTTCCCTTTTGGGAAACACAAGATTCAGAAGAACCGCCACGATGAAAACCACCGCTACACAGTTCTCTGCGAATACGCTCCGCAGCAGTTCGGGAAATATGCGGAAAATCTGCGGTGTCTGCGTGAATCCCAGTCCGATGGAAAGAGACAGGGCGGCAATACTCATATTTCTCTGGGAATATCCGCAGCGGCTGATCATCTGCACACCGGACACCACGATGGAGCCGAACATCATAAGCGTACAGCCGCCAAGGACGGCTTCAGGCAGTGACGCCAGAATGACCCCCAGCGCAGGAACGAGTCCTGCCAGAACCATGATGACGGCGCCGCTGGCGATGGCTTTCCTGTTTACCACACGGGTCATGGCGATAAGCCCCACATTCTGACTGAAAGATGTAATCGGCATACACCCGAAGAGAGAAGACGCGGCAGAAACAAACCCGTCCACGGCAATGGAGCCGGATATTTCCCTGTCTTTCGCCTCCCGATTGAACCCCATGGCGGCAAGCGCCGAGGTGTCGCCCAGCGTTTCTGTGGCAGACACCAGGAAAATAAGGAATACGGAGAAAATGGCGTCATAATGAAATTCCAGAGAATAAGGCATAAAAATCGGCAGAGACACAAGGGATACTTCCGTCAGGCGGCCCAAATCAACCATACCGTAGAAATATGCCGCGGCGTATCCCACAAAAAGTCCGAAAAGGACAGATAACTGCTTATAGAAAGATTTCGCCCGGATATTAAAAATAAGACAGGAAACCAGAGTAATCGTACCGACAATGAGGAACCGGGCATCACCGAATTCAGGATGGCCGAAACCGCCGCCAAAAGAATTCGCTCCGATGGGAAGCAGTGAAAACCCGATGGCCGTCACGACAGTCGCCGAAACGATGGGCGGTACCAGTTTCCGCCACCATGTCGCGCCAAGGCCGAGGATCCCCTCCAGAACCCCTCCCACAAGGACAGCGCCGAGAATAGCACCGTAGCCGTATTTCAATCCGATCACACAAAAAACAGAAACAAAGGTAAAGCTGATCCCCATGATGACGGGAAGTCCGCTGCCCAAACGGAAGACGGGATACATCTGGAGCAGGGAGCCGATGCCTGCAATGATCATGGCCGCCTGCACAACAGCGCCCGCTTCTGAGGCAGGCATCTTTACCACGCCCGTCACGATAAGAATCGGCGCGATATTTGCCACGAACATGGCAAGAACATGCTGGAGACCGAAAGGCACCGCTTTGCGGACAGATATTTTCCCGTCCGCTTCATAAATCGGATCTGTATTCATTACGGCCTCCTCAGCGGAACGTAATGACGCCTGTTTCGGCATCCATTTTTTCAATAACTGCCAGAGAGCGGACATCATATCCAGCTTCACGGAGCGCGTCGCCGCCGCCCTGGAAGCCTTTTTCGATGCAGATGCCGATGCCTTCCACAATACCGCCCGCCTGTTTTACCAGATCCAGAAGCCCGCTTACGGCGCAGCCGTTGGCAAGGAAATCGTCCATGATGAGGATATGTTCGCCGGGTTTCAGATATTTCTTTGCCACCACCACATGGTTTTTCCGATTATGGGTATATGACATAACCTCCGTAGCAAACATTTCCTTATCCATATTGCTTCCCGCAGATTTCTTCGCAAAAACAACAGGCACGCCGAAGTACACTGCTGTAAGACAGGCGATACCAATTCCCGACGCTTCGATCGTCAGAATCTTGTCCACTTTCCGATCCCCGAAAAGCTTTTTAAATTCCTTCCCCAGTTCACTGATAAAAGGCACATCGATTTGATGATTCAGAAAACTGTCCACCTTGAGCACATTCCCCGGACGGATCACCCCGTCGCTCAAAATTTTCTCCTGCAGTAAATTCAGCTCTGCCACCCTGATACCCCCTCCAAAGACAATACACACCCTATAATTTATTTATTATAACATAGCTTATAGACGACAGCTCACAGCTGATAGCTTTTATTTATCTTATTACCGTCTTCCCCACCACGGGTACAGATCCTTCACGTTCGTTCAGGATGACGACTGACGTTTCCCTCATTATGACGCCTTACCGTCTTATACAAGGATCATGGAGTCGGTCGTCAGAAGGAGCTGTGGCGCACGCAGTGCGATTGAGGATACTCGCTTGTCGTAATGATTTAAATCGTAAAAGAATAGTTAGCTTGTAGCTGACAGCTCACAGCTGATAGCTTTTATCTTCTTACGACTTTCCTCACCACGGTAGCAGATCCTTCACATTCGTTCAGGATGACGTTTACCGATAGCTCCGTTATGACGCCTTGCCGTCCGTCATCATTTAGAACAGGGGCAGAAAAAGAATCTTCATTCTATTCTTTTGCATCATTCCCCCAAGCCAGTATCCCCTGTCCGGCTTCGCCGGCCACCTCCTTATAAACAAGGAGGCTTGCCCAATCCCTATTCTTCCCGTTAGAATCCCTTTCCTTAACACTGTAGCAAATCTTTTGTTGGCGCTTTGAATGACGCCTTACCGTCTGCCGTCATTCAGAACGGTGGTAAGAATGCTTTTCGGGAAAGACGGGAAACGGAATGATGGCACAGAGTGAAGAATCTATTGCACTGATGACATCTTACCGGTTTCCTCACCACGATAATAGATCCTTCGCTGCCGCTCAGGATGATGCCTTAACGTCTTATGCAAGGATCATGGAGTCGGCCGTCAGAAGGAGCTGTGGCGCACGTAGTGCGATTGAGGATACTCGCTTGTCGTAATGATTTAAATCGTAAAAGAACTATTAGCTTATAGCTATTAGCCAATAGCCAACAGCTCACAGCTCACAGCTAATGACCTTTGGAAATGAATCAGCCTTCATTGCCCTACCATAGAAAACTTGACGCAAAAAATCTGCCGCTTTTTTCCTGCGGCAGATTTTTTCTGCGTTTACCTCTTAATTTCCACACGATACTTTTTCAGCTTGCCTCCATAGACAGGAAAGAAACTGAATTCACCGTAATCCTTTACCGGCTCCGCATTTTTCAGCAGTTCCATATCGGCATCGGAAATCACAAAATCAATATCCCCATTTGCTTTCATATGTCCAGGATCCGCCGTTTTCGGCAGCACCACCGTTCCCAGCTGCCAATCATAACGGATGCAGAGCTGAGGAATCGTGATCCCGTATTTCTCCGCCATTTCCGCAAGGCGCCCGTCTTTCAGCGCTTCGCCATGCGCCACAGGCGAGTAGGCTTCCACTATAATATCCCGCTTCCGGCAGTAATCAATCAAAGCCAATGGACTGTTTCCTACATGGCAGAGAATCTGGTTCACCATGGGTTTCACACGGCAGCCGGCAAAAATATTTTCAAGATCTCCCTCCAGGAAATTGGAAACGCCGATTGCCCGCAGTTTCCCGGCTTCCAAAGCATCTTCAAGTGCACGCCATACTTCCCTGTTTTCTTTATAGTATCGGTCCTCCGACTGATTCACCTCCACCCAGGGCTGGGGCGAATGAATAATCATCATGTCCAGATAAGCAAGTCCCATCGTTTCCAGTGTCTTGTCGATGGATTCCATGGCGGACGCATAGCTTTTATTTTCAGCCGCTACTTTGGATGTGACAAAGATATCTTTCCTGTCAATGCCGCAAGTGCGGATTCCTTCTCCGACACCACGTTCATTGCCGTACGCCTGTGCCGTATCAATATGGCGGTATCCGATATCCACCGCCGCCCGCACAGCCTCCGCCGCCTTGTCGTCATCAATAAACCATGTGCCCAGCGCCAGTTTCGGAATGGCTACGCCGTTATGCAACGTATAACTTTCCTCAAAAATCATAATTGCCTCCTCTATAAACTGTTACCTGTACTTTAAGCTCAGGTTCAATTCGCAGTGTCATATTTTCTTTCGCCATGACAATTCTTTTTATATGCTTACTCTTCAAAATCATTATATCCAAGCGCCAATCAGGCTACAAGTACGTTGCACACATTTTCCCTCCCAAAAGCGGTTTCCCAGGGAAACTTCATCGGCACACTTCATCGTCTCCTCTTTGCATATTTCCTTATATAAAGATAAAATATAGAATCATAACACTAAGAAAGGACGGACTTGTGAAAAGGATTTTATTTCTGGTTCCCCGCATGAACATCGGCGGTGCGGAAACCTATGTATATACCGCGGCAAAAGAACTCCGTACCCGGGGCTATGAAGTTTTTCTCGCTTCCGGCGGCGGACGTCTGGCAGATAAACTGAAAGCGGCAGGCGTCAGGACATTTTTCGTTCCGGTCCGGCAGAGCGGGTTCTTATCCGTCTGGCGCGTTTCATCCATCGTGAAGAAATACCATATAGACATCATTCATGCCAACTCAGGAGCCGCGGGCATCATCGCGGCAAGAGTAAAAAGGAATACGTCTGTCCCCGTGGTATACACGGCACACGGCATTCTGGGAAATATGGAAAAAGAATATGTTATTGACCAATTGGATCAAATCATCTGCGTCAGTGAATACGTCAGGCAGGATTCCATAGCACGCGGATTCCATGAGGATCATCTCCTTGTCCGTTACAGCGGCATCGACACGGAACGTTTCACCGCAAATGAAGAGGAGCGGATCCGGCTGCGAAAAGAATTCGGTTTCGATAAAGACACCCTCGTTCTTGCCATCGTATCCCGCATAAAAAATCTGGAACATAAAGGCCACGGACATCTTCTCTCCATACTGGACAAGTGTGGCCGTAAAGAAAACTGGAAGCTCCTTGTCATCGGAAAAGGGAACGGGCTCCCCCTGCTGAAAACGAAGATACGCACCATGCACTTATCCGATAAAGTTCTCTGCCTCGGACACCGGACCGATGTGGAACACCTGCTGAATGCCGCGGACCTGACCGTCCTTCCTTCCCGCTTTGAGACGTTCGGTCTTGTTCTGGCGGAAGGCATGGCGATGGGAAAACCGGCCATCGCTTTTTCCGTAGGCGGCACGCCGGAAATCGTGAAAGACGGGGAAACGGGATTTCTCGTGGAAAAAGACAATGAAAAAGAGCTGTATGAACGAATCAAACAGCTCGACAACAACCGATATCTTCTTAAACAATTTTCAGAAAACGGCACCCGATGGATACGCTCCCGTTTCACTAACCGCCGGATGGTCGATGCCCTGGAAGTCATCTATCACAAGTTGTCTCCTTAATTATTTCCTGAAGGTCTTTTTAAAACGCCGTTCCAACTGGCGGAGCCAGATAAAAATCAGATGGATACGGCTCACCTTTAATTTAAATTCCCACATCGGCTGCCTGGCAGGAATCGGAATGCGGGGCAGGGCAAGCAGATCCTGTGTCCACAACGGGACATCATAGAAAATCGCCAGCCCCAGTTTATACCCGCACTTCTCCGCCTCCTGCATGACCTTTTTGTCAAAATCTCCGTAAGGATAGCAGAGACACTCCACCGGTTTCCCATTAAGATTTTCAAAAAAACGTTTGCTTCCTGACAGCTCATCATGAAGACGATCCGCATCGCAGCGGCTCAGAAACGGGTGATCCATGGTATGGGAACCGACATAATGCCCTTCATCCCGCCACAGGGCCAATTCACTTTCATCCATTGTCCGCGTCGGCGCTTTTCCAAAATTTTCCCATTTGTTTTCCCTTCCGATCCAATTGGCAATAGGAAACACATTTCCCACATGGCGGTATTTTTTCAAAATCGGTAAGGCTGCGGAAAAATTATCTTCATAACCATCATCAAAAGTAAGGACCACCGGTTTCTTCGGCAGCCGTTTTCCATGAAGAAAATGCGCCTGCAGCTCCTCCACCGTGATGCTGTGAAATCCGTTTTCTTCCAAGTATCTCATCTGTTCTTCAAACTTCTCCCCCGGCAGCGCATTCCGATCCCCCGGGACAGAAGCAATGCGATGATACATCAATATCGGTACCCGCTCATGAAAATGGTAATATGTGTATAATAAAGCGGAAAAGATTATAATAGAAACGTACAGCATAAATAAACTCCTTAATTTATTTTAACCATTGTATCACATATATTTTTTCCTGATCAGAGGATTTCATGAAAACATTTTTAGTTTATAATACCTCTTATTTCGGAGACACTATCCTGACAGATGCGCTGTGCAGGAATCTAAAACGTCTATATCCGGAAAGCCGTCTGGTTTTCATATCCAACAAACCGTTCGCCGATATCTCCCGATACATGGACGGTGTCGATGAAGTCTGGCCTTATGACAAATGGAGCGTCCATAAGGGGCTTGCCGGATGGTACAGATTTTATAAAGAGCATAAAAATCAATATGTTTTTGATGCCGCTTTTATCATTTACGGCAATGAGCGGGGCATTTTATTATCCAAATTTTTAGGCGCAAAAAAAATATACGCAGACAATCGGCATGCGATTGTCCGCCTGCTCCTCTCCAACGGAAAAATTAATTACGGAAAATGGATCCATGTGCAGGACCGGCATGCCTATCTGGCGGAACTGTATACAGGAAAACCTATGGAAAGCATGAAAATCAGGTACCATGTCCCTGATAAAGCTTTTGCATATATCAATGAACAGCTTTTAAAAGGAATCAGCAAATCAATCATTGCACTGAATCCGGTCACCAAGCGAAAAGAAAAAGATTTGAAACCGGACACACTCCTTACACTGGCAAAAAAAATAAAAGACGCAGGGATGATTCCCGCCATGATCGGTGCAGGAAAAGATTGTGAATCATTTTATGAAAATCTTCCGCTTGCCGGCAGACATGTGCTGCTGAATCTGGTAAACAAAACCACCATTCCCCAACTGGGTGCCCTGCTGAAAAGCTGTGCCGTCCTTATCAGCGCCGACACCGGTACTGCCCACTTTGCTCTCGCCTTAGACGTTCCCGTGGTAGATGTTTTTTACCTGAATGATGAATCCAATCTCGCCGCCTGGGGACCGAAGACATTCTACCGCCACCGCCTGATTGCCCGCGGCGGAGATTTCAGCGCCGAAAACATTTGGAAAAATGCGCAGGATCTGATGGAAGAAAACTCTTCCCTGTAACCTTGTATATTTCCGGTTCGTATTAGGAAAGGATATTGATATGTTCTCACGGTATTTCACGGATAGCCATTCTATAAAAACGCTCCCGTCTTATCTTTTGTCTTCTTTTATTTTCATAAGCGTCATCTTTTTACTTTTCCATATTTCCGGATTTGAACGTGTTTTCGAATGGAATAAGAGTCTGCGTGATGCGGCCACAGGGTTTGCCGTCTTCAGCCTCATTACATATACACTGAGAGAAAAACTGTATTCCCCCTTGTGGTGCTTATCCCTGTTTCCTTATCTAACGCAGCTTGTAATTTACGCCTATGTACTCATTCATGCCAATATGTCCTGGACGATTGATTACGACTTGATCCACCCCTATTTCCTGCTTTTCGTTTACGAATCAATCCTCACAGCATGCTTCTTTGCCTTCTCACAAAACCGTCCAAGGAAATGGCGCTTTTCCATTTCTGTCCTTTATGGAATTATCGTCGCGGCAAGCCTTCTGTTTGCTGCTATATATCTGGGATACTACATCCTATACAATGACACGATACGCGCGGAAAATATGCTGCCCATCCTGCAGACCAACAAAAAAGAAGCGTTTGAATTTATTTCAGACCGCATCGGACTGCCCGTCCTGTTTTCTTCCCTTATCTTTTTTGTGCTGCTCTTACCGGCCTCTTTCTTCTGCTGCCATAAAGCCATTTCCGTCGGCCGGGATCGTTACAGTAAAATACGTATCCTATGGATAGGCATGATTTGCATTCTGTCCATCATCAGCATCCATAAATATATCCCGTCTCTTTTTCCTATTTCACAAACTTATGGCGCTTTCCACTATATACATGAAATGCGGCGGATCAGCCAAAAGCATGAACAAAATATAAGCCGGTTCCGTATATATACCCCCGTCAGCGAAGCCATGCCGCAAAAATTACCGGGTACCGTCATTGTCATCATCGGAGAAAGCGCCACCCGTGACCGGATGAAAGCCTTTACCCCGTCTTATCCGTCTGAAACAACCCCATGGCTCTCAGAAATGAAAGAAACACCTTATTTTTACCTCATGGATAAAACATATTCCTGCTTTCCCGTCACTGTTCCCGCGCTTTCCATGTTCCTTTACGGGCGAAACCAATATGACCACCGGAATATAGATGACGTAGCCAATATCATAGATGTGGCACACCTTTCCGGCTATAAAACATGGTGGATGAGCAACCAGGGCAAGATGAGCGGTGAAGACAGTCCCATCGATTTCGTCGCGCAAAACTGTGATACGGAACAACGGACACCATTTCCGCTGGGCGACGATTATCAGCTGCTCGATTTTGTAAAGCAGCTTCCCAAAAACGAAAATAACTTTGTCATTATCCATCTTATGGGCAGCCATATCAGGTACAGCGACCGCACCCCGCCGGATTTTAAAGGAATCGATAACCCGCAGCACGACAAGCGGACCAACCAGTATGACACCACGCTGCTCTATACGGATCATCTCCTCCGAGATATCTATACGTATGCCAAAGATCATTTGAATCTGCAAGTCATGATGTACTGCTCCGACCACGGAGAAAACATGGAACGAAGCCATGTCGCCAGCAAAAACATGACTTATGATATGGTTCGGATTCCTTTTTTCATTTATCTTTCCCCCGCGTATACACGGCTCTACCCGGATACGGCACAAGCCTTGCGTCAAAATGAACACAAAGTATTCACCAATGACCTGATGTATGACACCATCAGCGGAGTCCTGCACCTGCCAAACACAGACTATGAACCGAAATTTGATTTAAGCAGCAGTGCATATGATCTGAAACCGGCAGACGCAAGAACGAAGTATGGAGAATGGACCATCCTTGATGATCCGGATTACAAGTAAGTAATCCAGGCATGACAAAAACCGTTACAGTTTCTCCAAAAGGAGCTGTAACGGTTTTTTACAACAAATTCACACTCTTTTCTCCTCCGAGTGCAGCGCATCCCATCTTTCAAAAAGCAGTGTAATGCCAAATGCAAGATAATACAATCTGCCAAACGATGTGGAAGAAAATGTTTCATCCAAAAGCCCGTTAAGAACAAAAGCAAGAAAAACTGCCAGCATGCACCAGCTGAATGGATTCAAAGCATATATACGTATCCTTTTCCAGAAATACATCCCCATAAGAATCAGATATGCATTATAACCCAGAAAAGCAAGAATCCCTCCGGTTGATAAAAAAATCAGCCACGTATTATGGGCATGCACATTTTTTTTAAACTCCCTGCTTCCCTCCAGTTGATATTTATGGTCATAAGCATTCTTCCATCCATTCAGTCCCACTCCGGTCAATTTATGATCCTCCCACATATGGTAACTGCTCTTCCATATAAACGGTCGGTCTGCCCCTTGCATCCGATATGGATCATGTATTCCAAACCGGATGGAACACAGCAAAGCAAGTACGACCAGAAGACCTGCCCCCATCCCTAAGAGCCGCCGCCTGGTTTTCCCCATTGCAATTTGATTTCTAAACAGGAAAATCAGCACAGTAATAAAAATCGCTATGGATAAAGCTCCCATGGCACCTCTTGTTTGCGTCAGGACCAATGTAACTGCCTCCAGCACTAAAAGTACCGACATTACAGCCAGATGAAAAATATTATCACGATAATAGCAGATAAAAGCAATAGTGAGTGGAATAAAGACATCCATCATAATACCCACGTGGGGCGGTGATGTATAAAAGCTGTCCAGGCGCTCCATGTGTTTGGCAGCATACTCATATATCCCATATCCGCATATTGCATACCCAATCGTAACAAATGTATAGCATACAGTTTTTCTGATATCATGCTCCCAGCCGATGTATAAAATCATAAATAAAGGCAGCGGAATCATAACATAAGACAGAAAACTATATGATCCGCCATACATATTTCCAGTATTGTCCAAATGAAACAGCGTGGAAATAAACAGGCAGGCATAAAATACAACGAACGCCCATAGAATATTTTTATGAAGTGTAACCTTGGGAATCGCATGATTTTTCAGTGCATAAGCAATTACAAACAGAGTAAATGCGATCATACTGATAGACATTCCCGTATTAATATAATGGTAAGCCGTAGCCCCCCATACGACAACAGCCGCTGCCAACCGACTGCCCCAATTTATATTTAAAAATTTCATGAATCCCGCTCCTAATAGTTTTTATCGGGCAGCCATAAATTTCCACTGCCGCATTTTATATTGTAATGAAACTGCCATTTTACGGACATATCCGCAAAGCTGCAACAAAATCGTACATTCACTTACAATCAGATACCGCTGAAAAGAAAAAAGAAACGGCAACGATACATCTCTATGCATAAAGATATATGATTCCAACTCCCTGTAATCCAAATCCGGCAATTCCCGCGTATTGAAATCCGCCACAAAAGTCTTTACAGCGCACTTCAGTGCCTGAATGCAGCAAATCTTCTTCTCCGACAATGCATGTAAATCCGCAATCCGTTCATGTTCACGCCACGCCAGAAACCTTCCATATTTCAATTGTATAAAATCCTTTATATTTTTCCCCCTCATAAGACTGTTTTCATTTTCATAACTGTAACGATATAAAGATACCGGAGTCAGATAAGCACTTCCCGCCTTAAAAAAAACGGTAGCACTCACATACATATCTTCCACCAGCCGCCCTGCCGGAAATATCAAATCATTCCATAGATAACGCTTATATAATTTCCCATGGGCAAAATTCGGCAATTCATCAAGAAGGATCCCTCTCCGGATTTTCGATAAATTATCCGTCTCTTTCCATCCGGAAGACCTGCAATCCTCGCTTCCATCAGCATAGATAATACTGAAACCCGCCATGATGATATCATAAGTCCCTGATTTTGAAAAAAATATCATTTTCTCTAAAGCATCTTCCACGATAAAATCATCAGAATCAAGAAAATATATCCACTCACCTTTACAGATTTTTATACCTGCATTTCGGGCAGCGCTAAGTCCCTGATTTTCCTGATGGATGACATGAATCCTGCCATCTTTTTCCGCATAGGAGTCACATATCTGCCCGCATGCATCAGGCGAGCCGTCATCAACCAGGATCATTTCCCAGTTGGAATATGTCTGGTTCAGCACGCTGTCAATACATCTATGTATAAATTTTTCAGTTTTATATACCGGCACGATGACCGACACCAACGGAGCATATCCCATAGGTTTTATCCCCTTATTCCGCCTTTTAAGCGTTTCAGCACATTGCCGCCGATTTCCATATTCAGGTACGCATAGCAGTATGCATTTAAAATGAAGACAATTCCAAGCATCACCATGCCTGATTTGGTAAACATCGCTTTACCCGGATCCGGATCAAATCCGAAGACCGATGACAAGGGTATCCATATCCAGCGAAGGAATGTGGTGAAGCGGTCAATCGCTCCGGTAAGGGCATCGGCAATGCCGAGAACATAAATGGAAAATATGATTTTATAAGACATTTCAAGTATATATGCAAGAATCGTAAGGCAAAGCGTTTTCCCGTAGGACAGTTTATGAAGAAATCCATAGCCCATGGCCATGCCGAGGGCACCCGCATAAAAGGCTGTCGTCAGTCCGATTTCAGGCCCTCCGATCATGGTAACGAGAATAACCACGCCCGCCGATGTGCCGAATCCCCACTTCATCCCGTGGAAATCGCAAATGACGGCAATCGGAATGGGGGACGCGGTCATCGTGACGAACACGAGAAACGGTGCTAAAAGTTTCAGAAGCACCAGAAGTGACGCAATGGCCGCCGCTGCCGCCGCTTCTGTCAGATATTTTGTTTTTCTCACTGATTCGTTCAATCTGTATCCTTTCCAAAAGAAGCTGCCAAGGCTTCTTTCTCCTGTTTTGTTTTCCGTTTCAAATAGAATTCACAGGACCGGGCGTCATGGCCGTTGTTCCATTCCCTGTACCACACAAGGCGGACAGGCAGCCGGCCTTTCGTATACTTCGCGCCCTTCCCCGCATTATGGACAGCTACCCGTTTTTCCGGATCATCTACGGTAAATCCCGTATAGAGTGTGCCGTCTTGGCAACGCACCATGTAAGTAAAATATTTCTTTTCCATCTCTTTCTCTTAGCCGCAGGCAGCAAAAGGGCACCGGACTGTTTACATTTAAGTGTATGGTCTCCGCATGGTCACACATGCCGCCGACCCCGTCTCCAGACTGCTGTTTTATTACCCCTCTATTGTATACAAACAATAAAAGAAATGCCAGCTGCATTGACAGTAGCTCAGAAAGCATTTTTCTTTTATTTCCACATTTTTTCATATCATTCGGATAACAGATTCTTGCTTTGCTTCAGTCTATAGTCCCATGCTCCACATCTCCGTATAGGGCAGGACAAGCAATGCCAACCTTCTTCGCAATATGAACTTTGGGAACTCTTTGTTCCAATAGGGGGAATGAATATATACTGTTGGAGTTGAAAAGTATCAAATACCGCTCTTTATAGAACTACTTGGACAACGGATTTGATCATTGGAATTGATATAGCTTTTACGAAAAAGATTTTACCCACAACAACTTGGCACTGTCATGCAAATTAAAATATTACCGAAAAAAGCGATACGGTGTATAATGATTAAAAAGGTTTTATAAAATAAAGAGGTTTTATGAATTTTTAGGACTGTCATAATTAACAAAAGCTAAGAGCAAATATTGTGCCTTTTTCTCCGGTGCCGAAATATAGATAGACAAGTAAAAGGATGGAATAGATTCTTTATTACGGAATCATGGAAGAACGGAAGAGAGAATACTTTTCATTTCATTTAATCTGATTGAGACCTGCCGCCCAGAATGGCCAGCAACTCAAGTATGATACAGCTCTTTAAGATTATGGATTTAGGCGGAATCATTGATGAGAACTATACATTTATTTATATCATAGGGAAATCCCGGTAGTAAAAAAGGAGGATTTAAGTATGGAAAAAAGAACTTTGTTAAGCTTGATGATTGTATCTGCATTGACAATGAGCGGGGAGTTTGGAACTGCTCACGCGGCAGATACTCTTGACACGGTTTATGTCTATGGGAATAAGGACAAATCTGTTATTGAAGAGGCCCCCGGAGGGTATGTAAACACAGGGTATGAAGGCGGTATACTTGGTTCTCTGAAAATTAAGGATACGCCTTTCAGTGTAGCTTCATTTACAGAAAAAACCATTAAAAATTACAGCGACCCAACACAGCCATTGCCAAGTATATTAGTCAATACTCCTGCTGTAAGAACAACAGGAAGTACTTTTTATGATGATTTTTCCATTCGTGGCATTAAGCTTAACGGTTATCAATTATATTTAAATGGCCTCCCGGGATTGTTTGAACAAGGAACTACACCGACTAATTTCGTGTCTCGTATTGACATAACCTCCGGTCCGGCTATGGGTACTAATTTGGCAACTTCATCCGAATCCGCAGGCGGATTAGTTAATTTAGTGTCAAAAAAGGCAAAAGTAAACCCGAATACGAATGTCACTCTCGGCTTTTCCGGTAAAAGCACTTTTACAAAGCAAATCGATATAGGAAAACGATTTGGCGAAAACCAGAAATGGGGGATTCGTATCAATGCTATGAGCAGCAACGGTCAGACTGCTATTTCCGATGAACGCCGTAAATCTAACAATATTTTTGTAAATATAGACCATGTAGATAAACACAGCAAGACTAATGTCCTTTTCGGCTATGTAGATGATTCTGTTAGAAACAGCCTCCGCTGGTTTACTTTTGATAAATCTTTGACCACGATTCCGTCCGCTCCGGATACCCATAGAAACTATGGATTTAAAGCATTGAAATGGGAAGCGGACAAATGGATTGCCACCATTAATCATGATCAGCGTATCAATGATAACTGGTCGGCTTTCTTGAACGCAGGCTATGGTAAGTATGATATCTACAATGCCTCTAACAGTGACTGGCGATATACCATTAAAGAGGATGGTTCTTTCTCCGATTCTGTTGTCAGAAATCCATTCGCCTTTGATAATCGTACTCTGCAGATCGGACTAAGGGGCAAAGCGATTACCGGAGAAGTAAAGCATAATCTTGTACTTGCTTATGATAAAAACTGGCAGAAATACTACGGCTCTAAATCTTGGGCGTTCGGAACAGTAACTGGTACATTGAAAGACGGAATCTTGACACAACCTGATTTTGTACCGGAATATCCGTATCAAAACCCCTATCTGAAAAGCAAGACCATTTATACCAGCTACAAAGCCATTGATAATATGGAAATCGGCAAGTTTAATGTTATGTTTGGCCTGACAAAGACAAGTGTGTCTAATCGCAGTATCGGAAGCAATGCTGTTAAATCGGATGCTTTAAGTCCTCTGTACGGTATCGTTTACAAGCCTAATGATAATTTTTCCTTTTATGCCAGCCATACAGAAAGCTTTGGAAAGGGCTCTTTGATTTCCGGTTCCCGGTATCTCAACGCAGGGCAGATTCTTGGTCCGGCTAAAACAAAACAGAATGAGTTAGGCGTCCGATACGAAAATGACAGATTCCTGGCAAATTTATCCATCTTCGAGATGACTAAAGCCAATGCTATGGATGTACCATCTGCAACGCCAAATATGTATTACAAGACAAACAACGGAAAACAGGACTATAAAGGTTTTGATCTTTCTATCACCGGTAAGCTTACTAAGAAATGGAATATGAATGCCGGTATAATGTATGTCGATGCGAAAATAGATAAATCTACAAATGGTACGCTGGATGGACTCCGTATCAATGGCGTACCGGCATGGAGCGGGCTCTTGGGACTGGAATATCATCCCAATGAAGATATTAACATTTTTGGCCGTATGGTTTACAGCGGAAGCTATTATATCAATAATCAGCTACATAAGCTTCCTTCTTATACTATTTTTGACTTGGGAGCCTCTTACAATTCACATATTGGAAAAACTCCGATTACCTGGAATGCAATGATTTATAACCTTTTTGATAAAGCATGCTGGGAAGGTTTGGCGGGCGGAGATAACTTAATTCTTTCCATGCCAAGATCTTATATGATTTCTGCAACTCTGCATTTTTAACAAATAAGGAAGCCGTCTACAGATTTTTGCAGGCTGCTTTTCATTATGAGCATATCTATGAAACACAAATATATTGCAGCAGCCGCTCTTTTGTTATTTCTCTGCTTAGTATTAGGATATTCTATTCTATTCAATTCTGTTTCAAAAGAGCCTAAAACTCCAGCTGCCTCTTCTAATCAAAAAAGCATTGCCGTCATTACCACCTACAACTCCAAACATGAGCTTGAGGAAGAGACTTTTGAAACAGTCCCTAAAAGGGTTATTGCCATTTGGCAGGGACCTATTGAAACAATGCTCGCTTTAGGCGTGGGAGATAGGATTATAGCAGCTACCGGTATTCCCGATCCAAAGTTTTTGCGCCCTGAACTTCGTGAGTCATATGCTAAGATCCCTTATCACTCTTTTGATCCTCTGGACAAAGAGTCCGCCTTGGTGATGAATCCGGATTTTATTATTACCAGCTGGGAGTCTGCTTTCAGCGAAAAAAGAATGGGGACAACGGATTTTTGGCAAAGCCGGAAAGTAAAAACCTATATCAGCGAAATACCGGTAATTAAACCAGGGAAAAGAACTCTGGAGCATGAATACAAAGTAATTCAGGATTTAGGGAAAATTTTTCAAGTAGAAGATAAAGCCGATGCTATCGTAACTTCTATGCGAAAACGCCTTACTGATTTGCAGGAACAAGCATCTCGAGAAAAGGATAAACCGTCTGTCATGATTGTGCAGTACATGAGCAACAAACTTGTTAATTGGGGCGATGATTACCTACAGGCTGATATGGTCAAAAAATTAGGTGGCAGGCTTCTCTTGCATACCAAAGGATACATTACAGAAGAGGAAATCCTAAAGCAGAAGCCTGATGTTATTTTCCTTATGGTTACTGAATGGGATTATGATAAGAAAGAAAACCTTCGAAGTCAGCTTTTACACACCCCATCGTTAAATAGTCTTCCTTGCATTCAAAAGGAGCGAGTCTACATACTTCCACTTTATGAAGGACAGTATAGCGGAGTCAGAACAGCGGAAGGATTAGAACACGTAGCCAAAGGATTGTATCCGGACATTCGGTAGTATAAAAGGATGAGATAGGAATCATTATTCTATGAAAAACGGCAAGAATCTATGTCACTGCTCCGTTTTCCGTCTTTCCCACAAAGCATTCTTGCCCCCGTTCAGAATGACGGCGGACGGTAAGGCGTCATAGTGAGGGAAACGGTAAGAAGATAAAAGCTATCAGCTGTGAGCTGTTAGCCGTCAGCTGTGAGCCGTCAGCTAAAAGTGCTGAATGACGGCGGATGGTAAGACGTCATTCTGAGCGTCAGCGAAGGATCTGCACCCGTGGTGAAGAAGTCGGTAAGGCATCATAATGAGGGAAACGTTAAACGTCATTCTGAGTCTAACTATAAAAAGTCAAGTGCTACAAAACAATTATTTTATGAATGGCATGTAACAAGTTCATACTGTTTTTGGGGCAGGGCAAAAAGACATCTATAAAGATGCCTCAAAAAATTAAAATACTCAAGAATGCTGATCAGGCTGTTTGGTACCGATTCCCGGATATCTCCATGGCATATAGCACCCGCACAAGCCGCTTTACAGCATGGGAGATGGCAACGTAATAATGTTTTCCTTCCTTTCGTTTCTTTGACAGGTAGGCAGTGAAGCCGGGATCATAGTGACAAACGTACCTTGTGACATTGAACAGTGCATAACGAAGATAGCGGGATCCTCTTTTCTCCATACGGGAATAGCTGCCTGTCAGTTTACCGGACTGATACATTGAAGGTGACATGCCCGCATAAACCAGAATCTTATCAGGGGAGTCAAATCTGCGGAAACTACCGATTTCCGCAAGAATAACCGCCCCCATTTGCATACCGATGCCCGGCACGGAAGTGATTGGAGAATTTACATCATCCATGATCTTTTCAATCTCAGATTCAATTTCACCAATCTCCTGATTATAAACCCGTAAATGTGCTATGGTATGCTGTAATTCCATCGATTTGGCAGGACTGACGGCCCCGATAGATCGCCTTGCCGTATCCCTGATCCTGATGGCCGTTTCTCTACCGAAGCGTCCTCGTGAAGCCTTAAGAAGCAGGGCGGTTAACCGGGTAAGATGGGTAGCTGCGATATATGCAGAACCTGGAAACTTTTCCAGCATAGCGTAAATAGAATGTATGTGGATACTGGAGACCAGCTGCTCAAGTTCAGGAAACAATATGGTAACCAGCCTGGCTATAGAAGTCTTAAGCTTTGTCCGTTCTCTGACCTTAGAACTCCTATATCTTGTAAGAGACTTTAGTTCTTCCATGTGGTAGGATGATAAGGAGTAGGGCTTTAAGCTTGAATCGGCCATAAGCAGATGCGCAATATTTCTTGAATCAATCTTGTCAGTCTTTGTCCTCCTTAGGCTCTGCCCTTTATGGAAAAGATTAACACGCAAAGGATTGATTACATAAGCGGTGAGATGCTTGTCCAGCAGAAAGGCAAGAAGGTTGCTGCTGTAATGGCCGGTTGATTCCAGCCCTACTTTTACTTTTGTGAAATCAACAGTTAATGAGCAAATCCGCTTATAAAGAGTCTCATAACCCTCACGGTTATTTAAAATAGAGAATACCTCCTCAGGAAATTCTTCGTCAGAGTTTATGATGCAGCAGTCATGCTTGTCTTTGGCCACATCAATGCCAACTAAGATCATATTATAACCTCCCGTATTATTTTTGATACTGTATGGATCCACAGGGCTCTTTGCGCTTGTATACTCGTTCTACATAAACCGTCAAGCGGTATCTAACTGATCAACAAAGTAACAAAGAGACTGTGGTTGGAGACTCTGAAAAACCATCTGTGTGGTAGCGCAGCATGTGACCAATCCACAGTATCTCAAAACAGTATACCGTATACTCCCTCCGGAGCATATGATCAAGCACTTTGCTTGACTTACTTAATAATACGAGCGCCAGCGAAGAATCTGTTACTGTGGTGAGGAATGCGGTAAGATGTCAACAGAGTCATAGATTCTTCACTTTGTTTCCTATTGCTGCTTCCCTTTAATAAAAAGTGCAGCAGGGGAAATGTTGCATTTCTCTTTGCTGCACTTATATGGAACTAATACACAAACTGGTATCAGACAGGTGAAAAACCGACGACCGGAGGCTCAGTACCATTCATTGATCCAGTTTTTTTCAGAAGGAAGCATGTTTTCCGCCGTTTCAAGAACTTTTTCACGCTCCACACCTTCCAGCCATTTGATGCGCCCCAGATCCGACAGCTCTCTTAAAGACAGCGCTCCAAAGAAAAGCTGGGCGAGGGTGCCTGCGGTCATGGTGAAATCCGGTTCGGGAATTTTATTTCCCAATTTCACGCCGGAAATATCTTCGATATGAAGCTTCAGTGTGTAAAATACATCATATTTCACAGCGTAAATTTTTCCTTCCTTGGCGGAAAGGACGTAGATGCCACTGTTTTCGGGAAGGAACTCGTCCGCCAGCTGGAAAGACAGGAATCCTTTCATCTCTCTGCAGGGAAGTCCGTCAAATGCCATGACCGGATCCGTGACGCGTCCCATCATGGTTGGGAAAGAGGCATTATGTATATAGGTATGCTCCGCGCCGTTCTGCCAGTAGAAAAATGCCCTGTCATCAAAAGGTTCATACCACACGCATTCATCCACGGAACCGCGGTGTCCAGCCATGTAAGCATAGAGCCCTTTCCGTCCCGCATCGGAGGCGTACGCCATTTCCGACACGATGAGTTTCCTTCCGTCCAGATGGTAGAAAATATATCCGGCCGCACCGTCCAGGTCATTGACGACAGCGATGTAACCGCCGTCACAGAACTGGGCGCCGATGTGCTTCTTCCATGACGCCTCATCACGAAAAGCCCAGCCGTTCCGCCCCTTCACATACCTGTCATAGACAGAGGCAAGAGTTTTCCATTCATCTATCGAGGCAATACTCCCTGCGGACTGCGCCCGCTTACCCAAGAAACTTAAATGCTCAGGCGCGGCGCTTCGTTTCCACTGGTGCGCATAAAATGAAAATCCCATAGGATAATAATACGATGCCGCCGAGGGCATGAGAATGACAGCGCCTTTATTTTCCATCCGCGCCATATGGAACGCGCCGCGGATCAGTTCAGTCGCAAGCCCTTTCCCTCTTGCAGCAGGATGGGTAGCTACCCCGACAAGGTAATCCACCGGCATCTTTGCACCGCGGACACATATTTCATAAGGACGGCGGTGAAGACTGCACGCTATTTTCCCTGCTTCTTCTCCCGCCAGTACATCTTCCGGGCGGTAGAGCTCCCTGAAATACCAGCGGAACCACGGGTCGTCCTCTCTTTCAAAACAGTACGACCAAAGCGCGCGTATATCCTTTTCATCCGTCCGACTGCATTTACGTATTTTCATAACCGCCTCAGAAACAACTGCCGTCCTTTACGACGACATCATACTTTTCCGCGAAATGGTCAGGATTGTATTCCATTTTTGCCTGACGCAGGCCGGGCAGCCCCATGTCCTCCTCACGGTTTACAAATTCTGTTTCCGCAAATTCATGCATCAGGAAATCGCGGTTGATTGCCTGATACAGCCCGCGGATATTCGGATTTGCCTTTTCAAAGAAAATATGCGCCACACGGGGATTGACCAAATCTCCGTTCGTAAAGGCCTCTACCTTTCCATAAATGCGGATAATGGCGCCTTTCAATTTCAAAGCGTCCCAATTGGCAAAACACCGCTGCAGCGCTTCTTTTTCTTCCGCAATGTCTCCATGCCGTTCAAACCAGTCTTCAATCCCCTGCCATGCGTCTTCCCTGTTTTCCGACGTGATGGACTCGTATGTATAATCACCGTACTGGCGGAGAAAAGCGTTCAGATGATTTTTCTTCATCCGGAGCTTCTTTCCTGATAAATTGATCATGTCTGCCGTACGGTATACATATTCCCAATTATCCCGATCCGCGGTGAACTCATACCGGTTCGGGCAATGGACTTTGATCTGTTCCAGCACCCAGGGTGAAGCAGCCTTAATGATAAACGGTTTTCCCTCGCGCTCCAGGCATTCATGGATAATCTCCATGCCGCGGCCGAAAGACGCCCCTTCACCGGCAAAAGGGGGCATAAAGAACGTATTCTCCCCTTCCCCCGCACGGACGAATAAGATATTCTCCTCTACCGCCCACTGCGTATGGTACGCTTCCTGCCATAAAAAAAGTGTATTGAATGAACAGTCGATCCCCTCATAATGATGGACATGGAAGAAGCTGTCGATATACTCTCTTTTTTCAATTGTAAACGGTTTGAAGTCTATGATGAACATCTCCTTAAAAAATAACAACTATATTGTAAATATTCTATCCTTTTTTATTCCTTTTGGCAAAAACCGGAACGGACTTTATAAGCCACAACATGGCATGCTGCTGAAATCAGAAGACAGATAAACACCCACTCCGTCATTTTTCCGGTGCAGGAAAATAAATCTGCCGCAAAAGCAGTAAACAAAAATTTTCACAAAAATAAAGAAATTCTTTCCCACTCTCATTTAAGCCTCTTTCTTGATAATGAGAAAACCGATATTATCAGAAACAGCAGATCTGGCTTTTTCCAATTCCCATAAAATCAAGCTTCATCGCGGCGAACATGATTTCCCCGAAACTTCATTCCCTGCGTTTTTCTTTCGATAAAAATTACACTTATTCACATTATTCACAAACTTATTCACAACTATTCACATCATGTGGATAAAAACAATCTGTTTTTTCTCTTTTCGCGATAAATCAAAGCTTTTTTCCGCCTGTCCATCCCAGACAGACACACGAACTGTGCATAACTGTGCATAACCGTTTTGCCATTCTGTAAATGAGAATGGAAAACATTCCGTATTTATCGTATATCTTTCTCACTTTCACTCTCATAGGATACCCCCGATATGCATGTGAATAACTTTCTCTCCATCTGTCCCCCTTTCTTCCAATCATCCATTTTTCTCCCCCTCTTGACAACGAATACGTGCAAAATAGAAAGAAAAAAAGCGAATAAAAGAATTCATTTCAAATCACCCCTGTATTTGTCCGCCTGCTGTGTACATAAGAAATAAAAACTTTCTAAAAGAAAAAATGATTTCCTTCCGTTCCGACATCGGCAGAAATGAAAATCATTTTCCCATTTTGTCTCTTTCATTCCATTTTATTTGCAAACTCCCATTTCTGCCTTTTTTGTGCTAAAATATGACATGTACACGCGTCCATAGCTCAGCTGGATAGAGCAGCGGTTTCCTAAACCGTGTGTCGGGGGTTCAAATCCCTTTGGGCGCACCAGGAATGCACAGCTGCCAAAAGGCGGCTTTTTTATTTGCCTTCAAAATGTATTTCCTATCGGGGTAAAATCCTCTTTTCCGCCCCATGTCGCCGCCGGTGGAGTCTTTCAGAGAAAAAATGATATAATATATATGGTAAATACTTTATAAATACTTTTTTACAGGGAGACAAATCATGGATACGGTACATATCAATTTAGGGAATGATTCTTATGATGTGATAATCGACTCAGGCATCATCGGCCGCCTGGGAAAAGAAACCGCCCCCCTGTCGGGTCACGGGCGCGCAGTCATTATCACGGAAGAAGGAATTGACGAACTGTATGGCCAGGATTTGAAACGCCAGCTGGAAAAAGAGAACCTGAACGTACAGCAGATCGTTCTTTCTTCGAGCGAAAAGAGCCGAAGCCTTTCTGTCGTGAGCCGTGTATGCGAGGCGCTGGCAGACTTCGGGTTCTGTGCAGGAGATCTGCTCATCGGCCTTGGCGGACGTGTCGTCGGCGATGTGACAGGCTTTGTTGCAGCAACTTACCGGAGAGGGACTCCCTACGTGCAGGTGCCCACTTCTCTCCTGGCACAGATCGGCAGCGCCATCGGAGGGAAAATCTCCATCGATATCAATGGAAGAAAAAATCTCATCGGTACATTCTACCAGCCCAAAGCCGTGTATGTAGATCCTGCCATGGTCCGCACGCTGCCTGCCCGTTTCTTCCATAACGGCCTCGGCGAAGCGATTAAGATCGGCTGCGTGGCAGACAAGGACCTCTTTGAAATATTTGAAAAAGCCGCCTCTGACCAGGATATCCTTCGTGTTCTTCCGGAAATCATCCGCCGCTGCATTACCATCAAGGCACACTATGTGGAAATCGATCCCGAAGACAAAGGTGAGCGCCGCATTCTTGATTTCGGCCACACACTGGGCGGCGCGGCAGAGAGATACTACCGTTTCAATGATCTCCGCCTGACCCACGGGGAAGCGACGGCGGCCGGCATGTACATGATCACGAGCGCTTCTGAAATTCTGGGACTCACCAAGCGGGGTACAGCGGAACGGATCAAGTACGTCCTCCAGTCTATCGGCCTTCCCACCAATCTTGACGTCCCCCGTGATATTCTTGTCTCCCTTCTGGAACATGGAAAAAATGTAAAAGATGAAAAAATAGAAACACCCCTCGTTCTGGAAATCGGAAAAGGATATATTTATACGGGAGAAATTGAAACCTTAAAGAAATATATACAAATGGAATAATTGCAAACCTTCGGAAGAAATACCGGGAGTAAAAACAAACTTCCGGTATTTTTTTCGCCCTGTTTCTCATAACCTGTAAAACCTGTTCCCCATGGGACGCTATGCTATAATGCAGATAATAAAACGATCTGCCTGAAAGGTATACTATTTCAAACCGGAAACAGGAGTATAAAAATGGATTTCAGCAAAATAACAGCGGCCGTTATTGGCCTGGGTCTGATGGGCGGTTCCTTTGCCATGAGACTGAAGGAACTCGGAGCGGCAGTAATCGGTATCAATCGGACATTATCGACGGCAGAGGTCGCCCTTCGGCAGGGCATAGTGGATTCCATCGATATCAGTGACCTGAAACACGCGGACATTGTTATATTCTGCACACCTGCCAAAGCGACACTCGCCTTTGTGAAAAATCACCTGCCGGACTTCCGCTCCGACGCGATCATGACCGATATCGCCGGCGTAAAAGGAAACCTCGCCGATGATATCCGGCAGATCCTGCCGCCCGGCATGGATTTCATTTCATCCCACCCTATGTGCGGACATGAAGGTGAAGGACTTTCCCGGGCGGATCCGGACATTTTCCGCGGAGCAAATTATATCCTTCTTCCCGATAAAACGAACCGCCCGGAGAGTGTGGAACTGCTCCGAAACATGGCGCTGGCTCTCGGCTGCCGCCATGTACCGTCAATCACACCGGAAGAACACGACCGCCACATCGCCTACACCAGCGACCTGACCCACGTCCTTGCGGCGGCGCTGATAAACAGCCCTTCCCTGAAAGAAGACACAAAGTACTTTACAGGCGGATCATTCCGTGATGAAACAAGAGTAGCGGATATCAACAGCCCCCTTTGGACAGACTTATTCCTTGCCAACCGTGAAAACCTGCTTCTTGAAATCGACCGTTTCACAGAAAGCCTTTCTGCAATAAAAACAGCACTGGACAGGGCAGATAAAAATACCCTTCATGAACTTCTTGAAAAAGCAGGAAAAAGAAAACGGAACCTGACAGCCGCCGATAAAATATGATCGGACGTAAGCTGCCGGCTCACAGCTAACAGCTTATAGCTGACAGCTGACAGCTCACAGCTGATATCTTTTATCTTCTTACCGCTTTCCTCACCACGGGTACAGATCCTTCACGTTCGTTCAGGATGACGATTAACGTTTCCCTCACCACGGCAGCAGATCCTTTGCTGATGTTTCGTATGACACCTAACGGAAATCATATGCTTCGGCTTTTAACTCACAGCTAACAGCTAACAGCTTGTAGCTGACAGTTCACAGCTGATAGCTTTTATCTTCTTACCGCTTTCCCCACCACGAACACAGATTTTTCGCACGGTTCTGGCGGACACCCTGCCATGAATTCCACTTTTACCGGAAAACGAAAAAGGAGCAGGCACCATCAGCAGTGCCTGCTCCTTTCTTTTGGGAAGTTCCTTACTTCTTGGCAACGAGAGCTGCTACCTGGGCCTTCAATTCATCCAGCTCTGATCTCATCTCTTTATTTTCCGCCTGCATCTTGTCATTTTTCTCTTTCAAGTCCTTAATCTGGTTCGCCATTTCCACTTTGGAGTAACGGGTATAAACGTCACCGCGTCCCAGCTTCACAGAAATCCCTGCATTGAGCATGTTCCTGTCATCACCCATGGTCCAGCCGAGACTCATCATCGTTCTTTCGTTCGGCCGATAGAAGAGGCCTACCGCCGCAGCGCTGGCGTTACGATAATTGCCGAAGCCTGCCGCGATGTCCCACTTGTCATGGGGGTCGAAGTCCAGCGGATGGAGGGCTGCCAGTGCTGCTGCCCCCGCACCTACTTTGTTAATCCGGGTTCCCAGTTCTCCTACCTTTTTACCCATGTTGTATATGTTCTGCGTATTATTCTGCACATCATTCTTTACGGCCTGGAGCTGGCTTCCATTGACAGCATCAGTGGAAGTGGCGCTTATTTCACCGGCCGCCACATGGGTAATTTTTTTGCTGCCTGCGTCAATGCCGCCTTTGGTCACAGACGGGCCGCCCTGGATGGCCAGTCCTTTGTTGTCCATCTTTGTATCACCGGTCTTGATGCTGCCGTCGCTTCCGAGATCAATATTTTTTGCCAGTTTCAGATTCAGTTTGCCATTTTCGGAAACGACACCGATATTATTGGCTGCTGCCACTTCTGTCGCGCCGCCGGTAATCTGCAGTGTTTCGCCTGAATTTTTAGTAATGGCGCTGCCCGTATCTCCCGCAAAGGTCAGGCTGCCGGTTCCGCCGCCCCCTACGAGACCGCTCACATCGACTTCATAGTTCTTGGACGGATCATTCTGTGTGAATTTGATTTTCTTTGTAGCCGCATCGTAGGTACCGCCCGTCGTATAGGTATCCTTGGCGGAGACTTTGTATGTATTTGTCGTGGAATCATGAGTAACGGTCACATTATCACCGGCCGTCACATTAGTCTTAGCTGCTGCCGCCGTGGCTTCCACTTTCTTCAGCTGTGCCACATTGACGGCATCGGTATCTGCCGCGCCGGCCGCTACACCGGTGATCTGGCGGGTGATACCTTTGGACGCATCACCTACGGAAACAGCGCCTACAGTCGATTTCCAGGCAGCTGACGTATCCGTAGAAGCCGCTTTGGTGGAGGGGTCATATCCGCTCACACCCGCTGCCGTATCCACCACACTCCACGAGCCGAGGGCCACGCCGCCGGCGACTTTGGCATGAGAATCATAGCCAAAAGCCATAGCAGTTTCTTTCTCCGCTTTACTATTCTTGCCCATGGCAATGGCCCAGTCCGCGGTCGCGGAAGCATTTGTACCTACAGCTACCGCTTCTTCGCCCTTAACTGTCAGACGATTCCCCAGGGCAAGACCCCTCTGTCCGCCGCCGTCATCAGAACCGACGATTTCATTTCCATATCCGACAGACGTTCCCAAATCATCTACGAGGGAATTCTTACCAAAAGCCATGCTGCCGCCATTGACTGTATTTGTCATACCGACAGCCACGTTCTGATCACTGCCGCTGGAGTTCTTTGTGTAAATCCATTTTGTCGGATCGCTCGGATCTTTTTCCGCCGTATAGCCAACCAGGTTCCCCAAGCCGATGACCGTATTCTGTTCCCCGAAGACTTTTGTCAGCTTATGGTCATAATTGTTATAATCCGTGCCGAATACGGCAT
>ERZ773055.76-NODE-76-length-65975-cov-5.216520_pt1 | contig 65975 bp, 69 predicted proteins | sample MGYA00580515_ERZ773055 | MGnify/ENA primary metagenome ERZ773055 (study PRJEB29015, sample SAMEA2737993) | human oral metagenome | biome: human oral; feature: human-associated habitat; material: dental | place: China | collected 2064 ...
CTCGCACCCGCATAGCGGGTGGTTTTTTGTTTCGGAGACTTCGCCTCCTCAACTGACTAAAGTCATTAATAAAAGTATATCAATTACATTTAGTATTGTAAAATGATAAGTTAAATCTACTATAAAGCTAATCACACCACACAGTAATTGTATCATTTTTAAGCTAATAATTATCTGTATTATCTAATAACTGTTATTTAATTTATAGAAAAATAATATATAACTTTAATATCTAAAACATTAAAGTTATATATCTAATTTTTTTAATTATTTTTTATTTTTCTTTTTGTCTATATATAAATATTTAAAACATCGTAATCTATTAACTTCAAAATATGTAATAATATATTTTAAGCTATACCAACTCTGTGGTTATCTCAACTAAATATTAAACACTTTCAATTCAAAAACTTCTCCATCATATTCAAGAATACTAACTGAAGTATTTATAATTACGCCGCGTTCTACTTTTTTAATACCTTTTTCTGTCAAGAATGAACGAATTAATCCGCCATGACATACAGCTAATATAGTTTTATCAGGATGCTCTTTATATTTTTCTTTAAAGAATTCTTCTACTCTATCTGCAGCATCTTCATCTAGTTCCATTCCTCTCGTTTCTCCATTTTGCAATCCTGCTGCATATTCAGCAAACGATATTCCTTCATAATCTCCGTATGATTTTTCTATCAAACGCTTATCCTTTATAACATCTAATATTTTATTTATCTCATTATTAGAATTATCCAACATATACCTAGCGGTATCGAAGGCACGCCCTAGAGTACTACTATATGCTACATCTATATCGTAATTCGTTATTTTTTCCCCAGCCGCTTTCCCTTGTTTTATTCCTTCTTCATTCAATGGTATGTCACTATGACCTTGTACCTTTTTGTTTTTATTATAATCCGTTTCTCCATGTCGTGCTAAAATTATACGCATAATAATCTCTCCTTCTGTAATTGACTATATTTCATATTATAAAATATTCATTTTTAAAAATAAAGCTTAATCTATTTATATTTATAATTATTGTCAAACATAGATAATAGCATAAAATATTTATTTTCATTACTAAAAAATAATAAGAGATACTTGTAATTTATAAAGTATCTCTTATTTATTATATTATAAACATTATTGATTTTTAGTTTCTACGTCTAGCAATCAACAGTGCTCCTAACAACACTAATACTCCAACTATTAAACTTAAAGCCCCTGATGTAAGACCTGTTTTAGGCAATATACCAAAATTATTTTTTGAATTATTATTTTGATTTAAATTATTGTTGTTGTTATTATCAAAATTATTATTTCCACCGTTGTTAGGTTTATTATTGTTATTATTGTTGTTATTGTTGTTATTGTTGTTATTAATTTTAGATTTTACAATAGTAAATGTACTAAAGTGATTTGTAAAGAATGTTAATTTCCCATCTTTATAAGCGCTCGGTATAAATTCTAGAGCATTATTATTAACATAGTAAACTTCTACTTTTTCATCATCACTTTTCTCAATATCTAATGTGACTGCTCGTGTATCCCCATTTTTTGCAATTACATTATTATTTTTATCAATAAGATGAATATCAAAAGTATTAATGATTGTTGCCTGCGCTGATACCTTACTTGCAACAAGTTTTTTTACTTTATCAACAATATCTACACTTGAATTTTTTACTATAACTTCGTTAGCTTTAATAACTGAATTATCAAGCGATACTGTAATATCCTTATTATCCAGTTTTGCAGAAAGTTCATCTTTAGAAGTTGCTTTTTCTATTATATCTATCAACCTTGCTTTCTCTTCTATAGAAATATCCTGTTTATTAGCAACCTCTGTTTTTGCTATTTTTTTCAACTCGTTAAGCTTCTCTAATTTTTCTCGTTGACGAGCATCTTCTTTATCACTAGGAACTTCTGGACGTTCTATTTTTGTTGAAATAGCTAATTTGGCTTCCGGTCTAGCTGATCCCATTCCATCATTGGCAACTCGGATATTATAAGTATTTTTAACATCTTTTTCTAACTCCACCAATAGTTTTTTCTTAAAGTTTGTTATTTCTCCAGTTAATGAGCTGATATCATCATATTTATTTACCACATAATAAGGTAATTTTTCTTTATCAATTTCATCTTTAAATACATCTAAATCAAGTAAGTGTGCATGTAATTTCCCAAAAAGCATAGTTTTTAAATCAATATCTAAGTATGTTTTATTTGGTGTATAAATAAGTTTCGCTTTATTAACAAATACATTATTCGCCATAGATGTGTCTGCTGGATTATAGAATTTTTGCACCGAAAATTCTACATCTTGTGTAGGATACTTGTATTCAAGGTTATTAAGTTCATTTTGTAATTCTTTTATATTCTTAGCTAGTTGTTCACCATCATTATAAGAAGAATTTACTTTGTTTTTTAAATCTTCAAGCTTCGCAAGTTTTTTTGATGTCAATAAAGAATGTAAAATATCAGAGTTTACAATGCCAATAAGTGATTTAGCATTATCTTGTAGATATTTTAGATTAGCTGTCTTATTCGATTTTATAGCTTTAAGATTAGTATCTAAAACCTCCAGATGCATAATAATCGTATTTAAGTTTAGTTTTTGTCGTTTAAGTGTTTTTTCGATCTTCACTAACTCTGCTTCTAAATTCGATTTTGCAACAGAAATATCTGAAGTTTCTGAAACGACTTTTTTCGCTTCATTAACTTTATTTTTTAGTTCATCTATTTTTTCTTTTGTAAGTGTTTCAGTATTTTTTTGCGCTATAACAAAGTAAGCCTCATCACTATTAACATTAAACTCATAACCTGAATTACTGGTGTTAGATGGTATTAATCTCAAACGACCATTTTCATAAATATATGTATGTGTGTTATTATCAGCTGAAAAATTAGATAATTTCAACTTAAATATTGGATTTTCTGAGATATTCCATCCTTCTTTGTCAATAGGAGCAAACTTAGAACCATCTTTTTTTATGATATTCAGTTTAAATGTTTTGGCATTAGAAAGCCCCAGGTCCTTAATTTGACTTTCTAATATTTTATTTAAGCTTTCTTCATCAATATTAGAAGTTTTCATACTAACATTATCATCTAATAAGAATTTTTTGTTAGATGAAAGTGTTGCATTATACTCTTTCTCTGATATTGTAATCTTAGAATTAACGTTATCTAAAGTCATCTTATCAAAAGGAAGCTTATATGTTTTGGTTTCACTAGAAATACTACCATCCACATTGAAACTTTTCACTTTAAGAGTTAGTTCCCCACCTTCAGCGGGTACTTTTGATTCGTCAGAAAATGGATTTATCGTTAAACTATAATAAAATTCTGGTTTATACGAATCTGCATTAGCAAATCTTATTGTGGCATCTTTAGAAGAAAACGTCGGTTCACTTCCATCAAGGGTATATTTAATATGACGTGTTTGTGTATTAATAAGATTTTTTCTCTCAAAAGCAACATCTATATTAAAGAAATAATTATCAGCTAACTTAAATTTATCACCATTGATACCATTATATGGTGAATAAGAAATTCCATTTTTAGAAAAATCAAGCGGTTGTTTCTTATCTCCTGCTTTCTTAACGGTAACCCCTCGTAAAACTGGTTTAATAGCTACTAAGTTTGGAGCGTCAACAGTTGTATTTTTTTGAACAATATTTTCTTTATCACTCCAAGTAATTGTCCCATATTGTGTTGCCATTTTTGCTGGATACTGAAAATCCCCAAAAATAATCACTTGCTTTTTCCCTGTTACAGGTATTTTAGCCTCAGAAATTTCATAAACAGTATCATTTTCTCCTTTGGCAACAACTGTTTCTAAGACTTTTGTTTCAGGCGTTTTTCTGTCACCCTGGCTAGCATTTTCAGAGAAAGCATATTTTATATTCTGCAATCCATCATTATTTCGACCTTCCCCAACTTTACTATAATATCTTAACAACAAGTATTGTTCATTATCTTTTGTAACTAATTGTCCAATAGTATCAACATTTTTACGTACTTTAGGTGTTGTTACTGTATCATCCTTAACTTTTATTTCTACATATTTACGTTTTTCAGTATTTGGTACACTAGGTTTCTCATCTAACTGTATAGTTTTAAGATTATTAAAATCGTATGTAAGAGTTACGTTTTGTGTCCCTGAACCAAGAAATTCCATAACAGGTACAAAAACTTGTCCATATGTAATCAATTTCTTATTGTTGTCAATTTTTCCTTTATCTACTTGATACTCAATAGTTTTCGGATAAGCTGTACGTTCTGGATATTTTTTCTTGTATGTTTCAAAAAATTCATCTTTTTTATCTACAGAATAATATTCCTTTATTGTCGTCTCTTTAAATTCATCATCACGAATATCATCTAAAGGATTTTGATGCTTCCCTCCTGTTTTATCTCCATAATAGTACTTAAGATTACCCAAATATCCGGTAAGATTGTTTAATGTAATAGGTTTAAAATTTAAACTAACTGTATACTTTCCATCTTTTACAGTTAACGTTGCACTTTCTGAAACTGCGACATTAGCCATAGAAGGGCCCCCTGTATAAAAATTCGTCAAATTCACAGGTACAGAGTATTTTCCGTTCTTAAGATTTTTTACGTCTACTTCGCCCGTTTCTACTTTCTCAACATTATTATCCGATAATGTTTCCGAGCTAGCTGCAGCTGAAGATTCTAGATTTAGTTTTTGAGCAAATGCTATATTATGATTAGAAATAGACTGTGGCATCGATGTAATAATAACTCCAGCAAACATCATGAGTAATATGTTATTCTTTTTCATGTTTTCACCTCTTATAAATTATTTGAAAAGACTATTTAGCAACCCTTTATATCCCTGATAACAACAAAAATTTAATTGATAAAGATAACTATTATCAATGAAAAAGGCTAAAAAAAATTTCTATAAGCTTCCTTCTATTCTATCATATTATAAAGGTGGCCGCAACAAAAAACAAAAATTAGTTAATATGGTATGCTTTATCCGTACTAATACAACAAAAAAAGCTCTAATGCAATATATTACAGAATAATATATTGTTTAGAACTTTTTATTTATATTAATTTTAGATATTAAACTTTTCTAATATAAAATTATTTCCATCAAAGTGTAAAATATTCAATGCTGTATTTTTTATAAGTTCTCTTGTCTCAGGGTATAAACCTAGTTCGCGTAAAAAAATGCGTATCAAAGCTCCATGACAGACTACAAGTATCGTTTTATTATTGTAATCTTCATACTTATCTAAAAAGAAAGAATGTGCTCTCTTATAGACATTTTCTTCTTGTTCAATTGTTTCCAAGTTTGAACCTGTATCTAGCGCTTTGAAATATTCATCGAATGTTGAACCTTCAAAATCTCCGAAATACTTTTCAATTAACCTTGAATCAGTTACTAAATCTAGCCTTTCATTTTGGCTATTGTTAGAATTATCAAGCATAAGCCGTGCTGTCTCCAGCGCTCTTTTTAACGGACTACTAAAGACTGCATCAATATCAAAGTCGGTGATTTTTTTCCCAGCATTTATAGCTTGCTCTTTTCCAGTTTCGTTTAAAACAATATCACTATGACCTTGAATAAGTTTATTTTTGTTAAAGTCGGTCTCACCGTGTCTTACTAATAGTATTTTCATAATTATGACCTAATTATTCAAAAATAAAATCTTCGTCTTCGATTGATTCAACATTCATACTAACTACATATCCATCTCCTTTAACACTAAAGAAGTCGTGGTTTTTAGTAGATGTATTCATTGCATTTTCGATAATTGGGTTGATTTCTTTATCTTCGAAGTATCCAGGATATCCTAAGTTCGCTAAAGCTCGGTTAGCGTTGTATTCAACGTAGTCTTTAACTTCTTCAAATAAACCAATTTCTCCATAAATATCTTTTGTATATTTCAGCTCATTTTCGTATAAATCAAGTAATAATGTGTACATTTCTTTATTAGCTTTTTCTTGTTCTTCTGGTGTTAAAGTTTTGAAAATTTCTTGTGCATCAAAACCTGTAAAACTTCCGTGGATAGTTTCATCTAGTAATATTTTTCGAATAATTTCTCCAGATGTTGTTAGTTTCCCTTGTCCTGCTAGATATAATGGGTAGAAAAATCCGCTGTAGAAAATATAACTTTCAAGGAAAACAGAAGCAACACGTGCCATATATAAATCATAAGTCGGCACTTCTGGTTTAAATAATTTTAGATAATAACTTTCGATAAGTTGTGCTTTATATTGAAGTTCTTCATTATTTGGAACCCACTCATCTAATAAATAATCTGTTTCTTTACTAGGGATAAGTGACGTAAAGATAGTAGAGTAACTTTTCGCGTGCATTTGCTCCATCATTCCCATAAAGCTATAAACAGCTTGTTTTCTCATATCTTCTGTGTGAAGAGATACTAGAGGCATACCTTTATCACCTTGTTGCGTATCTAATCCCGTTAGACCTGCAAGAACTTTTTTATAAGCATCTCTTTCTTTATCGTTTAAATCTTCATTCCAGCTTTTAATATCTTTTGATACTTTGAATTCTGTATCTACCCAGAATTGAGCGATATTTTGACGCCAATACATAAATGTTAGGTCGTCTTGTTTATTCCAGTTTACTGCTTTCATAGTTAATAATTCCTCTCTTTTCTATATCGAACATGATGTACATTCTTCAACTGAAAGAAGTTTGTTTCTTGTATAGTATAGTGATTTCAATCCTTTATGGTGCGCATAAATATAATATCTAGCTAACTCTCTTGTTGTAATATCAGAATTTACATATAAAATTACAGAAATACCTTGATCAATATGCTCTTGGATTACTGCCATTAGGTCAATAAGTTTCATTTGATCCATTGTAAAGGCTGATTTGTAGTACCATTGTGTTTTTGGACTAAGGTATGGCATTGGGTAGAATGTCTCCGCATTACCATAGCTTCTACGTTCGATTTTATCAACAATCGGTAGTACACTTGATGTTGAGTTTTGAACGTATGAAATACTTTGTGTTGGAGCTATAGCCATTCTATATGCGTGGTATAATCCATTTTCTTTTACTCTATTTTTTAGACTGTGCCAGTCTTCTTTCGTAGGAATATAAATTCCCTCAAATAATTCTTTAACTTTATCTGATTTTGGAAGATAGTCATTTGTAATATACTTAGTGAAATATGTTCCATTATAGTAATCAGATTTTTCGAAATCTTTAAATGTTTCTTTGCGTTCTTTAGCGATTTGCATTGAACGTTCTATAGTATAGTAGTTCATCATCATAAAGAAGACGTTGGCAAAGTCTTTTGCCTCTTCGCTATCATAAGCGATTAAGTTCTTCGCTAAATAACCATTTAGGTTCATCGCTCCAAGTCCAACAGAGTGGAACTCTTCATTTGCTTTTACTACACCAGGTGCATTTTTGATTTTTGTTGAATCACTAACAAATGTTAAAGCGTCCATACCTGAATAGATTGACTCTTTAAGTTTTTTACTTTCCATTACATTGACAATATTTAATGAAGCAAGGTTACAAGAAATATCACGTTTAATAATATCTCCCTCACCATAATCTTTAATTACTGATGTTTCTTGTAATTGAAAAATCTCAGTACATAAGTTACTCATCTTAACTTGTCCAATTTCACGAAGTGCATGGTTTTTGTTCGCATTGTCTTTGAACATTAAATATGGATATCCAGATTGTAACTGTGTTTGTGCTATAAGGTTAAGCATATCACGCGCGTCAAATTTACGTTTTATAATATTTTCATTAGCAACGAATTCATCGTAGTGTTCTGCGATATCAATATCATCTAAAACTAAACCATACTCTTCATAGATAGAATGTGGCCCAAACATATAGAACTCTTTGTTCTCACGTGCTAAATCAAAGAATAATGACGGTACGATAATACCAGTAGAAATAGTTGGAAGACGTAATTCTTCATCGGCATTAACTTTTTTCGTGTCTAAAAATTCCAATACATCATAGTGGAAGATGTTTAAGTATACCGCTCCTGCTCCAGGACGTTGTCCTAGTTGGTCTGCATAAGCAAAACCTTGTTCAAGTGATTTAGCTACCGGGATAACACCCTTAGCCACACCTTTTATTCCTTTAATACTTTCTCCACGCGCACGAAGTTTTGATAAGTTAATCGCAACCCCACCACCAATTTTTGAAAGTTGTTTTGCTGTAGAATCAATGTAGTTGATAGAATTTAGAGAGTCCCCTACTTCTAATAAGAAACAAGAAACTAATTCTCCACGACGACTTCTTCCAGAGTTTAGGAATGTTGGTGTCGCTGGTTGTAATCTTTGTTCAAGCATTGCAATCATAAGCTCTTTAGCTAATGCTGTATTCCCATCACCTAGGTACATAGCTACGATAAATACGTGTTGGTTAAAGTTTTCTAAATATTGTTTTTTATCATTAGTTTTTAGTGCGTAGTCTTTGTAAAACTTACTTGCTGCCATATAACTCTTAAATTCAAACTTAAAGTTTTTAGCAAGCTCTAGACATTCTACTATTTCATCTTCTATATATTTATCAAAAATATTATAATAGAAGTTTTCTTCTACTAAATATCTTAATCTTTTCATTTCCGAACTGAATTTTACAGTTCTATAGTCAACTTCACGAAGAAACTCTGCAATAGCTTCTTGGTCTTTTTCTAACTTGAAAAAGCCATTATCTCCTCTTTTAGTTACTTCATTATTAAGCTCTATATGATTAAATTTCTCCATTATTGACACTCTCCAAATATATTTTTCTAAAGTTTATTAAATCTTTTGTATTCCCATGTAATTCGATTTTCATTAATAGCGGGACATTATATTGTTCGCTTATTATTTCAGAAGCTTTTGCAAATCTATTTCCCCAATTTTTATTACCACTTCCAACTACTCCTTTAAGGTGCTTATGATTTTCTATCAAGAATCTCTCAACATCATCTGGAACTTTTCCAAAACCAATAGTCGGAGTTATTAAAATATAGTCAAAATCAACCTCGTAATCGATTTCCCATAGATCAATAACATCTTCTTCTGGTAGCTTACACATCTCTACAAATCTTTTACAATTACCTGTTAATGAAAAGAAAATTACTTTCATCTTTCTCACTCTCCCACAAAAAATATTTCCGAAATATTTCCCGGAAATTTATAACTCAATAATAATTATACACTCTATTATTATTTTTTTCAATGATTATTTTCCTTTGTTTTTAGTACCTTTTTTATTTTGAAAATTTATTATTTTTTTTAATATTATCATCGTCAATTACTCGCGTTTTCCTTTTTAATTTACAGAAAATATTAGGGTAAGAAAATAAAAAAAAAATTTTAAGTAATTTCTAATTACTTAAAATCCTTTCATCTAATATTTAATTATTTTTATTTATCACTCTACGTGCAAACTCTGAAAAATAGAAGTTATCTACTCTATGACGGCTCTCATTATAATGTAAAAAGTCTGTTCCCTCAGTATATACATCACTTCTTAAAACTGCAATATGATGATGACCATTCAAATCTATATATGTCTGATCTTCAACACTTACCGGTTCAATTTTAAAATCTTTATTTCCATAAGAAATTTTAATCCCTAAATCTCTTTCTAAATACTCATATAAAGATTCTTCAACACGGTTAGTTGGCAAACTACCAATAGCATTTTTTCTAATATAATCTTTATCCAAAATTACCGCCTCACCATTGACAATACGTTGACGCACCAAGTAAGTAAGCTTTTCCCCAGGTTGTACAACACCAAGCTTGACTAAAAAATCAGGGGCTTCTATTTCTTCATTTATTATTACTTTTGTCTTAGCTTCTAAATCTTGAAATTGATTACGCTCTTTAAAGCTTAATATCCCTGTTACAGGTAATCTATATCTATGAACATCTAAGACTATTGATCCTTTCCCTTGTATTTTATGGATATAGCCATTTTCTAAAAGTAATAACAAGGCTTTTCTTATAGTTTCCCTAGAAACATTGTATTTCCCTGCTAATTCATTTTCACTTGGCAATATACTATTAGCTTTATATTGCTTATTTTCTATTTGTTCTCTTAATTCTAAATAGATTTTAAAAAACTTATTCATGTTTTCCCCCAAAATAAATAATTGTGTATATATTTTAACACAATTTTAAGCAATATTAAACATCTTTTACTGAAAAACTTTCGTTATCCGCGCTACTTTTGTTATTTACTGTAAATACGTAAACCAGCATTCTCTAAAATGAGTTATGCACCACTGTATTTTTTCTTTTTACACATTTAGTGGGTATGTTATAATATGTATTGCGGAGGTATAACTATGAAACATTTTTTCACATATAGCATTATCACTATTCAAAACTTTGCTTTATTTATATTCAGTATTTTAGCAATCATTTTTTATAATTGTTTTAATCTTGATTTTTATAAAAATTTCTATGAGAAAGAGAACTTAGCATCTTCTATAAATACAACCAACTCTGAATTAATAAATAACACGGAAAATCTACTAGCATATTTAAAGGGTAATGCTTCATTAAATAAAAATTGGTTTTCTGATAAAGATATACTACACATGGTTGATGTTAAAAATCTTTATGATGTTAGTTTCAAGGTGATGATTATTTGCTTGATAATCTTTATTATAACTACGATAATCATTATAATTACTAAAAAAACTAAAACTTTACTTTATATCACGAAAGCATTTAATAAAACTTTAGCAATATTTATCTTGTTGATTGCTATACTTACTGGTATTATTGCTTATAACTTCAGTTCGTTTTGGATTAAGTTTCATACTATCTTATTTTCAAATGACCTATGGTTACTTAGTCCTGATGAATCTAACTTAATAAAAATGGTCCCCGAAGAATTTTTTATTAGTTTGATTACTAGAATAATCATTCATATTTTTATAGTATTTTTCTTATTGTTAATAACAAATATTGTTCTTAAAAGAAAAACTGTGTTTAAATAAGCTATTTAATTATATTCAACATAGGTCTGATCTTATTAAATTCTTGTGTTTTAAAATTTTATTTATTCCTAGAATGTGATATAATTATTTTTATCTTAATGCAATAATAAATTGATGAAAGGAAATATAATGGCTAAAAATGATAAAGATGTAGTTACTGAAGACAAAGTAACGTTTAGAGTGTGTGATGTCTGCCTAGGAGTTAACCTTAAAACTTTGATTCCTAAACTTAAGAAAAAAGCTCCTAATGCTGAGTTCATTATAGGTTGTCAATCTTACTGTGGCCCTGGAAGAACACAGACATTCACGCTTGTTAATAGTAGAATTTGTATTGCCGATACTGAGGTTGAGCTTATGCCTTTAGTTGATGAAAAACTTCGTGATAGAATGAGCGCCGAAGATGAGGAAAAATATAGAAAACGTCTTGAACGTCGCCTTGAAAGAACGTTTTATTTTATTGTTCCTGAAAATACTTCTATAAAAATAGGAGAATCAATAGATATAAGTCCAACTGGCGTTATTGCCCGTAAAGCAGGAAAATCATATCTTGATGAACTTATTATAGAAGGACAAGTAGACAATACTACCCCTGGCACTTATGATATTATTTATAAAATAAATATTGATGGTAAGGAGCACAAGCGAACTCGTACTATTACTGTAACAGATGAAAACAGCTAATATGTTTTTCAAAGAATATATAATTAACCCTTTTTTTAGAATAATAATCTAAAAAAAGGGTTAATTTATAACTCTAAATTAAAATCAGTTATTTTATTTTTTTTGAAAATAGCGTTTACTTTTTGTGTAAATGTGTTATAATATAATTAAAGAATAAATAGGTTGGAGGTTTTAATTATGGAAAACAAATATTCTAAAATACTAGTTGCTGTTGATGGTTCTAAACAAGCTGAGTGGGCTTTTAAAAATGCCGTAGCTATAGCACAGAGAAATGAAGATGCAGAATTATACATTGCCTCTGTTATTGATGCGACAATTGCTACTTCTGGTTTATCAGATCCATATATCTTCAACTCATTCTACAAACGTACTAAAGAATTAGTTGATAGTTATGTTGAATCTGCTAAAGCAGATGGTCTTACTAAAGTCACTGGCATTGTTGAACAAGGTATCCCAAAAATTGTATTAAGCGAAGACATCGTTGATGAAAAAGAAATCGACTTAGTAGTTTGTGGTTCTTCTGGTTTAACTGGATTCAAACGTATGCTTATGGGATCAGTATCTGAAGGTATTGTTAGATACGCTAAATGTGATGTAATAATCATTAAACAACGTTCTATCCCTGAAGATTTTGAAGCTACTATCGCTAAAAAATTTCAAGAAGATCAAGATAAATAAAATAATTTTAATACCCTTAGATAGAAATTTATCTAAGGGTATATTTTAATTTCAAAAACAAGCTACTATTCTAGAATAGTAGCTTGTTTTTTATTTTATATAATTATTAGTTGTTTTCTTTTAAGAATTCAACAGTTTTTTGGATGATTAACTCTCCACGAAGATCTTCAACACTAATACGTGTTCTTACACCTTCTTCTGTCATATTGTACATAGTTGCAAGTTCTTTTACTTCTGCATCGATATCAGCTTCTGTTACTTCAACTTTCTCAACTTCTGCAATTTCTCCTAATACGAATGAAGTTTTAATTTTGTTTTCAGCATCAGAACGCATCTCTGCTTTAAGCTCATCAGCACCTTTACCTGTGAATTGTTCATATAATTCAAATGATAATCCTTGACGCGATAAGTTTCCAGCGAATTGTTCGAACATAGAATTAACTTCTTGATCGATTAGTTTTGTCGGTACTGTTAATTTTGCATTTTCAACAGCTGTAGAAATCACTTTATCAGAATAAGCTTTTGCAGCTGCTTCTTCTTTTTGAACTTTGATTTCTTCTCTTAATTTTTCTTTGTATTCAGCTACTGTTGAAGCTGCTTCTTTTGAAAATTCTTTAACGAATTCATCTGTTAATTCTGGTAAAACTTTTTCTTTTACGTCGTGAATTGTTACTTCAAATTTTGCTTCTTTTCCTGCTAAATCAGCTACTTGATAGTTTTCTGGGAATGTTACGTTAACTTCAGTATCTACTGGTGCAACTTTTCCTTCTAATTGTTCTTCGAATCCTGGGATAAATGAACCTGAACCTAGTTCTAACTCATATCCTTTAGCTTCTCCACCTTCGAATGCTTCATCTCCGATGAATCCTTTAAAGTCGATAACTACGATATCTCCTTTTTTAGCTTCACCTTCTTTGATTTGCCATTCAGCTTGGTTGCTTAGTAGTCTTTCTAATCTTTCTTCTACATCAGCATCAGTTACTTCTACTTCTTCTTTTTTAATTCCTAAATGTTTATATTTACCTAATTCTACATTTGGTTTAACAGTAACTACCGCTTCAAATGAAACTCCATTTTCTTTGCTAATTTCTTTAACATCGATATCTGGCATAGCTAATGGTGAGACTTTTAACTCATCAATAGCTTTAGTGTAAGCAGCTGGTAATACTGCATCTACTGCATCTTGGTATAATGCTTCTTCGCCGTACATTTTGTTGAATACAGCTCTTGGTAATTTACCTTTTCTAAATCCAGGTGCATTAACACGTTTTACAGCGCGTTTGAATGCACTATCTAATCCTTTCGCAAACTCTTCTTTTGATGCTGAAAATGAAATAACTACTTTTCCATCTTCTTGGTTTAAAATTTGTGACATTTATTCTTCCTCCAAAATACTTTTTAGTATTACAAAAATATTAGTATAAAATACTAAAAACTCTTGATTAATTATATAGTAAATGTAGTAAAAAGTCAATTGTTAGTGTTGTAAAATGTACTCTCTAAAAGTTTTCTCAATATATTCTTTAGCAAACCAGGTGCAATATCTAGCGCTTTTTCTAATACACTAAAAAATAATAACTTCAATTAACTATATTTTTACTATTATCTCCCATTTAGATACCTATTAAAGTCTTTTATCAACTTATCATTGTGTTTATAGTTTGGATAATAATGTTCTAATAACTCATAAAATCTAGGAGTATGATTAATTTCTAAAAGATGTGTTAATTCGTGAACTACGATATGTTCAAGACAAGATATCGGATATTTTACAAGTTCTTCATTTATCCATATGCGTTTAGCTTCTAAATTACATGTACCCCAACGTGTGTTCATCTTTTTAATACGCAATTCATTTGCTTTAACATTCATTATCGGTTCATATTTTTTTACAAAGTAAAGACTTTGCTGGCAAAGTTTTTCTCTTATACCCTTTTGAAATATTTTCTCTCTATCTTGATTTTGATCTTTTGCAACTAATACTATTTTTTCTTCTGTTATTATCAAGGTATTTTTATTAGAATTTACAACCTCTAAAGGCAGCTCTTTCCCGAAAACAAAATAAGTTTCCCCTGTTTTATACTCTCTTTTTTTAGGTAAGCTATTTAAAATATTATTTTGACGTCTTTTTAGTTCGGCTATATTATCATGTATCAATTTTTTTATTATATAATTTGGCGTTTTAAGAGGAGCTTTGACAACTATATCACCATTTTTTTCTACTCGAAGATAAATATTTTTCATGCCTTTACGGTATTTTATAGTAATATCTAGCCCTTCTACTACTAATTTTTTATTCACAATAATAAGCCTCCCTTCGTCTTATTATTTCAACTCATTCCCTACTAGCGCTGTTCCTATTCTTATATGGGTTGCGCCTTCTTCAATCGCTATTTCGTAATCATTACTCATCCCCATCGATAAAAATTCACACGGAGCATATTCTAAACATAAGCCTTTTATTTCATCACGAAGTTCTCTTAATTTTCTAAAACAACTGCGCAATGTTGCCTCATCTTCTAGAAATGGAGCCATTGTCATAAGTCCAACAACTCTAATTTTTGGGTATTTTTCTAAACCTTTAACGAACTCTAATACCGCTTCAGGTATTAAACCATGTTTACTTTCTTCTCCAGATGTATTAACCTGTACAAAACAATTAATTACATGTTCTGCTCTTTTTTCTATTTCAACCGCTAAACTCTCACGATCTAAAGCATGAAAGTAATCTACTTTATTTATTGCGTCTCGGACTTTTCTTGTTTGTAAACTTCCTATCAAATGCCAAGTAGCTTCAGGAAACTTTTCTTTTCTTTCAATATAATTAACAGCTCTATTTTCTGCGAAATCGTGAACACCTGCTACTTGTGCTTCTTTCACACGCTCATCACCAACATATTTTGTTACAGCTATTAAGGTAATATCTTCAAAATTTCTACCGCTTTTTTGACAAATATTTTTTATATCGTTATTAATTTTCTCTAAATTGTTTTTTACATTCACCTTTATTACCTCTAAATTTAGTCTATAATATCATCTTACCATATTTTAAGCAAAAATATAAGGAGCAGGCTAATTGCACTAGACCCTTTCTATCACCAAAATACCTAGTACTATAACTCTACTCCTTGTGTTTATTATTTTATTTTTTAACTACTAACTCCAAAGTTTTTCCTTCTATCTTTCCTATAGTTTCAGGTGTATATTTTCCTTCTACCCAATCAAGAACTTGGTCATTGTAATAATCACTCATAAAGTGGCCACTTTGTCCTGGACCAACTACATGATATCCTACTTTTGTATCGAAATCATAAACAAATCTCCAAGAAGCACCATGATTTACCAAACCATCATCAGTTTGTTTAGCTGCTTGAACAGTTACTTTAGATCCTGAAATCGGATATTCTTTTGGATTTAGGAAATAAGCCAACAGATCTGAAGATTTTGACAGTGGATGTCTAAAGCCTAGTTTGTGATTAGCTCCCCACTTCCATGAATTTACATCTTCTCCATATTTTGTTTTAAGTTCTGATATAGCTGTGTTTAGACTTTCTTCTAGGACCTTATTAAGTCCACCTTTTTCTTCAATAAGATTTATTTTCTTACCTGCAAGAGCATCTCGTAAAATCTTATCAACATAGCTTTCTTTATGCGGCATAAATTTATACGCTTCAGGACTCATCTTATCTTTTAGGATTTTTTCACGAATAACTCGCATCCATGTATCATATATTAACGGTGCCGCTTCATCTTTATTATCCATGTAATCCCAACTATTTAATTTATTATATACATCTTTATTAGAAACTGATGTGTTTTTCAATAAATCTTTTAAAAATTCCTGTGCATATAGATTTTTGGTATCCATTTGAAGATTTTTCATATCATCTACTGTTAAATCATTCTTAGCTTTTAACACTTCATCAATTCTTGCTTTTCTATACGGTTGTGCCCAAACGTTTGAAGTATGATAATCTGTTTTATATGTTTCTGTGTTAGCAGTCGCGATAAATCCTTCTTCTGGATTAATGACTTTTGGTAATTTATCAAAAGGAATATAGCCATCCCATCCATATTCACTACTATATCCTGGAACCGGAAGATTTCCATCACCTTTTTTACGAATAGGAACATTACCGTTTGATTTATAGCCAATATTACCTTCATTATCTGCAAAAACAAAGTTTTGAGCTGGCGCCTTAAAGTCTTCTAATGCTTTTTCAAACTCTGTCCAATTTTTAGATTTATCAATTTTTAAAATCGCTTCTAATTCTTGCGTTGATTCCAATGCTGTCCATTGCATAGAAAAACTTTTATTAGTCTCTCCAAGAGGTTTTAGTAATTCATCAATAATTGGACCGTGTTTTGTTCTTACTACATCAAATTTTTCATCATTTCCATTTTTAACTTTTATATTGTAAGAATCTACCTGCGCATCATAGTACTTTCCATCATACTCAAAACGATGTGGGTTATTTGCATCACGTTTTTCGATATATAAATCTTGAACATCAGGACCAAAATTAGTAACACCCCAAGCTATATGCTCATTATGACCTAGAATAATTCCTGGGATACCTGGGAAAATAACACCAGAAACTTTGTTGTCGGGTGTATTTAGATTCATTTGATACCATACTGACGGTGTTGCAAGCCCTAAGTGTGGGTCATCAGCTAATAAAGGTTTCCCTGATTTTGTCTTCTTCCCAGAAACTACCCAGTTATTACTACCATTTTCCATAGGCGGACGTTCTGTATTAGCTACCTTTTCATCAACTTTTACATCTACTCCTAGGTTAGCTTTAATTATATCTTCATTATCTTTATTTTTCGAAAAACTTTCCGGTAATAATTGTTTTAAATTTTCTTCTCCTAAATTATTTAAAATCCAAGAGTTAAATCCTAAATGATCCCAATGGCCTCCAAGGTCATAAGCCATATACTTCCCAATTGTCAGCGAATCAATAGCTGTCCATTTTTCTGGTTTATAATTTAATAAAGAAAACTCATACGATAATTTATTATTTTTTATCGCCTCATCAATATAAGCGTTAACTCCTTCTGCATAATCCTCCAAGATTTTTTTGGCCTCATCTGAATAGCCTGCATACGAGTCCTCTGCTGCTTTACGCAATGAAAATACTAGAAATTTTTTATCTGTTTCTAAAGCGGCTTTCCCTACAATTTCTGATAATCTACCACTCGCTTGTCTACGAGCTAAATCCATCTGGAATAATCTATCTTGTGCATGGACATACCCTTGCGCTCGATATAAATCTTTCTCATTTTGTGCTTCTATCGTCGGTATACCTTTGTTATTGCGAGTTACTTTGACATTATTTTCTAAAAAATTCACCTCGACTTTTCCTTCTATCGTCGGTAATGATTTATTCACAAAATAATATCCATAACCAGCACCAATAACTAAAAGTGCCAATAATCCTATTACTAATCTTTTTATAATTTTAAATACTTTTTTACTCATAATACCTCCTACCATTTTCTTATGAACTAGTATATTTTTCAATTATAGTAATAATATTAATGTTTTGCAAATGGAGTTTTCTTAAGAAGTATTTACTTAATACATAAGTATTCTGTATTAATCTTTTCATTATTATATATAATGGATAATGTATATCTTTTATTTTTTCGCAAATCAATATTTACTTTTTATACTCATTCTTTATACTCATCATTTTATTTTTAATGTTTTCCATATTTTACAAATATAATCTCATCAATCTCCTTTAATTTAATTATATTTTTATAAAAATTTTAAAAAAAGGTTTGAAGCGAAAATACTTCAAACCTTTTTAAACACTATTATATTTTTGTGAATTCTTCTTTAATATTATTCTAACGCCTAAGAAGAAGTATATAATACAACTTATAAATAAAATTCCTAAACTAAAAATAAGTAATAAAATGCTATATACTAACAATAAAAATGCAACAACATTATGATTAATATTTTTCTTGAATAACACATATATTAATAATAAAAATAGTACTATTAACAATGCAAAATATGGCCAAGCAAGTTGTCCCATTACTTGAAAAATAAAATGCATATCTTTTGTCGAAACATTTGCACTATCTTGTGTTAATCTTGTTTGTTCACGAATCTGATCGACGATCTTTGTACGCAAATACTCATTTCCTGCATATTCCTTAAATAGATTAAGCATTCCTCCTACAAAAACTATATAAATAATATATACAGCACTCGAAATAACTAATAAAGTTTTTTCTAATTTATCAAAAAACATTATTTATCACCTTTTGTTTTGCATTTAGCACATGTTCCATAAAACGATAATGAATTATCCTGTACTTCAAAAGAATACTCTTTCTTCATATATTCGATAAGTTTATTAAAAATTGGATTTGAAACTTTTTCTATCGTGTTACAGCTAGTACATATTAAATGATGATGTAATTGACCATCAACACTTTGTCTTAAATGATACTTAGAAACACCATTACTGAATGATATTTTTTCTAAAATTTTTAATTCATAAAAAATATCTAATGTTCTATATACCGTTGCTATACCAATATCTGGTGTTTTTTCTTTTAGGATAAAATACAATTCCTCTGCACTCAAATGCAGCTCGCTATTCTCTACTAAAATCTCAACAATTTTCTCTCTTTGTGGTGTGAGTTTATATGGAGATTTTTGAATAATTTTTATTATTTCATCATAAATATTCATATATTATTTCGTGCCTTTCCTATTTTTTAAGTACGCTAATGCCAACATAGTCTTACTGTCAGTTATAATATTTTCATCAAGAAGTCTAAAAGCTTCATCTAATGGGTATTTTTTTAAATTAATAAATTCATCATCATCAGGATTTTGTTCTCCTGCATGTTCTAAACCATCTACAAAGTAAATGGTAATCAACTCTGAACTGTATCCTAACGCTACATGAACATCACAAAGCTTTTCTAATCTATCCTCAGTTACCAGATATCCTGTTTCTTCCTGTAACTCTCGGATTGCAGAAAGCTTTTTATTGTCTTCTCCAGGTTCTAATTTTCCTGCCGGTATCTCTAACGTTACAGCTTCAATTGCTTTTCTATATTGTTCAACTAAAATTACTTCATTATCTTTTGTCAGCGGAAGCACTGCTACCGCTCCCCTATGATTTATAAGCTCACGTTTTGACACTTCTCCATCAGGTAAACTTACTGTATGTACCTCTACATCAAGAACTTTACCTTTAAAAATTTTCTCAACAGATATTGTTTTTTCTTCTAAATCTTTTCTCATAACTTCCTCCAATTACTTATAAATTATATTCATCAAAATCATGGGCAATTGATACTTCAATAATTTTACTTAGTTTTTCTACCACACTTTTTTCTGTATCAACATCATATCTTGCACTTATATGCGTTAAAAATAATCTTTTTACTGTACTCTCTGTAATAAAGTTTTCTATATCCAAAATACTTAAATGATAATTTTTCCTAGCATGATGTGCATCTTTTTCATCTAAATAAGTACACTCTGAAATAATAATATCACTATTTTTCACAAACTCATTTAACTGTGGAAAATATCTCGTATCTGGAATAATTACAATTTCTTTTTTTGGTTTATCTTCCGATAAAAACTCAGAAGAATTATATGTAGTTCCGTTGTAAATAAAACTATCCTGTTCTTTTATATTTTTATAAAATGGTCCCGGCATTATCCCTAATTTTTTTAATTTTTCCGCATCTAAGCTTCCCTTTTGATTTTTAAAGATAATTTTATAGCCAAAACACTTTATATTGTGGTTTAGAGGATAGGCGGATACTACTACAGTTTTATTATCTATTATACACTGTTCGCTAGAAAATTCAACGTATTTAACATCAAAGTTAAGTGAACAATGTGTGAACAGAAGATTTTGTTCAACAAATTGCCTTATTCCTACTGGACCATATATTGTTACTCCCGATTCCTTACTGTCTAAAAGAAAATTACGCGAAGATAAAAAGCCGATAAGACCTAATATATGATCAGCATGCAAGTGACTAATAAATATTTTTGTTATTTTTGTCGGTTTAATATTTGTTCTTAAAATTTGATGTTGTGTTGCTTCTCCGCAATCAAACATCCAACACTCCTTTAGCTCTTGCATGAAATTAAAAACCAAGCTTTGCGTATTTCTAAATTTTGCAGGGAGTCCTGCTCCTGTTCCTAAAAATTGTAGTTTCATATGTTCTATCCTCCTTTCAAATTATTTAGATTTGATATTATTACCTTGTTCTTTAGTATACTCTGTAGAAAAACTTCAGAGTGGAAATACTATCTTCTCTGAAGTTTTCTTTTTATAGTTTTACTACAAAAACCTGGGCATCTTGTAAACAAGTAATAACATGCTCAGACCCTGCTGGTATTTCTAATAGTTCAAATTCATTAACTATTTCTACTTGTTCATCATAAGCAACTGTTATTTTACCACTAATATTCAGTAATAATATAGTTTTATCATTGCTATATGAATCAGTTTGGTTCCCTGTTTTCAGGTTCATATGAACTACTTGATAGCGTTCATTTTCTAAAATTATTCCACCTAATAATGCATTTTTATCTAATTTTACTTTTTTCATAATAATTATCTTCCTTTGCGTTTATATAATCCATCTTCTTCTATCATTATCAATTTATTTTTAAATAATCTTCCAACCGCTCGTTTGAAACTTCCCTTACTCATGCCAAACACAGCTTTAATATCTTCTGGTGACGATTTATCAGTAAATTCGCAGTAGCCATTATTTTCAATATAGTCCATAATAGCTTGACCGTCACTATCCATTCTTTCATGAGCACGCGGTAAAAATGAGCCGTTAACTTCGCCATTATCTTTAACCCCAATAACACGCAAAGTAACTTTTTCTCCAAGTCGTGGTTCACGTTCACGTTCGCTTTCGTGAACAAAAATCTTATAGCCATCTTTCGATAATAGGAATGTACCTACACGCATCAAACGATATGGATATGCCTCTATATCTTTATTTTTCAAACTCTTTGGTGCTTTTGAGTAAAGAGAACTTATAATAGTTTCTGTCGCAAGACGCGCAAACAATTGTCCACTAAAATCACGGCGTAGAGTTATGAATAATTCATCCCCCTCTTTTGGCCAAACACTCTTTAATTTTGGTAAATCTTCTCCTAGAAGAGGAATTTCACGAGAAAATCCAATATCTAATCCTACTCTATCTTCTTCTACTTTTACAACTTTACTAAAAGCATAATCACCATAGATAACTTCTGGAATATTTGGTGTTGCGAATAATTTTCCACTTCTTGAGGGATAAACAAACATAGAATATTCTTCGCCAACTTCATAATCATCTAAACTCTCTACATCTGATTCATTACAACTTATTTCTTCATCGCTTGGCCCTTTAAAAACTAATGACGAACTCTTTTTCTCCACTAGCTCCAAAAAGTGAATTTCTCCTGTTATATACTTAATATCTTCTTTTTCCATCTAATACCTCTTTCTTTTATATTTTAACTATTATTCTAGATTTATCCAATTACTTATATCAATTCATACTTCTATTCATTTCATAAAAAAAAGGCTGACACCCAATATCAACCTTTAAATCACGCGGTAAAAGCAGTATCAAGGTGTACTTACTTAACCATATTCTTTATTTGTTCTAATTGATTTACTCTTATCTCCTTAGGGAGGAACCTTCTTATTTCATCTTCATTATACCCTACTTGTAATCTTTTATCATCTACTATGATAGGTCTTCTAAGCATCCCTGGATTATCTTGAATAACTTTATACAACTCTTGAATCGACATACTCTCTATATCTAGGTTTAATTTTTGGAAAGTTTTTGATCTAAAAGAAATAATATCCTCTGTACCATGCTCTGTAATAGATAAAATATTTTTAATTTCATCCGTTGTCAGTGCCTCAGAAAAAATATTTCTCTCTACAAAGTCAATATGGTTTTCTATAAGCCAAGCTTTTGCTTTTCTACAAGAAGTACAACTAGGCGATGTAAACAATGTAACAACCACCAGCACTCACACTCCTTTATAAAAATAACATTAATATTTTTATAATTCTATATACTATTATATTATACTACATATATACTGCTTTGGCAATATAATATTGAAGAAATATTTTACTTTGTCAACTGAAAACACTTAAAAAATATGTCCTTAATAATAAATGTTTTTAATAAATTAATAGCTAGTTTTTTTAGCTATTTAATTAAATATTTTATCAACTAGCTATGATTTCTACTATAAAATTTTGATTAAAATCTTAAAGAACTTTGTGCAATAAATTAAAACTAATTCTTATTCCTTATAGCTTATAAAGTGAAATTGACAAACAAGTATCCATGTGTTAATATATAACTATGCCAGCATGGCGGAATTGGCAGACGCACTGGACTCAAAATCCAGCGATGGCAACATCGTGCCGGTTCGACCCCGGCTGCTGGTATAATGATTAAGACAAGGTTTTCAAGCCTTGTCTTTTTTATTTTTAAAAAATATAATTTTCTAAAAATTATTTATAAAAATTTTTTTAAGTTATCTCAATGGACAATAATCTAAATAATATACGTATAATGAATACTAACTCTACAACTGAATTAATAAATAATCCCATAATAATCCAGTTTGGAAAATATGCTGGTAAAATCGCGATAGCTCCCACAAAAAGTAAATTAAATTTAAAAATACTGTAACAAATTGAGATCAGTCTATGCCAAAGTGATTCATAACCTTTATATTTTTGATCGTATAACTCTTTCCTTAATGAAGAAGAAAAAATTATTGCAATTGCTGACAATATAAAACCAATAATAACAGTTAATATTGTAATTATGAATTCATTTTTTGCAGAAAAAATACTTTTTAAACAATAAGATAAAACTAGACATATGATTACTGTACCCCAAAATATCCTTCTATCTTTTTTACTTAAGTTTAACATCAGTAAGCTCCTTAATCTTTCTTTGAAGATTTATTTTAACATCCTCTGCATCAAATTTACCTGCATTTTTTTCTGCATCAACAGTTATTTTTTTTATAAAAGTTTGTTGATTATATACATGTTCAAATCCACTCTCATCATTACCACGTATTAACAAACCACTAATTGCATAATCTTTCTCCTCCTTCATCAATTCTTTTAAAAGATTAATAGGATTAAATCTATGTGAATTAGCTTTTATATCTAGTGTTAAATCAGTAATTTCATTAGTCCCAACTAAATCAATCAATGACTTTCTTTTCTCTGAATCTCCCGCGAAAAGATTATTTTTTGTGGTAAATTTAATTTCTTCTACATTTCTAAGCAATTTAAGGAATGTTTCTTTTTCTTCATAGATTCCTTTAATCATAAAGTTTTCCCTTGTAATTTCTCGTATAATATCTTCGAAAATTTTTTTGTTCCTTACATCTGATAAATATAATAAATTCGTATTAAAATCATAATATACGAATATTTGTTTTAACAGTTCAATTTCAGTTTCTTTTTTAGGATTTTTTCTTTTCTTTTTAGATTTTTTATCAATAACGTATTCGTCTCTAGGTTCTAAACTTCCTGATTCTATCACAAAAAAAATATAATTATCATCGCTAAATATTGATACATGATTAATCCCTTTTGTTGAATCTAAATTCTCATCAAATTCCCAAGGAAAATCTTCCCTAATAGGGTTTTCCCATCGTATTCCATTATTATTTTCTTTAAATAGTTGCCAAATTGAAAAAGTTATCGTAGACATATTTATACTCCTTTATTTTTTATTATATTATACCATTTCTATAACAGTAAATCATTCAATTCAATAAAAATACAATAGTTTAATATAAATTTTTCCATATATTATCTTCACTTACTATATATAATTTTTCACAGTTAATTTATACTCTTACACATCACTATTTTGCTTTACAAGGTAGTGGGTTTATGATGCTATTATGTATAACAAGATAGCTGTTTTAATTTAAATAAAATAATTGAAAGGAGATTAATGGAGATTAACACTTCCCAAATATTAAAAGGAACTTTGGAAGCATGCATACTGCAATTGATAAAACATAAAGACATGTATGGTTATGAAATTACGGAACAACTTTCTAATTATGGGCTAGATATGGTAGCACAAGGGACTATTTATCCATTACTCATGAAATTAGAAAAAGAAGAGCTAGTTACCAGTTACTTAAAAGAAAGTAACTTCGGTCCTCCTAGAAAATATTATTCTATAACTAAGCGAGGAGAAGAATATATATACTTATTTAAGGATGTATGGAGCGATATAAGTACAACGATAACTAAGATTTTAAAAAATGACTAAGATTTAAAAAGGGGGGGCTATTATGAACATTCAAAATTTATTAGAATATAATAATAAACTAAGAATACAACTTAATGAAGAAAATAAAAAATATTATGAAAAACTTTTGATTACCTGTCGAACGAAAGCTATAGCCGCTAATGAGACTGCACTAGAAATTCAATTATTAGAAATATTACAAGATTTAATTGCATATCAAAAGCAAGGGAAAAACTTTCCTGAAACTTTTGGTAATGATATAAACAAACTATCTGATTCTATAATTACATTATTACCAAAAGAGAACAAAACAACTATATATCGATTTATGTTATCCTATATCTTAATTTTAATAATAAGTCTTTTATTTCCTTCAATTTTCGCTAAAAGCATCCAACCGTACTTAACAGTATTTTCTATTTTGGTACTAATTTTAGGATCTGGTATGTGCATTTATCTACTACTTTATAAAAAAACAGAAAAAAATAAATGGCTAATTTACTTTACATCTCTTGTATTATTTGAAATATCTTTATTCTTAGTCACAATCTTAGAAAAATTAAATGTATTTCCTTATTATCTAACTGTAAGAATTGAACTTTCAAATAACTTTTTATACCTCTATGCTACCTTTAGTATGCTAGCAATTACTTATGTTTATTTAACTTTTAAAAAATATTATTCTAAAAAATTATAATCTATTTATGCTCGGCAATAATTCGTCGAGCTTTCTTTTTCGAAAAGTTCACCTCTAGCAAATAATTTTATTTTAAAAATAACATTTTTATTCTTGAATAATTTTTTTAAACTTGTTATAATATTAAAACAATGATACAGGAGGTGAGATTATGCATAATTCTATTTTTGATAACTTAAAAAAGGCAGAACAAGGTGCTAAACTAAGTATTTTATCATACTTATTCCTTACTATATTAAAATTAGGAGCAGGTTTTATCTTCCGTTCTTCTGCACTTGTTGCTGATGGAATAAATAACGCAACAGACGTAATTTCTTCGATTTGTGTTCTTGTAGGTCTAAAAATTTCTCGAAAACCTGCTGATGAAGATCATCTCTACGGTCACTTTAGAGCAGAACTTATTTCAACACTTATCGCCTCATTTATTATGCTTTATGCCGGAATAGAAGTTGTAATTTACGCTGTAAAAAAAATTATAACTAATAGTTATGAACAACCTAATATATTATCAGCTATTGTTGCTTTTATAGCATGTGTTATTATGCTCGGTGTTTATTTTTATAATATTCGTCTATCGAAAAAGTTAGGTAGTAAATCTTTACAAGCTGCAGCTTTAGATAATCTTAGTGACGCTTTTGTTTCTCTAGGTACTTTAATCGGAATTGTTGCAACATATTTAGGTTTTCCTATTGCTGATTCTATAGTGGCTATTATTGTAGGAGTGCTTATCGTTTTGACCGCAATAAATATTTTTAAAGAATCTACCTATGTTCTTACCGATGGCGTTGACACCGAAGTAATCGAAAAAGTTAATGATCTTATCAAAGATATTGATGGTGTTATTTCTATAGTTGATACTAAAGGACGTACACACGGGTTATTGTACTTTATTGATATTACAGTTACGGTTAGCCCTACGCTTAATGTTAAAAAGAGTCATGAAATCACCGTCAATATAGAGAAAAAACTTGCAAGTGAATTCTATTATTGTGAAACATTAGTTCATCTCGAACCACATGGTATAGATTGTCATCCTACATTACAAGCCCAATCGTAAACTACTCTCAAAAATAACTTATTATTTTTAAAGGGTAGTTTTATTTTTTTTACTAGCTTCACTTGTTTGACAAATCCTATTGCTGAAAGTATAATTATTGTACATATAGAAGTATTTAGAAGCATTTAAATATTAATTTATTTTAATATAATTATTGTAAAAATATACATTGAGTTTAACTGGAGTTTATAAAATTTATGACACACGCTAAAGCAATTTTTTTTGGAGAACACGCTGTTGTTTATGGTTATAAAGGAATTACTATCCCTTTACCACAGATGACCGTTGATGTTGAACTTAAAGAAACAAATATTATACAGGAACGAGATGAAATTATATCATTTATATCAGATGTTTGTGGTATTAATGACCGAACTGAAATTAATATCAATAGCACTATTCCCGTCGGTCGCGGACTTGGTTCTTCTGCTGCCCTTAGCATAGCTATAGCACGCGCGAAAAAACTACCTAACATACGCGAAATTGCTGATAAATGTGAAAAATTTATCCATGGAAACCCTAGTGGTATTGATGTTAATCAAGTTTTAAGCGATACTCCACTTTTATTTTCTAAAAAAGATGGTGCTATGCCTCTAGACTTCAATCTAGACAGTTATTTACTTATTATCGACACTGGAGTCATTGGTATTACTAAAGAAACGTTAAAACATATTAAACAAAATTTTGAAAACTATAAATCTTACATTGATGAGCTTGGGGAAATTACTGAAAAAGTTATTGAACCATTAAAGAAAAAAGCAATTGAAATAGTAGGAGCTTATATGTATAAAGCTCATGACCTACTTCAAAAACTTGGTGTTAGTCATGAAAGTAATGATGATGTAGTTAATATTTGTAAAAATAACGGCGCACTCGGAGCTAAGCTAACTGGTGGCGGAGCTGGTGGTTGCTGTATTGCCTTAAGTAAGACAAAGGAAAATGCCGAAAAAATTCAAAATGAACTTGAAAAGAAAGGATATAAGTCATGGATAGTTACAGTTTAGGTTATGCTAATATCGCCCTAGTCAAATACTGGGGGAAAAAATCAAAAGATCCAGTCTTACCTTTTAACCCTAACATTTCATTAAGGTTAGACAACTTATTATCAAAAACAAAAATTGAACCAAGTTTGACAGAAGAAGATGAGTTTTATATTAATGACGAAAAACAAAGTCAAGAAGAAGTAGAAAAAATAACGAAATTCATCGCTAAATTCACACCTGTTGAACGTGAAAAAATTTGTATAAAAAGTTATAACACTGTACCTACTGCAGCTGGCCTATCATCTAGTTCTAGTGGAACTATGGCCCTTGTTTTAGCTTGCAATAAATATTTTAAGTTAAATAAGACTGCTGAAGAACTAGTAGAAATCTCAAAAGAAGGATCCGGTTCTTCATGTCGTAGTTTCTATCGACTTGCCGCATGGTTAGAAGATGGTAGCGTAGAAGAACTTAGCTGTGATTTAGATTTTGGTATGATGGTGCTTGTTGTTAATGAAGATCGCAAAAAAATTTCTAGCCGCATCGCAATGGAACGCTGTGTTCAGACGTCTACAACTTTTGATGCTTGGGTAGAAAAGGCAAAAGAAGATTTTGTCGCTATGAAAATAGCCTTAGAAAATGCGGACTTTGAAAAAATTGGAGCAATAACAGAAGAAAATGCCCTTGCTATGCACGCAACAACGACAACATCAACACCAAGCTTCACTTTCTTAACTGATGAAAGTTATCGGGCTATGGAAATTGTTAAAACTTTGCGAGAAAAAGGCCATCGTTGCTATTTCACTATGGATGCAGGACCTAACGTAAAAGTTCTTTATTTGAAAGAAGATCAAGAAAAAATATATGAGGAAATTTCTAAATTATGGCAGAAAAAAATAATTTTGTGCATGGAATAGCTTACGGCAAACTCTATCTTGCAGGCGAGTATGCAATTTTAGAAGATTATTCAAAAGCACTTATTACAAGTGTAGATAAAAAAATAATCGCTTTTATCGAACCAGGTAATGAAATTACAATTTTTGACACACTTAATAAGATATCTGTAGGACTTTATGAAAAAAATGATAATTTCAAACTTATTCAGGAATTCCTTATATTCCTGCAACAATATACACAAAGCGATAAAAAATTTGCGCTAACTATTTATAACGAACTGCATGGCGATGATAAAAAATACGGATTAGGTTCTTCTGGGGCGGTCTTAGTCGCTATCACAAAAGCTATTTTGAACTTCGAAAAGATAGCTTTTGATAATACAATCATTTTTAAGCTAGTAACGCTATTTAACATTACTCATAACATCAGTGGTTCTATGGGAGATGTCGCTGCTAGTCTTACAGAAGGTATTACATATTATCAAAAATTTAGTAGTTCGTTCGTTAAAGAGTTGATAGAAAATCACTCTATTACAGAAATTATTAACACCGATTGGGATGGGCTTGTAATTAAAAATATAATACCTAAAGCATCTATAAACATTTTTGCACGTTGGACTGGAGAATGCGTCGATACAAAAGAACACGTAAAACTTTGGAAAGAAAACAAAGATAATTTTAAAGAAGAATATTCCAAATTTGTTTCAAAGTCGAACTCTTTAGTAACTGACTTAGCAATAAATCTATCTGATGGCAATACTGCTGAAGTACTTGAAAATTTTAGGCAATTACGAAATAACTTGCACTATCTAGAAAGTTTTTCGAATATTCCTATGGAGACTATCTCAATGAAAAAGTATATTGATGCTTATCCTGCTGGAAAACAAAGTGGTTCTGGTAGTGGTGATATTGTTCTTGGCTTTAATAAAAGTGATACGCAGTTTAATTTAATATTGAATTTAGAAAAATTATAAAAATATATGATAATCAAGAAAGGATTACTATGAGAAAAAAAGATCATATCCGTCTAGCTCTTCAGGACAAAACAACCGCAACTAGTCTTGATAACTACGCAATAGACTACAACAGTATTCCACGTTTTGGACTAGCTGATATAGATACTTCAACTACAGTTTGTGGCACGAAATGGGACTTTCCATTTTTTATCAATGCTATTACCGCTGGAGGAGAAGACTGTAATAAAATAAATAATGATTTTGTTGAAATAAGTAAAATCACTGGTATCGAATTTTTTCCAGGATCTTATTCTCCTGCGCTAAAAAACAAGGAAGATGCCGATGCTTATCCTAAAGGTTATTCTGTTAATCTTGGGCTTGATAAAGAACCTTCTCTTATCTTAAAAGCTATTACTGATACAAATGCTCGTTATTTACAAATGCATACTAATCCTCTCCAAGAAATAGTTATGCCGGAAGGAGATCACAACTTTGAATCTTGGCTTACAACATTACAAGAGGTTAGCAAAAAATCACCTATCCCTGTAATACTAAAAGAAACTGGTTTCGGTATGAATGAAGCAACAATAAAACTTGCACTTGATTTGAAGCTAGCTGCTGTTGATGTTAGTGGTATGGGTGGAACAAATTTTGCACGTATAGAAAATGGGCGTCGAGATAATAAATCGGTATATTTAGAAAATATCGGTTATACTACAGCTGAAAGTCTTGAAAATGCATATCCTTATCGTGATAAAATTGATATTATCGCTAGCGGTGGCATTCGTAATCCATTAGACGTTGTAAAATGTTTAGCTTTAGGAGCGAAAGCTGTTGGGGTTTCTAAAATCTTTTTAGATATCTTGGTTAATGATGGAAAAGATGCCTTAATTGCTGAAATAGAAAAATGGAAAAAAGAAATCAAGTTCTTAATGGTTTTAATGAACGCTAAAACTATTCAAGAATTAGATGGAAAAATTAGAAAATTAAATTAAAAAACTTATCGAGAAAATCATTATAAGCATATTACGATTTTCTCGATAAGTTTTTATTTTTCTTCAAGTGATGCTATTCTTTTAATTGCTTTATTTAAATCGTCTTCCAAACTATTAATTTTAGTTTTATTCTTTTGATTTTCTGCAATTAAATACCAACAAGAAATTAATAGCATAACATTTAAACAAATTATTGCAAACATAACTTCTCCTAACTTTATAAAAAAACCTCATCATGAAGATGAGGTTTTTGTCTTAAATAAATCTAAAAGAGGGAAAATTTTAGATTTTATTAATAAATGGTATATATTTTAACAATTATTAATATTTACGTTTTCTAGCCGCTTCAGATTTTTTCTTACGACGAACGCTTGGTTTTTCATAAAACTCGCGTTTACGAACTTCTTGGATAGTTCCGTTTTTAGAAACAGCACGTTTGAAACGACGTAGTGCATCTTCTAGTGATTCATTTTTACGAACTACAGTTTTTGACATTGGATTTTCCCTCCCTCCGATATTACGAAATCTAATTTAAATGTAATCAAATGCTTAAATACAAAATAAATACAAAACATTTAATTAGTAAAAACTGCTCTATGAGCAATCCACTTAAATATTGTATTATATTATTGAGATATTGTCAACCTTAAACAAAGTTAATTTACTAATTTTCCAATGTTTTTTTATTAAGTTGTATCTTCGCTTTAAATTCATTATTTTATACTTGATTACTTACTTTCTAGCCAGCTGTTAAACTCCTCGATAAAGCTTGCGTAGCCTGTTTTATTTTGATAACTTGGAACTTCCGCTAAAAAGACTTGACTAGGTAATTTTTTCTGTCCTTTTTTAGTTATTAAAATAAGAGCTTTGGCTTGAGAAGAATTTTTGAACATTTCCTCCGGTAGCGTAATAACCGCATTTAAATTAATCTCTTCTTCTAAAAACTTTTTAAAATTATCTTCTAATTCCAAAATTTGTTTTGGTACAACTAGCACTCCTACTCCATCTTCTGCTAAGTAATTTGCCACTTGTTCAATAAATAATAAAGCATTAATACTATATCCTTCACTACTACATAGTTTATAATTTAAGCTGTTATCCTCATCTGCATAATAACCAAATGGTACATCACTAATAATAACATCTTGTTTTTTGATATTTAGAGGTTTTAAGACGTCTTGGTTAATAATTTCTGCAGGAACTTCTAATAGATTAAAAATATTTTGTTGTAATTTTACATAATTACTATCAACATCAATAGATGTAAAGTCTTTCTCTCCTTTGACCAAAGACGCGATATTAATTAGAAAACTACCACTACCACTAGCAAAATCAGCTATAGAAATCTTCTCTTCCCCATAAATACATTCAATTAAATGACTAACATACATCGTAATAACTTCCGGTGTAATATCATAACTTGGATTATTTAATTCTTTTAATGCCTTTAGAAGCAAGAATTGATAAACTTTTCTTATTGTCTCTTTGTCATAATTGTCAACGATATCAAAATAATCATCGTCATTTTCTAATGTTAAATACTTTGTCAAAGCTTCAAAATATAAACCTTGCCCTTTAGTCTCTTCTACTTGTTTATCTATTTTAAAAAATAATTTTTCTAAATCTGACATGGTACCTCCTATTTGGATAGTTTATTCAAATACTTATTTATTATATCACGAATAAATGAATAATCAATATTTTAGTTATTCTAATCATTATATTCAATTACAAGAAAAGACGATATGTCTATCGCCTTCTCCTTTTATAGTTTCTTAATTAATCGTTTTTGAGTTTTATCGCATACGTAACCAATACTTTCGTAGAACTTATGTGCTTCTTTACGGCAAACATTTGAATTAAGTCTGATAAAACTAATATTATTTTCCAAAGCATAGTCTTCTATAGAGCTCATAAGTTTTTTTCCTATTCCTTGCCCTTGAAAATTACAATCTACTGCTAATGCAAGTATATTTAAACCAGCCTCCATATATAAGCTTTCATAAGACTCTGCATGAACAAACCCTATTATTTTTCTTGTTTGTTCATTTTCAAAACCTATTATTATATGATGGTTGTTATCCCTAGTTAATTTTTCTATTTGTTTTTTCACAATCTCTAGATTGACATCATACCCCAACTCATAATCACTTATTCTTTGAATCTCTTTTGCATCTAATATAGTAATATTCCTTAGCATTTTACTTACCTAAAACTATAATTTTTAAACTTACTTCGTCACTTCTTCTAAAGCAGCTTTTACTATATCAAATTCTCTTGTGCGAAGTGTTCTCATATCTAGTATTAATTCATTATCTTTAATACGTGTAATGATAGGAATCTCTACTTCTAATAGTTTTCGTTCTATTTCTGTTGCATGAAATTTTTTATGAGTAAGTTTTACAGCGACACTTTCTAAATAACTAGCTGGATAACTTCCTCCTCCTACTTCTGCTTTATCTTCTTCTATCCTAATATCAAAATCAAGATCACTCAATTTTGTTTTTAGGACATCCGCTTTCCCAAATAAACGTTCTTTTGATAAAGAAATCATATGTAATGTTGGTATGTGTTCTAGAGCTTCTTTTTCATCTAAATATAGTTTCAACGTTGCTTCTAGCGATGCTAGCGTCATTTTATCTACACGCAATGCACGAGTAAGTTGGTTTTTCTTCATTTTTTCTATATATTTTTTCTTACCAACGATTATTCCTGCTTGTGGTCCTCCTAGTAGCTTGTCTCCACTAAATGTTACAATATCTATACCACTATCTAATATTTCTTTTACCGTTGGTTCGTATGGTAGACCAAATCTTGAAAAGTCGATAAATTGCCCACTTCCTAGGTCATTAATCGAAACTAATTCATTCTCACGTGCTAAATATGAAATTTCTTCATTAGATACGCTCTCAGTAAAACCTAAAATTTTGTAATTACTTGTGTGAACTTTAAGTAAAGCACCTGTTTCTTCAGTAATTACATTCTCATAATCTTTCAAATGCGTTTTATTTGTTGTACCCACTTCTACCGGTACTCCTCCACTAAGTTTGATTATCTCAGGAATTCTGAATGCTCCACCTATTTCTACCAATTCTCCACGTGATACAATAATTTCTTGATCTTTTACTAAAGTGTTCAATGTTAATAAAACTGCTGCCGCGTTATTATTAACAACAAGAACATCTTCTGCCCCTGTTAATTTTTTTACAATATCTATTAGGTGAACATAACGACTACCACGTTTTTTATTATCAATATCAAATTCAAGATTTGAATAATTAAAAGCAACACTTTCAATGTTTTCTTTTATTTTTTGACTTAATAGGCTTCGTCCTAAGTTTGTATGTAGTATTGTCCCAGTAGCATTTATCACTCTACGTAGTGAATTTTTATCTTCTTTTTCAACAATTTTTTCTACTTCTCCTACTATTTTACTAAGGTTTGGTACTTCTGTTAATTCTTCATTCAAAATAGCTTGTTTAACTTCTTCAATATATTTTTTTATTGCTGATTTTACCGCTACTTCTGTATAATTATTCATTAGCTCTTTTATTTCATCTAATAGCAATATCTTATTTATTGCTGGTATTTGTGAAAGTAAGTGTTTTGACATAATGTCTCTCCTTTTATAGTTCTTTTGCTATGTTCTTAATAGTATTTATAGCGTAGTCGACTTCTTCTTCTGTATTCATACTAGAAAATGAAAATCTAACTATTCCTTGATCTTTAGTCCCTAGTGCTTCATGCATTAATGGTGCACAATGTGCTCCTGGTCGTATCGCTATGTTATATTGTTCTGAAAGCACATCAGCTACATCAGCCGCAGGAATATCTTTGAAATTCATCGCAACAACTGCTGTTCTTTCTTTTGTAAAATCTCCATAAAATTCTAAACAATCAAGGTCTTTTAACTCATTATAAAATCTATCGGCAAAACCTATTTGTTTTTTGTAAAGATTGTTAAGACCTTTTTTATTTATATATTTTATTCCCTCATGTAATCCTAGAATTCCCGCTGTGTTTAAAGTTCCTGCTTCTAAACGTAATGGATATTCTCCAGGATGAGCTTTATCAAAAGTACGGACACCACTACCTCCAACCTTATAACGACGAATTTCTGGTTCTTTCAACCTTATGCAAAGTCCACCAATACCTTGCGGACCGTAAAGACTTTTATGCCCTGTAAAACACAATACATCAATGCCCAACTCTTCCATATTTATCGCTATTACTCCCGCTGTTTGCGAAGCATCTACAACTGAAATAATATTATGTTTTTTGCAAATCGTCGCTACTTTTTCCAAGTCGATAACATTTCCTGTTACGTTAGAACTATGCGTAATAGCAAGTATCTTAGTATTAGGTTTAATAGCCTCTTCTAAGTCTTCGTAGCTTATCATTCCTGTTTTATCTCCGCGTACTATTGTATAATCACATCCAATAGTTTCATGAGCTAAATAAATTGGTCTCAATACTGAATTATGCTCCATAGATGTTGTCACAACATGATCTTCTTTATTCAATAAGCCGAAGATTGCAATATTTAAACTTTCTGTTGAGTTAGAGGTAAAAACTACTCTATCTTCTTCTTTTAATCCAAAAAAGTCCGCTACTGCTTTACGTGCTTCATAAACTTCACGAAAGGCGTTGTTCGCTTCATAATAGCTTCCTCGTGAAGCATTGGCATATTTTGCAGAAGCTAGTACTTCATAAACTTTATCAGCAACTTCTTTTGGTTTTTTTAATGATGTTGCACCATAATCAAAATAATAACTCATACTTTTATCGTACTTTAGTTAAAATAATTTTATTTATTATTCCAACCTGCTCCCTTCTTTATTTTTTTGCTAAAACTCTATAATTTTCTACTCGACGTGTTACTCCTAATTTGTCGATATATTCTAAAATTGCCATTGAATATTTTCTACTTGAACCCGTCATATCACGGAACTCTGCAAGAGCCATCTTATCATTAGTTGAAAAATGTTCTTCCACTTTCTTTATTGCTTCATCTAAAATATCTTTATGTAGTACTAAATCAGCGTCTAATCGAATTATTGTATTATCTACTAATGAATCTAATAACTCAACACTTGCTTTTACTCCATTTGTTAAATCTTTTATAGTTGGCGGCGTGAATCCTCCTTGAAGTAATTCACGTTCAATGCGTGCTTTTTCTGCCAGTTGTTTTTTATCATAATTTACTACAAAATCTTTTTCTGCAACTAGATTTCCTTCTAGACGTACTTCATTATTTTTTATAAATAGATCTATCATCTCTAGTACTTCTTTTTGAGATAATTTAAATTTAGAAATAACTTCAATTTTCGGAATCCCTACTTTTAATTTATAACGTTTATGATAGTCGATTAAAAGTTTTTTCAGTTTTTCTAAGACTTCTTCATATTTTTTCTTGTGAATATAGCCTATTTTTGTTTGATAAATTAGTCCTTCTTCTAATAACTGAGCTATATCAGCTTCAACCTTATTTACTGGAAGTTGTAATTCTTTTACTATGTTGTCTTTAGCCACTAAATAATCTTGGTGAGATAATAGATAATTAGCTATTAAATCACTAGAATTTCCTTCTAACTGAACTTTTAATTTTTCTAAAATTTCTTCGTTAAATCGACTATGTTTTTTAGGATTAGCATCTAAGATAACCCCTCCACCAATAGTAATCATCGGCGAGTACGTTCTAATAATAAATTTATCATAATTCTTCACAGCTATTTCTTCTTCTAAACGAAGTTGAGCAAACCCATTACCACCTGCAGCCAACTCTTCTGTTCCAAGCGGTACTACACGAGCCATAATTTCTTCAGTTCCTATATAAACGCGCACTCTATCCCAAAGCTCCAAATTAGCTCTTTCATCATTGATAAGTTTAATTTCCGTATCAATCATATATGTTTTAGTTAGACTTCCTGCTGTTGCTAAAGTATCCCCACGTTTAATATCATCAAACTTGATATTAGCAAGGTTTATAGCTGTTCTTTGGCCTGCTGTTGCTTGTGTTACATCTTGAGCATGAACTTGGATATTTCTTACTTTAGTTTTTATCTCTTTTGGATAAATGACTAATTCATCTCCAACATTTATTACACCTTCTGTTAAAGTCCCTGTTACTACTGTCCCAAAACCTTTTACTTGAAACGCACGGTCGACGTTAAGGCGTGCATTTTTCTCAATATTTCTTGCTTGAATATCTTCTGTTTTTTTATCAATAGTTTCTAATAAAGTATCCAACCCTTTTTTACTAATTGAATCTACCTCTATAATCGGTGCATCCTCAAGAGGAGTACCTGCTGTAAACACACGAATATCTTCTTTTACCAGTTCGCGATATTCTTCTTCAACTAAATCTATTTTTGTCATAACGATAATATAGTTTTCTATACCAAGAAGTGTTAGAATATCGAAATGTTCTTTTGTTTGCGGCATAATACCCTCGCGTGAATCGACTAAAAGTAATACTAAGTTAATTCCACTAACTCCTGCCAACATATTTTTTATAAATTTTTCATGCCCTGGAACATCTACTACTCCGCATCTTTTCCCGCTTGGTAAGTCAAAATATGCAAACCCAAGGTTTATAGACATCCCACGTTCTTTTTCTTCTTGTGTTGTATCTGTTTCAATACCACTCAATGCTTTTATTAACGTTGTTTTCCCGTGATCAATATGACCTGCAGTTCCAATAATTACGTTATTATTCATCTAATTCCACCTTTTATATTAAAAGTAGAGACTATATTTACTTTTATCTCTACTCTTAAAAATTTATTTTATTTGATAGTCTTCTAATTCTGTTACTACCCTTTTTATTCCTGCTTTTTTTGAATAGTACAAGCCTTTATATTCAATTTTCTCAGCTATTAATACTTTCACAACTACATCAAATTTTTCCCATGCTACCTTTAGCATAAATCCGCATCCAGCACTTATAGATGGATGTGTCGGAATTAATGATGCCCCTAAATCCTTTGTAGCGCAAATATCATCCGCTTTTATCGCATCATGTGTGCTATTAAAAACCACTAATCCCTCTTCTATCATACTTCCTCCTATGGCTGAATTACTCTATTTGCTTTTCTCATGTCTTCTACAATAAAGTACATGTTTGTTGGATTACCTACAGCTAGGTCTATCTTGTTATAATCTATACACGCACCACAGCAAACAATTTCTACACCATTATTTTCTAGCTCTCTTAATTCATCAAGAACATGACTTCTCTCTTTATCTACTAATAGACCTCCACCATTATAGAAAATAACTTTTTTAGGTAGTACCTCTTGTTCTGTAAGCGCATATAAATATGCTTTAATCAAACGTTTCCCTAATTCTTCACTACCATGTCCCATTTGGCTTTTATTAATAACAACTATATAGCTCTCATCTTTAACTACTGGCAATTCTTCTTGTGTTGCTACTTCTTTACGCGTAATCTCTACTTTAAATCCTTCTTCTATAGGTGATACTTTAATTTTGTGATTATTTTTTTCTGCAAATTTTTCTAAGCTATCTACATGTTCTTGAAGTCTTACCAATAAAGTTACTTTCGACTCTTCTTCTAAAGTTCTTTTCGCTTGAGTTACTGGCACAACACATTTATCACAAAGAGTATCTATTACGACACCTTCTGTTACTTCCCCTTTTGATATAGTAACAATATATTTATCCTTCGCTTCTTCTACCATTTCAAAGTTGAATCCTAATTGATTTGCCATTTTTTCTAAATTTTGAGTCGCTATAAAATTATCAACTGTAGTTTCAACTACATCATTTTCTAATAATAATTTTTTAGTTTGGATAACTGGTAGTGGACATGCTAACCCTTGAGCATTTAATTTTTCTTTTTTCATATTTGAATATCTCCTTTTATTGTAGTATTTTCTACTTCTGTATTTTTTAAATTTATTTTACTATTACGGCTTTTTCTTGTTTTTCAATAACTCTTCCTACGATTGCGCTCTTTATTTCTAAAGTGTTTAGTTTTTCTAAAAGTTGTTGAGCTTCCTCTTCAGGGATAGATATTAATAACCCTCCTGAAGTTTGTGGATCATACATTATCTCTTCCAATGCAAAGTCTTTTACCTGATAATCAACATTAGGCTCTACATACGTTCTATTTAATTGGCCTCCAGCTGTAATAACAAATTCATTTGCACATTTATATGCTTCTTCTATATAAGGAATATCTTTAATATTAATCTCTGCAGAATACTTACCATCTAACATTTCTACAAGATGTCCTAAAAAACCGAATCCTGTAATATCTGTACAGCTATTAACATTAAATCCTTTCATCATATCAGCAGCATATTTATTCAAAGTAGTCATTTGTTTGACACTTTGCGCGAATGCTTCTTCTGAACATTCTTTTACCATATGAGCTGTATTAATAATACTAATTCCTAGTGGTTTAGTAACGATAAGCATATCTCCTGGTTTACAATTATTATTTTGTAAAATTTTATCAGGATGTACTACTCCCGTTACAGATAATCCGTACTTAGGTGTTGTGTCATGAATAGAATGCCCACCAGCAAGAACTCCTCCAGCTTCATGAACTTTTTCTGCTCCACCTTTTAATATTTGGTGTAAAATCTCTAAATCCATATTTTCTGGGAAGGCTACAATATTTAATGCCGAAATTACGTCGCCACCCATAGCCCAAACATCGCTTAGTGCATTCGTTGCCGCTATTTGACCATAAAGGTAAGGATCATTTATCATTGTTGTGAAGAAATCCAACGTCTGGATTATAGCCTTATCATCAGAAATCTTATAAACTGCTGCATCATCCGATGATTCGTATCCTACTATTAAATTTTCATCATATTTCTTTGGAAGATCTTTTAATATATCTGATAGAGCCCCCGGCCCTATTTTTGAGTTTCAACCTCCACAAACAATCATATTCATTTTCTTTTCTGTCATGCTTACCTCCTGTACTATTATATAATATAATTATACTACCTTATATTGATTTTTAAAAGTATTATTTAGTTTTTTAATATAAAAGAAAAAGAAAACTTAAGTGAGAATTCACCTAAGTTTTCTTCTTAATTAATATCTTATATTTTAGTATCTTTTTCCATCCAAGTAAACTGATGGAATAGGAGTTGTTCCTTGGAATGCTCCGCTATTATTTTGGTGGTGTACTAATGCTACTCTTCCTCCAGAAATAGTTACTCCTACACCAATTTCAGTAGCTGATTTTGCTAATAGCGTATTTCTATGACCATAAGGGAATGCTGTTGTTACATTTCCTATTTCATGGTATAAAGTATCTAATAATCTTTGTGCTACTTGATCTGGAGTTCCATTATTTGTGTTAATAGCAACATTATAAAGAATATGTTGCGCTCCTGGATATCCAGCTTGTGCTGCTGCTGCTTTTTCATATGAACCTGCTGGTCCGTGAATTGCTGCATTGAACGCACCTTGTAATACTGTAACAGAACGTGCTTTTGTCCCTGCATTTAAAGCTGCATTTTCTTTTAATACGCTTAAGCCATTCATTGCACGTAAGGCATTTACTTTACTGATATATGCTTGTCTAATTTGCTCTTCACGAGTTGTTGCTTGTGGCGCTGGTGCTGCAGCCTTTGGTGTAGCTGCTGGTTGTGCCGCTTGTTTTGGCGCTGGTGTCGCAGCTTTTGGTGCGACTGATGGCTGTGCTGCTTGTTTTGGCGCTTCTTGAGCTTTTGCAGTATTCGTTACTTTTGGTGCTGCTGGTGTTGCATTGTTCATAACTGTTGGAGCTTTTGGCGCAACTGCCGCTGGTGCATTTAAGAATGTTGCTGCTCCTGCTGGTTTATTAGAAGGTTGTGCATCCCCTGTCTCAGGTTTTGGAACAGCATTTTCTGTTGGTGTTGCAGGTTTAGCTGCTTCAGTAGATTTTTCTGTTTCTTTTGGTTCTGCTTTTGGTTGTTCTTCTTTTCCACTAGTCGAATTGTCTGCATCAGTGCCTTTTTTGTTTTCTTCTTGTTGTGCTTTAACTTCTGGTGTCGCTATTTCGTAACGAACAGAAATTTTAAATTTGTATCCACCAGCTTCTGCTGTAGTATTAACAGTCTTTCTTTCTACTGCTGTATGTGGTAATTTTTTAGTAGGTGTTTTTGATTTTAGATCAAGTTCTACTTCTACAACTTCTCCAACCTTAATTATATCTCTTTTAATAACAAACTCAGCTTTGCTTTCTTCTACAACGATACGCGCAACTACATTTGCTACTTCTTTTTCAGCTGTTAAACGTGCATAGTAATTACCATTTTTTTCATATACACTCACTTTTACTTCTTTAACATTTACATCTACCGCTGCATTGTTAACTTCTAGCGCATTTGTAGGCAACGCTGTTACACCTGTTAACAATACTAAACCGGCTAAAACTTTACTTGTTATCTTTAATCCTTGTTTTTTCATCAAATTGTTCTCCTTGTTAATTTATTAATTTTAAACTTTAATAGTCTCCTATATTATACTCCCCACGAGTTATAAACTTCAATAGATTTTCGAATTTGTAATGCAAATTCAATGTTGTAATATTGTTGAAATATTTCTTTTTAAAAATTACATTTTGTTTACTTATTAGTAAAAAATTAAGATAATTAGTTTTAAGGACTAAATTTTAAGTATAATTTTAATTATATTTAAGGTTTAGTTTTTATAATGTTTATATAACTAGTAAATAGTTATAAACTTCATAAACTTTCCTTTTCTATAAAAAGGCCGAGACTGATGTGCTCGGCTCTTTTTTTATAAATTTTTCAAATAAAAAAAAGAGAATTAACCATAAATTTATGGAAATATTCTCTTTAATTTTATTTCATCATCTTTTGAATGTTTTTAGGAATCATGACTACTTCAGTAGTCAAATCTTTCGAGCCAAAACTTGGATCAATGCACTCTTGCCAATATTCAAGATGTTTTTTATCTATTTCATAATCAGATGTTTCTATATCTTCACCTTGCTCACCTTGAACAGAATACCAATATAAATATTCTTCTCCATTTAATTCTTCTCGAAAAATAGTTTCAACATACATTTTTTCACGTTCTAAAGTTAAAAGAACACCTTCCATATTATCATTCAGAAATTTTAACCACTCATCTACTTTGTGACTCATTCCTGGTTTTACTCTAAATCTAGTAAGTTCCACAATCATAAAATTATCTCCTTTAATTTTTCGTTAATCTACGCTCTATATAAAATTTTTCTTGATTATTTATAAATATCTTCTTCTAATTGTTTACTTTGCTGAAACAGAATGCTACCATCTTCATTTATAATAACAATATTTAATTTTCCTCCATAAACACAGCCCCCGTCTATATTTATACGATTTTCTCGAATATCATAATAAGGTTCTTCTCTTACCGGACTGTGCCCATGAAAAATCTTTTTATCGTACTTTTTATCACTACTTAAATACGGCTCTCTTATCCAGACTATATCTCTATGTTCTTGATTCCAAAAATTTTTATTAAAATCTACTCCCGCATGAACAAAATAGTAATCCCAAGACTCATAGCGTGTCTGAAGTTTTTTTAACCATAGTCTTAATTTTTTATATTCTCTAGCAAATTTTTTAAAATAATATCTTCTATTTTCTATTGTCGCTTCTGGATAAAACGACTGTAATGTTGTTAATCCATTATTTCTAAAATAATGATCTTGGCGCCGATTATCAAGTACGTTATATCTCGCTTCTTTTAGTGCGAGATTAAACATATCTTCATGATTACCCAATAAAACAACATGGTGAAAATAGTCTTTCTGTAAATTGTAAAAATATTCCCACACTAATTTTGTATTTTTCCCTCTATCACACATATCCCCAAGACAAATAAGTTTATCCTCTTCAGGATTGAATTTCACTTCATCTAACAGTTTTTTCATAGTATAATAACTACCATGAATGTCTGAAATAATAATTTTCCTCACAAACTCACCTACTTTATAAACACTCTCTCGTATATTCCTTATAATAAAATATATCCCTTTTATCACATTAGTTTATTTTAATTATTTTTATATCATGTACTCTGGCTCTATATCACTGTCTCTTATATCTTTTTGATACCAGACTACATCATACCAATGATTAAATTTATAGCCTACATTTTGAAAATGTGCTACTTTTCTAAAACCATGTTTTTCATGAAACGACACACTTCCCTCATCTGGATACGAAATGCAAGAAGTTATTCGGCAAATCCCTTTATCATATAATCTTTTTTCAAGTTCATTATATAATTTATCTCCTATACCTTCTCCTCGCACTTGTTTATCCAAATAGATTGTAATCTCTGTTGTCCATGCATAGGCTGCTTTAGGATAGAACTCTCCAGCGTATGCATACCCCAAAACTTCTCCATCTTTTTCCGCTACTAAAAATGGATATTTTTGAAGTGTATTACTAATCTTCTCTTCAAAAAAATCTACACTTGGAACTTCGTAATCAAAGGTTATTGCTGTGTTCTCTACATAAGGTCGGTATATTTCAACTATTTTCCCAGCATCTTCTAAGTTTACATCTCTTATTAGCATAACAACCTCCTACTATAAATTTTCTTCTTTTATCTTTTCAAGTAAAGCCTCACACCCCTGAACCACATCGCGATATGTCGCTTCAAAATCACCTGTATACCAAGGATCATCTATAATATGATTGCGTCCAGCATACTCTAAAAGTTTTCTTACCTCTCCTGCTTTTCTACCACGAATAAATCTTTTAATATTATCAATATTACTATCATCCATTCCAACGATATAGTCAGCCATAAGGTCATTATCGTTTAAAGGACGTGAATACATCCCCTCAACACTTATACCAACTTCCGCTAATTTTTCGCGAGTTCCATGATGAACAGGATTCCCATGTTCCCACGATGATGTCGCTGCTGAATCTATTTTTATTTTCTCGCTTAAATTTTCTTTTTCTACCATATCACGAAATACCGCTTCAGCCATAGGAGAGCGACAAATATTTCCTAAGCAAACAAATAACACTTTTACCATAATTTTACCTCTTCCTCTTATACTCATATAATTATAACATATCTATTTTAAAACTAAAAAATATTCTTTATAAAACAGCTCTTTAAGAAACTTTATAGCGTACTATAATATACTAAAAAGTATTGATTATATTTATATTTTAATTATTTTTACAAACAGCTCTAATTTCTTTAGTTTCTTTCGGATATCATTTTTATTTAATTCCTCCTCATGATATAATATATTAAAAAGTATCATTTAGTAAGGAGCAGTATATGGAATATAATCTACTTTGTTTTAAACGTACATCTACCCTTACTGCTCTTTCATTACCAAGAGAGTATCGGGAAGGATTTTATACTAAAAGCGGAGTTTGGACTAAGATAATAATTATAAAAGGAAAAATGAAATTTGTTTTTCTTGACGAGCAACTGCAAAGTATAAAAGAATTTAATTATAACAAAAAAATTGATACTGGTTTTATAGAACCGAATAGTATTTTTCGTATAAGTCCAATATCAACAGATTTACAATTTCATATTGAATTTTATTGCGAAGCACAGGATTACTTTTTCAATAAATATGACTTAGGCACTGCTCATTCCGAAGTTGTCAATGCAATGGATTACCTATCTCCATGCAAAGTTTTAGACTTAGGGGCTGGGCAAGGAAGAAATTCATTGTATCTTGCATCTCTTGGTTATCAAATTTCTGCCGTTGATACTAATGCAAAATTCTTGCAAGATTTGGTGGATATTTCTGTAAAAGAAAAACTTAACTTAAACATATTCAAACATGAAATTAATGAAGCAAATATTAAAGATACTTATGACTTTATTGTAGCCACAGATGTTTTTATGTATCTTAATCCCACACGCATTTCTAGTGTTATACGCAATATGAAAAAACAGACTAGTATTGGTGGTTATAATCTTATTGTTAGTGCGCTTCATACTATAGGCGTTCCAACAATACCATTTCCATTTACATTTATGGAAAATGAATTACTTGAATATTATGATGGTTGGGAAATTATAAAATATGAAGAGTATAAAGAAGTAACAAAAAGCTCTCCATATCCTTATGTAGTACTTTTTGCTAAAAAAATTGAAACTTAATTATTGTACATCAACTCTATATTTTTTAAAAAACTTCAAAGGTTTATATTTACCTTTGAAGTTTCTCTTTTTATTATTAAAACTAACTTTACATCTTATTTTTCTTAAATTCAGCGATAGCCTCTTTTGCCAATTTATCAACACGTTCATTTAATTCCACACCCGTGTGAGCCTTGACTTTTACAAAATTAACTTTTACCCTAGTTGATACTTTATCAGCAAATTCCTTATAATTTTTGGTATAATCAAGATTTGTTTTCCATTTACCCGTGGCCCATGATTCTATACCTTGGTAATCATAGAATAATGTTATTTCTGGAATTTTTTTATCAACTGCATACCACATAACAAATTTTGCTGCTTCTAGTTCACCAGCTACGTTGTGTAACTCAGCATATTCTCCTTTATTGCCAGCATGCTTATATTCATAGTGTTGATCTCCATCAACAATAACAACACCAGAACCATAAATGCCATTTATCCTATCATAACTGCCATCTATATATGCATAAACTCCTTCGACTTTCTCTAGTTTTTCGCTGATAATTTCACGTTCATTCAAATATGCTTCTGCTTCTTCTTTTGTTTTAAAACTTTTGTATATAGCTCCTTTAAAACCTACTACTTGTTTTTGACATTCTTCCCACGTTGAGAACATTCCTACTTTTCTTCCATTTTTCACTGCATAAAATTTCGCCATAATAATCCTCCTAAGATTCCACTATACACTCTACTTCACTCTCTTACAAACGATTATTTTCTATTAACAATTATCTAATTTTAAATAATATCACTATATAATAAAAAAAATCGATGCGTTGCACCGACTCCATCTATAATTATAAAGACTGGCGGGAATGTGTGGGAATCGAACCCACCCAAGAGGCTCTTAACCCCTCATACTAGTTTTGAAGACTAGAGAGCACACCAGAACTCATCCACTCCCATGAACAAGATTTATTATACAATAAAATATATAAAAAAGCAATAGCTTATCATAGAAAGTAATACCACCTTAAACCTACTTTTTCTCCACTTACTTCATCTTCTTTACCACTTACTGAAAAACTATTAATTTTCTTTCAAATATGTAGTATGATATACATATAAGAATAAAGAAAGGAGACAATATGAAAATTAATATTAAACTTGATTCAAATATTACGGATATAGAAGTTGTTATAAAATCACCAGAGTTAAGTAATGATGTTATTGCAATAAAAGATTTAGTGGAAAAAGCTCTTGCAAGCACCCAAAAAATTATTTTTTATAAAGATGACACAGAATATTTTATTCCTCTTAGTGATATTTTATTTTTCGAAACCGATGATAATAAAGTTTATGCACACTCTTATGATAATTTTTACGAAGTGAAATACAAACTTTATGAATTAGAAAGTATAATTCCATTTTATTATTGTCGAGTTTCTAAATCTGCAATAATAAATCTTCGAGCAATTTACTCGCTTGAAAAATCTTTTTCAGGAGCGAGTACCGCATCTTTTTCAAAAAGCAAAAAAACTGTTCACATATCAAGACACTATTACAAAATTGTCAAAGAAAAATTAAAAGAAATGAGGTAAAAACTTATGAGAAAAAAAAGCCTAATAGGTTTACTATTTATTATTTTTGCAATATCAATCGCATTTGGCGAATTAAACTTCTTTCCATCAGGAACTATATTTCTAACTTTAGGAACTATTATTTTAGGGTATTTTATTGTAAGAGGGTTAACTGATTTTGATGTTTTTGGAACTATGTTACCAGCTGCATTACTATTTATTATTTATAACAAACACTTCCATTTTGCAGCTATATCTTCTGGAAAAGTGATTTGGATTGCTATTCTTCTTAGCATAGGTATATCAATGCTATTCCCTAAAAAGTTAAAATATAGCTTCGAACGTAAAAGAGATAGATTCCGTGGATATACTAAAAAAACAGAAACTCAAGATTATTCTAACGTTACTTTCGGTGAAAATGTTCGCTATATCAATATTAACGAACTAGATTATTTCAGATCAACTACAACATTTGGTAGTACGAATATTTATTTTGAAAAATTAGATACTTATTCTATCAAAGATGTTCATATAAGCATTACAGCAACATTTGGAGATGTAAAAATATTCGTTCCTAAAGAATGGTCTGTCGAGAATAGAATCTCTTCGATTCTTGGAGAAGTTAATACTCCATTTTCTACACCAAATACTAATGACGTTAAAGTAATTTTAACTGGAAATGCTACTTTTGCTGAAGTAAGTATAATTTACATATAATAAATTAACAACTAAACATGAAAAATCTCTTTAAGACAAAAATTAAAAGTCTTAAAGAGATTTTTCTATTCTTTTTCTTGAGATTTTTTCTGTTGTTCTCTTTTTTCCACCAATTTTGATAAGTAGATTGATCCTACAGTAAGTAGAATTACCAATAATGAGGCGATTAAAAATTCTTTACTAAAAACATTTGAACTAGTTGCTCCAAAGTTTAAGAAAACAATTGTTCCTGGTACAATACCTAGTACACTCGCTATCATATATTTTGTTAAACTTATATTAGTAAGTCCATATCCATAGTTTATCATGTTGTACGGAACTAAAGGGATAAGACGTAATATTACTAAGCTCATCATTAGCTTTTCATCACTAACTCCAAAAATACGTGCATGCTGTTCCGGTTTCATCTTTCTCGCTAAGTAATTACGAACCCAATCACGCCCAAAACGTCTTGAGATAACAAACATTACATAACAATTTATAGATGCTCCTAAGAATGTTAATAAGCTTCCTTCTACAAATCCAAATGCGAGTCCTCCAGCTACAGCCAAAATTGGGACTGGAAAGAAAAACACCGGCAGTATCGCAAACATCAATACATAGACAATTGGTGCAACAACACCAAAACTTTGTATAAACTCCGTCATAATATTCTCCTTTTATACTTTCTAATTAAAATACTTTGAAATCTTTTCTAAAAACTCATAGCTAATATAAGATGAAATTTTCTTGAAAGTAAACTCATCTGTCAATAACTTTGTACTTTCACTATATTCTCGATACGCCATCGAACACCAAGTCACACCTCTTAAACAATTGAAAATAAGATATCTATCGAATCTAGCACGATCATAATCACGATGTTGGCTATAATCTTCTAAGAAATCATCAATCTCTCTTGGTGTTAAGACTATATCCGTTTTCCAAAATGTCGTTGTCGGCGCTAAAAAGTGTGCAAGGTCCTGTTCACACTCTCCTATTAAAGCTTTTTCCCAATCGATAATATAACTATCTTTCTTACCATTTCCAATTAAAAAGTTCCCAGAGTTAAGCTCTGTATTAATAATGCATGGATTCTTTATTTTGTACTCCGTTGGGATAAGCTCTTTACAGGTTTTTAAAAACTCTTTAATATATTGTGAAACTTTATTGTCTGCATTCTCCCAAGTTAAATATTTACTTGCCATGCTCTCGCACTCGTCATACATAAGTTGGAATGGATTTTCTGCTTTAACAAGATTGTTTTCACCAAATGTTGTATTGTGAACTTTACTAAGCAAGTAGCTCGCAATCTTCATGTCCTTCGTATAATCTAATGCAACACCTTTTAAAAATTCCATCGTCAAATAATTATATGGCAAATATTCGGTAGTTGTCACAAGTTTATATGGTTTAGGCGTAACTCCACTATCTTTTAATAATTCCAAAGTCTCAAATTCGTATTCTATTTGATTATCCAAGTTCATTTGGCTCTTCATATTTAAACGAAGAACTTTCTTCATATTATCTTCATCGAATGCAAAGTTAATATTGTACTCACCAGCCCCCAGTAGTTTGATATTTTTATAGCCTGTTTCCGCATAAAGCAAATCCTCTTTAATATCAATATCAAGAGCGGCTCTACCTAAATAATAAGTAAGATTATTTTTCTCTAAAACTTTAATTAAATTTTCTAAAACTGAACTATCCCCATAACTCGGTAAATCAAAAACTTCTTTTATAGCCTTCTTCATACCAATTAAGAAATATCCACCATCTTCACTTGGGTTAATAACAACATCATGTGTTTCAAGTTTTTCAAAAGCCTCTTCTATTATATCTTTATCCAAGTTGAAAATATCAGAACCAAGTAAAATAACTTTACTATCCGAGATGACCTCCTCTAATGCGTTATACATTTTATCACCTAGGTTATCACCCTTTTGATAATAAAATTTATCGCATGAAATAAGTTCGGCCATTTCTTTGTCATCTGAACTGTTCCCATCATGGCAAACAAGTAGTTCTCTATTAGTTTCTGCTAGTAAATCATAATTTTTCTTTAATAGTTTTCTTTGAATATTTACAGCTTCTGTTGGTGGCATAAAGTCATAAAGACGCGTCTTCGTGGTCCCTATCTTCGGCACTCGCGTAAATAGTATAATTTTTTCCTTCATAAAATATTACAAAAGGGGAAGACTATTCTCCCCCTTCCTTTCATTAATTAATGATGATTATGTCCTGAATGGTCGTCCTTCTTATCAGAACCATGATTATGTCCTGAATGGTCATCTTTTTTGGCAGAATCATGATTAGCATGCCCTTCATGAGATTTTTCTTAACCTTTTGTTTCCTCACTAGGTTGTTTACAACAATCTGCTATTTCAAATTTATAATTGTGTTCTTTTTTTCCATCTAATGCATTAAAAACATTTTTATACCCTAAATCAATAAGTTTTTGTGCAATTACCGATGAACGATTACCAGTATAACAATAAACGTATATCGGTGTGTTTTTATCTTCTGGTAAAACAGAATGAAGATTATCTAGATTTTTTGAATCTACGTTTTTAGCACCCATTGCATGACGTTCTTCAAAGTCTTTTTTGTCACGTGCGTCTAAGAAAAAGTTATTAGCATTATGATCTAATAGTGCATCTTGGAACTTAGCTCCATTTAATACTGTATATTTTACAAATTCATACTTATACTCTTTTGTGTTTTGAGCGATTTTTACATTTTTAAATCCTTGTTTGGTTAATTTGTCTAACGCTTCTTTTGATTTGTTATTGTCATCGCTATAAACAACAACTTTTTTCTCACGCCATGAACTTATTGCTTCAATACTTTTATCAATATTGGCAACTGGTATGTTAATAGCATATTTCAGATGTCCTTCTTTATAAGCTGCTTCATCTCGAACATCTATAACAAGATGATTTTCTTTTTCTTGTTCATTTTTTTGAATGTTCATTAAGTCATCACCTTTTACTGAATAAGCTGATCCTGAACACCCTGCCAATGTTAATGATAATACCACTGCTATACTAGCAGTTAAAATTTTATTTTTTTTCATTAAATCTATTTCCCTTCATACCTTTTTACTTAATAAAAGACAAGGCGAAACGTAAAATTTCATTACATTAAGATTAACACCTTGTCCTTTTAGTATACCCTAAAGGCCTATTAATTACTAATAATTGATACTAACTTATTAATTTTTTTATTAGAATTTGTATTCGTGTTCTTTTGCTCCATCCCAAGCATTATAAACATTTGTATATCCTAATTCTACAGCTTTTTGAGCAGCTTTAGCTGAACGGTTACCACTGTAGCAGTAAGTATAAACTGGTGCGTTTTTGTCTGCTGGTAATAATGCTGCAAGATCTTTATCTATATTCTTAACATCAATATTTTTAGCTCCTGCTACATGTCCTTTTTCGAAGTCTTTTGCTTCACGAACATCGATAAATGTACCTTCTTTTTTATCAATAGCTGCTTGGAATTGGTCTGCAAGTAATGTAGTAAATTTAACTAATTCGTAGTCTTTGTATTCTTTAACTCCTTTAGCGTCACTTACATCTTTGAATCCTGCTTTTACTAATTTTTCAGCAGCTTCTTTACTTTTCTTACCAGTATTACAGTATACGATTACTGATTTTTCTTTCCAAGCACTGATTCTATCGATATTTTTTTCGATATCAGCTAATGGAATGTTGATAGCGTGTTTAACGTGTCCTTCTTTATATTCATTTTCTGCACGAACATCAATTACAAGGTGTTTTTCTTTTTCTTTATCATCTTTTTCGATTTTGTTTAAATCTTCTCCTGACATAGCTTTTACTGCTGGAGTATTGCTATTATTGTTTTCTGCAGGTTTAGATGATGAGCACCCCGCTAATGTTAATGATAAAACAGCTGCCATAGTTACAGCTAACAATTTACTTTGTTTCATAAAATTGTCTCCTTTATATATTGTTATTGTTTCCATGGCCATTATAACAGATTATACAGTTTCATTCAATAGAGCTTTTTAAAATACTTAACAATTATTTTAATTTTATTTTCAAGGAATATAATTAAATAATTAACTCTAAACTTATTAACACGGTAAGTTTAGTTTTTTACCAACATAAATATTTTAATATTTTCTTTATAATCAGAAAAATAATTTTTATTTTTGTATGTTATAACATCTCTAATTGTTCAAGAAATTCATTAATATTTTTTACTTTATATCCTTCATAATGGGGTATTTTGTCATCGAAATGCCATTTTTTCTCTATTAAACAAGTTTTTAATCCTAATTTCTGAGCTGGTTTTATATCGTAGAAAATTGAATCGCCTATCATCATTGTTTCATCTGCAATTAAATTCTCATTATCCAAAATATTCGTTAACGCCAGCGGTTTAGGTTTACTTACTTTCGTCTCTTCAGAAATATACAGGCTAAATAATTCATCTAATCCAAGTTTTTTTAGCTTCAATCTTTGTTCATAGCTCTTTCCATTGGTCAAAAGGATTAATTTATACTTTTTGCTTAATTTTTTTAACTTCTCATTTAATTCTTCATCCGGTTCTATACAATCTATTATAAAATCAAACTGCTTTTTATAATAAATACCGCAATCTTCCAACGTTAAATGCAATCCGTATATTTCCATAGTCTTAATTAATCTTTCATTGCGAAGATTTATCAACTTAAGATTTCCTCTATGAATTTCTTTCATCAATTCGTTATTTATTCTTTTATAAGCTGTAAAGAATTCATCATAAGAAGTTATTTTATCATAGCCCATATACACAAAAACTAATTTATTAGATTTTTTCCATACCGTACTAAAGTCATACAATGTATTATCTAAATCGAAAATTAAATTTTTTATTTTTTTCATCACTTCACCCCTTCCATCAAAAGTTAATTATTACGTCTATTTACCATTATTTTATAATTAAAAAAACTAAAATCCAAGCAAAATAACTTAGATTTCAGTTAATCTTATTCTTCATATTTTATTGTAGGACGAGCTTCATAAACTAGCGTACCAGGTGGAACACTCTTTTTCAAAACCGCATTTGCTCCTATTTTAGAATTATCCCCTACTGTGACATTACCTAAAATTTTGGCACCTGCACCGATAATAACATTATTTCCTATAGTTGGATGTCTTTTTATCGGATTTAATGTCGTCCCTCCTAAAGTTGTTCCATGGTACATAGTAACATTATCCCCCACAATTGCAGTTTCACCAATTACAACTCCCATACCATGATCTATAAATAGACCTTTACCTATTTGAGCTCCCGGATGAATTTCTATACCTGTTATTCTCCTAGCGCGTTTAGCAAGTATTCTTGCCAAGGTATGATGGTTTCTCTTATATAGCTTATGTGCAAAATAGTGATAGTTCAATGCCTTTATATGTGGATATGTTAAATATATCATAAGTTTAGACTCAGCAGCAGGATCTTCTCTAAGCACTCGGTTAATGTTATAGCGTAAATTATCGAAAAACTTCATTACACTTCTACATACGTAACTTCATCAAACTCTAACATAGATAAATATTTATCTACTCCGTCAGGTAAAATTGTTACAATTTTTTTGTCTGGATACTTAGCTGCTACTTTTTTTGCACCAGCAATAGCCGCTCCTGAGGAAATTCCAACTCCAATGCCAGTTGTTCTCACAAAGTTTTTAGTTTCTCTTATTGCTTCATCGCTTGATACTGTATAGATTTCATCCATAAGTTCTTTATTAAAGTTCTCTGGTATAAATCCTGTTCCAATACCTTGGATTTTGTGAACTCCTCCATGTCCTTTACTAATAGCTGGTGATTCTTCAGGTTCGAGTGCAATCGCTAAAACTTCTGGTTTGTTTTCTTTTAAATATTTAGCGACACCAGAAAATGTTCCGCCAGTTCCTACTCCTGCTACAAAGATATCTAAATCCGGAACTTGTTCTAAAATTTCTTTCGCTGTAGTTGTATAGTGATATGCTGGATTTGCTGGATTATCAAATTGGCCTAAAGAAATAGCATTATCATACTTTTCACGAATTTCTGTTGCTTTATCGATTGATCCTTTAATTCCTAATTCTTTTGGTGTCAAAATTAATTGTGCTCCGTATGCTTTAATTAACGTACGACGCTCTATACTCATACTTTCAGGCATAATAATAACAGCCTTTAATCCTAATACTGATGCTAAAATAGCAACAGCAATGCCAGTGTTTCCACTAGTTGGTTCTACGATAATAGTATCGCTATTTACTTTTCCTTGACGTTTTGCTTCTTCCAGCATACCAAGAACAGCACGATCTTTAACGCTTCCCCCTAAGTTATATTTTTCAAGTTTCACGAAGATATTTGTGTTATCTAACTGATATATAGGTGTATTCCCTACAAATTTTAATGATGATACTACCATAGTCTCTCTCCTTTTTCATTTCGCTAAATAAAAATTGTTTATCTTTGATTATATCATAAATTATATTTATAGAAAATTATTTAACTCGATTTTCAGAAAAAGAAAACTTAGAAAATTTTATTTCTAAGTTTATCTAGGTTTAATATCGGTTATCATCATAATATCTCCTGCTAAAGGAGCTTCCAAAGAAAGTTCTTTTTGTGTTATCGGATGTTTAAATTGCAAGTTATGACAATGTAATGCTTGTCTTTCTATAAGGTCTTTGTTCCCTCCATACAGTTCATCTCCCAAAAGTGGATGACCTAAATGACTCATATGGACTCGTATTTGATGAGTACGCCCTGTAAATAATTTTAATTTTACCAAACTCACATCATTCTTTTCATAATATTTCACTAACCAAATTTGTGTTTTGGCATAATCTCCATCTTCTGCAACACGTCTGGTTATAATACTATCCGTTTCTCTTTTTATATTAGCTTCTATAACTTGGTCAGCAACTTTTCCTTTAGCAAGTGCAAGATAAAATTTATTTATGTCTGTTTTGCCAAATAGCGCATGAATATGACGATGTTTGGCGATTAAAACTAATCCTGTAGTATTTTTGTCAAGGCGAGTGACTATATGTGGAATAGTAACATAGTTATTATCATGAAAATAAGTATTAACTATTTCTAAAAGCGACGCATCTTCTTCATTTCTCGAAGGAATAGAAGGTAGATTAGCAGGTTTATTGACTACAAGAAAATACTCGTCTTCATAAATAATATCCAGATTCCCTTCTATAAAACGAACATGTTCGCTAAATTTTTCGCTTGGCAATGTTATTGTTACTTTGTCACCATTTTTCAAAATATAGCGGACATTTTCTTCTTTGTCATTTATCTTAATACTGCCATCATTATCAAATTTTATCCTTGTTAAAGTTTTACGCGAGATGTTATTTTCTAACAAAAACTCGCGTAAACATTGTTCTTTTTCTATTGTATAAGTTAATACTAAATTAGTCATTGCTAATAAACGATCTTTTTACTCGTTGCCAAAAGCTATCATCGTTATAACGAATAAACGAAATCTTTTTATCCTTTGCTAAAGTAATTTGTAGTTTTGATATTGTTTCATAATTAAAATGTAAATGGTCAACACTTATACGATGATTATCAGCGTTTATAGGTTTTATAGTTAATTCGTCATCTTCTGATAAAATTAGAGAATTCCCTAATGTTCTATAAACTAGATTATTTAATGCTGCGATCTCTGTAACTTGATATACGGCTGATTGTGGATGAATTACAGCCCCACCAAGACTTTTATTGTAAGCCGTAGATCCCGTTGGAGTACTTATGCATAAACCATCTCCTCTAAAACTTTCAAAATGTACACCATTTATATAAACTTTCGCCGCATAAGTCGTCCCTGTATGATTATTTACGGTAATTTCATTTAGAGAATAATATTCTCCTACTAGTTTTCCATCCTCACAATATGCTTTTAACCTTAATACAGGGTATTGCTCTATTTTCGGCTCTAATGCCAACATATCAAAAAATAATTTTTCAAAATTCTGAGCTGAATAGTCTGTATAGAATCCTAAATGCCCTGTATGTATGGATAGAAACTTTATTTTATCTAAGTTATCTATATGTTTATTAAAAGTACGCAGTACTGTTCCATCTCCACCAATTGCAAAAACATAATCGGGATTTTCAGTATCTTCTGTCATATTACTAGCAAGAAGAAATTCTTTTAACTTATTTCCAATTTCCACTGAAACTTCATCATCCCTTAATTCTATGCAAAATTTACCTTTTAACATTTTTATCCTCTTTTGTTATTTTTTCATAATTTTCTAACCAAACATCTGCGAAGTCTGGTGCTAACGCTCCTTGATTGTTATCTATCCACTCTTGCAGCTTGTTAACATTATATTTCAATATTTTATCAATCTTCTCCCCATAATTATAACGAACTTTGTTTTGATTATACTCATCTTCATCTAATAAGAAGTATTTTCCATCTGGATATTTTTTTATATCAAGGTCATAGTCAATATATTTCACACCATCTACATCATAAGCAAATGGACTGCTTAAATTTGAATAATAATGTACGCCATCTTCCCTAAACATGCAGATTATATTAAACCAACTTTCGCTATGGAAATAAACTAGAGCAATCTCTTTTGTTACCCAAGTTCGCCCATCGCTTTCTGTAACTAATGTTCTATTATTTGCCAAAATTAAAACTTGTTCATCCGCTTCAAGAACAATGTTTTTATGCCAAATTCTATGTATAGAACCATCATGTTTATAAGCGATTATTTTTACTACATCCCCCTTTTGGGGCTTTCCATCTCTATACATACTCTCTCCTTTCATCATTTTATTCTTCATATCCTTTTTATTATATCATAATTATTCCTTCTTATTCCACCTTAATTGTCTATTTCTCTCAATTATTTTTCACAAAATAAAAGAACCAGTTGTTAGACTATTTAAGCATTTTTACAAGTAAAATTATTCCTATATTTTACTTATAAAATAACCTTATTTTTGTAAACAACTAATTCTTTATTTTCTTACCATGCATAGTTAGGTTCTTCACATGTTAGCATTGAATTCAATAATTTCTCTGGTGTTTCTATTTTTAGCCCACCATATACGCTATCTTGTACTTTAGGAGCTGGATCTAAATAATAAACATATTTTATATCAGAGCCATCTTCTGTTTCTATATACCCGATTGCTGTAACATTATGTTCTCCTTTTAAACCTGGATATATTTTAGAAACATCCATTGTTAAATACATAGGATACCCATCCTTTATGTTTTTCTTTAATCTCTGCTTAAATAATGAAATTTCTTGTGAACTTTGCGTACCACCAACTACCACTTCTAAACGATAACCTGCTTGTCCCGCAGCTGGGAATTCATATCCAAACATATATTTATTTAATACTCTTATAGCATCTTTATTATGTGTTCCAAATGGTTCATAAGTCCCCATTTCTTTAGCTAATGTGAATTGATCTACATATACTCCGCGATATGATAAAATCATGCTAACACTAGTAGGAGCACAATAATACCAAACTTTTTGTACTTGTGGTGTTACATTAAGCCTAACTTTTCTATTAGTTTCTTTTGGTGTTTCTTTTACTTGAGACGTTTCATTATTTGGGGATTTTTCTCCATCTTGAGTCTTATTTATAACCTCATTATTATTAATATTATTTTTATCATTAGGATTATTTTCTTGACGGTTTACTTTATTATCTTCTTTTTTATTCTCCTCCGTCTTAGTTGGTGCATCCTCTTTTTTATCTATATTTTTGCTACAACCACATAAAAAACTAACAATTAATATCGCGTTTAACAACAATTTTATAATTTTCATCTCGTTCTCCCCCTTTCTTTTTTCCTACTATTATTTTAGCATATTCTTTCCTTCTTAGTCTATTCTCATCCTAGACTTACTAGCTAGTTATATCATATAATAATTTTTACAGAAAAAGACTAATTTTCTATTGACAAAGACAAAATTTACTGTTATTCTATAAGTGTATATACTAGGGCTTTTTATATTCAGTTTGTCTTTGGGGTAATTATGAGAAGAATTTTTGGTAGAAGATTTTAGGGATATTTAATCTTCCTCTGGAAATACACTATTGAAGTAACTAAGCTGATATAATTTGCAAATACACCTACTAAAAATTTTAGTAGGTGTTCCTGTTGGATTAAACAAAAAGTCAGATGATTTTTTAACTACTCATCTGACTCTTTTATTTTATTCGTAATCAATTACCCCTAGGGCTATTTTAGCATAACGTGACATTCTATCTTTTGTCCATGCTGGCTCCCAAACTATATTGACGTCGACTTTTTCTATTTCATCGACACCTAACATAGCAGTTTCTACTTGTTCGATTATAACCGGTGCTAAAGGACATCCCATTGATGTTAATGTCATATCTACAATAGCATGCTTATTATCGTCACTCATCTTAACATCATAGACTAACCCTAAATTCATAATATCAATCCCTAATTCTGGATCAATTACATTTTCTAAAGCCTCTATAACTCTATCTTTTAAAGTTTCCATTTTTTCCTCCTGTTTCAAAAACCTTTATACTTATCTCAGCTACTCTTTTTATTTAGTTCCTAAAATCTGTAGCCAACTCCTTTTTTATACTCTTCTTTAATATAGTTACCCAGTTGAACTATATGTTGTTCTGTTTCTTTTCTAATCATACCTATCTTTATATCTATATTGGATGTATTGTCTAATCTTAGTATATCTAACATATATCCCTGTAAGCGTCCTTTGGAGTCTGTAACTTTTCTAAACTCTAGTCTCTTAATATCACGTAGAGGTTCAAAATTAAATACTCCTTTATAAGCAACTAGCGAATCTTTATATATTAAAACTTTAAGTCCTTCATCTATGTATTGTGCTTCGCGTAAAAGAATATCTAAGTCTCTTTCTGTTTCAGGGAATTCAATAAATAGCTCTTCATATTCACTACGAGCATGACGAATTCTTCTTCTTATTGAAAATATTATACCTATAGTTATAGCCGATAAAACAAACGGTACTCCTATTGACATGGCATAATATCCCCAACCTATTGGTTCTAGGTACATATCAGAATAGAATGGTTTTTCTTTCAACTTACTTGTATAAGCATCTTTATTATCTTTAATCCCAACTTCATCAATAATCTGTTTTACACGATCTTTTATTAAACTACTCTTTGGGAGTGAGTCTACAAATTTACGCCTCAGCTCAGGTGTGATATTTACCTTTCTGCTACTTCGTCTTCCTTTCGTAACTTCCGGAATAGCATCAATACGTTTGTAGATGTTTTCGTTTGATAAATTAGTTAGCTTTCCATCTTTTAACTTTCGACCATCAAGGAATTTTTCTAACTCTTTTTCTGTAGCTTTTAACATTATAAAGCCTTGCTCATAGTCAACTAGATAAAATTTCTCATCTTCTTTGAGCTTTTCATCAACTATATTTTGTTCTTCTATAGCTGCAACTTTTATAATTGAATAACCAGAATTTCCAGAAAAGCGATCTCCTTCTTTATATAATGTTTCTAAACTCCTAAAACTATTTATTACAGCAACTGTAATCAGAAAACTTACTACAAACAATATTATAGCTAGTATAATCGAAACTTTTGATCCTCGTATATAACTTTTTCTCATTTTTAACCCAACTTTTATCTTTTAAAATTATTTTTTATTTGGATTTTCTATTACTACCGCTCCATTTGGAGTTCCTGAAATACATAAATCACACATATTTAAGAATAATCCATGTTCAACTACACCAACAATATCAGCCAGCTTGTTCTTCACTTCATCTATATCAAAACCATAACCTAGATGTAAATCTACAATATAATTATGGTTATCAGTTACCAAAGTTTTCCCATCTTTTAGTCGTAATACTGGATTTAGCCCCAATTTTTCCATTTTTCTAATAGTATGGCTATATCCAAATGGTAAAATTTCTACAGGTAGATTAAAGTTCCCCAATTTTTCTACATCTTTACTTTCATCAAAAATCCAGATTATTTTTTCGGCAATATCCGCAACTATTTTTTCTCTAAATAGTGCAGCACCACCACCTTTTATCGCGTTGAAGTTTTTATCAATCTCATCTACACCATCAACAGCAAGATCGATATGATCTATTTCTTCTAGTTCCTTAATAACAAGACCTAAGCTTTTTGCTAGTTCCACCGTTTGAATTGATGTTGATACCATCTCTATATTCAAACCTTCTTTTACTTTTTCAGCTAACGCATGAACAAAGTAAAATACAGTAGAACCTGTCCCAAGACCTACTATCATACCATCCTTCATATAATTAACAGCTTCTTTACCAACAACTTCTTTTAAATTCATTTTTCGTTCCCCTTTTAATGATTTGTATATTTACTTAATATTATTTATACTCTACCAATTTGTAATTTTTCTTACCACGTCTTACAACTGTAAAACTATCTTCAAGACGTGAGCTGCTATCTATTGTGAAAGCTAAATCAGTAACTTTATCCCCATTTATAGAAATTGCTCCGTTATTAACGTCTTCACGCGCTTGGCGTTTAGAAGTAACTACACCACTTTCAACTAAGAAATCTACTATATTGATATCCTCTTTTGGTAATTGAGCTTTTGGCATACCTTTTACAGCTACTTTTAATTCATCAAGAGTTAGTTCTTTAATATTTCCTGAGAATAATGCTTTAGTGATATTTAATGCACTCTCTAAAGCCGCTTCTCCATGTACTATTTTTACTAACTCTTCTGCTAGAGCTTTTTGGGCAAGACGTAAGTGTGGCTCTTTCGCCAAGCTTTCTTCTAATTTCTCGATTTCTTCTTTTTCTAAGAATGTGAATTTTTTAAGTGCTGAGATTGTGTCATTATCAGCTGTATTGAACCAGAATTGGTAAAACTCATAAGGTGTTGTTTTTTCTGGGTCTAACCATACTGCTCCACCTGTTGATTTTCCAAATTTTGTTCCATCTGATTTTAGCATTAGCGGAATAGTAAATCCATACGCTTCTACATCACCGCGAAGTTTACGCATAATTTCCAGCCCTGTAGTAATGTTCCCCCATTGATCCGATCCACCAAGTTGCATTTTTACTCCATGATGTTCATTAAGATAAGCATAGTCAATACCTTGTAATAATGTATAACTAAATTCTGTAAATGACAATCCGTTTTCTAAACGACTTGATACAGAGTCTTTTGCCAACATATAATTAACATTGATTAGTTTCCCATAATCTCGTAAAAACTCAATCATAGACATTTTCCCTAACCAATCACCATTATTTACAAACTCGATATTTTCATCTCCTCTGAAAATATTACGCAGTTGATTTTCTAATTTTTTAGCATTTTCTGCAATAGTTTCTAAACTTTGTAATTGACGTTCTTCACTACGTCCTGAAGGGTCCCCAATAATTCCAGTTCCTCCCCCAACTAAAACTAATGGCTTGTGTCCATATTTTGCAAATCTTTTTAATGTTAAAAATGGTAACAAATGCCCAACATGCAGAGAATCCCCAGTAGGATCTGTTCCACAATAAATAGATACACTTTCAGTTTCTAATAATTTTTTTATACCTTCTTCATCAGTTTGTTGATATACTAAATCTCTATATTTTAGTTCTTCTAACAAGTTACTCATGCTAACCTCCTTGGTTTTTTCATACGTTTGTTTCCATTATATCATAACTTAGCCATTTGTTTCATAGTTTTTCATTATTTTTTGACTATAAACTACATTTGAATATTATAATTTTATTTAGAATTTTGTTGAAAGTATGATATAATATATTCAATAAATATACAATTAAGGTGATTTCTATGGAAAAAAAGAAGATTAGAACTTCATTTCTTAGGATTTTTTTATTAATACTTGCTATTTTCATTAGCTTTGGAGCTGGGGTAGCTCTTGGTTTTGTCGGAGGATTAGTTAAAGATCAGCCTGTTTTAGACCAAAAAGAAATGAAAGAACAAATTAATAATATTAGTAAAAACAGTGAAGTTTATTTCGGTACTGGCGAAAAATTAGGTACCCTTAACTCAGAGCTTATTAGAAAAACTGTAAGTTATGAAGACTTAGGTGAAAATATTAAAAATGCAACTATCGCTAGTGAAGATTCTGATTTTTACTCTAACAATGGTGTAGAAATATTCGGATTAATCCGTGCTGTTTACAGTGAAGTTACTGGCGCTCATACTAGTGGGGGAAGTACAATAACTCAGCAGCTTGTTAAAAATCAATTGTTAGACAACTCTCGTTCTTATGAAAGAAAAGCAAAGGAAATTTTACTAGCTCTTAGGGTAGATAATCACTTTTCTAAAAAAGAGATTCTTGAAAACTACTTAAATGTCGCTTCTTTCGGGAAGAATAGTTTAGGTCAAAATATCAGCGGGATAGAAACTGCTGCACAAGGTGTTTTTGGTATCCACGCCAAAGATTTAAATGTTGCTCAGGCAGCTTATCTTGTAGGTTTTGTTCAATCACCATACAGATATACTCCATTTGATAATGCAGGTAATATTAGGCCAGATGAAGAACTACAAGCTGGTATAGAGCGTCAAAAATATGTTCTATCACGAATGAAGGCAAATAACTTTATCAATTCTTCTCAATATAGAGAGGCTCTTGATTTTGATATTAAAGGATCTTTTACTAAACAAAAAGTTGAAGAATATACCGAATATCCTTATATTCGTGACGAAGTAACAGCAGCTGCGGCAGAGATTTTAGCTGAACAAACAGCAGTTAAAAATAATAGACTCCAACAATTTAGAAATAACACTACTTATCGAGCAGAATTAATCGAAAAAAGTAAAACAAAATTTATTACAGGTGGCTATAAAGTAAAAACAACTTTAGATAAAAAGCTTTATGATAAACTTCAAGAAACGAAAAAACAATTTGAAAGTTATCCAGCATCTTATCAAAACGGAACAACTTATCCATTAGAAATTGGTGCTTCAGTTATAGAAAATGATACTGGTAAAGTTTTAGCCTTTATCGGTGGAATGGATTATAAAAAACAACAGCTAAATCATGCTACTCGTACTAAGCGTTCTCCAGGTTCTTCGATCAAACCGTTATTAGTTTATGGCCCTGCTATTGATAAAGGGTATATTACTCCAAATTCAACTATCCTAGATAAACGATTTAATTATTACGGTTGGACACCAGAAAACTTTACAAGAACTGAATATGGTTATATTTCTGCAAGAAAAGCACTTGCTCAGTCACTTAACTTATCAACAATTAGATTATATTCAGCTTTTGTAAATGAAGATCCTGTAAAAGAGTATCTTGAAAAAATGGAATTCAAAGGTATGACAGAAACAGATCATACATCTCTTGCTGCTTCTATCGGTGGGATGAGTTATGGTGTTTCTGTAATGGAAAATACTAGTGGTTTCTCTACATTTGCCAATATGGGACAACACAAAAAAGCCTATATCATAGAAGAAATTCGTAACAATAATAATGAAATAATCTATCAAGCTAATCACACACCTATTAGAGTTTATAATGATTCTACAAGTTACTTAATTTTAAATATGCTTAATGATGTAATTAATGCAAGTTACGGAACTTCTGCCGATATAGCTAAACAACTTAACTTCAGCAGTAAAAACTTATTTGTAAAAACAGGAACTTCTGAGTATTATAAAGATCTTTGGGTTGTTGGTGGTACAAAAAATATTACCGTCGGCGTTTGGAATGGTTACGATAAACCAGCTACTGTACCAAGTTATGACTATGCTCATAAATCTTGGGCTGCAATAATGAATGCTATTTACAGCTATGATAGTAAGCTTGTTTCACCAGATGTAGCCTTCACTAGACCAAATTCTGTAATAGATTTCTCTATAAATCCTTACAATAACGCAAAAGGTTCTGTATCCGATATGATTCCTAATGGTTTTGTGGAATTAACTAAGGAAAAAACTCTTGCGAAACTTGGATTTAGCATTGATAAAGATTTAACTTTTGGCGCACCAAGGACTATTATGAAAAAAGACGATAAGGAAAAAGATGACAAAAATAAAAATGAAGAGCCTCATGAGCATTCATCAGATAATGACACGGATGACTAATTTACTCTTTATACATTATGAAATATAAAAAAGAAAGACTTTATAGGTCTTTCTTTTTTACTTCTATCCTTCTAATACATCATACATAGCTGTTAAATCATGTGCGTCAGCAACTTCTGCCCAACCTTCAATATCATCTAACTCTTTCGCATGAGTTATCGTATATATTGCTTTGGTTAACGTATAAAATTCTTGCAGTGGTTTTATTAATTTCTTAAAGCTAGTTACCGCACCATCACCTAAAGCTTCTTCAAACATTGATTGAGCTCTCTTTCCATCTTCATTATTTATAACATCTTCTAAAATAATGCCAGAATGGGCAAGGTATAACATATAATTATAAACTGCCTTAAAAGTACGATACGCTTTTTTTATATTTTCATTTCCTTCTTCTTTATTGGTCCAACGACGCAAGCTTGTTACCTGGTTTTGTATAGGATCTTTTATCTCAGAAATTAAAAATGTAACAAATTCATCAGCAATTTCTTTTTCCTTTTCCTTTACTAAATCTGGAGTAAATCCTTTTTCTAATAACCTATTATAAAAATCTCCAAAAATTCTATCCAATTCGTATGTATCTTCTTCGGTTAAAAAATCTTCTGGGGGAACAAATGTTTTTAATACCGGCGGAAATTCTATAGTTTTTCCTACATTAAATGTTCCTACTGTCATATTTAGCGATTGAACAAAATCATTTTTTCTTAAATAATTATAAATATGATGTGCATCTTTAGCATAATAATTCTCGGTAAATTCTTGAAGTTTATTTGTCTCTTCTAAATCTTTTTCTAAAAAGTATGCTTCTAATTTCTTATTATATTTTTTATCGTATTTACGCAATTGTTTTAATTGTGGCAACGCAGTATTATAGGTATAAACACGTTGAAAGGTTTTTCTTAATAATTCTACCGTTATAGCTAAATGTCCACCTAAAGAATGTCCAGCTGCTACTTTATAGCATGAGTCAAAATTAACTATCTTTTTCTTAAGGAATTTTAAAAATGCAAATGCAGAATCAATCTGACTAGTATTCTCTCCTGAAACTATTCCTGTATAATTGTAAAACCAATCACTCATATCATCAAGCTCGGTTCCTCGAAAAATTACCAACAGTTCATTGTACTTCTCCAAATAAATAGCTGTTGCTTGAAAACCATTTTTTGCAAGTTTTGGAGTTGATAATCCACAATTATAGACTATTATGTCAGCTATTCTTTCCCCTGTAACTTCTTGGATAATTCTTTTTATTTTGTATTCAGCTGTACTTTGTTTCTTGTTACCTTTTATCAAATACTCATACCAAGTTAATTTTGCTAATAACAATGGATTATGAAAAAAACGTAAAAACATACTAACCCCTCTTCTTCACAATTTTCTTTAATTCTATTTTATATTATATCACAAAATATATTTGATAAAACAGTAAAAAAGAGCCTAGATTTTTCTAGACTCTAATTTTGATTATATTTTTACCAACTACCTTGCTTTTCTTCGCTTGATTATTATTGAAGCAGCTAATAGCACTAGTCCTACAACTACTGATGATTTTGTATTCTCACCTGTTTTCGGTAAGATAGCTCCTTGTTTTTTATTACGTTCGATTTCTTTATTTCCATCACGTAATGCTGGACTACTAGGTTTAGTCGAATCAGCTGGTTTAGATGGCTTAACTAACTTGCTCATATCGAATTCTGGTTTTTCCACAGTTGGCGCATCTTTTGGCGTACCATATGTTAATTTTTCTAATTCATATTGTTTTAAAATAGCCATATATTTATCATATTTTGCCTTAGCATCGGCACTTGCTACAGTTAAATTTTCTTGTGTTGATTTTAACTCTTCTTTTACTAATGCAAGTTCTTCTTTTGCATTTTTTAAATCTTCAATAAGTTTAGGATATTGTTGATGTAAATCACGTGCTTCTTGTTGATCATTTAATAATTTTTGCAACTTATCTTCTATCGATTTAATATCTTCTTCTAATCCTTTAATTTCAGATGCTAATTTTTTTACTTTATTTGTACCATCATTTATTTTTTTCTCGTTCTCAGCCAAAGTACCTTCTAAAGTTTTAATATCTTTTCCAACTTCAGCCAATTCATCAGTCAAGTCTTTTAATAATTGATTAGCAACTTTTTTTCTTTCTTCTAAATCTTTGATTTGTTTTCCGACTTTAGTTAACTTTTCAGTTGTTTTTCCTAATTCTTGCTCGATCCCTTTTAGAGCTTCTGTAGCTTTATTAAGTTCATCAGTACTTGCATCATCTTTCTGCCCAGCTTTTAAATCTTTAATTTTTTGTTCTAACTTAGTTTTTTCTGTGTTCAAATCATTAACTTTCTTCTCTAAGTTATTTTTTTCTACTTTTTTGTCTTCTAACTGTTTATCGTTAGTAGATATATCTTGGATTTGAGATTTCAATTCGCCAGTACGTTCTTTTTTAAGTTTAATTTGATTTTTAGCTTTTTCTAACTCTGTTTTTGCTTGACCTACAGCTGCTTCTTCATTAACCAAATCTCTGCGGTTTTGCTCTAATGCTTTAGCTTTTTCTTCTTTTTCTTTAGTTGTTTTATCAATCTCTTTAGCAAATTGTTTCATTGTATCTTCTGTGATTGATTCAGTTTTTTTCTTAGTATTTTCTAATTTCTTAACTTTTTCTTCTAATGTTTTAGCTTTTTCCGTCTTTTCTTGTACGGTCTTTTCTAAAGCACCTTCTTTACTTTTTGATGTTTCATACTCTTCCTTTGCTTTATCAACATCTGCCTTTTTCACAGTACCCTCTTTTGTTTTAGTAATTAAGCCTGCTTCTTGGGGAGAGGATGTTTTATTAACATCATCAGCTTTTGCTCCTTGAGCATTTACCATTAATATACTTCCTGCGATTACTGCACTAATTGTAATAGTTGTCTTTAGTTTTCTATTCATATAAGTCTCCTAATTTTATTTGTAATTTACTATTAAAATTTCAACCTTAATTAACTTTCAAATATTATATCCATACTATTTCGTAATGTATTTGAAGCTCTACTTATCCAATTTTAGAAATTCTCTATTTTTAAGCAAATTAAATAACATAGCTATTATTAGTCAAGATCTTAATATTATAGGATACTCCTTATATATCATATACGGTAACATTTTTACAAATATTCTTCGAATCTTTAGCATCTCATAAATCTACATTAGAATCTTTTATAATAACTATATCTATAACTGCTATATAATAATAATTATTTTTTATAA
>ERZ773055.77-NODE-77-length-65768-cov-6.447126_pt1 | contig 65768 bp, 63 predicted proteins | sample MGYA00580515_ERZ773055 | MGnify/ENA primary metagenome ERZ773055 (study PRJEB29015, sample SAMEA2737993) | human oral metagenome | biome: human oral; feature: human-associated habitat; material: dental | place: China | collected 2064 ...
TAACGCGGGCTTATAGCCCGCATCCCGAACCACCCGTTTTACGGGTGGGGGCGATAAGGGGAAAGTCATATGAAGAGAGTCTCGTTAGCGGAGCAGTTATTCATTACACCCGCCTTTATACTGGTTTTGTGCTGGCAGTATTGGCTGTGGTCAAGAACGGATTGGAAACCGGAATATGCACACACAAAGTGGCAGCTCGTTCCGTTGTTCCTTCTGGTGCTCCTCGTTTGGCGCAAACTGAGCTATCAAAAAGAGCAGGTGGATGAACTTGCAAGCGCAAATATGAAGCGCTGCGATGCCATCTGTTACAAGGTGGTATTTTGCCTGCTGCTTGTGATTGCCTTTGCGGGGGGCATACTATCCCATGTAGAGCTGCTAAATGCAGCAAGTATGGGCTGGATGATACTGGGGTGCTATTTACCATGAGCATTTTAAGAACTGCCTTATTCGTTCTTTTCGATAAGAAGGGACTGTAATCATGGCGCTAAAAACCAAGATAAAGCAATATCGCGAGGAGGCAGGCTATAAGCAAAGCGAGTTGGCAGAGATGGTCGGCGCCAGAAGAGAAACGATAGTCCATCTCGAGAATGGCAAATACAATCCCTCGCTGAAACTCGCCATGGACATTGCAAAGGTATTTCATAAAAGCGTTGAAGAACTGTTTGAATTTGAAGATGAGTGATGAAGGTAATGATAGATATTCTGTTGCATCGCATGGAACGGAAGAAAGAGGCTGAGATCCCGAACTTTAGCGGGCATTGCGGCCTCTTTTTTCTGTTGACCATATGCTGATGTAATACCGATTGAGAGCGTCGCAGAGTGAGCTCAGGGGATCGCAGACAGTCAAAGTCAAAAAATAGAAAGGTACTTGACAATACAACGGAACGAGATTATGATGTATCTTGCAAGGCACCTTATTAATTGAAAAATGACTTGTTAAGATATAACGCATACGGAGGTTGATGATAGAATGAATACGAATACAGAGAAGAGAGAATTGAACGATACGGAGGAGAGATGCGGAGGCTGCGGCCGGCGTTGCCCGCTGAGTGAGCTGAAATGCGAGAGAGGGCGCAGACTGAATGGGGGTTCGGAGATGGCGGATTGGGAACACGGAAGTGGTAAGAGCCGTAAAGGAGAACACGATACACATGGTCGTGAAGAGGAATTCTTGCATGGTGAGTATGGATCGCACGGTGAGCATGGACCGCACGGTGAGCGCGGATCTCACGGATGTCGCGCTCGCGGAATGCATGGGGGAGAGGGGCGTCACGGAGAAAGAGCAGGAAGAACGCTTCCGTTTGATATTGATGCCGAGGGGACCAAGGGGCTGTATGCGCGGCTGCGAGAATGCGGACACTACCTGTTTCATCGGCAGGGGGCATACGTCGGCCAGGAACGCGTGTTAAAAGAGCTTTCCGAGAACGGCGGGACAATGTCACAGAGAGAGCTTACGGAACGCCTGCAGTTACAGAGAGCATCCGTGAGCGAGATTCTCGGTAAGCTGGAACTGCGTGCGCTCATCGAGAGAGAACAGAGCATGAGAGATCGCCGCTCTCAGGACATCAGCCTGACAGCGGAAGGAAAACGAGCAGCGGAAGGGATTGCGGGTAGACAGGAAGCGGAATACAATGGACTCTTTGACGAGATTGCGGAAGAAGAGCAGAAAACACTCTATGAACTGCTCGGAAAGCTTCTGGAGAAATGGAGAGGCAAGCAAAAGTGATTCTCTGATCAATCATAGCATCGAGCGAGGCGCAAACAATGCAAGGGGAACCGGTTTCCAAACGGACCGTGATATATGCCGAAGAAGTTGTTTTTTCGCCAAGGCTGTAAGATGAGGCTTGTTGTGCGGCGGCCGAGAGATAAGGGGGACATTGACATGACGGAAAAAGAAAAAATGTTGCAACAGAAATTATATGATGCCAATAACGATGCGGAACTCGCGAAAGAGAGAGTTCGCTGCAAGAAGCTTTGCCAAGAATACAACAGTCTTCCGATAGAGGATCTCGATAGACGGCATGCGTTGCTAAAGACAATACTCGGCGAGAGTGGAGAGAATGTACATATTGAACCGGATTTCTGGTGCGATTACGGCTATCGAATGAAAGTGGGCGATAACTTCTATGCAAACCACGGATTGGTCGTTCTGGACGGAGGCGGCGTGCGCTTTGGATGCAATGTTTTCATCGCGCCCTCATGTGGTTTCCATACCGCCGGTCATCCGATCGATTCCGAGCGGCGCAATCAGGGCTTTGAATATGCGTATCCGATTGTGGTTGGCGATAATGTCTGGATTGGCGCGGGCGTGCAGGTAATGCCGGGTGTAACGATCGGAAGCAATGTGGTCATAGGGGGCGGCAGTGTAGTTGTAAAAGATATTCCGTCTGACAGTGTGGCGGTCGGAAATCCTTGTAAGGTCATTCGACGTATTACCGAAGAGGATGCAAAGAAAAACTGGGACAAATGAGCTTTGTGGCTGTAAATTAGAAGAAGGCGCGGTCTTACCGATACAAGACGGTAAGACGGCGCTTGTTTTATTTGTGGAGATGAGATCCGGAAGCTTCGGCGTGACATGAGCTTGAAAAAATGTAGTTTCACTTGACAGTGCACAGAACTTGGAATAAAGTAAATGTATCAGTTACAGATACAAGTTGAATGCACTTGAGAAAGCGAGAAATAAGATGACGAGCGAGACCATTCGAGAGAGAAAGAGTGTCAGAACCTATCAGGAGAAAGCAATCGACGGAGAGAGCATGAGTCAAATCCGGAATTTTCTGACGGAGGTGGGCAACCCCTTCGGTGTTCCGATCCGCTTCGATATTCTCGATGCGAAGCGGGACAAGGTCAGCAGCCCGGTCATACTCGGCGCGGATACCTATGTGGTCGGAAGTTATAAAAGACAGGAAAATGCGGAGCTTGCCTTCGGCTATAGCTTTGAGAAGTTCGTGCTCTATGCAAGCGAACTCGGACTCGGTACGGTATGGCTTGCCGCGACCATCGACCGCAAGGCGTTTGAGAAGGCTGTCAAATTGCAGCCGGATGAGGTGATGCCGGCGGTTTCGCCGCTCGGCTACGCTGCGGAGAAACGTTCTGTCCGAGAGAGCCTGATGCGCAAGGGAATGAAGTCCGATGCGCGCAATTCCTTCGAGTCGCTGTTCTACCAAGGAGATTTCGAGCATCCGCTGCGTCGGGAAGAAGCGGGCAAATGGGAAAAGCCGCTTGAGATGGTGAGACTGGCGCCGTCCGCGACCAATAAGCAGCCTTGGAGGGCAGTCGTAGATGCGGATGCGGTTCATTTTTACGAGGTGAAAACGAGAGGTTATGCGAATGAGGCAACCGGAGATGTGCAGAAAGTGGATCTCGGCATTGCGCTCTGCCATTTTGAAATCGCGGCAAACGAGGAAGGAATCACGGGGCGTTTTGTTCGGAAGGATCCGCAGCTGGTAACGGCAGAAAATACGGAGTACATCGCGAGCTATCGCCCGGAGGTCTGAAAATGGATACAAAGTTTTCATCCGCAATCCACACGCTGATTCTCATCTCGGAAGCGGATCGGGAAATGAATTCGGAACAGCTTGCAGCCAGCGTCGGGACCAACCCGAGCTATATCCGGAAACTGACTGCGAAGCTCGGTAAGGCGGGCATTATAGAGAGCAGGCGCGGAATCAGCGGAATGCATCTCGCCAAAGCGGCAAAGGATATCACGTTGTTTGAGATCTACAGTGCGGTGACGGATACGCCCTCCCTGCATCTCTTTGATCTCCATCAAAACCCGAATGATGCCTGTATCGTAGGACACAACATCCGGCCGGTTCTCGGCGGAATGTTTCGTGACATGGAAGCAGGGGTTGAGCGTGAACTGCGAAATATGACACTTGCCGACTGCATCGGCAATATGCGGAACTATATTGAAAATAGGCACGAAACTGATGGGGGAAGGAAAGAAAATGAAAGCAGCGGTTTTGACACAGTATGATAAGAACGGCAGAGAATTGGAAATCCGGGAGCTTCCGATTCCGGAGCTGGGAGCGGATGAGGTTCTGGTCAAGGTGATGGCGGCAGCGGTAAATCCGCTTGACAATATGATTATGCGCGGTGAAGTGAAGATGATTGTTTCTTATAAAATGCCGCTCGTGATGGGAAATGAGTTTGCGGGTATCGTCGAAAAAACGGGGAAAAATGCGACCCGCCTTCAAGTAGGGGACCGTGTTTACGGCAGAATGCCCTTAAAGAAAATCGGGGCGTTTGCCGAGTATGCGGCAGTTCGGGAAGATGCGCTTGCACGCATACCGGAGTATCTGTCCTTTGAAGAGGCTGCGACCGTCCCCTTAACCGCGCTTACGGCCATGCAGGCATTTGAAATCATGAAGGTTAAGGCAGGGGAGAGCGTCTTTATCTCAGGAGGAACCGGTAGTCTCGGTGCCATGGCCATTCTGGTGGCAAAGAGACTCGGGCTGCACGTCTACACCAACGGCAGCGGAGACGGAGATAACGAAGCGCGGGTAAAGCGTCTCGGTGCGGAGAAGTTTATCGATTATAAGAAAGCGCGTTACGTGGATCAACTGTCCAATGTGGATCATGTGTTGGATACCCTCGGAGATCGGGAACTGCCGGATGAGTTTTCCGTCTTAAAGAGAGGCGGAAGTCTTGTCTCATTGCGGGGAATGCCGAACGGACGCTTCGCGGAGAGAAGCGGTATGCCGTTTTGGAAGCGCATCCTGTTCCGGATTGCGGGAAGCAAGTATGACAAGATGGCTGCGGCCAAAAACCAGAGCTATGATTTTTTGTTTGTGCATGAGAGCGGAAAACAACTGGAAGAAATCGGAAAGCTGTTTGACCGAGAAAATCCCTTGCAGGCATCGATTGACAGCATCTATTCGCTCGATCGGGTCAATGAGGCGCTCGCAAAAGTGAGGGCGGGAGGCTCGAACGGCAAGACCTTACTGAAAATAGCGGAATAAGCGTAAGCCCGCAAACTGCCAGGCAGCGGTTTGCGGGGCTTTGCTTTGAAACGAAAGGGGCAGATTTTTATTCGACTTTATGGCTCCGGGAATGCGTTTGTCGCAATGATTCCGATGACGATCAGAATGCCGCCTGCGATGCCGAGCGGAGTCATGGCTTCTCGCAGGAAAATCCAGCCGCAGACAGCCGCGGTGAGCGGATTCAATCCGAACAGGATACCGGTTGTTTGCGCGCTGATTTTTCTCTGTGCAACGGGTTGCAGCGTAAAACCGAGGCAGGTGCAAATCAGCGTGAGCATGAGCAGCATCATCCACTGTGTGCCGGTCTCGGGCAAATGCGGCGTTTCAAAGGCAAAGGCTACGAGTAGCGCGGCGAGACCGATGAAGCCTACATGTAGGATGCCGATGCTGAATGCGTCGTGTTTTTTCGTACAGCGATCATTGAGAATGATTGCGCAGGCGAAGGCAAAGGCTGCGATACAGCAGAGAAACTCTCCGAGTCCGAAGCTGCGGATTCCGCCGTTCAAGGTAATCATAGCGATGCCGATACATGTCATGAAACAACTGAGAATAATTCTTATAGACGGCGCTTTGTGGGTGAGCAGCGCCTCAAGTATGGGAACCATGGCAATGGCCGAGTTTTCCAGAAAGGCGCAGGTGGAGGACGAGGTATACTGAAGTCCGACCAGTTCACAGCTCATACAGATAAAATATGCTGCACCGAGGGCAAGTCCGGCGAACAGAATCTTGGGGTCCTTCTGAAGCTCGGCGAGTACACGCTTGTAAAAAAAGGCAAAGAGAAGCAGAAAAGCCAGCAAAAAGCGTATCCCGAGCAGCGAGAAGGGCCCCATGTTGAACAGCAAAGTTTTTGAGAACATGAAGGACATACCTCTGGCAACAACCAGAGAAATCATCAAAAGCTTAGCGCTTCGTACACCGGTGGTATCTTTTGTCTGATTCATAAACAAGCTTCCTTTCTGTCATTCTGCGGATATTGCTGCGTTTCGTGTCTAATCGGATTTTGCCGAGTAAAGAGGGCGTAGCGTGATTTCGGTTTGAGAAAACACACAGCGGAACATAGAAAGAGCGAGTTGATGGTGCAAAGTCGCGCTGCTTCCCGGAGAACGAAGGCCTGCGGAAAGGGAGGGACCGTAAAGAGAGGGGCCGTAAAGAGAGTGCTTGTAAAGAGCTGTCCGAAAAGATCAAGTGGGATTTCCTGTTTTTGAACCGCGTGCATTTATAAATAGGTAGAGACAGCTTGATTCGGAAAGAAAAAGGGAGCCGTTACATCCGGGCGGATGCAACGACTCTCTTCTATATTCGGTCGGTCCTTCTTATTTCTCACTCATGTAAGGATAAAGGACTGCCGACGAGGGGGAGAAGGCTTCTTTGACTGCGTGCGCGCTGAGCCAGCGGAGCATGTTCAGCGTGGTTCCCGCCTTATCGTTGGTGCCGGAAGCTCTTGCGCCGCCGAAGGGCTGCTGTCCGACCACTGCGCCGGTGCACTTGTCATTGATGTAAAAGTTTCCGGAAGCGTTGCGAAGGGCTTTCTCCATCTTTGCAATCACCTGGCGATCCTGTGCGAAGACAGCGCCGGTCAGTGCGTAGGGAGAGGCGGTATCGCAGATGCGGAGAGTCTCGTCGAACGCATCGTCATCGTAGACGTAGATGGAAACGATGGGCCCGAAAATCTCCGTCACCATGGACTCATAGTGCGGGGACTTGCAGAGGATTACGGTCGGCTGAATGAACCAGCCCTTGCTGTCATCATAGGTTCCGCCTGCAATGATTTCGCAGTCCGGGGATGCCTTTGCGCGGTCGATGAAGCCCTTGCAGGTCTCAAACGAAGCCTTGTCGATGACTGCGCCCATGAAGGTATCGAATTCCTGAACATCGCCAACCTTAATGGTAGCCACAAGTTCTTTAATCTTCTTCTCGGCAACCGGCCAAATGCTCTTCGGGATAAAGACGCGGGAGCAAGCCGAGCACTTCTGGCCCTGATACTCAAACGCACCGCGGACAATCGCTGCGCAAAGCGGATCAATATCAGCTGTGTTGTGCGCGAAGATAAAGTCCTTACCGCCGGTCTCACCTACCAGTCTCGGGTAGCAATGATAGTTTGCGATATTTTCGCCGACGCGCTTCCAGACACCCTGGAATACACCGGTGGAGCCGGTGAAGTGGAAGCCTGAAAGCCGCGGGTCGCTCAGAACATACTTGGAGACATCGGGGCCGGCGCTCGGAATGAAGTTGATGACACCTTTCGGAAGTCCGCACTCCATGAGAAGCTTCATGTAGTAGTAGTTGGAGAGTACGGCGGTGGTTGCAGGCTTCCAAAGCGCTACGTTACCGACAATCGCCGGGGCGCTCGGAAGGTTTCCGCCGATGGAGGTGAAGTTGAAGGGCGAAATCGCACAGACAAAGCCTTCCAGCGGACGATAGTCCTGGCGGTTCCAAATACCATTAACGCTCAGGGGTTGCTGTTTGAAAATCTCCTGCGCAGACCATACGCCGAAGCGAAGGAAATCCGCAAGTTCGGCAATGTCAATTTCCGCCTGGAACACAGTCTTTGACTGGCCGAGCATGGAAGATGCGTTGAGAACCTTGCGATAGGAGCCTGTGATGCGGTCCGCAGCTTTTAAGAAGATAGCCGAACGATGTTCCCAAGGAAGATTCTCCCACTCCTCTTTCGCAGCGAGTGCAGTTTCGATCGCAAGCTTCAGCTCCTTCTCACCTGCCATGCAGCATTCTGCAATGACATGGCTGTGATCGTGCGGCATGGTGACCTTGACGGTCTTTTCCGTGTAAATTTCCTCACCGTTGATGATCAGCGGGATCTTTACAACCTGAGAGGACTGACGTTCAAGCTCCTTCTTCAGTTCCTCGCGCTCCGCACTCCCCGGCATGTATCCGAGGAAGGGATCATTTGCAGGTTTTTCGATGGCAAAGTAAGCGTTTGGCATAACAGAACTCCTTTCATGTTGATAAGATGTGAGAATGAAAGAAACAACAATTTTATGTTGTCTCTGACACTAACACTATATCATAAATTTAGAATTTGTAAATTTTAAAATGATATAAATTTATAAACTTTTCACAGTATTACTTCTATTAGATGCGGTACATTGGAAAAAATCTACATCATGGGAAAGGAGGAATACGGACGAATCGGAGTGGGAGGCAGCAGTTTTCTTGTTCGGGACGCGCCTGTAAGCGCGGAGAACAGTGGAGTATAAAAATGCATTATAAAATTACATAATACAATGCGTGCGAAAATAAAGCTATGATAAACAGGAGTAAAGTAGGATATTTGTACACAATATCAATTCGATATTCAACATAAATGAAAGTGGTGTTGATTTAATACACAGAAAAGCCAAAAATTCATAATGAAATAGCATATCATTTAAAGTTACCCACATTAATATTTGCTGATAATGAAAATATGACTATAAAACATTGATGTAATGAGTTACTTGAATGCATTATTGACAAAGATATACCTCTTGCTATAATGAAAATAAGTCCAAACCAGAGCATAATGTTATATGATTCGCTTCAGCCTGATGCCGCATGGACACAAATTTAGGCCAAAAGGAGGAAATGTATGGAAGCTATTGGTAAATTCGTTGACTGGGCAAATGGTCCAATCTGGGGCGTCGGGATGCTTGTGCTGATTGTCGGCTCGGGACTCTACCTGAGTGTCGGTATGGGTTTCTTCCAGTTCAGGCATTTCAAGGATATGTGGAGCAGAATCATTGATAAACAAGATTCTGAGAGCGGTATCTCTTCTTTTGCATCTTTCTGTACGACCATGGCCATGCGTATCGGAACCGGAAATGTGGCCGGTGTTGCAGTTGCACTTTTTAAGGGAGGTCCCGGTGCACTGTTCTGGATGGTGCTCGCGGGTATGACGAACTCGGCGGTGTGTTTTGCAGAGTGTACAGAAGCGGTTATCTTCAAGACAAGAATTGACGGACAGTACCGTGGCGGCGGAACCTACTGTGCAGAGCGCGGACTTGGTTGGAAAGCTTATGGTGCGTTCATGGCAGCGGTTATCATGATTGGTACCGCGGCATTCATGCCGGCAGCGGCAACCTACACGATTTGCGACGGCTTCGAGAGCGCACTTCACATCCCGGTGGTTATTTCTGCGGCAGTTATCGCATTGATTATGGCGGTCGTTGTAATCGGTGGCGTCAAGAGAATCAGTCAGGTTGCATCCGCCATCGTGCCGTTCATGACGGTTATTTACCTAGCTTGCACGGTTATCATCCTCGTGATGAACATCACTCGCATTCCCGCGGCAATTTCTTTGATTCTTAAGTGCGCGTTCAGCAAGCAGGCGCTGATGGGCGGCGGTCTCGGCATTGCGATTCAGCAGGGTGTTAAGCGCGGAACCTTCTCCAGCGCATCCGGTATGGGCGAGGCATCCCCGACCGCGGCGGCGGCAGAGACGAGTCATCCGGTTAAGCAGGGTATGGCAAATGCGGCGGGTGTTTGGCTTGACACTGTCATTGTTTGTACGGCATCCGGCATCATGATGATTCTGACCGGTTGCTACAACACGCAGTTTGGCTATATCGGCGGCGAGAGATTCCCGGTGCTCCACGAGCAGCTGGCAGCCCTCGCAGCTGAAAATTACAGCGGTGTTAAGTTCGTGCAGATTGCGGTCTCGACAGTTATGGGATCCGCGGCCCCACTCTTTATCGCAGTTATGTTGGCGCTGTTCTCCTTCACTTGCTTGATCAGCTATTACTATGAGGCTGAGACCGGCATGGTCTATCTCTTCCAGGGTGACGGCAAGGAAGGCATCCGCAAGACAGCAACTTGGATCCTCAGAATCGGTATGCCGATCCTTATCTTCATCTGGGGAAATATTGAGAACGGCCTTGCGTGGAATATTTCCGACTTGGCGCTCGGCTTTACCACTTGGGTCAATATGCTTGTGGTTCTGCTCCTGTCTCCGAAGTGCTTTGCGGCATACAGAGACTATGAGGCGCAGATGAAGGCGAAGAAGGACCCGTTCTGGGATCCGCGTAAGTTTGACTGGAAGGGCATCGATAAAGAGATGTGGATGAACATCAATAAGAAATATATAGAAGAAGAAAAATAATGCGTCTTTGATTGCGGTATAACGGCTGATGGAAATAAAGAGCAGAAGTGCCGCCGGATTCCAGCGGCACTTCTGCTCTAATTCGGATGTTTATGTTTATTTATGGAAGAAAGAGCGTCGGAACAAACGTTGCGACTTGGACAAATTTTAAGGTGATGACGCCGGAGGCAGACGGAACTAAAAAACAGCAGTATCAAATTTACAAATAATTTACTTTTGTCAGATTGAATTTTCACGCATCATAAGGTAAGGTGAAAGTAAAGACCGGTACGGTTCGGTTTCTGCTTGGATGCAATTACAACGAAGCTTTGAGAATCAGGCGTTGTTCTATCGCGTGTGCGACACGACGAAAATAATCGAAAAAATAGGTGCGTATCGATGCGCTCAGCACGCCTTGTTCGTTTGAATAAGACCGAAAGTCTGCGAAAGCAAGAAAAAGCATGACTGCGGTCAGAGAGGGAGGCGTAAGGGCTTGGCCGATCCAATTATCTTTAACATTCAGAAATTCTCCGTGCGAGACGGTGACGGTATACGGACAACGATCTTTTTCAAGGGTTGTCCGCTGCGTTGCCTTTGGTGCCATAATCCTGAGAGTCAGCTTTATAAAAAAGAGCTGGTGTTTCGCCGTGAAAAGTGTACGCTTTGCGGACGCTGTGTTGCTGCCTGTCCGAAACACTGCAATGTGCCGGACAGTGCGGGACACGAATTGCGCTTCGATCGTACGGACTGTGATGTCTGCGGAAACTGTGAGGATGTCTGTCTCGGCTCCGCACGTGAGCTCTGCGGGAAGAAGTACAGCATAGACGAGTTGGTGAAAAAGGCTGCGCGGGACAAGCTCTTCTATGAGCAGTCCGGCGGTGGTGTGACACTTTCGGGCGGTGAGGTGATGGTTCAGGACATGGACTATATTGAGGAACTCTGCAGACGCTTGCACGAGCAGGGAATCCGAATCTTTATCGACACCAGCGGTCACTGTCCCTACGAGAATTTTAAGCGAATCTTACCCTACACGGATATCTTCCTTTATGACATCAAGGCGATGGATCCAGAGGTGCACAAAAAGTTCATCGGTGTAGACAATGCGCTGATACTTGAGAATCTAAAGCGTCTCAGCGATGACGGCGCGGGTATCTATATCCGCATTCCGGTCGTGGGAGGCGTCAATGCAAACGATGTTTTTTTGGATTCGCTGATTGATTTTCTGAAACAGAATCACATACATGTGAGGGAAATCAGCCTTCTGCCTTACCACGATTTTGGCAAGGGCAAGTACGCAAATCTGGGGCGTGTCTACGAAGAAGACCTCATGTGGGCACCGACTCCGGAAGAAATGGGTCACTTTAAAGCACTGCTTGAGGAAGCAGGCTATGAGAGAGTCGCAATAGGAGGATAAGGCAATGGGAGAGAAGGTAATTGATCTGTCGTTCAACATCACCACCCCCAAGGAGCTTGCGAGGGATAAGGATCGCGGGTGTACGCCTCGGCTGAAGAGACTGAGAAAGATCAGCCATGAGACGCAGCCGCATCTTGACCTTGAGAGAGCGCTGATTGAGACGGAAGTATACAAGCAGTATGAGGGTAAGGTATCGACCCCGGTGTTGCGCGCGCTGGTGCTGAAGGAATACTTCAGCAAGAAGACACTCTACTTCGGCGAAGATGAGCTGCTTGTCGGAGAGAAGGGACCGACCCCGCAGTCGTCCCCGACCTTCCCGGAGATCATCTGCCACTCGCTCGAAGACATGAGAATCATGAATGATCGTGAGCTCGTGAACTTTACAGTCACCGAAGAGCAGATCCGCCAGCAGGAAGAGATTGTCATTCCGTACTGGAAGGGCAGAGCAACGAGAGACCGTATCATGGAAGCGATGAACGACGAGTGGAGAACCTACTACGGCGCAGGCATGTTTACGGAATTCATGGAGCAGAGAGGCCCGGGTCATACGGCGGGCGGCAAGAACTTCTATATCTATGGTTACGGCGATTACAAGAAGAAGATCGCAAAGACCATGGAAGAGCTCGATTTCTTCAACGATTCGGAGGCTTATGACAAGCTTCAGGAGCTGAAGGCTATGGATATTTGTTGCGATGCAGTGATTATCCTCGGCAAGAGATATCACGATCTCGCGCTGGAGAAGGCTGCGGCGTGCACGGATCCGGTCAGAAAGAAAGAGCTGCTCCAAATCGCAGAGAACTGCGCGGTGGTTCCGGAACACAAGCCGGAGACTTACTGGCAGGCACTGCAGATGTACTGGTTTACGCACCTCGGCGTCACGCTAGAGCTGAACCCGTGGGATGCATTTACGCCGGGACGTCTGGATCAGCACCTGAACCCCTTCTATGAGAAGGATACCGCAGCAGGCAGACTGGATGATACCCTTGCACTTGAGCTTCTCGAGTGCCTCTGGGTGAAACTCTTCAACTCTCCGGCACCGGTTAAGGTCGGCGTTACCCTGAAGGAGTCCGGAACCTACGTTGACTTCTCCAACATCAACACCGGCGGTGTGAAGGAGGACGGTGAGGACGGTGTGAACCGTGTCAGCTACCTCATTCTCGATTGCATGGAGGACATGCGTCAGAACCAGCCGAACTCGAACGTACAGATTTCCAAGAAGACTCCGGATGAGTTCCTGAAGCGGGCTTGCGAAATTGCGCGTCAGGGATGGGGCCAGCCGGCATTCTATAACACGGATGAGATGATTGAGGAGCTTGTAAACAAGGGCAAGTCCTTGATTGACGCAAGAAACTCCGGCTGCTCCGGCTGCACAGAGACCGGTGCTTGGGGCACGGAGGACTACATCCTCACGGGTTATGTCAATATCCCAAAGTGCTTGGAGCTCGCACTGCACAACGGTTACGATCCCATGTCCAAGCAGCAGATTGGCCCGAAGACCGGCGCTGTGGAAGATATGAAGTCCTATGAGGACGTGTGGCAGGCATTCAAGGCACAGCTTGAGCACTGCATCGATGTTAAGATGCGCGGTAACCAGATTATTGAGCGTATTTTCGCGGAGATGATGCCGGCACCCTTCCTGTCGATTTGCACGGATGACTGCATCTCGAAGGGCAAGGACTACAACGCAGGCGGCGCGAGATACAGCACGCGCTACATGCAGGGCGTCGGTATCAGCGATGTCACGGACGCATTGGTATCCATCAAGTACAACGTCTTTGATAAGAAGCGCTTTAGCCTCACGGAGCTCGTGAAGGCCATGGGCGATAACTTCGAGGGCCACCCAGAGATTTACAACTACGTCTGCAACAAGACGCCGAAGTACGGCAATGACGACGAGTACGCGGATGAGGTGATGATTGAGGCCTTCAACGAGTACAAGGACTACATCAGCGGAAGACCTACAGTCAACGGCGGAACCTATTATGTCGATATGCTTCCGACCACCTGCCACGTCTACTTCGGTGATGTGATGATTGCAGACGCAGGCGGACGCCGCGCGCACATGCCGCTGGCAGACGGTATTTCCCCGACCAAGGGCGGTGATACCAACGGACCTACCTCTGTCGTTACCTCCTGCGCGAAGATGGATCAGCGCCACACCGGTGGCTGCCTCCTGAACCAGAAGTTTACCCCGGCTGCGCTCGCAGGCCAGAAGGGCATTGACAACCTGGCGGCTTTGATTCGATCCTACTTCGAGATGTGGGGTCACCACCTGCAGTTTAACGTCATCAGCCGCGAGACCCTGCTTGATGCGCAGAAGAACCCGGAGGAGTACAAGGACCTCATTGTCCGTGTCGCGGGCTACAGTGACTACTTCAACAACCTAGATCCGAAGCTACAGAACGAGATTATCGAGAGAACCGAGCAGGAATTCGCCTGAATTTGCCTGAATTTGCCTTGCGAAAGAATAAGACTCCTTATGTGTCATAGCTAGGGATTAGCCCCCTTTCGAGCGAACAAGAGTAATTTCTTGTTTGCACGGAAGGGGGCGTTTTTGACAAAAGCTCCCGAAACCGGCAGGGGTATGAAATTACGAATATAAGGTAGAACTAAGGTTTGTAACATGTTGACCGTATAAAAAAATGGGACTAGAGTCAAATTATAAATTCGGATTATAGTGGTGAGAATGGCGACCACAAATCGCAACGTGCATATCGATTCGCTTCGAGGCAGAAAGCGGAGATTTCGCTTGAAAATATGGCTTACTATGGCGATTGCGATTGCTATGCTTCTGAAACACACAGAGTTCTATGACAGTGCTTCTCGGTTCTCAATGAGGAAATAGAAATAAGACATGGAGGTAAGGCCAATGAATGTAACATTCAGAAATGCGGGATTTGATTATTCCGTTGAGAGTATTCTATTGTTTCAAACCGAAGAAACAGCTTCCTACTGGTCTGATTCCCTGCGTTACTTTTACCCGGAAATCAATCAGAACATACAAGCATGGAAAGAAAGAGAAAAAGAAGACTATCTTCGAACCAGCTTGCGAAAAATATGGGATAGAGTCCTGCCGGAGATTGAAGCAAAAGAATGCCGGTATCATGAGCATTTTCAGAAATATCGAAATCAAATTGAGGATGCACTTTCAGATGCCTTTGAACTGGATAGCAGAACAATGTTCAACGAGCTGATTGCCAATATTACGTTAAATCCGATTTGCCCGCGGTTCCTTCGAGAGGAAAAGTTCGACCTGTTTTACATGAATAGTGAACGCGGAGCGCTCGGAATAACACTCCACGAAGTGATTCATTATTTTTGGTTTTTTGTGTGGAATCGGCATTTTCAGGACAGTTATGATGAGTATGAAACGCCATCCTTGCAGTGGATTTTGAGCGAGATGGTTGTAGAGAGCATTATGAGCGACAAGCGTTTGAGCACAATTAACCCATATTATCCGAGAGAAGAGGGCGCTTGTGTCTATAGTTATTTCTTAGGCATGAAAATCGAAGGTAAGTTAATTTTGGATACACTCATGGATTTACATGAAAATCACTCTATTACCGCCTATATGGAAGCGGCTTATGATTACTGCAAGCATCATGAAGCGGAAATTCGGCAACATATTCGACAGAGTGAGAACAGCACAGCTGAGTCCGGTACGTCGTAATGAAATCCGAAAGATACTTCTTTGCAAGCTTGATTACGAGAAGATACCGGAAGCCGATATCAATGTTATAATTACGATTAGCGAAGGCATCAGTCGAGTTTAGGTCGGAAGGGAAGAAGCTGCCCCCTGTATGGATTGAGTTGCCTATGGCGAGACTGTTTGGGAAAACGGAGGTACTACTGTTTTGAAAACACTGGTTGTCTATTATTCCTATTCCGGCATCACAAGAAAATTGGCGGAAGATATTGCTTTACTGACAGACGGAGAATTGCGAGAGCTGAAGCCTCAAAAGCCGTATTCGTATTCTTACAATACAGCTGTGAAAGAAGTCAGAGGAGAGATTGAGCGCGGATATTGTCCGCCGCTTCAAGAAGGGGCAGAGCCTGTTGGGGATGCAGAGTTGATTTTTATAGGTTCGCCGAACTGGCTTCATACCTTTGCACCGCCGGTGCTGTCTTTCCTTCGGGCTGTTAATCTGAGCGGAAAGACCGTGATTCCCTTTTGCACGCACGGAGGCGGAGGCTTCGGGGATATGCCGGAGCGCTATCGAAAAGAGTGTAAGGGTGCTGTGCTAAGGGACGGCATTGCTTTAAAGGGGGATTACAGCTTTGATGTGTTGGAAGCCTGGATTCGCAGCTTATAAGCGGTATCATTCTTTTGACGAAATAGCTGATGAAGGTACCTCAGAGAATTGAATGTACGCCGTGAACTGCACCGCAGCAAATGTATTTTCACATTTGCTGCGGTTTTTATTACCCTTTGAAGCCTTGCGGTAAGCGTAGCATCCGGAAAAACAATGGGGTACAATAGGTATTGATGAAAACAAATCGATAAACCTTGTTATGGGAGGCCTATGATTCAGTATATCTGTAGACAGTGCGGCGCACAGCTGGAACTCGGCAGTGCGGGCGGCTTTCGCTGTTCGTATTGCGGGGCAAGAGCCTTTCTGTCGGACGCCGAATTAAAAGGGAATACGGAATTCCGGAAAAAGCTGCTGTCCTACTATAAGGCCAAGGCGGATGCGAAGGAGCAGGACTACAGCGGAGATACACTGTGGGAAGAGAACGGCAGTGCAAGTTATCGCATGCAGAACGGGAAAACGCTGACGCTTTCCTATATGGACCACTATTCCTATCCCGAGCTTATGTGCTACCTCTGCCGGGAAACGGTGGTTTATATATTCGATCGTGAGGAAGGGGCAAATGCCTTTTTGCGGGGGCTATCCCAGCTCGCCTTTCCCGCGGCGGATGTGAAACTGGTCCGTTGTTTTCCGCAGTTGAAGAGCAAACTCTATCTGGATGAGGGGAAGCTTGGTCTCGTCTATACGCGGAAGCCGTATTTCTACCCGGTGGAGGTATTTGCGCCCTTCGCATCGGCACATTTGGCCTGGGTCATCTCCCGCATGGAGAATATCTGCTGCGCCCTCGAGTATTCGGAACTGGAGCACGGGAACATCACGGCAGCGAGTCTTTTTATCAACCCGATCACGCATGAGGGTATGCTCTTTGGCGATTGGCGAGATGTAAAGAAAAAAGAGAGCAAGCGGGATTTGCGGGATCTCCGGGAGGCGGCGAAGTCGGTTGCGGAAGATGTGCATCACTCGCGGGAGCTGGAGGTTTTTCTTACGTCGGAACCCGCAGCGGATGCTTACGCGGACTTTGCGGCTTGGGACCTGGTGATTGAAGACGGCTTTGGCGGCCATCGTTTTACAAAAATGGATTGAGGCAGGAGGAAAGTATGGGTTACGGAAGTTATTCGGCGGCGGATTGGCAGAAACTCAAAAACAGCAGAAAACTCTCCAACGGACAGAGCGTTGGAGAGGTCTTTAAGAGAACGGAATGCAACCCGAAGATGGATCCTAAGTTTATCGGCACGCGGGAATGCTTTGACTCGGAGGAACACCCGAATACCACGCCGATTGTGGTCGGTCTGGATGTGACGGCTTCAATGGGCTATCTCGCGGTGGAGCTTGCGACCGGCGCCTTGAATGAGCTGATTACCAAGCTCTACTCCATCGGCGCGGTCGAAGATCCGGCGCTCATGTGCGCGGCCTACGGTGATTTTCAGGACAAGTCTCCGCTGCAGGTTACGCAGTTTGAATCGGACATCCGAATTGCGGAGCAGCTCTTGGAACTCTATTTTGAAAACGGCGGAAGCGGACAAGTGGTTCCTACCTGCCTCTGGGCGTTTTTGGCGAGACACACCAACATCGATGCGATTCGGAAGAGAAATCAAAAGGGTTTCCTCTTTACCATCGGCGATCAGGCGAATATTCGTAGTACATCTGTGGGCGCTACGATTGAACGCGTCATCGGAGATGCGCTCCCGGGTGAGGTCACGAGGGAGAGCATCTTAAAAGAAGCAGAGGCTTCCTTCCATGTGTTCCACATCATGATAGGAGGCGAAAACAAGGAGAATGCGGAACTCCTGCCGGGGCACTGCATGGTGCTGGATCGCGAGAGCACGGCTTGCCTGCCGGAAATCATCATCAGCACCATTCAGCTCCAAAAGGGCGAGGCGCGGGAGGATGTTCTATCGCGCTGGGATGAGCTGAACCGACCGGTCATCAGCGCGGCGCTTGCGCAGCTCTCGCTGCAGGCGGACGCCGACATTCAGTTATGAGAAGCATTGCGGTCATCGGAAAAAATTTCGGAGATGAGGGAAAGGGGCTTGCGGTAGCAAGCCTCTCTCGCGTTCTCGAGAAACCGCTGATTATTAAACACAACGGCGGCGCGCAGGCCGGGCACACCGTGGAAGATGCGGCGGCCGCTTGGCGCTTTGTACATCACCAGATCGGTGCCGGGGCAGAGTATGGGGCACCGACGCTGTTCGCGGAACACTATATGCCGGATCTCTATCAGCTCGGAAAGGAAGTCGCGGACTTTACGCGGCTTTTCGGCTTTGTGCCCTTGCTTTATTCCGAGAAAACAGCGCGCGTCACCGCCATAGACGATGTGCTTCTTAACATGGGCGCGGAAGCCGCCCGCGGCGATGCGCGGCACGGTTCCTGCGGCATGGGCATCGATGAATGCGTGCAGCGAAACCGCGCCGACTACGGGCTCAGTGTGGAAGAAGTTGCCGCATGGAGCGAGACAGAGCTCTTACAGCGCTTGCGTGAGCTGCGGACACGCTACACGAGAAAAAGAGCGGCGGCGCTCGGCATAGATCGCGAGAACCCGTACTTTGAACTGTTGGAAAATGACACAGTGCTTCAAAATTACGTCGCGGAAGTGAAGGCGAACATAGGTCTTCTGACTTTGGTGGATGCAAACCGGGATTGGCTTTCGCAATTTGAGCACCTCATTTTCGAGAGCGGCCAGGGCCTTCTTTTAGACGAGGACTATGAAGTCTATGCGCCGCATTTGACCTCCTCAAAGACAGGGATGCATAATCCGGCCTACTTCCTTGCAAAGCGGGGGCTCACGCTGGATGAGGCGATCTATGTGACGCGGAGCTATGTGACGCGTCACGGAGAGGGACCGCTGCCCTGTGAGACAAAGCGCGACAAGCTCCCCGGTGTCGGAGAGGATCTCACCAATCAGCCGAATGAATGGCAGGGTACACTCCGCTATGCGCGGCATGAGAGTATGGAGGCCTTTTTTGCTCTGCCAAAGCAAGATAAAGACTCGGTTCAAAGTTTCTCAAGCGCCCGGGATACCAAACTCTCGATTTTGATTACGCACTTAAACGAGACGGGAAATCGGCTGTATTTTGAAGAGGGGGAAGTTCCGTTTGAGTGGGTGAGAAAAGAAGGGGAGAGGAGAGGGATAAGGTGCGCACGGATTTAAAAATTGAGTGAATCACATAGATTGACACCAAATGTGACACCACATATAATGAAGACAGGGGCAAAAGATGTCAAAGTGGGAAAAGCTTCTGCGCAGAATTTTAGCATTGTCGAAGGATTTACGTTTTGACGAATTGCGGAAAGTACTTGAAAGTTACGGATATGTCATGAAGGCACCGAAAAGCGGAAGCAGTCATTACACATTCCGGAAACCGGGAAGTAATCCGATTACCATCCCGAAAGATGAACCGATTAAGAGAGTATATGTTGAAATGGTAAGGGATGTTGTTCTGGAGGATGTACCCTATGAAGAGCCTTGAATACTATATGAATCTTCCCTATAAGTTGGAGATTTTGCCTGATTTGGATGAAGGCGGATATGTGGCGCGCTATCCGGAACTGCCGGGTTGCATTACTGTCGGTAATAGCGTTGAGCATGTCGTATCGAATGCGCTCGATGCAAAGCGCGAATGGCTAAGTGCCGCCCTTGAGGATGGCATACCGATATCGGAACCCGGTGAATTAGACGATTATTCGGGGCAATTTAAGCTCCGTCTTCCGAAGAGCCTGCACAAATCCTTAGCAGAACATTCGAGAGCGGAAGGAATCAGCATGAATCAATATTGCGTCTATCTGCTTGCAAGAAATGATGCCTTGGCGAAAGCGTAAGCATAAGCGAAAAGGCGCTTGCACTCGATGATCAAATGGTCGAAATAAATGGACATAAGGGATGCGTCTCCGTGAATCACAGAGGCGCATTTTTGTTGTATCCTTCGTTCGGCATGATATAGTGATAGAAAGAGAATATGAGGAGTTGTAGGCATGGCAAGCAGATATATCATCAAGTACAACGACGGCGCGGTTGAGATGACAAAACCGAATAGCACGATTCTGGTATATAAGATTCCGTATACCAATCTAAAAGCAGTGAAGCCGGGATTTGTGATACCGAATCGATTCATCGTGTACATTTTATTCGGGAAAAACACACGAGGGAAAGACGTGCTCTATGTGGGAAAGTCAAAAAATGGTCTTGCAAATCGCCCCACTGCGCACGACGATAAATATGCGAACTGGTCCGCCTGCTATATTTTGACACAGTTTAAGGAACGCACTTTTTTTAATGACGGTACCATTCAGTATTTGGAAGACGTTTTAAATCACAGAATCAACGAGCTGAATTTGTACCACAATACGACGCTTACGACAAGCTCCGGTACGGCAAACACAGACGATGTGGAGAATTGCGACGATTACCTTGTCGAAGTATATAAGATGCTGGATATTTTGGGGCTTGATTTGATCACCAACTCCGAAGAAGCCGAGGCAGAAAAAGACGTTGAAGAGTCTGAACGCGGTTATCGGGCAAGCGATCGGGCCAAAATACCGGATGGTATCTATTATTTTGCAAGGAAAGTTAAAAGGTTCGGGAATACCTTGTTGCGAGGCGAAATGCGGGTAAAGAACGGTACATTTATGCTTCTAAAGGGAAGTGATATTGCGACGGAAACAGGAATCGGACTGTCGTCGATTATCGATGAAAAAAGGAACCGGGCTAAGGTGGAAGATGGGAAATTGATGGAAGATATTGAACTGACATCTCCTTCTGCCTGTGGTGAATTTATTATGGGGGCTTCTTGCAATGGTTGGGATGCTTGGAAAACAAAATCCGGGGAACCAATCGATTGTTATCGCAAGTGAGCTTACCAAAGTACATCTTCCCCCGCTATCGGAGTTTGGCAAAGCGGTGTAAAATAAAAGCCTACGAACTCGATGTCTTTTGCTGCGACAGGAACGATGCCTACAGTTTTGCGGAGCAGCAATCGGGAGAATGGCATTACGGTGTTAAGGAGAGTCGATATGTGGTCAACGGAGAGTGTGTTTTATCAGATTTACCCCCTGGGCTTTTGCGGCGCCCCGAAGGAGAACGATGGCGTGCTTGTGCCCCGGATTCGGAAGGTGACGGAGTGGATTCCGCATTTAAAGCGGTTTCATGCGGATGCGGTCTATTTTTCGCCGGTGTTTGAGTCCGATCGCCACGGTTACGATACGCGGGACTATACGAAGATTGATTGCCGTCTCGGCAGCAATGCGGATTTTGCGGAAGTCTGTAAGGCGCTCAAAGAGAACGGGATTCATGTGGTTCTGGACGGCGTGTTTAACCATGTGGGGCGCGGCTTCTGGGCTTTTCAAGATGTGCTTCAAAAGCGGGAGCAGTCTCAATATAAGGACTGGTTTTACATTCACTTTGACGGGAATTCCAATTATAACGACGGCTTCTGGTATGAAGGCTGGGAAGGACACTTTGAACTGGTCAAGTTAAACCTTGATAATCCACAGGTGACGGATTATCTCTTCTCCTGCATCAAAGCCTGGATTGAGGAATTTCAGATTGACGGTCTGCGCTTGGATGTGGCCTACTGTCTGAATCCGAACTTTATGCGAAAGCTCCGTGCGTTCTGCGCTTCCGTGAAGCCGGACTTCTTCCTGCTCGGTGAGATTCTGTTCGGCGACTATAAGCGCATCGTAAATCCCGAGATGCTGCATAGCTGCACGAACTATGAGTGCTATAAGGGACTGTATTCGAGCTTTAACGACCTGAACCTCTTTGAAATCAACTATGCGCTGAACCGTCAATTCGGCAAAGAGAATCATGCGATTTATAAGGGCGAGCATCTGCTTAGCTTTGCGGACAATCACGATGTGACCCGTGTCGCGAGCATCCTAAAGGAAAAGCGGCATCTGCCGCTGCTCTACTGCCTGCTCTTTGGCATGCCGGGCATCCCCTGCATTTATTACGGCAGCGAGTGGGGCATCTTGGGTGAAAAGGGCCATGGCAGCGACGATGCCCTTCGCCCGGCACTCGCTTCGCCCGAGTGGAACGAGCTCACGGATGCCATCGCCGCCTTTGCGGAGATTCATAAGAGCCATAAGGCGCTCACGCACGGTGACTACAAGAGCATTGTGCTCACGAACCGTCAGCTGGTATTTGAGCGGGAATTTGAAGGAGAGCGAATTTGGATCGGTTTAAATGCCGAGGACAAAGCGTATTACGCGCACTTTAACGGGGCGAATGCAGGCACGGCGACGGATCTTTTGCGCGGAGAGCAGGTAGCCCTCCACGACGGATATCAAATGCCGCCCTTTGGCTACTTCATTTGGAAACTCAATTAAGCTGTGAAACAGTACTCGAATCGGAACCGAAAAAGAATTGAAAAAGAATCAAAAAAGAACCCGCAGGTCTGCCATCCCGGAGACTTGCGGGTTCGAACATGGGGTATACAAAGGAGAAGCCGTTCACATTCATGAGGATGCCGTAGGCAAGCGCCAGGAACCAGAAACCGGCGAAGATGGGAAGCGTATAGGGAAAGGCAGCGTTCAGAGCTTTTTGTTTCATCAATCCCTCCTTGAAACCAAAACAAACAGAGTGTAAAATAAAATGAACGGGAAAGAATACCACCGAATATTTAAATGCACAAGATGTAAATTATAATTTTACGCTTACGGAGATGCCATGGAAGCCGGAGAAATCATCGCATACAATCTGAAACGCTTGAGAAACGAAAAGAACCTGACCTTGGGGCAGCTTGCCAACATGGCGGGGGTCAGCAAGGTGGTTCTCTCGCAGATTGAAAAGGGAGAGGCAAACCCCACCATCAATACGATATGGAAGATTACGGGAGCGTTGCAGTTGCCGTATTCCGCGCTCTTGGAAATGCCGGAAAAGGCTGCGGTTCAAATTCGGAAAAAGGAGATTTCCGCGCTTTCGGAGGACAAGTACCATATCTTTAACTATTATGCGAAGACGGCCGAACGAAACTTTGAACTGTATCAGATTGAGGTGGAGCCGGGCTGCGAGCACGCATCCATCGGGCATTCCACGAATAGCTTTGAGTATCTGATGGTGCTGAAGGGAGAGCTGATTCTGGAAACCGGCGGTGAGGCGTATGCCCTCAAGAAGGACGATGCCATCTGCTTTGATGCCTCCGGCGCGCATTTATATAAAAATATCGGCAAGAAGGACGCCAAGGCGGTGTTGTTGATTCATTACCGATAAAGTGAAAGCAGGGTTTCTGTTCGGAAGCGGTTTTATCGGATAAGTCTACAGTAAGTCTATAGGAGGGGCGATATGAAGTTGTTACTGACCGGCTTTACGCCGTTTGCCGGCGAGACGATTAACCCGGCGCTGGAGGCGGTGAAGCACGTGAAACCGGAGATTGCCGGCATGGAGATTGTAAAGCTGGAAGTTCCGACGGTATTCGGGGAGTCCGTACGGCTGGTCGCGGAGGCCATAGAGCGAGAGCAACCCGACTTTGTGCTCTCAATCGGGCAGGCGGGCGGCAGAGCGGCGGTCACGTCGGAGCGCGTGGCCATCAATGTGGACGATGCAAGAATCCCGGACAATGCGGGACAGCAGCCGATCGATGTTCCGATTTTCGTGGACGGTGAAAACGCCTATTTTGCGACCCTGCCGGTGAAGGCGATGGCAGAGGCCATACAAAAGGCGGGCTTGCCCGCTGCTCTCTCGAATACCGCGGGAACCTTTGTCTGCAATCATCTGATGTACGGCGTTTTGCACCACCTGCATCAAAATCATAAGTCCGCCAAAGCCGGATTCATTCATGTGCCCTATATCCCGAAGCAGACTGCGGACAAGCCGGGCGTCCCGTCCATGCCGCTTGACGATATTGTGCGGGCCTTGGAGGCAGCGATTGCCGCGATACCGGCACATGAGACGGATATAAAAACGGCTTACGGAAGAGAGTGTTGATAACAATGATTGAGAAAATCAGCGGCGACACAGCGTACTTTGAAGCGGCGCTCACGTCGGAAGACTTGGCGGATTTGTTGGCGGATGCCGGGATACGGCTGATTCGCGCCTGGGGAGGTTATCGACCGAGCACGTCGGATTTGGAGAAGCTCAATGACTTATTTCGCCTTCGCCCGGAAATCGAATTTTGTGCGACAGAGCCGGGGCAGCTGGGAGGCCTTCCGGAATTGCAGCGGGTTAGCGAAGCGGTCTCAGGCTGCTTCGGCGAGGGGCTTAAGGACTTAAAAGCGCTGAAACGATTGCGTAGCCTCGGTCTCACGGAAGCGGATTTCACACCGCTCCCGGAATATGCGGATACGCTGGAGGAACTTAGCCTTTCCGGCAGAATAAGTAAGAAGAGCGGCGCTTGCCTTTCTAAGCTTACGCGGCTTAAGGAACTTTCGCTGAGCGGAACCACACTGGATTCTTTTGCTTGCATCGGCAAGCTTAAACTCACTTCCCTCTATGTATACGGCAACCGGCCGAACAGCCCTGCCGGACTGGAAGCACTGACGTCGCTTCGGGCGCTTCGCGTGAAAAACAATTCCTCCTGGACGGATTTTTCGTTTCTGACAGAACTCAGAAACTTAGAGTCGTTATGCCTGGAGTACTGCGCCAAGTTGCGGGCGCTCGTTCCGCTCGACGCTTTGCGTCAACTGAGATACGTAAGGCTCGGGAACTGTGACAGCCTCGAAGACATTTTGCCTCTCCGGAGCTTGCCGGAGAACTGTGAGGTCTTTGCGACGGGAAGAAAACTTTTGCAGGCGGGGATTGCCTACGAATACAGTCCGAAAACCGGCGTAGCGGAGTGGTGCAGAGAAGCTTCTCTCAATCTGCCGGCGGAGCTTCTTGCGCGCGGGAGAGAGGTACAGTAGTAAGGTGGCGAAATCCGGAAGAACTCGGAAAAATCCGGAAAAACCAGGAAAAACGAACGACATACCGGTCCGCAGGTCCGATTTTACACGGATTTGCGGGCCGGTTTTTTCTGCTGTCAAAGTGATTTTTTGTCCACAAGCACCTGTCAAAGTGCATAAAATGATTGCTGTTATAATGACTTCGTTGTATAATAATCCCAAACTCAGGGCGTAAATCGGGTCTTGTTGCAGTGAAAGCAAAGAAATGACACGAAAGCCGAGACCCGTGCATGGCGCTGGGGAGAAGGAGGAGAGGCATGAAAATCACGGAGATTCGGCTCGGAAGCATTTCGGTGCCGCTGCGGGTGCCTTTTAAGACAGCGCTTCGCACGGTGACGCGTGTCGAGGACATCATCCTCGAGATTCGCACCGACACGGGAGCGGTGGGGTACGGCGAGGCACCGCCGACGGGCGCGGTGACCGGGCACACCACAGGTGCCATAGTCGGGGCGCTGAAGGATCACATCATCCCAAACCTCCTCGGCAAAGATGAATTCTAATTGTTTTGCCGAAGTCGATACCTAGAGATATAAACTTTCCACGATAAAACATGAAAATATGGTTAGGCACATAACTTATCGAAAATAGAAGAAATACAATTTACGGTTTGTGGATAATTTCAGAAAGAAAGGGGAGGATAATACTGTAAATGACCTGGTTGCTATAAAAGGGATTATCGATTTAATTGTAGATGAATAGTAAGAAATCACGATAATCCATCTATTTAATGATGCTGTATGAAAAATGTTGGTTGATAGGAGGTTAAATGTTGTGAATTTACTTTCAAAATTAGGGGCCAAGAAAGAAGCTGAGTTACTTGAGCCAAGAGATATTTTTATGACACTTCCAGAGAAGAGCCAGGGTTATGGATATGCTAGAGATGTCCAAACTGAGGTTTGGAAGAAATGGTATAAAGTTCGAAATGAGAAAAATGTCATTATAAAAATGAATACAGGAAGTGGGAAAACAGTAGTGGGTTTGATTATTCTTCAATCCTGTCTAAACGAAGGAAAGGGACCTGCTGTATATGTCGTACCAGATAAGTTCCTTGTCAAACAGGTAGTGAATGAGGCAAATAGGCTTGGGATTCCAGTAACAGAAAATAAGGACGATTATCGCTACTCAAATAAGAAGGCAATACTTGTAACAACCATACAGACGATTGTGAATGGAAGAAGCTATTTTGGAATGCGTAGTGAAGGGGGAAACTATCAAATAGGCAGTGTTATAGTTGATGATGTTCATGCATGCATAGATAAGATAAATAACCAGTATATGATTAAAGTTAAGCAGGGGACAGAAACTTATGATGAACTCATCAATTTATTCGGAGAGTATATAAAAGATTACAATCCGAGGAGCTACACGGACATAATAGAAATGGGGGACTGTAGAAAAATAATCCAGATTCCGTTTTGGGAGTGGAAAAATAAAAAAGAAGATACTTATAGATTGCTGCGGAAATATAATGACGAGAAACACAAGGAGATTTATTTTGGATTACCGCTGATAGAAGGATGCCTAGAAACGTGCGATTGTATCATAACAGCAAAGGAAATAGAGATATCGCCTAAAGGAGTTGACATTGCAAAAATATCAAGCTTTTCTAGTGCGGAAAGACGTGTATTCATGAGTGCGACTTTGGCGGATGATAGTGTATTTGTATCTTCATTAGGCTTGAAAAAAGAGGATATGAATAACATAATTACCCCAGAAAATGCAAATGATATTGGAGACAGGCTTATTCTTTTCCCCAAGCACATTAATAGTGAAATTACAGAGAAGGATATTAAAGATGAGGTTGAGAATATAGCAAGAGAATATAATGTTGTCATTCTTGTACCATCATTCGCAAGAGCAAAATTTTGGGACGAAGAAGAAAAGTGCACTGCAAAAAAAGAAAATATAGATGAATTTATTTCAAACTTGAATAGCGGAGAGCATTTTGGAAAAGTAGTAATTGTGAATAGATATGATGGAATTGACTTGCCTGGTGATGCTTGTAGAATGCTGGTAATTGATGGACTACCGCCGCTGAATAGTATCAAAGACAGATATATACAGAGCATCTCGCCTAAAAACACTACGCTATTAAGAGAGCAAGTTCAGCGAATCGAGCAAGGAATGGGAAGAGGGGTTCGTTCGAACGATGATGAATGCTGTATAGTTCTGATGGGAGATGAACTTTCAGATGTGTTGACTAGAAACGATGGACTTGATTTTTTTAGTGCTGCAACAAAGAGTCAGTACGACTTGTCAAAGCAGCTATGGGATTTGTTGGTGGAAGAAACTCAAGGAACACCATCAATTAATCGGATATTTGAGTTGGCGGAATACTCGCTGAAAAAAGATCCAGAATGGGTTAAAAGATGCAAAGAGAAGCTTTCGAATACTAGATATTCAAGTACGGCTTGCATAGATGAAAAAGTTGTTGCAATGAGGAAGGCATTTGAATGTTCGCTCATCAATGAATGGGATGCTGCAGCAAAGTTTATTAAAACAGTTAAGGACGCTGAACCTGAATATAAAACCAAGGGGTATTTGTGTCAGATATTGGCGGAGTATACACACGAGTTAAATGCTACCGAGGCTCAAGAGATATTGCTGTCTGGCAAAAAACTCAATGGGGCGATATTAACACCAATTACAGGAATACAGTACACTAAGAAATTAAATAATGCTCAACAAGCGGCTGCGATTAGAGACTTTGTTAGAAAAGAGAATCTTAATCTTAATCATAATAAACTTATGATTTTTGTGGATAATGTGCTTTCAAAACTGGTCATGGGACCTGAATCAAATGATTTTGAAAGTGCATTAGATACTGTCGGAAAATTACTGGGATTTGCTTGCTCCAGACCAGATGAGGAAACTGGAGGATATGGCCCGGACAATCTATGGGCTATTGATACTGATTCTTACCTTGTTATCGAGTGTAAGACAGGAGCAAAAGCTGAGGAAATCAGTAAAGACTATTGCAATCAATTGTCGGGATCAATTAATTGGTTTTATGAAAATTACTCAAAAGGGATTAAGTGCTTTCCTGTGATTATCCATCCGTCAAGTATTGTGAGCAAAGTCTCTTCTCCGAATGAGAACATGGTTATAATTAATGCAAACAATCTATCTCTTCTACGAGAAAATATCAGAAAATTTTTTGTGGCAATAAGCAAGACTAATGGAAGTGAAGATGTTGAGGTCATAAAGGACGCATTGAAAACATACAAACTCAGGGGCTCAGATATAGTTAGTAATTATACAACCAGCTATTACCGCAAATAATTTGCAGCGACAGGAACCAATATATAATATAATCGAACTGTTGGCAAATGAATGGTGTGCAAACGATAAGATGCCGTATGAACTCTGAAATGGACAGTGATAGAGAGGGAATATTGGATTCTTGCGTAAATAAACTGTTTTATGGAGCAACTCCTGTCTGTAAGATTGATTGGCTTGCTAATTTAGAAGAATAAATCACAGCTGAAAAAAACTTAGGAAGCTGAAGAGGTTTGAAAGAAATAAAGATAATAGGACTCTATGCACTTCTAGACTCACGCATGTCGTCGGGGGATAAGGAGGAGGGGCATGAAAATCACGGAGATTCGGCTCGGAAGCATTTCGGTTCCGCTGCGGGTGCCTTTTAAGACAGCGCTTCGCACGGTGACGCGTGTCGAGGACATCATCCTCGAGATTCGCACCGACACGGGAGCGGTGGGGTACGGCGAGGCACCGCCGACGGGCGCGGTGACCGGGCACACCACAGGTGCCATAGTCGGGGCGCTGAAGGATCACATCATCCCAAACCTCCTCGGCAAAGATATCGATGCGTTTGAAGATTTGATGCAGCTCGTTCAGTCTTGCGTACACGGAAACAGCAGTGCGAAGGCCGCGGCGGATATGGCGCTCTGGGATCTCTACGGGCAGCTTTACAAGCTTCCGGTCTACAAACTCCTCGGCGGCGCGCGGAAACAGCTGGTCACGGATATCACCATCAGTGTGAACGAGCCGGAGGAGATGGCGCGGGATGCTGCTACGGCAATTGCGCGCGGTTATGACTGCCTGAAAGTAAAGGTCGGCGCAGACCCGACGCTCGATGTGGCGCGGCTTCGGGCAGTGCGTGAGGTTGCGGGCGCAGACATCCGCCTCCGCATTGACGCGAATCAGGCCTGGGATCCGAAGCAGGCGGTGCGCATTTTAAATGAGATGCAGGAGCAAGGACTTAAGCTTGAATTTGTCGAGCAGCCGGTCAAGGCGCACGATATCGAGGGACTTAAATATGTGACCGAGCATAGCTACGTGCCTGTCCTTGCGGATGAGAGTGTATTTTCCCCGCGCGATGCGATGCGGGTACTGGAACAGCGGGCGGCGGACCTCATCAACATAAAACTCATGAAGTGCGGCGGTATCTATAACGCGTTGAAGATTGCGGCTGCAGCAGAGATTTACGGTGTGGAGTGCATGATCGGTTGCATGCTGGAGGCGAAAATTTCCGTGAATGCGGCGGTTGAGCTCGCCTGCGCAAAGAAAGTCTTTACCCGCATCGACTTGGACGGTCCGGTGCTCTGCAGCGAGGATCCGATACTGGGCGGTGCGCGTTTTGAAGAGAAGTTAATCACGGTTTCGGATGAGGCCGGTATGGGCATCCGCAGCGTGGAGGGCTTGCGTTACCTGGATTGAGCATCAAACAATAAAAGATGGGGGATAAAGAGATGATCACCAACGGGTTTACCTACATTGCGTTTCTTATTTTCCTTGCCGGGATGCTGCTGTTCCTGGAGAAAAAGACCAAGGCGAAGATTTTTAACATCGTTCCGCCGCTGGTCTGGATTTATGTGCTGAACATGGTCTTTTGCACCATGGGGCTCTACAATTCCGAGGCCTGCTCAAACACGTATTCGGCGCTCAAAAACAACATTCTCTACGCGATGATTTTTGTCATGCTGCTTCGCTGCGACTTTAAGAAGCTCTCAAAGCTCGGCGGGCGCATGGTGGCAATCTTCCTCGGCTGCTCGCTGACGCTGGCGGTCGGCTTCCTGATTGGCTACCCGATTTTTAAGGGCACGCTCGGCACGGATACCTGGGGTGCGGTTGCGGCGCTCTATGCTTCCTGGGTCGGCGGTTCCGCTAACATGGCGGCCATGCAGGCGGCACTTCCGGTCGATGCGGGCGCATACAGTTGTGCGCTCGCTTTGGATACCGTTTGCTACTCGGTCTGGATAGCGCTTCTCCTGCTTGCGGTTAAGTACGCGGGGCACTGGAACACTTCGGTTAAGGCAGACACTTCGACGCTGCAGGCCATCGCGGAGAGTGCAAATGCCGAGGTCGCAAAGGAGAAGAAGGCTGCGACCAGTGCGGACTGGATTTTCCTGATCGGTCTTTCGCTCATGGTTTCGGCGCTCTCCCAGATGGTCGGAAAGAGTTGCAATGCGGCACTCGCGGGTGTGGGACTCGGTATGTTTGACAAGGGAACCCTGACGACGGTCTTTGTCAGTATCCTGGGTTTAATCTGCGCGGGCACTTCGCTCGGCAAGCTCCCGGCAGTCGAAGAGCTCTCCAATGTATACCTTTATGTGGTGGTCTCGCTGCTCGCATCGACCGCGTCGGTATCCGATTTGCTCTCGGCGCCCATGTGGGTGGTATACGGACTTTTCATCCTGGTCATCCATGTGGTGCTCATGTACCTGCTCTCGAAGGTCTTCCACTGGGATCTCTGCATGGTATCGACGGCATCGCTTGCAAACATCGGTGGTTCCGCCTCCGCACCCATCGTGGCATCTGCCTATGACGCTTCCTATGCGGGCATCGGTGTCCTGATGGGCGTGCTCGGCGCGGCAATCGGAAACTTCATGGGACTCGGGATGGGCGCCCTGCTGCGCTTATTTCTATAGGCTTTGATTGAAACGAGGGAGATGCCGGCACAGGCGGGAATTCGTGAAAACGAAATCCCTGTCCTGTGCGCAGTTTGCCTCATAATCGTAACGTATACCCGGGATGCCCGAATTGCGGGCATCCCTTTGCCGTTAAAAAAAGGAGAGTGCAATGGGGAAGAGTCTCTTTGAAAACATGTACCTGCCGCTTCCGTCTCCGGTGCAGCAGATGAAGGGGCGCGGGAATTTAGAAGAGGCAGAGGCGTATTTGCAGCATTTGCTGGAAACGGGAGACTGTCTCCCGGAGGAGCGGCAGCGCTTCCGCGCGGAGCAAGAAATACTCCGCCGTTTGACCGCGGAATATCCCTATACAAGGGCGGAAGCGCTGGAACTTGTGCGGCGCTATGTTCCGAATTTTTCGGAGGCGGACTTTGATTCCTTGCTCACGGACGGCAGAATATTTTGGCGCTATCTGGACGGTGAGCCGCGCTATTTCGGCCGCTTCTTTGACTCGCTCTGTAAGACCGATCCCTTCTTTGCCGTAGCGGCGGAAAAGCAAGAGCATCATGTTCCCGGTAGTGACCGCAAGTTGCTTAGCGAGAGCGCGGAAAAAATGCGGGCGCAGGGAGAACTCTCTGTGCGTATCACGGTGCGCGCGGAACTGGAATTGGAGGGGGCGCTTTATCGGGAAGGGGCTCTTGTTCGGGCTTTTCTTCCCCTGCCGCGTGTTACGGAAGAGCAGAGTGAGATTGCGGTCGAAGAGATGAGCGCCGGCGGACAGCTCGGCGCGGAAAGCGCGGCGCAGCGCGTTGTCTTTTGGGAGGAGCGACTCGGTAAAAACCATCCCTTTATTGTAAGCTATCGTTTTCTGCATACCGAGCGCTACCGCGATGTCTACGGACTTGCGGAGAGGATGCAGGCCGAGGGTAGAGAGGCAAGGCATTCGGAAGATGAAGCAAAATACGGGTTGGAACATGTTCGTGAAAACAAAACGGAATACAAAGACCTAGCGGAGACGGGATATATAGACCTACCGGGGACGGGATATCAAGCGGAACAAGGAATAGAACAGAGTGAAGAGGGCGGGACCAAAAGTGTCTCGGAATACCGATTTGAAAGCAAGATGGAAGGTAACGAAAATCGGGCGGGACGCAACGAAAATCGTATTGCGAACGGAATGGGGCTGTCTGTAGCGGGGAGCCGAAACAGCGCCTTGTTTCCGCCGAGCGCATACCTCTGTAGCCTTGCAGATGAGCTAACCGCGGGGGCGACGGAGCCCCTTGTCAAGGCAAAGTGCTTCTATGACTTCATCACAAAGAAGGTGCGCTACGGCTTCATGCCCTCTTATTTTTGCCTGGACAGGATGGCGGAGCGCTGCGCGATGGACCGCGTTGGCGACTGCGGCATTCAGGCGCTCTTGTTCCTATCGCTCTGCGAAGCGGTCGGTATCCCGGCGCGCTGGGAGAGCGGGCTAAAGACAGAGCCTAAGTTTATCGGCGCCCACGACTGGGTGCGCTTTTTCACGCCTTCTTTCGGTTGGCGGGCCGCGGATTTATCCTACGGGGGTTCCGCTTGGAAGCGCGGAGACGAGCTCTTGCACCGCTTCTACTTCGGCAACGTAGACCCGTGGCGCATGGCGGCAAATGCGCGTATACTGGGGGAGACGGGCTTCCCGGAGCCGGAATTCCGCGCCGACCCTTACGACAATCAGGTGGGGGAGATGGCGCTTGACGGGCGCGGTCTCCGCTACGAGGAATTCCGCCGCCGAAAAGAAGTGCTGCGGGCAGAAGAAATACCGCATGTGATACGTTCATAAGGAGCGGGAAACAATGAGGGACAGGAGTTTTAACAGCTGGATGCAGCGGGTTCTCTTTCAAAACTACGAAGACTGGCATATGAAGGAGCCGAACTATAACCGGAACGGTTTTAATATAATCGGAATCGATAACACGCTGAAAGCGATGCAGGACGGATATATTCCGTACATGGAACTGACCCCGCCGCAGGCAATTCAGGGTTGCACGCGGATGAAGGTGACTGTCAACAAGAAAAAGGACGGTGTCGACTTATATCTGGATGTGGATGGCAAATCCTATATGATTCCGTCACTCGGCTATCCGGAGGCAGTGCAAATTTTACGAAACTTTGTGAGCCGCTTAAAGCTACCGGAAGGAAGCAGATTTATCGAGGTACAGCGTGTAGACGGTAAGGCGATTCAGGCGGATTTTCGAAAATTCGCTCTGCTTTTGCTCGGTGACAGCGAGCGAACAAAGCGCTTTTTAAAAAAGCAGAGGCCTGACAGCATCGAAGCGGCGGAAGAAGCGCGGAATGCGCTTTACGAGGAGATGCTTAAGCAAAGAAAAGCCGTTGAACTTGAATGGAAGTGCGATAAGGAAGGCTTCCTCATGTTGGTCGGAGAGCTCTGCAAGGCGCGGAAGCTTGCAATCCGGGAAGACGGTCTGCACGAGGCGCCCGGTGATATAGAAGGCTGGTGCCGGGAGCTGAGTGCACAGTGGAACGATGACTGCCTTGCGGAGCTTGACATGTTCAGCGAGACGCACGGCTTATTTCTGCTTGAAAGGGAACGCTGTGATGAAGCGGTACGGTTGGCAGAGAACCTGTTACTGACCGTCAAGATATACGGAAGCGGGGAGGAAGCACGAAATGTTTGATTCACTGAAGAATTTCTTTGGCGGCAAGAAGCAGCCGGAGGAATCGGAGAAACAGCAAAAGGCGCTCGTTCGCTTCACGCTGATGGCAGAGCGAGTTGTGCCTGATGCCGGGGAGCGCTTTTATGCCGAGGGAGAGCTCTTCGGCGAGGCCGCGGTCGGTGAGCGGGTCACGGTTTTACACCGCGACGGCAACATCTCCCACCCTGTCTTAGAGGAGATACAGGGAGGCGGTGCAAACACGAAGCTCTTCTTTTCTGGAAAAGAGGGCTTATCCCTTGATTGGACCTATGCTCTGATTACGAATATTCCCTATCAGATTGAGGTCGATGTGAACCGGCCGATTGAAAACCCCTATCTCCTTGGGCTCACGCGGGTCGTTTTTCGCTTTCAGCAGGAAGGGGATTTTCTGAACCTCTTTTTCCGTGAGCTGGTGCGAAGCCACTATCTTCTCGCGGTGCGAACGGACGGAAGCCTGCCCGAGGGGAGCGGCACGGTGACATTGAAAAAGGGCATGCAGTTCGGAATCGCCCGCGTCACCCTGGATCAAGGAGAGGAAGCCCTGCCGGTCTATACGGATTGGGACGCCATACGACAGATGGAAGCGCAGGGGGCAAACGGGTGGAAGCGGGAGACCATGGTTCTCCGCTTTCCGCAACTCGTCGGGATGCTGCGGGAAAACGAGGGCTTTGTGATTAACCCCTACGGGCCGCAGTTATTCTTCGTCTCGCCCGACATCATCCGCAGCATTCAAAATTCCCCCGGCTATCAGAGTGAGTTCGGGGAGGCCAAGATGCAGAGCAAAACCGTCGAGCGGGATAGCAAGATGATGCTCGGCTACCCGGCGGAAAACGAAGAGGTGACGGCTTTAAAGAGCGCGCTGCTTGCCTATGCAAAATCGCGGCGGGAAATTGCCATGCTGGATTTGCTCCTAAAGAGCGATGAGGACGGAACCCAGTCCTATCTCATCATATTGGATGTGCCGGAGGAGAATTGCCGCGCGTATTTTCAGGAGATTTACAATGCCTGCCGTCATCTTTTGCATCGCGTCTGCTACATGGATTTTGTGACCCTGCGGCGTGCGGGATTCGCGGACGGCGTGCGGACAGAGCCGCCGCTCTATGTCGCGGAAGAAGCAAGCCCTTTTTAGGACTTGCTTTTTGTTGCGCGGAGGAATGTGCCTTCTCATAAATTGAGTTCATCGGTGTATGCGAACTAGGTCTGGCATCACCGCAGCAATCACGCAGAAGGATGCAAGAAAGATTGCCCTTGAGGACGCGGGACTCACGGAGGCGGAAGTTACCATAAGCGCCGAGAAGCTGGATACGGAGAACGGCGTTGCCGTCTATGAAGTCGATTTCGTGAAGGGTAATGTGAAATACGAGTACGATATCAATGCGACGACCGGCGCTGTCTACAGCAAGAGCTCGGAGAGCACCGCGCTTCCCTCGACCGAGGCAGCGGCACAGCCGAGCGAGGCCGAGACCGCGGCAGCAAACGCGACCGTCGCGCCGAAGGCCGAGAACCGCAGCAACAATAACTATATCGGCTTGGAAAGAGCAAAGGCAATTGCGCTTGGCGACGCAGGTCTCTCCGCAGCTTCGGTCTCCTTCACGGAGGCGAAGCCGGATTTCGACGACGGCGTGCCGAACTATGACCTGGATTTCTATACCGTAACCCACGAGTATGACTACGAGATCAATGCGCTCACGGGTGCCATCATGGACAAGAGCGTGGAAGTGAACGAGCACGCAGTGCGGGAGACAAGGCCTGCGGCGACCGCAACGCCGACTGCGGCGCCGACGGCAGCGGCAACCGAGGCGGCAAGAGGTTTTATCGGTGTGGACCGTGCAAAGTCGATTGCGCTGGGACACGCGGGTGTCTCGGCATCCTCGGTATCCTTCTCCAAGGCGAAGCTCGACGACGATGACGGCAGAGGTGTGTACGAGATCGAGTTCTATGTGGGCAACACCGAGTATGATTACGAGATCGATGCGCACTCCGGCGCGATACTGGAGGCAAGTGCAGATAATGATTGAGATTAAGATGGATGCAAGAGAGATGACCGAAGAGCAAATCCGTGAAAAGTTGCGGAAAGGCTATGAGGATTATCTGAACGGAAACGTCGAGGATGCTGCAACGGTGTTTGAACGCTTCCGAGAGAGTCACAAAACGTAAAGGCAGTCGCAGACCTTCATTACGAGGTCTGCGACTTTTTTCGTGTTTCTTGCTCCTTGCCCCTTGCTAGAGTGGCTGTCAAACCTGTGCTAAAATACAGGTGTTGGAGAGTGCTTTTTATAAAAAACACCGAACGATTTGTTTGTCGATGCGGATGAAAATAAGAGGGGAATGAAAGATGAAAGGCTATGCGGAAAACAAGGCATACGGAACGGTAGCGCCGATCAAGGGTACGAATCCGAGGCAGCTTTATGAGCATCAGAAGCAGGCCATGGAGAATTTGAGTGTCATGGATACGGAAGAGAAGTACAGTACTTTGGTTGTGCTCCCGACCGGAGGCGGTAAAACCTATACGGCTTCGACTTGGCTCTTGAAGCACGCGATTGATCGAAACAAAAAGATTCTCTGGCTGGCACATCGCCACACTTTGCTTGAGCAGGCCGCGGAGTCGTTTCAAAAATATGCGTATGCGACAACAATTCCGCACACGAGCTCCTTTACATATCGCATTATATCCGGGGCGGTGGCTCACGACCGCGCGGTTGATATCACAGCGAAGGACAATATCTTGATTGCGAGCAAGGACAGCATAGGGCGAAATCTTCCTGCCTTGGATTCGTGGCTGAAAGGGGAAGATGAATTGTACCTTGTCATTGATGAGGCGCATCACAGCACGGCAAAGACCTATCGCAGGGTGATTGAGTATCTTCAAAAGAAGGTCAAACATCTCAAATTAATCGGCTTGACCGCAACACCGTTCCGCACGGGTGAGGAGGGCGCGGGACAGTTGGGAAATCTTTACCTGAACGGCATGCCGGAGCACAGGGGGATTGCCTACAAAATTGATTTAAAGGAGTTAATCAAGCGCCGTATTCTCGCAAAACCGATTTTTACAACCTGTCTGACAGATGAATCCTACGGACAAAATCTAGGCCTTGATGATTTGGAAAAGATTCAGCATTTCGATACACTCCCTGAGGAGTTGAGCAAAGCCATTGCGGAGAGCGCGGCGAGAAACAAACTGATTGTTAACACTTATAAGAAAAATCAGGACGAATACGGGCAGAAACTTGTCTTTGCGGTCAATGTGGTACAGGCAATTACGCTGTCGAAACTCTTTAACAAGGCCGGGATTCCGGCTGATTTTGTGGTGTCTCCGATTCGGGATGAGTTGACCGGGGCCAACATCAACCAAGAAGACAATGAGCGGAAGATTCGGGCATATCAGGAAGGGAAGCTCAAGGTTCTGGTCAACGTGATGATACTGACGGAGGGCGTGGATCTTCCGCAGACCAAGACTGTTTTCTTGACACGCCCCACGGTATCGACCATTTTGATGACACAGATGATAGGGCGCGCGCTGCGCGGAGAGGCTGCCGGAGGTACCGCGACGGCGCACATCGTATCCTTTGTGGACAACTGGAATGAGCACATCGCCTGGGTCAATCCTGAGAGCTTACTTGCGGGCGGTGAGGATACCGACAAACAGGCAGAGCGTGAGGCAAGAGCAATACGCATGATATCGATTAAGAAAATCCAGGAGTTCGCAGCTATCATGGATGATTCCGTCGATACGACAGCCATAGAGAGTGCCTTTTGACAAACGAATTCCGATCGGCATGTATATGATGTCGTATCAGGAACAGGAAGGTATGGATTTGAGCTGGCAGGTGATGGTCTATGACAGCACCAAGAAGGCATATCAGAGGCTGATGAAGGCGCTGCCGGACTTGTTCGAATCCTACGGAAACGATGACGAGTACCCGCCTGTCGAACTCATCGATGAGATGGAAGAGCAGTGCAGGGCAAGCTTCTTTACCGGCGATATGATTCCTTCGTACGACCCGGAAGATATTCGCCACATTCTGATGTATTATGCGCAGCACAGCGAAATACCGTCCTTCTATACCTTTGATGAGATTGAACACAGTAAGCTCGATGTGGCGCAGATCGCGCGACACATCATTGAGTCGGGTATGAACTATCTCGAGCAGACAAAGTATTTAAATGAACTCTGGGAACAGGGGGATGAAAATTTGCTGCGCCTGTTCTTCGGGATGAAGAGCTATTTTAGACGCCAGGTTGATATAGAACTTCAGAGAATCGTGGAGCCGGAGACCTTCGAGACGAAAAATGTCAGTTACGGGAAGCGCCGCTTTGAGGATATGCCGCTCAGTGAGATGCGCAAATACCCGGGAGGTGCGGAATATGAAAAGACTTTGCGTGAACAGGCCTTTGCGAAGGCCAAGATGAAGGGCGGCAAATATACCTGCGCTTGTTGCGGCAAGCAGTTTCGAAACCGCATTTACTTACAGGTAGACCACATCGTCCCCATGAATCAGGGTGGAAAAAGTGTTCTGGAGAATCTACAGGTTCTGTGCAGGACTTGTAACGGGGTAAAGGGAGATCACTGATGGAGGTCTGCCTTACCCCGCTTGAGATGGCCTGCATTGAGGAGAGTATAGGGCTGGCAATAAAAGACACCTATGCGCTGGAGCGGCTTGTGTGGACCTTTGAGAAGAACTTGCTCCCGGAGATTTATCGCGACAATCTTAAGAACTGGATGTTGGCCGTCCATTTTTGCGGCGCTTATCTTCACGACAGAGCGGCGCTTGCGTCAGAGTTTCCGCTCATCGCGAGGGAACTGCAAGAGATCAATGCGAAAAACGACCTGAACCTTCTCAGAGCGAAGCAAGCTCTGTTTGAGATGGAGTTTTATGAGCTTGAGTTTTATCTGAAGCGCATGCGGATTGTGATTTTGTACCATGGGAAACAGGATTATGTTCGTGTGAAGCTCAGGACGTTTTTGCGGGCATACGGGTATCAGCGCAGAAGTGCAAAGCTTATGACGTTTCTCAAGCAAGGAATGGAGCGCTACGGCCTGGTTTCCTTCCTGCGGGGCAATCAGCGCTGTGACATCGAAGAGATTCGTTTGGATGATATGATTAGCTTTCGCGTGATGAAGCAGTAAATGCAAGGAGGAGGTATCGACGCATGAAACAAACTAAGGACTGGAAACTTGTCACGAGGGAACACGTTGTCCGTGCCATAAAACGCTTTGTTGAAGAAAGGCCCGAGTATCCGGCGGCGCGTTCTACCTATCTTATCTACGAAGGAAAGAAATACCCGGCAAAACACATACGCGGCATGGCCTATCAAGAGGCTTTCGGCATTGAAATCGGCAAGGATGAGTATACGGGCGGTATGGAAACAGTGCGTTTTTTCGAGAGGCTTGGATTTGAGACCTTGCACATCGAAAAGCCGAGGTTAGAAGAGGCTTCGGATGAAGCAAAAGAAGAGGGTAAGCCTTCCGCCAAGAAAGTCAATCTAAGAATCTGCATGTATCTCCAGACAGAAAATGAGCAGGAAGAGGAGCCGTTTGAGAAGGCGATGCGTGTCGTGAAAGCCAACAAGGTTGATATTCTGGTATTTCCCGAATTTTGCTATGTGCCGTTCTTAGCGGATGTGTGTTTCCCCGATATCCTGTCGGAGAGAGATTATCATTCCTTTGTTGAGAAGGCGGAGCGACTCAGTAAAGAGCTTGGTTGCGCGCTGATTGTAAATGATGAAGATATTAAAGGGCATATATACAGCATCTATGTCAATGCAGGGGCAAAGAAGAATGAAACCCGGCATGCTCTTTACATGAAGCATACCATGACGAGTTGTTCCGCGTTTGAGACGGAGAATTATCCGGAAGTCATTGAAAGTTTATTCCGTCCCATTGTGTTCAAGGGCTATAAAATCGGCATGTCGATTTGCTATGACTGCAATCATTCGCTGTTCAGCAGAATCTACGGTCTTCAGGACGTAGATTTGATTCTAAATTCCACCGGGGGCGATGTTGTTTATTCGAAGTGGTATCGCTACAACAAGGCCAGAGCAATAGAGAATCACTGCTTCAATCTGGTCACGATGGGCGGATATAGCGAGCACAATTATGTCTACGGTTTTAATCGGCTTGGCGGAGTGATGGAACCGGTGTGTTTGGATCGGCAGGCGGATGATGCAGAGATCCCCGCAGGGCTCTTTTTGTTTGACCTCGCGAAAGACGATGCTCACATGACGGCGGAAGAGGTTCAGCTTGCGACCGAGAACAAGTACCAAGCGTTCAAGGCTCCGGCAGAGAATTTGCACTGGCTGCTGAAATCGGTAAAGAAGCTGGTCGGAGGGTTGTATCTCCGAGCATATGACGATTGCAACCTTGTCATTGCCGTTTTGGAAGGAGACGATATTTTAAAGGCCGAAAAAGTTTTGCCTTTGCTGTATTCCGATGCGTTGAAGTCGATTCCAAACAAGAGATACATTTTGGTCAGTCATTATGAGCATTTGGATGAGGACAAGTTCCGCAATCAGCTTTCCACAGTCCTAAAGGTGAGGGCGATGGAAAATTTCTGTGCGGTGCTTCTTTATTCGGACACAAAAAACGTTTGCTATCAGACGGGAAAGGCAAAAAATCCCCAGGAGCTGAAAGCTGTCCGCGGGATGTACGGAATTGACCTCGGCAGAACAAGCGGTCCGGAAGCAATCTGGAGAAATAAGGAAGGCTGCAAAGCCGTCTGGCGAAAGAACTTTGAGCGACTCATCGCATATAGCAATCAAAGTTTAAGCAAATCGTAACGGAAACTTACTTTGCTTTCGAAGCCGAAAGAGAGACAATTTACTTGCAGCAGTTTCAAAGAAAACAGAACTTTGTACTTAAGCGTAAGCGTTTTGGGATTCGGTTTCACGGCGCAGAGCACGGTACCTTATTTGCTTCCGCGGGAGTGTCCGGAAGCCGAGGAGGAGCAATATAAAAGTCATTCTGATCAGGCATTGTAAAGTAAAATATGACTGGCGCAGCTTTTACAGCTCGGCAGAGTTTGACCGGGCGTGTCTAGAGTACGACAGGGCACCCATTAAGGCCGCAAAGCCATCAGTAATTCAAGAGGCAGTGGGCGCTGTTTACATTAGTCGCTTAGAGCGAAGCAAAAGCACTGCGCTTTGCCTCTTTGATAAAACGAGATTAAAACAGACGGAACTCTTGGACGAGGTTCCTCTCAGATCAAGTTTTGATACGGAATTGCGCTTGCCGTTATGGTTTTGGAATCTGACGGGGAGAATCCAGTGGTTTTTGAATCATCCGAGGCAAGCCGAGTCCAGACGTCTCACAGAGCGCCGAGCGAAAAAGCTGGTTGGAAAAGTATGCGTCGCGGGAGAGGACTGCGTCCTTGTAACGCACGGATTTTATATGCATACCCTGATAAAGGAATTTCAAAAAGGCGGGTTTCAGACAAAGCAGCAAAGAGCGCATTACCAAAACGGGCAGGGGATTACACTGTGGCTTCCGACGCCAAGAGAGGGACAAGCATGAGCAGTGACATTTCGGAACAGAATGAAAAACTCACCGAATTTTTGAAGCTGTTTCAACATAAACTCAGATGCACTCTGGGAGCTAAGCTCATCGGCATCTATATCCACGGTTCGGTGGCGCAGAATGCCTTCCGTTGGGAACGCTCCGATGTGGATGCGCTCGCGGTGATTTCGGAGCGGCTCAGCGCGGTCGAGCGCCTTCGCTTTGTAGAGGAGATGCGAGCGCTCAGCGAGGAGGGACCTGCGAAAGGGATTGAAATTTCCGTGCTCACGGAGAAGGAGCTTATCGAGGGGGCGCACCCCTATGTCACGGAATGCCATTATTCGCCCTTTTGGGATGAATATGTCCGCGAGGCAGGTTGGGAGAATTGGAATCAAGAATTGCGCAGGGATGAGGATATCACGAGCCATATCTTTAACCTAAGGCAGAAGGGCATCGTGCTCGAAGGGCCGGAGATTACGGCGCTCTTTCCCGTCATCTCCCGCGAGACTTTTATGGAGAGCATTGCCTACGATGAGCACGATGCGCCCGTGGACATGGTGGATTCCGTTATGAACCTCTGCCGCTATCATTGTTTTTTGCGGAGCGGGGAGCTTCTTTCCAAGGAAGAAGGCGTACAGCGAATGCTGCCCGAGCTTCCGGGCTATGAGTCGTTTCTTCGGAGGATATTGCGGGAATTTTACGCGGGTACCGTGTACTTAGACGAAGCGCTGACAGAAACGGCAGAGCGCTTCAAGGGAGAGATGCTTACCAAACGAGCGAAAGAACAGATTGCACCGAACCGAAACCCATCGGCAGAATAAGGAGGTAAGTCATGAAACATTTCCGGAAAAAGAGTCTTGCGATGCTGACGGCGCTGGCACTGGCTGCGTCCGCGCTTGCGGCCTGTGCGCCGACGGCTGCTCTAAAGACGGTGGAAGCCGAGTATCCCGCGCCGATTGCGGAGGGGAAGACGGCGGAAGCCTTTGCGATGAGCGATGAACATCGGGACTGGCTCGAGGCTTACCGTAAGAAGACAGCGGTTTCCGCCGCGTATCAGACGGAACTGCGGGGCTATTACCGCAATCTGTTGCCGAAGATCTTATACGAGGAAGATGAAAACACGGTCTGTTCGCCGCTCAATATCTATATGGCGCTTGCCATGCTCGCGGAAGTCTCCGACGGAGATACCAGAAAGCAGGTGTTGGATGCACTTGCGGCAGCGGATGTCGAAAGCCTGCGGAGTCGTATCACGGCACTCTGGGAAAGTAACTATATCGACACGCCCCTCATTAAGAGCTTGCTTGCGGATTCGCTCTGGCTCAATGAGTCCGTGCGCTACAACGAGGAGACATTGAGCCGCCTCGCGAAAACCTACTATGCGTCTTCGTTTCGCGGAAAGCCGGGCTCGGCGGAAATGGATGAGGCGCTCCGCAAGTGGACAGATCAGAATACCGGCGGACTTTTGACGGAGTACACCAAGAACTTAAAGCTTGAGCCGGATACGGTTTTGGCGCTGGTCACGACCATCTACTATAAGGCGGCGTGGGTTGACGAGTTTTATGCCGCGGGCAACACAAAGGAGACCTTCCACGGGACCAAGGGCGATGCGACGGTTGACATGATGCACCAAACCGACACCATGGGCGTCATGGAAGCGGCGAAATTTACCGCAGTGCGCTTGCCTCTTAAGGACAGCGGCGACATGTATTTTTACCTCCCTAAGGAGGGCGTTGCGGTCAACGAACTCACGGAAGATGCGGCGGTCTTTGACGCTTTGCCGCCGACGGACAGCGTTCATTGGACTTCGTACCGCGTGAATCTGACCCTGCCGAAATTCAAGGTTTCCGAGGAGACGGATCTCACGAAGACGCTTGCTGCCATGGGCATTACAGACGCGATGGATGGCGGCAAGGCGAATTTTAAACCGCTCACGGAAGCGGGCAATCATTTCTGCCTGAATCGCGCAACACACGCGGCCATGGTAGAGGTGGATGAGCAGGGCGTGACCGGAGCGGCCTATACCATGTTGGCCATGGCGGGAGCGGCGATGCAGATGGACGAGCCTCTGGACATAACCTTCGACCGCCCCTTCCTCTTCCTCGTGACCGCGGAGGATGGTTCCCTGCTGTTCTCGGGCGTGGTGCGGAATATCGAATAAGCTATTAAGATGAGTTTTTTCGGTGTGCGTTGACGTGGCTTCAGCGTCCGAGCCGCTTGGTCTTGAAAGAGATAGCGCAAGCCGATTTCTTCATGAAGTCGGCTTGCGCTGTTTTTATGCCTGCATCTTCAGTTGCGCTGCAGAAACGGTCAAAGATGCAAAATAAGAAGAGAAAAGTTCTGTTGCAAACACTCGACAAGTTGATATAATGTACATATTCAATAAGTACACTTTGGCAAAAGGAGGAGACACGGTTTGGACATTGTGATCAGCAACAATGCCGGAAAACCAATCTATGAGCAGATCACAACACAGGTAAAAGCCATGATTATGAGCGGAGAGCTGAAGGCGGGGGATGCGATTCCCTCCATGCGTGCGCTGGCAAAATCAATCCATGTGAGTGTCATTACTGTTCAGAGAGCGTATGAGGAGCTGCAAAGAGATGGCTTTATAGAAACCACGGTTGGCAGAGGCAGTTTTGTTTCCGCACAAAACAAAGAGTTCTATCAGGAAGAACAGCAGCGCATCGCCGAAGAACATTTGCAAATCGCCGCGGAAATTGGCCGAACGAACCGAATTTCGCTTGAAAAATTGAAGGAGCTATTGGCGCTGTTCTATCTGGAGGACGAATAATATGGAAAATATATTAGAGTTGCGGCAGGTCTCCAAGTCATTTCCGGGATCGAGTTTTAGCTTGGAGGACATCAGCTTTTCGCTGCCGTATGGCTCTGTGTTGGGCTTTGTCGGAGAAAATGGGGCCGGAAAGACAAGCACAATCGGCTGTATTTTAAATACGATTGCGCGATACGGCGGCAGCATCAAATTATTTGGAAAAGAAATGCGGGATTCCGATACGGATATCAGAGAACGGATAGGTGTCGTCTATGACGGGGATAATTTTCCAAGTTATCTGAGTGCAAATCAAGTGTCGGATATTATGGCAGGTATTTACAGAAATTGGGACAAGACGCTGTTTCGCCACTACCTCGAGAAGTTCAAATTGACGCCGACGCAGAAAATCAAACAGTATTCCAGAGGAATGACGATGAAATTGGCGATTGCGGCTGCCTTATCGCATCATCCGCAGCTGTTTGTTTTAGACGAGGCGACAAGCGGACTGGATCCCATCATGCGGGATGAGATGTTGGATGTGTTTCTGGATTTTGTGCAGGATGAGCGGCACTCTGTTTTGCTGTCATCCCACATTACAAGTGATTTGGAAAAGATAGCCGATTACATTACCTTTATCCACAACGGGAGACTGATTCTCTCCGCAATGAAAGATGATTTGCGCTATAACTATGGTGTGATGCGTTGCAGTGAGAAGCAATTTCAGGCATTGAACCAAGAGGATATGATGGCTTATCTGAAACGGGATTATCAGGTCGATGTGTTGATTTCCGACAGCAAAGCCGCACAAAGAAAATACAGGGACGCTGTGATTGACCATGTATCCATTGATGAGATTATGCTGCTGCTGATCAAGGGAGAACGGATATGAAGGGACTGTTGAAAAACAATTATTTCGCGATCTTGGACAATGCGAAGGTAATTACAGCTCTTATGGTTTTACTCTGTGCGTTGGGTATTGTTATGAAAAATCAAATGCTACTCATTTCGTTTACCCTGATTTGCATGGTCGGATTTTCGCTCATCTCGCTTGTGGGAAGCCTGAAAGAACGGGGCTTTAAGTGGGACAAGTATAAGCTGTCAATGCCGGTAAGGAGAGCTGAGATTGTGAGGAGCTACTTTCTGAGCCTGCTGCTCTGGCTCGCTTTCGGAATGTTGCTTGCCGGAAGCGGTATTGGTTTATCGCTGGTAATTCGGGGCTTTCTATTTGACAAACCCACAGATGTCTTTAATCTGTATGTCGGCGGGATTGGTGTCAGCTTGTTTGCGGGAGCAATCTTTTTTCCGCTGTATTGCTCACCGGGAGGAGAGGAAAGAGGCGAAGCTCTGTTGGTTATCAGCTTGCTTTTGGGCTTTGGCATCATTGCGGCGATCAGCAGCTTCATCAATGCACGCATCCCGACCCCGCTGACAGCGCGAGGAACGATTGCGGTCGGAATTATGATACTGTCAGCTGCGGTGTGTGCATTTGTTTTTTCGTACGCACTGACGATCCGTATCTACCGGCGGCGGGACTGCTAGACGATTTCAGGAAACAGAAGGGAGAGTTCACCATGGGGTTTGACATCACCTATCATGCAATTCGCAGGGATGAGATGGAACGCTGCTTTTTTGCGCCGATGAAGGCGTTAAAGGAGAGAGACAGCAGCGTTGCGGAGCGCTTTGCGGCGGCGTATCAGGCGGAACACGAGTCTTTTTACGGGGAGAAGTACTTAGACATTATGAGGACCGTTGCGGCCTGGGACATTCGAAGAGCCAGCGAAAAGGGCATACTCTACGGAATGGCGGTGGTCAGCGGTTTCTTCACCGAATATCAGTATGTCCGCGGCTCGGCTTACTCTTTCCTCATTGAGGAACATCCGGAGATGAAGCGCTACTGCAGTCCGTGGAAGAGCTTTGTGCCGGAGTGGATCCCGGAACCCGACCATGACATCTTAAGTGAAAATTATGCGGCCGGCATCTACATGGCTCCGGAGCAGGTGAAGTCCTTGCTTCGGGATTACGAGGGGGATGCAGGCGTGCGGAACTGCCTCGAGACCTTTTTCGGTGACAACCTCGCGGTATTTCTGACTTCGCTCCGTCAGGCGAGTGCGTCGGAGAGCGGTCTCATGGAGGCGGCCGAGGTCATGGAGGTAAATCCCTTTGATCTCAACAAGTCGACTTGTTACTCGGACATTCGTCTCTGTGACCCGCAGGGCGCTTTCATCTATCAAAAAGTCGCGATCGAGCAGGTGAAAGCCGCGAGCGGAATGGAGGCGGAAGAAATCATAGAAAAAGTGAAGTACGAAAAGCACCGTTACGAGACCCCGGCGGAAGAAACACAGGCGGCAGAGGAAGCGGCGCGAGAGCCCGAGAAAGCTACAGAGAAAAAGCCCGGTTTCTTTGCAAGGCTCTTCGAGAAAAAGTGAGCGCATGAGAATCGAACATGTGGCGCTGTATGTCTCCGACTTGGAGCGCGCGCGGACGTTCTTTGTCCGCTATTTCGGCGGAAGCTCGAATGCGCTGTATCACAATGAGAAGACCGGCTTTCTCTCCTACTTTATATCCTTTTCGGACGGCGCTCGTTTAGAGCTCATGACAAAGCCCGACCTCGTGTTACAGGATAAGGCGCTGCATCGCGCGGGCTATGCGCACCTGGCCTTTTCGCTCGGAAGCAAAGAAAAGGTGGATGTACTGACAGAGCAGTTGAGAACGGCGGGCTATGAAGTCATCAGCGGGCCGCGCACTACGGGAGACGGGTATTACGAGTCCTGCATTCTGGATTTTGAGGGAAACCAAATCGAACTGACGGTGTAGTAAGACATCGCAAAAGGCAAAACACAAAGAAAGCAAGTACAAAAAACGAGCCTGAAAAGAAACTCAAAAAGAAACCTAAAAAGAACCCCAAAAAGGAACTCGAAAAGCAAACACAAAGAAAAAGAGCGGAAGCCGTGCCCAACGGGCAAACGGCGGCCGCTCTTCTTTTTGGCAGAAGGGCTGTAGGCGCTTGGTTTTCAGGAAGGTCTACGCAAAGGGAAGATAGAAAAGAGGGTGGGTTGTTGATAAGTTGCAATTTAGTGAAGAAATGGAATGGATATAAGCGATAAATACACAATAATTGAGTCGAAGGTTGCGAGCAAGGTTCATAAAAAAGCGACAAATATTTGCGTTGAATTATTGATTCGATTGAATGGATTGTATATGATAAAGAAAAGCAAAGTTGCAAAGAGAGACTTTATTGTAAGCGGAACTTGCGTCGAGGCTGCCTTTGGATAGAGCGCCGGGCGCACGGAAGGGAGGCGGCGAAGACAAGAGCGAAAGGAGCGGATTTTCGGAATTAAGTAGGAATCAGACGGAAACGGAAAGCAAAACGTTGTGCGGAGGTGCAACATGGGAGAACAGGTAAACAAAACAAAGAAACGCGGCTCGATTAATGCGTTTGTCATTGTGTTTCTCGTCATTGTGGGATGCTATATTCTTTCGCTCTTCATCAGCCCGGGCGCCTTTGAGCGCGAGCAGCTGAACGGGCGCACGGTGGTCATTGCAAATTCCTATCACGTCACGGATAAGATTTATCTGGGTCCGCAGGCAATCTTCCAGGCAGTGCCGAACGGCCTGGTCTCCTCGGCGGGTATGATGTTCCTTGTCATGCTGGTCGCGGGTTGTATCGAAGTCTACAAGAGAACCGGCGCACTCAATAAGGGCGTTGCGCGCATCCTATCGAAGTCGGAGCGCGTGGGTCACGAGAAGATACTTGTGCTCATCATGATTATCTTCGGCGCACTGGGCGGCTTTCTCGGCTGGAACGAACAGATTGTGCCCTTTATACCGATTGTGCTCTCGCTCTGTCTGGCACTCGGCTACGATCTGATGACAGGCATTGCCTGCTCGGCGATGATCGATATGATCAGTTTTTCCTTCTCTCCGACCAGTGTGTACACCGTTGGTATCTCGGATGAAATCGCGGAGCTTCCGATGTTCTCGGGCTTCCTGTTCCGCTTTATTCTACTCTGCATCGCGGACTTCATCATCATCCTCTATGTCCTGCACTATGCGCGCGGCGTGCGGAGCGGAAAGATTCAGTCACTCACTGCGGACTTGGACAGTGACAAGTTCCGGGTCGACTACTCGCAGGAGATGCGGGAGCCGCTGACCGGCGGGCAGAGTCTTTCCCTGCTCTTCTTTGTCGTGGTTTTTATCACGGCCATCGCGGGTGTTGCAAAATTCGGTTGGTCGATGAATGACCTCTCGGCCTGCTTCCTCTTCACGGCGATTGTGGCGGGCTTCATTAACCGCATGGCGCCGAACGATATTGTGAATGCAATCTGCGCCGGTGCGAAGGACGGCCTGGTGCCGGCTCTGGTGATAGGCCTTGCGCGCGGCATTCAGTGGATACTCACGGCGTCCGGCATCATAGACCCGATTATCTACAGCATTTCGAGACCCTTAAAAAGCCTGCCGGGGCCGGTCGCTGCGATTGCGGTCATGTTCGTGATTGCGATTTTTAACGGTCTCATCACCTCGGGTTCCGCGAAAGCCATGGCGCTCATGCCCATTTTGATTCCGCTCGCGGACCTCATCGGTATGACGCGGCAGACGATGATACTCGCCTTCCAGTTCGGCGACGGTCTTACGAACTCGCTCTGGTTCACGAGCGGTACCCTGCTCATCTTCCTCACGATTGCGGGTATTCCCTTAAAGAAATGGTGGAAGTTTGTCACGCCCTTGATTACGATGTTATTTGTGGTCTGTATGATAGCCTTGCTTGTCGCGACCAAGATTCACTACGGGCCGTTCTGAGCAGGGATAGAGCTTAAAGATATGCGATACACGGAGAAAGCATGATGAGCGCGGGGAAGCCGGAAGCGGTGTTTGTTCCCGCGCGATAAGAGAAACGTCAGGGGGTAGGTTATTATGATTGATATTTCGGCAGAGGGAACTGCGCTTCGAGAGGAACTGGTGGAGCTGCGCCGCTATTTCCATGCGCACCCGGAGCAGTCCTGGCAGGAGTTCAATACGCAGAAAAAGATTTGTGACTATTTGGATGCGCTCGGCATCCCTTATGTGAAGGTTTGTAAGACCGGTGTGATTGCGACCGTGGCGGGGAAGCACTCCGCGGGAAAGGTGCTCGGCATACGCGCGGATATCGATGCGCTGCCGGTTACAGAGCTTTCGAAGGTCGCATGGAAGTCCGAGAACGAGGGCTGTATGCACGCCTGCGGGCATGACACGCATATTACCATGTTGCTCGGCACGGCCAAGCTCTTAAAGAAGATGGAGGATGAGCTCACGATTACGGTGAAGCTCTTATTCCAGCCCGCGGAGGAGTTCATTGCGGACAGCGGCGCGGGGCTCATGAAGGATGAACCGGAAGTCCTTACCTGCGACCGCCTGATTGCCATGCATATCTGGAGTAAGATTCCTGCGGGCTATGCCTCGCTCCGCTACGGCCCTGTCATGTCGGCGGCGGATACCTTTGACTTTTACGTGAAGGGCAAGGGCGGGCACGGTGCTCTGCCGCAGCAGACGGTGGATCCGATTGTGGCGGGCGCGGAACTGGTTATGTCTCTGCAGCGCCTAGTATCAAGGGAACTGAATCCGCTGGAACCCGCGGTGATCAGCGTAACTTCGTTTGTCTCGGGAACCACCTCGAACGTGATACCGGGAGAAGCGCACCTCATGGGGACCGCCAGAACCTTTAACCCGGAGATACGAGACCGCTATCCCGAGATGTTGCGCCGCGTCGCGGACGGTGTTGCCATGGCGACCCGAACCGAGATTCAGCTCGACTATCACCCGGGACCGCCGCCGACCATCAACGACGATGCCTGCGTGGACACGGGGCGGAGAGCGGCCGAGAGAGTCTTCGGAAAGGAGCATCTCCTCGACTGGGAACAACAGATGGGCGGTGAAGACTTTGCAAAGTATGAGGCGCCGAAGTGCCTTCTGTTCCTCGGCGGCGGCTTTTCGGAAGAGGCGCGGCGCTATCCGCAGCACAGCCCTTACTTTGATATCGATGAGAGCGTCTTACAGCTCGGTGTTAGATATTTCTGTGAGTATGTCCGGGAGTACGAAAAAGAGATACAATAAAGAAGTACAATCAGAAGATCAAAAGCTTGCCTGCACCGCAGAAGGTGCAGGCTTTTAGTGCTTTCAAAGGAGAGACGTATTGCGGAAAACATATCGTGAACTGGCAGAGGAAATCAAGACGGACGGCGAGCGGCTGCGCCTGATTGCCGCGCTGGGGAACAGTGAGGACATCGCCTATCACTATCACCTCATCTGTGAGGAATGGGCAGCGGGCGGGCCGCTCTCGCTCGAGAACAGCTTTGACCGACACGGAAAGGAGGGCATTGTTTTTTTGCTGGAACAGCTGAGAGCGGACGGAAGCAGTCAGCAATACACGGATACGGCTTACCTAGCGGCAAAAACGCTCTCGCAGCTGAGACACAGGGACTTCTATGCCGTACTCTCCGAAAAGCTTACCGCACTTTTGCTGGCAGGGCCGGAAGCGAAGGAGGACGCGCTTCGCCGAAAGCGCATCATTGCACTCGGCTGGGTCGGCTCGGCGGCGGAGATCGATGTTTTGATCGACTTTCTGCGGGGAGATCCGGATGCACTCTGTCGCGCCTGGGCTGCAGCAAGTCTCATGCAGCTCTACTTTCACGCTGTCGCGGCAGATACTGTGCGAGAAAAAACGAAGACTGTCTTTGCGGAGGCAATTCGGAAGGAGAGCGACTTGCGCGCCGCCGGGATTATGCTGGAAGCGGCGCAGACACTCTTTGGGAAAAAGTGGATTTCTGCCGCTGCTGCGGAGGCTGCCGAGCCCAAAGCGATTTTGAAGGCCGGAAAATCCGCACTTCGTTTTTTGACGAGGTGTTCGGCGGAATAGATTGATTGAGGAAAGCCGGGAGGAAAGATATAATGAGAAAATGGACCGCGATGGGACTTATCTTTGCGCTGTTTCTATTGCTGACGGGCTGTGGAGCAGGCATCGGCAACAAAAACAAATCGGAAGAGACAGCTTCGACGCAAAATGAGACAGCAAATACTGGCAACAAAAATAGACCGGAAGAGACAGCTTTGACCCAAAACGAGGCTGCAAATCGCAGTGAAAGCGAAACAGTTTTGCAGGTAAAGATTGACTATGGCTCATCCCGAATCTATACGAAAGAGGATATGAATTCCGCGATCGCGGTAATCCTGAGGGAATTCAGCACATGGGATGGGTGTGAGCTTCATAGCATTTCCTATTCATCGGATGATGAATGCAGTCAATCAAATATTGAATGGTTGAACGAGATGGAGGCTGCAACGGACGCAACGGAAACCTTTACGCAGTGCATTATGTTCACGAGTAATTTCCATTCGCCGAAGCAAGGGGGAGGCGCATGGAATGCGGATGAAGAATATACCGACTGGCAGTGGTGGTTAGCGCGTTCAGATGGCGGGCAATGGAAGCTCATGACATGGGGATATTAAAAACAGCGGTGTTGGTTCTGCCTGCCGCAGATGGGAATGCTGCGCCAGAGTCACAGCTTTGCCGGGACTTGCATATAGGAGACAGAATGGATGATGAACAGAAAAGAGAGAATACTGGTTGTCGGACATATACTTTTGCTGCTCTTTGAGCTGCTTGTTGTGCTGCACGGCTTTGCGGAGGATGGCATCGGCACACTCCGCTTTTATACGACGGACTCGAATTTGCTCTGCGGCGTCGCCTCTGCGCTGTTCCTTTTGCAGCGCGGCAAACCGGATACGATGGTGCGCTTGCTCCGTTTTATTGCGACGAGCTGTCTGCTCGTGACCTTTACCGTGGTGCTTCTGGTTCTCGGACCGCAGAACGGCTATGCGCATGAATTCCTCGGCGGAACGAGACTCTTCAGTCACTTGCTCTGCCCGTTTCTTTCGCTTGCGTTGTTTTTGACGGGAGAGGAGCGCGCACCGCAGCGCTGGGTCGGGTATGCGCTTTTCACCACGCTGCTCTATGCGATTCCGATGATTGCATTAAACGGCCTGGGGCTGATCTCAGGTCCTTACAGTTTTCTGAAGGTGCGGGAGCAGAGTCTTGTCTCGACGTTGTTCTGGATTGTCGTGATTCTCGGAGGAAATGCGCTTTTGGCCCGCGCCGCAGTTCTGTTGCAAAAAAGGTTTTTTAAGAGATAAAATATACATAAAAGACGAATTAAGTTCCGGTTAATTGTGCACTTTGCGATAGCTGTGGGGTAGCCTCATCCTCGTTATAAAATTGACAATACAGTGCAAATGCCAACATTCACCGCTAAAATAAGATGATGGCAAAATTTGCAAACAATTTTGCGGTGATTTATTGACGCTATAGGAAATATCGTGTTACCATGACCGTAGTTTCAGAAGGGCATTACAAAGAAATGGAGGGGTCATGGGTTTCATTCAGGGTTTGGGCACCAATGCGGTGTTCATGATTTTTCTGACGCTGGTATGCGGTTATGCATTCGGCAGGATTAATTTTGCAGGTGTGAAATTCGGCACATCCGGCGTTCTGGTGATGGCGCTGATTTTCGGCGCACTGGGCATGGAAGTGCCGGCCATCATCGGCACGGCCGGTCTGGCACTGTTCCTCGCGTGTGTCGGTCTCTCGGCGGGACCGTCGTTTGTCACGAATCTGAAGGCAAATTTCTGGGGCTTTATTGCGACGACCGTTGCGATTCTGGTAGCTGCGGGCGGTACGGTCATCATGGCGGTCAAAATTTTCAAGTTGCCAGTTGACCTTGCACTCGGTGTCATGGCAGGTGCGATGACCTGCACCGCGAGCCTTGCGACGACCAAGGAGCTCTTCGGCGACAAGTCCGCGGCCGGTGTGGGCTACGGTCTTGCCTATGTGTTCGGCATTATCTCGGTCGTGATGTTCGTCCAGCTGGTGCCGAAGTTCCTGAAGGCGGATGTCGATGCGGAAAATGCAAAGCTGCCGGATGCACCGGTCTCGAAGAGCGAGGGTGACAAGTCGCTGCTCACGGTCGACGGCCCGGGCGTGTTCGTAGTCTGCGTTGCGATTGCTCTCGGCGCGCTGATCGGTGCCATCAAGGTTCCGCTCGGCGGCGGTACGACTTTCTCGCTCGGCACAGGCGGCGGCGCTATCATCGCAGGTATTTTTGTCTCGGCAATCGGTCACTGCGGCAAGATTAAGCTGACCGCGCCGAAGTCGACGCTGATGCCGCTCCGCGATCTCGGCATTGCATGGTTCCTTTTGCAGAACGGCGCAGGTGCGGGCCCGAAGTTTGTGTCGACGTTGCAGCAGTACGGCATTATGCTGTTCCTAGTTGGTGTGTTCATGAGCGTTGTCGCTATCCTTTTCGCGTATGTGGTGGCGAGATATCTCTGCAAGATGCCGCTCTTCGGTGCCCTCGGTGCAACGACGGGCGCTATGACCTCGGCACCGTCCTTAAATGCGCTGATTACCGTGGCGGGCAATGACAAGGTGGCTTCCTTCTATGCTGCCTGCCAGCCGGTTGCGACGGTGGGACTTGTGATTCTGCCGAAGCTGCTCGTGATGATGCTCGGATCCTGAGTGCATTGTACGAGAGCAAAAACAGAAATTTTGAAACGCTGTTTCGTGAAAACGAGACAGCGTTTTTTTGCACGAATTCGCCTTGACAGGCTTTGCGGCGTGCCGGAAGATAAGGACAGGAAGTGACAGAGAGGAGGTCGGCCATGCTCCAAATCAAGAGCCTTACCATAGAACATCGTCGTGACTTGCGTGTCATTCTGGAGAACTTTAACCTGGTCCTGAATACAGGCGACAAGGCGGTTATCATCGGCGAGGAGGGCAACGGGAAGTCTACCCTGCTCAAGTGGATTTTTGACCCCGCCCTTGTCGCGGACTATGCGGAGTGCAGGGGGGAACGTATCCTGGGCGCGGAGCGGCTTGCTTACCTACCGCAGGAGCTGCCGGACGCGCTGAAAGAGAAATCGGTCTACGAATTCTTTTCGGCTACGGATGCATTGTTCGACTGCAGTCCGAAGGAGCTCTCGGAGCTTGCCGCACGCTTTCGCCTGTCACCGGAGTTCTTTTACGGAGAGCAGCGTATGGACACGCTCTCCGGCGGCGAGAAGGTGAAGGCACAGCTGCTTCGTATCTTTTTGGAGCGGCCCACGATGCTTTTGCTCGACGAGCCTTCGAATGACTTGGATCTTGCCACGCTCGAATTATTGGAAAGCTTGATTAATGAATGGGAAGGCATTGTCCTCTTTACCTCTCACGATGAAACCTTGATTGAGCAAACGGCGACTGTGGTGATTCACTTAGAACAGCTGAAGCGGAAGAGCGAGAGCCGCCATGCGGTGGTGCGGGACAGCTACCTTCGCTACCGGCAGCAGCGTGCGGAACTTTTGGCGCGAAAGACCCAACAGGCAGAGAACGAGCGCAAGGAGAAAAGGCTCCGGGATGAAAAGTATGCGCGGCTCTACAACTCGGTGGAGCGAGCGCTTTCAAGTGTTTCGCGTCAGGCACCGGGAGAGGGGAAGAACTTAAAAGACAAAATGCATGTGGTGAAGGCCATGGGAAAGCGCTTTGAAAAAGAAGACGCGGAGATGACCGAAAGACCGGAGCAGGAGGAGGCAATCTTCTTTCGGCTCGGCGGCGAGGCGGCAGTCATGCCGCAGGGGAAAACGGTAATCGAATATGCCCTTCCGGAATTAACAACACCGGACGGTGAGCGTCTGTTGGCAAGAGACCTTCGTCTCAAACTGCGCGGTCCCGAAAAGCTCTGCATTATAGGCGAGAACGGCGCGGGAAAGACGAGTTTGCTGCGCAGAATTGCGGCGGATTTGCTCGCGCGAGCAGATCTCCGCGCGCAGTATATGCCGCAGAACTATGAGGACTTGCTGGAATTAAGGCGAACCCCGGTCGACTTCTTGGACAGCAGCGGCGATAAGGCGCTACGCACCAAGATTCGCACCTATCTGGGGGCGCTTAAATTCACGGCCGAGGAGATGGATCACCCCATGCGGGAACTCTCCGGCGGACAAAAGGCCAAGGTGCTGCTTCTTAAAATGAGCCTATCGGATGCGAATGTTCTGATACTCGATGAGCCGACGCGTAACTTTTCGCCGCTCTCGGGCCCTGTGATTCGAAGCTTGTTGGCAGCGTTTCCCGGGGCTGTTATCAGCATTTCCCACGACAGAAAATATATCGATGAGGTCTGTACTCGTGTGCTGCGTTTGACAGAAACAGGATTGGTACCTGCGCCGGAATTCGGCAAACAGAATTGAGCTTGCGGTGAAAGGAACGAAATCAGTATACGGACAAAAGCGGCGGAAGCGCAACGAAGCGCGTTCCACCGCTTTCTTGCTGTGTTAAAGAGGAAAATCGACATCGAATCCTACAAGAATACTAGGGATTAAAAAGAGAAAACAGGCGCGATTCACAAAAATGCAAAAGCGGTCTCTAACTTGGCTCGGAACGGTTGGCGCTATGATACCCCTCGCATATGCTGATAACAGTTCTTAATATTAATTTAAATTTTCGGAGGGGGCTATGGACTTCATTCAATCCTTAAGCGGCAATGCCGTGTTTATGATTTTCCTCACTTTGGTGCTCGGCTATGCGCTGGGACGTATCAGTTTTGCGGGTATCGAGTTCGGTACTTCGGGTGTTTTGATTGTCGCGCTGATTTTCGGTGCCCTCGATATGGAAGCGCCGTCTGTCATCGGAACGGCGGGACTGGGCTTCTTTCTGGCCTGCGTGGGGCTCTCTGCGGGTCCCACCTTCTTCTCGAATTTAAAGGCGAATTTCTGGGGTTACATTGCGACGACGGCAGCGGTTTTGGCGGGCGCAAGCCTCACGGTTACCCTGGCGGTGAAGGCCTTCGGTCCGCCGCTTGACCTAGCGCTCGGTGTGATGGCGGGCGCTATGACCTCGACCGCAAGCCTTGCGACCACCAAGGAAGTCTTCGGCGATCAGTTAGCAGCCGGTGTGGGCTACGGTCTTACTTATGTTTTCGGCATCATTTCGGTTTTACTCTTTGTGCAGCTGCTTCCGAAGCTCTTAAAGGTGGATATCGCGGCGGAAAATGATAAGCTCCCCAAGATTCCGGCAGCGAAGGCGGAGAAGGAGAAAGTGCTCACGGAGATTGACGGTCTGGGAGTGTTTGTTGTCTGTCTTGCGATTATGCTCGGTGCCCTCCTCGGCAGCTGTAAGCTTCCGCTCGGCGGCGGTGCGACCTTCTCGCTCGGAACGGGCGGCGGCGCTATCATCGCGGGCATTGCGGTATCTTCGATCGGTCACATCGGCAAGATTAAGCTGACGGCACCGAAGTCCACTTTGGTGCCGCTCCGCGATCTCGGCATTGCGTGGTTCCTGCTGCAGAACGGCGCGGCTGCGGGTCCCAAGTTTGTATCGACCCTGCAGCAGTCCGGTGTCATGCTTCTCCTGATCGGTGCGCTGATCAGCTGCGTGTCCCTGCTCTTTGCCTATGCGGTGGCGCGCTTTGTATTTCGCATTCCGCTCTTTGGCGCACTTGGCGCGACGACCGGTGCCATGACGGCGGCGCACTCCCTGAATGCGCTGATCGGCGTCAGCAAGGATGACAGAGTGGCTGCCTTCTACGCAGCTTGCCAGCCGATTGCAACCGTCGGCCTGGTGGTTCTTCCGAACTTCCTCGTAGCGGTGCTCGGAGGCTGAGGATATCTTGAGACGGAGAGAGTCGTGCGTAATGCACGGCTCTCTTTTTGTCGGGGCAGATATGAAGAATCGTGGAAAGTGAAAAGCGATTGGTAAAGCATGGGGAGCGAAAAAAAGCGGGCGGCGAGAAGAAAGAAAGAATGCCAAAACATTAGGGGGGAACGGTGAAAGGCGAATCGCATGTGCGAAAAGCAAAGGTGGTTGAAATGAGAGAAGGAAAAGAAAAAGCAGAAAAGAAAACCGACGTGTCAAGCAGGGAAGAAGGAGACGCGAAAGGGGCAAGTCGCGCAAATACGCAGAATCAGCTATAATAAAAGCATCGAGCATCGATAGAAAGAGGAAAGTATGTCGCGTTATATCGCTTTTGATGTGGAGACACCGAACCGTTTCAGCGACCGCATGAGTGCCATCGGCATTTCCGTGATTGAAAACGGCGTCGTGGCGGATTCCTACTATAGTCTGGTAAACCCGGAAACACATTTCGACTATTTCAATGTGCAGCTCACCGGCATCAGCGAGGCGAGCGTGCGGCACGCGCCGACCTTCCCCAAGGTATGGGAGGAGATTGCACCGCTCATGGAGAGCGGGCTTCTGGTCGCGCATAACGCCGTGTTTGATATGGGGGTGCTGAGAAAATGCCTTACGGCTTACGGCATCGCATGGAAGCCCAAGGTCCCTTATCTCTGCACGGTGCAGATGGGAAAGCGCCTGCTGCCCGGTATGAGCCACAAGTTAAATGTGCTCTGTGAGTACTACGGCATTGCGCTGGATCACCACAAGGCGGACAGCGACAGCCGTGCCTGCGCGGAGATTTTGCTTCGCTATCTGGAGAGCGGTGTCGACATCTGCCCCTTTATACGGAGCTGTACCCTGTAGTTTCGAGAAATTCGGAAAACAATGCACAACAGAGTCGCGTTGACAGCGGCAGAGGAGAAAAGTATGGACGACTTCTATGTGTTTGGCGGGATATTCGGTGCGGTATTTACTCTGATTTTTATTGTGGCCTTTGTTTTGATCATTGCGAGACTTGTGCAGGGCGTAGGAACCTGGTATAAGAACAATCAGTCGCCGAAACAAACGGTTTCCGCCGTGCTCGTGGGAAAGCGAACCGCGGTCTGGGGACACAGCGGCACCAACACGGTCGGCAGTACGAGCACCGCGTATTTTCTAACCTTTCAGGCAGAGAGCGGTGAGCGCACGGAGTTTAACGTAGACGGCAGGGTCTACGGAATGACAGCCGAAGGTGACCGCGGACAGTTAAGCTTTCAGGGAACACGTTTCCTCGACTTTGTACGGCAGCAGGATCAGTATTCCGGAGGTGCGACATGATTGCGCGATATCGTCCCACCATTAAGCCGCCTTTTAGTCTGCACGACAGAACCGTGCAGGAAATTGCGGATGCGGGGACATCCGTGTGCCTCTTTTTTGAGAAGGGCAGTCTTACGATCGAGGATGTAGACCCGGACTTTGTGGCAGTTCTTTTGTTGCGCCCGGAGAAAGAGCGCGGAGCGTTCGAAGGAAAGCGGATGTCGCTCAAACATTTCTTGGAGCGCTATACCGAATATAGTTTTGAATTGGTCGATGAACTCTACGGCTACCACACACTCACCTACAGCGGGTACCTGACTTTGCCGGACGATGACAGCCTAATCGAGATGTCTCTGGAAGTCTACTACAGCGGCGAGCTGGCCTACGATATGGAGAGCTGAAACGGAAAGCCATGCGAAATGCATGCGCAAAGAAGAGTGCAGGAGAATCGATAGGGGCATTTCGTGGGAGGAAGCGTCTGCACCTCGTTGCAATCGGAGACAAGTAAACGCCGCGAGACCACGCGCGGAGGAAAATGGGTATCCGGATACGAAGATACGGGCAGAAGATTGTTCGGTAGCGTTAAGGGGGGAACTACGGGAGATGAACAAGGAAGAACGTGCGGAAAATTGGTTTCGGAATATACCGGGGGAAGAGAAAATTCCCATGGAGAAGAAGATGGAACTCTGTGGGAGAGTGACAATTCCCATCATACTGATTTGTCTCGGAATCTTTATCGCGGAGTATGCGCTGCTTCGTTTCTTCGGCGGCGGAACGCTCATTGACCGCGCGGCGGATTTTGTCAACGAAATTGCGCGTTCAAAGGGCAGAACACACTATACAACGCTTGCATTGATCGCTGTGATTATGATGTTTCCGTTTGCTGTCTTGCCGGTCACGGTGAGTACGCTTTACCGGCGAAGCTGGCTGCGTAAGCAGGCGGAGAAATGGTTGGCCGAACATACGCAGAACGAGAACTGAGAAAACAAGTAAGCAAAAACAGCGGGTGCAACCGACTTTTGTCAGCTGCACCCGCTGTGTTTTGTGTGCCGTTATGTTTTGTCCTGCCGAATTCTTATGCCGTCACAAGGTACAGAATGACTGCGACAATTGTGGAAGTGAGTCCGATTAACGCCTCAAAGGGAATCAGCTTCATGCGGTTCTTGATGTCCATGTAGACGGATCCGCCGGTCGCGTGGAAGAAGGAGCCGTGTGGCAGAGAGTCAAGCACAGTCGCGCCTGCGTGAATCATAGCCGCTGCGGAGAGCGCGGGGACACCTGCTGCGAGAAGCGTGCCCGAGAAAGTCTGGGAGGCAACGGTGGAGCCCGCGGTGGTCGAAGCAGTTGCGGCTGCCATCAGGATACCGGAGAGCGGAGCCAGAATGAAAGCCGGCATGTTCATGGCGCTGAGGAGCGCGGTCATGTCCTTCTGGAGCGCGGAAGCCTTGATAATACCTGCAATCGTACCGGTTCCGATCAGGAGAATCGCAACGCCAATGACCTTCGAGAGGCCAAAGTCTGTGTACGGAATCAGGTTGCGGATGTTTCCGGTCACGAGGATACAGACCAGACCGCCGAGCGGCAGCGCAATCAGCGGATCCACCGATATCTTAGCGAGCGGACGCAGCGCGAGGAGCACGATGACAGTCAGCGGACCTGCGAACGCCTGCAGGGCGTTCGGGAGCTTTTCCGCGGGAGTTGCCTCGAGATCGTTCTGCGAAATGCCGTCGCCCGCCTTCTTTGCGAGGAGAGAAGCGAGGACAATGGTCGCGATGAGCGCGCAGAGCGCCGGAATCAGGTTCTTCATCATTACAGCCGTGAGGTCAAGCTTAAAGGCCTCGGTCACGGCAATGGTGTTCGGGTTCGGGGAGACAATGTTGCCTGCTTTGCCGCCGCCTATCATCGCGAGCAGAATGCCGCTCTTCGAGAGACCGGCGCGCTCACCGATTGCAAGGGCAATCGGCGCAACCGTGATGACAGCGATGTCGATGAATACGCCGACCGCGCAGATAATCATGGTCGCGACCGCGAGTGCCGCAATGGCGCGCTTTTCGCCTATCGTGTCGACGATGGTCTCTGCGATTTTCTGTGCCGCGCCGGTCTTAATGAGCGCGCCAGCCAGAATACCGCTGGTCAGAATGCGGAGCACCGAGGACATCATGGAGCCCGCGCCGCTCACCATCGTGGAGACCGTGCCCGCGAGGCCGCCGCCGCCGATCAATCCGCCGATTAAGGCGCCGAGAATCAGACCGTAAGCCGGCTGTACCTTTTTGATAATCAGAAGAATGGCGATGACCAGTCCGATCAGTGCGCCGAGTGTCGTGAATTGTAAGTCCATGGGAAACCTCCGTTTTTATTTGAGCAGGAACATTTTATTTGAGCAGGAACAGGCGCAGGGCCTGTTCGACCGTATCCGTCATATTCTGTCTTGCGTTCTCGGGCTCCATCGCCTCCTGCAGTGTCGAGATGCGGCGCAGTATTGGGAAAAAGGCATCGATGCCATGTGCATTGCAGGCGGTCGCATCCGGGGCGACCGCACCCGCGAAGGCGATGACGGGCTTTCCGTACTGCTTTGCGATATGCGCGACGCCGATCGGCGCTTTGCCCATGACAGTCTGTTCGTCGAGCCGCCCCTCGCCGGTAATCACGAGGTCGGCATCCTTCACATAGTCCTCGAGGCGGGTTTCTTCGAGCACGATTTTAATGCCGGATTCAAGCTGCGCATCGGTGAAGGTCAAGAAGGCAAAGCCGAGGCCGCCCGCAGCGCCGGTGCCCGCCTGACGCGGGTTCGCCTTCTCGTACTTTTCGCGCGCCAGTGCCGCGTAGTAGGCGAGCCACTTGTCCATCTGCATGATCATGCCGGGATCGGCGCCCTTCTGCGGGCCGAAGACCGCGCTGCAGCCCTGATCGCCGCAGAGCGTGTTGGTCACATCGCAGGCCACGCGGAAGGTGCAGTCCGCAAGCTCCGGAATGACCTTTTCATCCGTGATGCGGTCCAGAACCTGCAAGCCCTTGGCGCCGAAGGGAACCTGTTCGCCTTCGCTGTCCAGAAGCCCGTAACCGAGCGCCTGCAACATGCCGATGCCGCCGTCATTCGTCGCGGAACCGCCGATGCCCACAATAAAGTGGCGGCAACCCTTCGCAATCGCATCCCGTATCATCTCTCCGACCCCGTAGGTCGTCGTATTCAGCGGGTTGCGCTCCTTTTCATCGACGAGGGTGATGCCGGCAGCCGCAGCCATTTCGAGGATCGCGGTTTTGCCGTCCTGCAAAATGCCGTAGACCGCTGTGACCGGCGCGCCGAGCGGCCCTGTGACGCGCACCTCCTGCAGAGTGCCGCCCATACCTATGGTGAGCGCCTCTACCGTGCCCTCGCCGCCGTCCGCGAGCGGGCGCACCAGGACTTCGGCGCTGCTGTCCGCCTTTAGAATTCCGGCGCGGATTGCATCGCCCGCCTCGAGAGAACTGAGAGAACCCTTGAGGGAATCAATGGCGACTACTACTTTCATCTCGTTTCCTCCTTGCTTCGTTTTCTGATGCCGCATGACAGCCTCGGCTGTCGAACTATTGTTAGAATAACGGAAATGCCTGGCAGGGTCTATGTGTAAGAGACCAAGAAGTGCTATAATTTAAGAGCAATATTTGGTACGGAGAATAAAGAAATGGCGGAAATCAGCAAAAAGACAGCGCAGCAGATTGTGGACAGCGTGAAAGATGTCTGCGGGCACGACGTGAATTTCATCCAACCGGACGGCAGCATACTTGCGAGCACGAACCCCGAACGAGTCGGAACCTACCATGAAATCGGGCATCGCGCCGCACAGGAAGGACAGCCGATTGAGGTCATGGAGAATGACAGCTTCTACGGCACGCAGCAGGGGGTGAACCTGCCCTTTTCGCACCACGGGACCATAGTCGCGGTGATCGGCATCACCGGCGCCCCCGAGGAAGTGAGAAAGTATGCCTATCTCGCCCAGCGCATCACGGCCATCCTGCTCCGCGAGCAGGAGTACGATGCGAGAAACCGGAATGCACAGGTGGAGACCGACTATGTGGTGCGGGCGTTAAGTTCCGGTAAGCCCATGAATCACGGCTTTTACCTTGACTTTCTCGCGTCCCACGGCCTCAGCGAAGAGACACGCTACCGCACCGTGCTCGTGCGACTCTCGACGCGCTATAATCCGGCGAACCTCTCAATGGTGGAGCAGAAAATACTGACCGTGTTCCGTGAGACCGGGAGCCCGCTCTTTACCTTCCGCTTTCCGAACGAGTACATCCTGATCTTGCCGAAGGGAGACTATCCGCCGAGACAGCAGCAATTTGAGCGGCTTGCCGCAGAGTTCCGGGAAATTCTCTCGGTCGGTGTGGGGGCGGACCACAAACTGGTGCATCAGTACCGCTCGTTTCGGGAGGCGCAGATTGCGGCCCGCGCGGGCGCTGAGAGAGCCGGCTATGCGGACTTTGAGCAGCTTGATCTGGAACTGCTGAGCGGCTCCATTCCGGTCGCGGTTCGCGAGAGCTATGCGGCGCGAACGCTCGGAAAGCTGAGCGAAAAAGAAAGACATATTTTGGAGATTTACTTTGCCGCGGACTGCAGCTTAAAGACAGCGGCGGAGAAGCTCTACATCCATAAGAACACGCTCCAGTATCAGCTCGATAAGATACACGCGCTGACCGGCTACGATCCCAGAGTGTTTCGCGAGGGTGTAATCCTGTACCTCGGTCAGCAGCTCGGCTTCGGAAACACAGAAACGAATGCGGCGGGAACTGCGGCGGAAAACACCTTGGGAACGACATCCGGGTTCTGATGTGACAAAGTTTAAGAAGGCTAGGCACAGCTTACGGGAAAGGGGAGAGAGCGCAGAAAGCAGTAAGACAGAAAACCGGAGTGGTTCTATTCGTTGTTCGGAACCGAAATCTTGGGCGAAGTGTGTGATCGGAAGCGCAAGACAGTGATCTGTATACAGCTAATCGGAAGCTGTGATTCAGAATGCCGTATCACTTGCCGGTCTGGAGGCCGGTGCTCTAGAAAAAGCGCTGAAACAGGCGCGGTAGCTTGAGATTTGCGTGGCAAAATTCTATAATAAAAAGATGTGAACCATAGTCACGGTAGGGTAATCCGGAAAGCCAAGGAGGCAGAGGAAAAGTCATGTCAGACTTACGTATCAACTGGATTGACGAGTGGGAAAAGAAGGACGTGGATCTCGAAGAACTGCGCCGTGCGCTGGAAAGCGGGGATTCCGCGCGCTACAGCGGAAAGGCGTTTCGAGACATCGGCGGCAAGTGGAAGAAGTACGCAAAGCGTGGCGTGTCGAATCTGTACCTCTTAAAGGAGACCGAGGATGATAACGACGGCCTTGCAAACGCCTACTACGCCTACTCAATCACGGACGGTGTGATTGCCGATGAGAACCTCGAACAGGTTCGCGCGGTCTGCGCCGAGAACCTCGGCACAAGCGAGATGCGTGCGGTCTGCTCCTTCTGTAAGCCGAACGAGTGGTGGGACACCAATCCGAGCTACCACATAAAGCTGGCGGAAAAAGGCGAGGCGGATTCCCTCTACAGCTTTCTGATTGCGAAACTCTTCCCGGCGGGCATTTTGCTTACCTCGCGGAGCGTCAAAAAGAAAGAGGCGCAGCGCCTTGCCTGCTCCGCGATTGCCTGGGGCCTAAAGGAGGGCGGTCTCTTTAAGAAGGGCGCCTACATGAGCTATACCATTGACAACGAGCTTCTGTGAGTGAGCCGGAAGCCAAAATAAGGAGAGAAGAGATGAAGACATATTTTGATAACGGCGCTACCATGGAGTTTTCCGAGAAGGGAATGCTCGGTGCGGGCCATACCCTTCGCATCGCAAAGGACGGTTTTAGCTACAAGAGTTTAAACGGCAAGGTCGATGTGGATATGAAGTTTGCGGAGATTGGCTCTCTGTTTCTGACCAACTACTGGAGCCAGAACTTCCACTACAGAGTCTTGCTTCGCGATCTGAATATGAAGAATATGAGCGTTCCGGAGCTGGATCTCGACACCAGAACCTGGAACAACGGCCACAACGTTCGCGAGACCAAGCCGCTCCTCCTTGCCTTTGCCGCGAGCAAGTTGGGAGCTGAATTCCCGAACAATCTGGATAGCCTCGAGACGGAGCTCGGCGCAACGCTCGGTGAGAAGATTATCCGCCTCTCGGGCGGCGTCATCATAGGCACAAAGCACCAGGTGAAACTCGCGGATATCAAGAGAGTGAAGTGCGTTTGCAACGGTGCGCTCGGCACGCTCTGCGTTTACACGAAGGCAAAGGGCGGCTTCTTCGACATGCCGGATATGAAGCTCCCTCTGAGCGAAGTCACCCTGCCGCTCCTTGAGGCCGTGATGACCCGGAATACCGGCAACGGCATCGACTTTAGCCAGGGCAACGGCTTTGACCAGAAGAACTCGGAGTACATCATCATCCGCTACATGGATTCCGGCTTCTTTGTAAGCGGAGACGGCAGCTTCCGCGAGCCGTGGCAGGAGATCGCCTACCGCCGCATCAAGGCATATAACTACGATGTCAACGAGCACTGGGGCGAGAAGATGGGCTGAGAGATACAAGGAAAATAAGTGCACAGTGATAAGGGAAAGCAGCTGCTTCAGAGATGAAGGGGCTGCTTTTTGAAAATATTGAAGAAAGATGGTAAGGAATAGAGATGCTACTATCATATGTAACTACATTATCTGGTGAAGAGCTTCCTGCTCTAAAAGAGGAGATAACCAATAATATGGGAGATGTGCTTAGGCATATAGCAGATTATGTTTTGAATAATGCAGAAGTAATAATTAAATCCTTTCCCATGTTCACGGCAATCGTCGGAATATTTGTTACGGTAAAGTATTTTATGGGAGCCAGTAAGCTTGAATCCTGCTTTTGGGGAGTGAAAAAACAACGCATAAGAGAACTGATTCTTGGCTCTTTGATGGTATTTCTATTCTTGATTTTAAATTTGGGAATTGACGGTATATTTAGAAGAAATTCTTTGGAAGAAGTATTGCGATCACTTCCGAATTTAATAGTAACATTAGTTGTGACTTTTGTTGTGATGAGCATTTATTCCTTAAAAGAGACTGTTCAAGCAAAAGCCATGTTGAAGTACATTAGGGGGGACTGTCACCGCAGATTGTATCGTCGCTTTCACATTGGTACTTATATCTAGTGGAAAATATATTAGCCTAAATATATGCCTGGTATGCCTAGCTATAGGAGCGGTAGCATGTGGATTACTTATTGGCTCAGTGTATGATAGGCAGACACAGGATATAGAAATTTTCCTAAGCAATTTAGAACAAATAGATACAGAAAAAAGCACAACAAAGTACTATTGTTATTTCCGAGAAGATGGCTATTGCTGGTGTGGAACCAAGAGAGAAATAGATCAGAACGGAAACTTGATAAATATGTTTTCTTGGGAAGATATTATAAATAATAAAATTAAGGTTAGTGTGGTTAATAAACTGGAAATAGCAGAGCAAATAAATCAGATACAGAAACAAGCGAAGAAAAATCAAGGGAGTGCAAAGCAAATTCAAAAACATGTGAGTCAGATTCAAAAAATATTGAATCAAATTGAGAATCAAGTTGAGCAAATTACAGAATTGGAGGATCAAGAAAAGTTAGATGAGTTTAATGGGCTGATGAATCAATTTAAGGAACAGCTGAAACAGACAAAAAAAGAGATTAATGTTCAAGAACAGAGAATAGATAACCTACTTGAAAAGATGAATGATAGGTTTCAGTAATAATATGGAGTACATTCACCGGCAGATTGAAGATGTGGTGTGTAAAGCGGCGCAGAGTTTTAAGGCGGTGCTGATTACCGGTGCGAGACAGACGGGAAAATCAACGCTTTTGCAAGAGCTCTTCCCGGAGCGGAAACAGTTCTCCTTTGACGACCTCTTTCTTGAGGAGCAGGCGAAGGAAAATCCGGAGATGTTCATGATGCTACACGAGCCGCCGATTGTCCTGAATGAAGTGCAGCGGGTACCGGACTTATTCCGCTACCTAAAGTTGCACTGCGATGGCAGCGAGGCAAAGGGGCAGTTTTTGCTCTCGGGATCGCAGCCATTCTCGCTGATGCGGCTCGCCTCCGAGTCTCTGGCCGGAAGAGTGGCGGTTCTGGAACTTTCGACCTTATCGCTCCGGGAACTGACGGGCGACAGCTTCAGCGCGCCCTTTGTGCCGGGCCTTGCCTATCTGCGGGAGCGGCAAAAGACAGTGGTTAAGCCGAAGAATATCTGGGAATATATCCACTGCGGCGGGTATCCGGGCGTGCAGGATGCTACTGTAGATTGGCAGATG
>ERZ773055.80-NODE-80-length-62066-cov-7.298366_pt1 | contig 62066 bp, 73 predicted proteins | sample MGYA00580515_ERZ773055 | MGnify/ENA primary metagenome ERZ773055 (study PRJEB29015, sample SAMEA2737993) | human oral metagenome | biome: human oral; feature: human-associated habitat; material: dental | place: China | collected 2064 ...
GCATGATTGATGAAGGAGTATCAGGCGTTGAATTTATCGCTGCCAATACAGATGTTCAAGCTCTTAGTGGTTCAAAAGCAGAAACAGTCATTCAGCTTGGTCCAAAGTTGACGCGTGGTCTTGGGGCTGGAGGACAGCCTGAAATCGGTCGTAAAGCGGCTGAAGAAAGCGAAGAAACATTGACAGAAGCTCTTACAGGAGCTGATATGGTTTTTATTACAGCTGGTATGGGCGGTGGCTCTGGTACAGGTGCTGCACCGGTTATTGCTCGTATTGCAAAAGGACTGGGAGCTTTAACAGTTGCAGTTGTCACTCGTCCATTTGGCTTTGAAGGAAGTAAGCGGGGGAATTTTGCAATTGAAGGCATCAATGAACTTCGTGAGCATGTAGATACGCTTCTCATCATTTCAAACAATAATTTGCTTGAAATCGTTGATAAGAAAACCCCTCTGCTTGAAGCTTTGAGCGAGGCAGACAATGTCCTTCGACAAGGTGTGCAAGGAATTACAGACTTGATTACAAGCCCAGGACTTATCAACCTTGACTTTGCTGATGTGAAAACAGTTATGGCAAATAAAGGCGATGCTCTTATGGGAATTGGTATTGGTAGTGGTGAAGAGCGTGTTATTGAAGCTGCGCGTAAGGCTATCTATTCGCCGCTTCTTGAAACAACGATTGATGGAGCTGAAGATGTCATCATCAACGTTACAGGTGGTCTTGATATGACCTTGATTGAAGCAGAAGAAGCATCAGAAATTGTCAATCAAGCAGCTGGTCATGGTGTTAATATCTGGTTAGGTACTTCTATTGATGATAGCATGAAAGATGAAATTCGTGTAACAGTTGTTGCAACGGGTGTTCGTCAAGAAAAAATTGATCGAGTAAGTGGTGTTCGTCCAGTTGCTCAACAAAATTCTTATGCAGCTGGAACTCGTGAAAATCGTAATTCTAGAGGAAGCCAAGGTTATGACCGTAACTTTGATTTGACTGAAAATCTTGAAGTTCCAAAGCCAAGTCGTCAACGGACAGAAGCGCCACAGGCTTCAGCATTTGGTGATTGGGATTTGCGTCGTGAGAATATTGTTCGCTCAACAGATGCGAGTGCCGCACCAGCTGTGGAACGTTATGAAGACACCAGTTCTGATGACGATGAATTAGAAACACCACCATTCTTTAAAAACCGATAAAATGGATTTAGCAAAGAATACATATCAAGTTTTAGAAAATGTAGCACAAGCTACTCAAAAAGCTAATCGCTCAAAAAATTCAGTAGAAGTAATAGCTGTCACCAAATATGTTGACAGCTCTACTGCTAAAGAGCTGGTTAAAGCAGGAATTCATCATATCGGTGAAAATCGAGTTGATAAATTTCTAGAGAAATATCAGGCTCTGAAAGATGAACGTGTAATTTGGCACTTAATTGGTACACTTCAAAGGCGGAAAGTGAAAGACGTCATCAATTATGTTGATTATTTCCATGCCTTAGATTCCGTAAAATTAGCTCAAGAAATCAACAAAAGAGCTGAACATATCATTAAATGCTTTTTACAAGTAAATATTTCCAAAGAAGCTAGTAAACATGGTTTTGCTGTAGAGGAAATAGATACGATTTTACCAGAGCTAGAAAAACTTGAAAACATTCAGATTGTAGGTTTGATGACAATGGCACCGATTGAAGCAGATGAAGCGGAATTAAATGTCATTTTCCAACAAGCCTATCAATTACAGCAAAGATTACAACGTAAACAGTTACCTAATATGCCTTTTACTGATTTAAGTATGGGAATGAGCCGTGATTATACAATAGCTATTGCAAATGGTTCGACTTTTGTCAGAATTGGTACCGCATTTTTTAAATAGGAAAGTATTATGTCTCTTAAAGATAGATTTGATAAATTCATTGATTACTTTACGGAAGATGGTGAAGATGCTGGCGTTCAAACGCCTGAGCTACCACCACGTGCGAGTAGTCAATCTGTAACACCTACTAAAGAAAGAACAGTACATACAGCAAGTAGTTCTGTACAATCTTCTACAAGGTCAGGAGCAAATGAGAATATCACTCGTCTTCATGCGCGCCAGCAAGAATTGGCACAACACCGCACGATTTCAGATGACAAAGTGACCATCAATGTTCGTTACCCAAGAAAATATGAAGAAACAACTGAAATTGTTGATTTGTTAATTGTTAATGAAAGTATTTTGATTGATTTTCAATATATGACAGAAGTGCAAGCTCGTCGTTGTTTGGACTATTTGGATGGTGCACGTTATGTGCTTGCTGGGAACATTAAAAAAGTTGCGAGTACAATGTACCTTTTAACACCAATCAATGTTATTGTAAATGTTGAGGATTTAAAATTACCTGATGATTTGCAAAGTGGCGAATTTGATTTTGATATGAAACGTAGATAAAAACATGGTTTGGATTGTAAACATACTTTATAATTTGGTAAGAGTGTATTCATTTATTTTAGTGGTGTATGCTCTCTTATCTTGGTTTCCGGGTGCCTATCAAACATCACTTGGTCAGTTGATTTTACGGATAGTAGAGCCTGTTTTGAAACCATTTCAACGTTTCAATTTACAATTTGCTGGTCTTGATTGGACGATTCTTATCGTTATCTTTCTTTTGAATTTGGTTTCTGGCATCATTTTGAATGCTCTTTTGCTTTTAGCTTAAATTCATGAAGAATACCAAACATTTATACCAACATTTTGCTGAAGAAGATCGTGAATTTGTTGATAAAAGTTTAGAACAGATGCAGCGCGTTGAGGATTCTTATTCTTTTGAAGTGACTTCGTTTGTAAATCCACATCAAGTTGAAGTTTTGCGAAATCTTGGGAATCACTTACAATTGCAAATATTTTCAAGTTCGGATTATTATACGAGTGAATTTGCTAAAGTCATTATTGCTCCTCTCTACTATGAGTTGCAATTAAGTGATTTTGAAATGGAGTTGTTAGAAATTAGCTATGCGAATAAATTTCACCATTTAACCCATTCGCAAATAATGGGAACGTTATTGAATCAATTAGGGATTGAACGTAAAGTTTTTGGTGATATTCTTGTAGCTTCAGGTAGAGCACAAATTATGGTAGATAAGAAATTCACTCAATTTTTCATCAATCATATCTCAAGGATAGCAAAGACACCTGTAAAATTAAAGCAAGTAGATTTTTCACAACAAATTATCGCTCAAACTGATTCAAAGCTAAGAGATGTGCTTGTCTCTAGTATGCGTTTGGATAAAGTGGTAGCTGCCTCATTTCATTTGTCACGAAGCATTGCCGCTCGGCTGATAGCAACAAAGCAAGTTAAGGTAAACTATTCCATGCTGGATAATCCCAGTCATCAATTGTTATTGAATGACTTGATCAGTATACGAGGATATGGGAGAGTAAAAGTTTTAAGAGAAAATGGCTTTTCAAAAAATGGGAAGTACAAGTTAACTGTTGAATTATTGTCTAGTAAGTAAGGAGAAAATATGGCTATTACATCGTTAGAAATTAAAGATAAAGCTTTTGCTCACAAATTTAGAGGATATGATGTTGACGAAGTAGATGAATTTCTTGATATCATTGTCCAAGATTACGAAGATTTAGTTCGTGTCAATCATGAACAAGAGTCAAAAATTAAAAATCTGGAAGAACGTTTGACCTATTTTGACGAGATGAAGGATTCCCTTAGCCAGTCTGTATTGATTGCACAAGATACGGCAGAACGTGTAAAACAAGCGGCAAATGACCGTTCTGAAAACATTGTTCATAAGGCTGAGCAAGAGGCCCAACATTTGTTGGATGAGGCAAAATACAAGGCTAATGAAATTCTTCGTCAAGCGACTGATAATGCTAAGAAAGTGGCTGTTGAAACAGAAGAGTTGAAAAATAAAACGCGTGTTTTCCACCAACGTTTAAAATCAACCATTGAAAGTCAATTAAGCATTGTGAATTCTTCAGAATGGGAAGATATTCTTCGCCCAACAGCTACTTACTTGCAGACTAGTGATGAAGCCTTTAAAGAAGTTGTTCAGTCTGCTTTGGGTGAAGTCGTAACGACTCCAGAAGAAGATGAAGTGGATGTGACGCGTCAGTTCTCTCCAGAAGAAATGGAAGAATTACAAAGACGCATTGAAGAAGCAAATCGTGAATTAGCAGAAACACAAGCATTTGAAACTTTAGACGAGTCTGTTTTGGGTTTGCATTTAACCAATGATGAGAACTCAACAGAAAACTCAGAAGCTACTTCAACAGAATCAGTAGATATTTTATAAGAAAATGTAAAAACAAGATGCTAACAAAATATTCGCAGCGAGCAGGTGACGGTGAGAGACCTGTAATCCCTTTTGTTAGGATTATCATTTTGCAAACTTAGATCTGAAAATAGTAAGATTTAACGCTTAACTCACGTTACGAGTAAGAGGGATAGGAATCTTATTCTTATCTAAATGAAGGTGGTACCACGAATTTTCGTCCTTTGGATGAATTTGTGGTTTTTTTATTTTAATTTGTTACTAATATGAAAAAGGAGAACTTATGAAATTAAAAGAAACACTTAATCTTGGAAAAACAGCTTTTCCAATGCGTGCTGGTTTGCCGAATAAAGAACCTCTTTGGCAAAAAGAGTGGGAAGATGCAAAGTTGTATCATCGCCGTCAAGAATTGAATGAAGGTAAACCACACTTTACACTTCACGATGGCCCTCCTTATGCTAATGGAAATATTCACGTTGGGCATGCCATGAACAAGATTTCTAAAGATATTATCGTTCGTTCAAAATCGATGTCTGGCTATTATGCGCCTTACATTCCAGGCTGGGATACTCATGGTCTTCCGATTGAGCAAGTTCTGGCAAAGCAAGGTGTGAAGCGAAAAGAAATGGATTTGGCAGAGTATTTAAAACTTTGTCGAGATTACGCACTCAGCCAAGTAGACAAACAACGAGAAGATTTCAAACGTTTAGGTGTTTCTGGTGATTGGGAGCATCCGTATGTGACGTTGACTCCGGATTATGAAGCTGCTCAGATTCGCGTATTTGGAGAAATGGCGAAAAAAGGCTATATCTACCGCGGTGCGAAGCCAGTTTATTGGTCATGGTCATCTGAATCAGCTCTTGCAGAGGCAGAAATTGAGTATCATGATTTGATTTCAACCTCTCTTTACTATGCAAATAAGGTAAAAGACGGCAAAAATGTGCTAGACACAGATACCTATATTGTGGTTTGGACAACAACACCATTTACTATTACGGCTTCTCGCGGTTTGACAGTAGGTGCGGACTTTGATTATGTTGTGGTAAAGCCCGCTGGGGAAAGTCGTAAATTTGTTGTTGCTGCTGACTTGCTCAATAGCTTGTCTGAAAAATTTGGCTGGGAAGATGTGGAGGTCTTGGCAACTCATCGCGGTGCTGAACTGAACCATATCGTGACAGAGCACCCGTGGGATGAGAAAGTAGATGAACTGGTGATTCTTGGTGACCACGTTACACTAGATTCAGGTACAGGGATTGTCCATACAGCTCCTGGTTTTGGTGAGGACGACTACAATGTTGGAGTTGCAAATGGCTTAGAAGTAGCCGTTACAGTCAATGAACGTGGTATCATGATGGAAAATGCTGGCCCAGATTTTGCAGGGCAATTTTATGACAAGGTAGTTCCTACAGTAATTGAAAAGTTAGGTCAACTTCTCCTTGCGCAAGAAGAAATTTCTCACTCCTACCCATTTGACTGGCGGACGAAAAAGCCAATTATTTGGCGTGCGGTACCGCAATGGTTTGCTTCAGTTTCAAAATTCCGTCAGGAAATTCTTGATGAGATTGAAAAAGTGAAGTTCCACTCTGAATGGGGTAAAGTTCGTCTTTACAATATGATCCGTGACCGTGGAGATTGGGTCATTTCGCGTCAGCGGGCTTGGGGAGTGCCACTTCCAATCTTCTATGCGGAGGACGGCACACCGATTATGACAGAGCAAACAATTGAGCATGTGGCTGAGCTCTTTGCGGAACATGGCTCTATCATTTGGTGGCAACGAGAAGCGAAAGATTTGCTTCCAGAAGGATTCACTCATCCAGGGTCACCAAATGGTACATTCACTAAAGAAACGGACATCATGGACGTGTGGTTTGATTCTGGTTCTTCTTGGAATGGTGTGGTGGTCAATCGTCCTGAATTGACTTATCCTGCTGACCTTTATCTTGAAGGGTCAGACCAGTATCGTGGTTGGTTCAACTCATCGCTTATCACATCGGTTGCCAACCATGGTGTAGCTCCTTATAAACAAATTCTTTCACAAGGGTTTGCTTTGGACGGTAAAGGCGAGAAAATGTCGAAGTCTCTCGGCAACACGATTGCTCCAAGTGATGTTGAAAAACAATTTGGTGCGGAAATCTTGCGGCTTTGGGTGACGAGTGTGGATTCTAGCAACGATGTGCGTATCTCTATGGATATTCTTGGTCAAGTGTCTGAAACCTACCGAAAAATCCGTAACACCTTGCGCTTCTTGATTGCCAATACCTCTGATTTTAATCCAAAAGAAGACGCTGTTGCTTATGATGACCTTCGCTCTGTTGATAAGTATATGACCGTTCGATTTAATCAACTTGTCAAGACGATTCGTGAGGCTTATGCCGACTTTGAATTTTTAGATATTTACAAAGCGATTGTAAACTTTGTGACAGTTGATTTATCAGCTTTCTATCTTGATTTTGCAAAAGATGTTGTCTATATTGAAGCAGCTAAATCATTGGAACGCCGTAAAATGCAGACCGTCTTTTATGATATTTTAGTAAAAATTACAAAATTGTTGACCCCAATTCTTCCACATACAGCAGAAGAAATCTGGTCTTACTTAGAACATGAGCCAGAAGAATTTGTTCAATTAGCGGAATTGCCAGATGCGTTGACTTTCCCTAATGAGGAAGAACTGTTAGATACTTGGACAGCCTTTATGAACTTCCGTAGTCAAGCGCAAAAAGCTTTGGAAGAAGCACGTAACAAAAAAGTGATTGGAAAATCCTTGGAAGCTCACTTGACTGTTTATCCAAATGAAGTTGTGAGAATGCTACTTGAAGCGGTTAATAGCGACGTTGCGCAACTTCTCATTGTCTCTAAATTAACAATCGCAGACGGGGAAGCTCCTGAAAGTGCTATTGCTTTCGAGGATGTATCTTTTACAGTTGAGCATGCAGAAGGACAAGTTTGTGAACGTTGCCGTCGGGTAGATGAAACAGTCAAAGAACGTAGCTATCATGCAATTGTTTGTGACCACTGTGCAGAAATCGTTGAAGAACATTTTGCGCAAGCAGTTACAGAAGGATTTGAAACAAAATAATCAAAAGGGAGTGGGACAAAAATCGGTAATTTCGGAGAAATTTGATTTTGTCGTCCCACCCACTCAACCACTGCGGCTTGCAAGAAACTCATAAAAATCTGACGAGGTTAAGGACTTTTGTCCCAGCCTCGTCATTTTTTAATTCAAAAGTTGCAAATGCAACTAATGTATGTTATGCTGATTTTATTGAGAATTTTCTATTTTATTGAGAATGGCTTCTAATTGAAAGAGTTCAGAGGAAGTCAAATCTTTCATGACAGTCTGGATATAGGTCGTTTCAAATCCAATCAATCGGTCGTAGATTTGCAAAGCCTTCGTCGTAGGGAAGAGCTCTTTAAATTTCTTATTTTGAGAGTTGACTTTTTTTGTGATAAATCCTTTTTCCTCTAGTTTTCTAAGGGAACGACTAAGTGTTGTTTTATCAATTTTTACCATATGAGAAAGTTGAGATTGATTCAGTCCTTCATGCTCAACAATGCGGATAAGGATAAGAAAGAGATTATTATCTAGGTTGTATTGGCTGGCTTCATGATTCATATTCATCATGGCTTGGCGAGAAATTATGCCCATTTGACGAAAGAGATGACGATAGTCCATAAAAGGCTCCTTTTATAGTTGCATTTACAATTATTATATAATAAAGAAGAAGGGAAAACAAGTATGTGGTATAAAAAAGGCATTTGAGGAATTAACCACCTTGGAATTTTATAAATGCTTGAAATTACGTTTGGAAACATTTGTCGTAGAGCAAAATAGTGTTTATAATGATTTGGACGAGCACGATTTAGAAGCGATCCATATTTTTCATGAAAATGAAGCCGGCGAGGTAGACGCTTATGCGAGAGTATTTGAAACGGGTACTACTATTCATTTTGGACGTGTCGTAACAGCGGCTTCTACTCGCGGTTAAGGGCTTGGTCGTAAGTTGGTCCAAGCTATTATGGAGACTTGTGCTGAAAAATGGCCTGAAAAAGAGATTCACATAGAGACGCAAGAGCAGGTGCTTGTATGAGAAATTTGGATTTGAAGCTGTTAGTGAACCCTTCATCTTAGAATCACGAGTACATGTGAAAATGGTTTACAAACGAAAATAAATGGAAAAATAAGTTTTGATCGTGGGAAACGAAAGAGTCTGTTCCTAAAATAATTTAAGTCGTTTAAAAAAAGTACTCTATTTTAGTGGAAAATATGATAGAATAGCTGATAGGAGGAACAGTATGTTTCATAAAAGTAAGTTATTTTTTTGGACAACAGAAGTCTTACTACTAACCATTATCTTTTTTATCTGGCGGCAAATGGACGGCTTGATTTCCCCTTTTGTGAGCGTTTTAAATACGGTTTTAATTCCTTTTCTAATTGCGGGATTTTTGTACTATGTGACGAACCCATTAGTGAAATTTTTGGAGAAAGAGCTGAAAATTAAGAGGATTTTTGGAATTTTGATTACCTTGGTTCTCTTGTTTGGAATTATTGCTCTGGGCATTATTTATCTGCTACCTATTTTGATTACGCAGTTGACAAGTTTGATTTCTTCTAGTCAAAATGTTTATGGAGAATTGCAAAATTGGATTAACCAGCTATCGCAGCACTCTCTCTTTAAAAATCTGAATATCCAGTCTATTATTAAGCAGTTAAATTTGTCTTATGTGGATATTTTGCAAAATATTTTAAATAGTGTCACCAATAGTCTGGGGAGTGTCGTTTCAGCAGTAGTGAATACATTTTTGATTCTCATCATGACGCCGATCTTTTTGGTCTATTTCTTAATTGACGGGGATAAATTACTGCCCATGTTGGAAAGAACTGTTTTGAAGCGGGATAAGCTCAACATCACGAAATTATTGACCAATCTTAATGCAACGATTGCTCGGTATATTAGTGGGATTTCGATTGATGCGTTTATTATTGGAACGTTGGCTTTCATTGGCTATAGTGTTATTGGTTTGAAATATGCTTTGATATTTGCTATTTTTTCTATGATTGCTAATCTTATTCCTTATGTGGGTCCAAGTATTGGGTTGATTCCGATGATTATCACTTATCTGATTGCCGATCCGAAAAAAATGGTGATTGCAGTTATATATATGTTAATTGTGCAGCAAATTGACGGAAATATTCTCTATCCACGGATTGTAGGTGGCGTGATGAAGGTGCATCCCATTACCATTATGGTTCTCTTGCTTTTGTCAAGTAATATTTATGGGATTGTTGGGATGATTGTAGCGATTCCGATTTATTCTATTTTGAAAGAAATTGCAAAATTCCTAGCGAATTTATATGATAATCATCGAGCTGCACAGGAGCAAAAGAAAAACGAGGAGTATGGGATTATCAACAAGTAAGAAGGGAAACAAAATCGGTATTGCGAAAGCAATTGATTTTGTCAGCCCACTCTCAACTACTGGGCTTCGTTATAAAAACAATATCTTGTAAGAGTTTGGGAAATTTGTATCCCAGACTTTTTGTTTTAAAGTTATCTGAATTACGTTCCGAGCTGGAAAAGACTTCTTTTTTATAATGCGTTTTATTAAAACTAAAAATGTATTTTTATGCTAAAATAGAACATATTTTCCAAATAACTTAGTAATATCAAGGTTTTGAGAGGTTGTAGATTAAGTGACTACGTTTTTAACTACGCTTCTTTTCTTTCGGACATGTATTCGTTAAAACGATTTGCTACTTGTTCGTGTCGTTCTTTGGTGACATGAGCGTAGATTTCCATAGTTGTTTTTATGTTACTATGTCCTAATCTTTCTTGAACCTCTTTAATGGTTGCGCCAGATTCAAATAGTAGGGAGCAATGAGTATGACGGAAGCCATGTATTGTGATTCTCCGCATGTTAAATCTTTTCGCAAGCACATTATTTAAATTAAATATATGGTTGTAGGAATACCATTTGCAATCTCTATTCGTGAATATATATTGTTCGTCCCCTTCAAATCTCACTCCATGAGCCATAAATCGTTTCATTTGGTAAATTTTCCAAGTTTTCAACAATGAAGTTGTATGGTCATCGATGGAGATGGTTCTACGGCTTTTTTTAGTTTTTGGAGATTGGCAAAATTGTTTTCCGTCAACTTTTACTGCTGTTCGAGAAACTTTTAGAGTTTTATTTTGAAAGTCTATGTCTTTCCATTTTAGTCCAAGAGCTTCACCTTTTCTTAGCCCGGTATATCCTAAAACGTGGAAAAATGTCACATTAAATGGTGAGCGTGAATTTTGACATTTATTTAAAAATTCTAGTAACTCCATTCTAGTATAGAAGTTATCTACTTGCTCTTCTTGATTTTCTTCTGTATATTTTTTTCTAGGGATAATGACTTTATCCATAGGATTTTCAGGGATAATTTCTAGGTGGTAAGCGTATTTAAAGATACGCTTGATAACACTAAATAATAGACTTGAACTTTTATATTTATCCTGTATCTTTTGAACGTTATTTTGACAAATTAAAACAGTAATATTTTTTATCTTCATACTGTCAAAATATTTTATGACAGTTTTAAGCATATACTTTGCTGTTGCGAGAGTAGTTGGTTTCACCGTGGATTTATACGAATCCATCCACATCTCGGCGATTTCTTCGAAGGTATAATCTTGGTATATTTTTGTAAATTTTTGTTCTTCTGCTTGAAATCGCAAGAGAGCTTCTGCTTGCCTTGCTGCTCTCTCTGACTTGAACCCTCTACGTGTCGTCCGTCTTTGCTTTCCTGTCAATGGATCAATGCCGAGATAGGCTTTCAATATGTAGCGAGTTTCTCCATTTGCTGTAGTATATTTTTTAATCATCTTTCTTCTCCTTTTTTAGCTTGCCCGCATAGTTGAGAGAATGAAGTGATTGTGTTATACTAATGTTGGTATATTTTTTAATCCATCACCTTTGACTACGGGTGATGGACTTTTTTTATTCAAATAATATTTCTGTTTCTGCTTTTATTCCGTTGATGCCATACCCATTTTGGTCATATAAACTAGAATAGTAAAGTCTCAAAGAATCTGGTGTCTGTTTATCAAGAAAATAGAAGTATAGCATTTCTTTATTTTTAGCATGAGGTTTAACATCTATACTTGTCTGAAAAGAGCGATTATGTTCTACTTGTGTTCCGTCGGACAGAACAATGGTTTCTGGGAAGATACCACGATATTCGGTGTCGGTATTGTTTTCTGCACTAGCAACTATTTGAATATAATTGCCAGATGTTTTATCTGTTCTAAATAATGGAGTATTAAATTTTGTTATATTATCTGCATGGAACAACTTGACACTCTCAATAGTAGTTGTTAATCCTTCTGTGAGTGTAATTGTTTTGGGTTTATCCATAATTTTTAATAAAGTAATTTTACCTAGATCTTCTGTCTGCGTCCATTGTCCTACTTTAGTTAATGGGCCATTTTTTACCTCTAAACTATCCGCTTTATTAGTTGTTGAAGTTGCTTTAGATGTTGATGATGAGCTGTTTTTTTCTGTACCATTAGTGGTTGACGGAGATGAACAAGCTGCGAGGGCAATAACTGATAGCAGCATAGTGCTATACAAAATACTTTTTTTCATAATATTCTCCTTTAATCTTCTATTGGCATGAAATTGCCGACTACTTTACCTATAATTCGCGGTTCCTCACTAAAAGGCGCGAATTTATCAGCGTATTTATCATTTATTGAGACGAGCCTTAGACCGTCTTTTTCTTTGTAGACTTTCTTGATATAGCTTTGTCCGTCCCAATCTACTGCATAGATAGCACCGTCATAGTCCCAACCAGTATCTTTAATAAGGGCAACAGAACCATCAAGGTATTTTGGCTCCATGGAGTCACCATAGACCCAAGAAGCAAAGTCATGATCTATATCTTTGTTGTAAAATACGACATCGTAATTGCGGTCTTCCATGTAGTCGTAACCATTTCCTGCAGAGAGTTTTTCAAAGACATGATACTCTGTTCGTTCTTCGTTGAGTTTAACTATTTTACTTGATGATTCATTATGTTGTTCATCTAGTTGTTTATTTGCGTAAGTCAAAACTTTCTCTTGTCGCGGTTTATTCAGCAAATCATAGATTTGCTGAATTTCAGTTTTTTGATTAGAAAGATTTTTTAGTGTGTCTCCTAACAGTTCTGACTTTTTTATACCAAAAATACTAGCCATTTGTTCTATGTTATCCATTAAAGGGTTATTTCGTCCCAGTTCCCAAGCAGAAACTGCTGTGGGAGCAACTTTAAGTATTTTAGCTAAATCTTTTTGAGTAAGTTTCTTACTTTTTCTATAGCTCTTAATATTTTCAGATAATATACTCATAGCAAATACTCCTTTCAATAAATATTTACTTACATTATACACTTCAAGTGTAAAAAAGTAAACTTTTTTTGTAAAAAATACAAAAAACGCTTGACAACTACACTTGAAGTGTAGTATGATGTGATTGAGGTCAGGAAAACGACCAAATAAAAAAGAGGAGAAAAACATGAATGATAAAATGCAATTTATTGGATGTCTATTTGCAACTATATTCATAACAATATTAGTTCTGACAGGGGTCTTTATTTTAGGGATCATTACTATGATTGGTTGGGATATAGCGCAAACCAATCCCGTTTTAGGCACAGTAATTATATTATCTCCGTTCATCACTATTATAGTTGGGATGGCTGTATCAGATAATTTTTGAAATTATTATCTTGAATTTTAAAAATGGGAAGCATAAGATTTAGAAAGGAGTGAATGACTGTGCAGTGGACTTTAAAACTTGCACGAACAAAAGCAGGATTGACTCAAGCAGAGCTAGCACAAAAATTAGAAGTTTCAACGAATACTTATAATGATTATGAAAATTATAAAGTGTTCATGAGAATAGATAAAGCTGTGCTATTTAGTGAAATTGTCTCAATTCCGTTCGATAATATTATTTTTTTTAAAACATAAACTACACTTGAAGTGTATTGAATGCTAACTACGCTTGCCCGCATAGTTGAGAGAAGGAGAGAAGATGAGACCAAAGAAATATCCATATGTTCAAAAAGCATTAGTACGTCCAGAAGAGAGGGTTAGGAGTTATCTTAATTGTTTGGATTCTCTTAATAAACAAATCAAAAACTGCTCTACCGAGTGGCAAAAGCAGTTTTTTGAACAACAGAAAGAAAGTCTTAAAAGCGATCTAACACCTTTGGATTTTCTTTTACTTGAGCAAGAATTTGATTTTCGTGAGCAGCTAGAATGTCATTGATGAGTTTTCGAACTTCTCGGACTTTAACGGGTTCAAAAGTTTTGTTACTGTTACGAACAAGTTCGATAATACTATCAATGCGTTGCTCAATATAATAGCTGTGCATTGAAATCACCTCCTTTCTGAATTTATTATATCAGATTGGAGAGCTTAGATTTTGATAAATTTCTGATTTGTCCCATTAAAACATAATTTTTGAATATCTCTTATGATGAGATTAGAAAGGAAATTCAAAATGAAAAAAATATTAGAACGTATAGCAAAAAGCCTTGAGTCCATTGATTTTGAACTCAAAGCAAGAAACGCAGACCGAAAGACGCTTATTGAAGAAGCTACACGGATTGAAAAAATATGTTCAGACATAAAACAAGACCCTTTCGGTCTCGGTTCTTTGAAAGAAAAGGCATTAGCTGATAAAGCTAAGAGAAAGGAATGACAGCTTTAATTTTAGCCGCAAAATCAAGAACACTTTCTATTCTTTCTTTGAGAGTAGGTTCTTTGAATTCTATCTCAAGCGCAGCGATAGCTTCTGTCGTTAAACTAATAAGAAAAAGCGTGTCGTTGCCAGCTATGCCGTTAATGTAGCCGTGACGCTTTAATTCAAAGCATGTATCGAGAATATCTTTTTCAGACCATTCAGGCATGATGTCCTTCTTAATAGAATCAATACCTTGAAAATTTCTTGCTTCTTCTTTAGAAATTTCTTCTTTGCGTCTATTTAAGTATTCTGCGTACATTGAGCTTAAAAGAAATTTAGCGTCATTTGTTAGCTCGTTCATAACAGTCACCTCCTTTCTGAATTTATTATATCAGATTGGAGAAATTTAGATTTACAGAAAGGAAAAAAATGAATGAATTGACATTATCAAATAATCTAGAAGTGTTGACTGATGAAATTCTAGCATTTGGTCAACACGTCAATAAGTCTTATTGGGAAATAGGTAGACGGCTAAATCATATAAAAGAATGCGATTTAGCACACGGTCAGTTTTTAAGTTATCTCGAAAAAATCAAAATTCAACGAGATGAGGCTTATAAATTGATGCAAATCGCAAAATTACCAAATATTGCAACGTTGCAACATTTGCCTAAAACAAATCTTTTTCTCATAGCCACTTTGCCAGATGACCAAAAGCAAGAGCAACTAAATCGCATTGAAGAGGGCGACAATCCAACAGTTCGAGAATTGCAGGAACTGCGTCGGCAACTCAATCTGTCTAAAGCAGACAATGAAGAATTGCGGCAAAAGAATGAGCAACTAGCCGAGCAGGCTTTAGCAAAGTTTGAAACAAAGATAGTCACTAAGGAGGTTGCACCTCAAGACTATGACTCTACTAAGTCTTTAAACAAGACATTGATGGAAAAGAATAAGGAGCTGAAAAGTGACTTAGAAAGTTTAGAAGAACGAAATAAATTTGTTGAAAGTCAATATCAAAGCCTTTTGAAAGAACGAGAAACGGTGGATGCTAATTCTAAGAAATACGAAGAATTAACAGAAGCTATCCAACAGTCGAAAGGGCAATTAAATGACGTTCAGAAAAAAATGTCCGATTACAAGGACATTTTGGAAATTGTCCGTTCAGGGGACGATTTATTAACAAAGATGTCGGGATTGATTTACAAAGATGAGGAGAAATTTAGACAAGCAGACCATGTTATCGGTCTTGAAATTGATAGCTTGGTGAATCGCATGCAGTTACTCATCAACGACCTTTCGCAAATGAGAGGGGCGACAACTATTATTGAAGGAGAGTTTAAATGAAGAATGAACTTTTAGAGAGTATTACCGATGTTACACAAGAAGATATTTTGATTCAGGTTTTGGAAAATCAAAAACAATTGAAGCAGCAACAAAAATCATTAGAGAGTGATGTTGATTACTTGAAAAATGAACAACCTGTTAATCCGTCTGTTTGTCTTGATTTGGAGCGGATACGCAAGAAAAAGGTGATTGATATTTTAGGTGGGAAAGATAGTCCTGCTTATCGTGATAGTCATTTTGCTCGTTCTGTGTTTGCGCAAGCTGCAAAGGATTTTAAAGATCATTTTCGTATTCCACGTTATGATTTGCTGAAACGCAAGGACGAATTGAATGCTTATGAGTATTGGCGAAATTGGGAACCAAACACAAATACTAAGATTTGTATTAAGACAAAAAATAAGCAGCTTGAACTTTTTGGAGGTTTGTTATGAATGAATCAAGCCAATCAAGCAGATTGCCACCGTTAATGTCTGACGAGATGGCGCAGTTATACATTCGTGAGCAGACGAATATTATCCGTGAGGAGGTTCGGAAAGAGCTAGAGGCGGAAAAAGTTCCTTTAAATCAAAAAGAACTTATGGAAAAGTTTGGCTTTGATGCTAATTATTTGAAAAAGATGCTAGCGAATGGATTGAAAAGACGTAAGCAAGGTAGGGATTGGAAGTACGACCTTGCGGATGTCTATGAGGTATTGGACTATCTGAAAGAGAATTTCAGAGGGTATCAGCCGAAAAGATGAGAGGATAGAGGAAAATGAAACAAATTAAAAATATTGTACTTACAGGATTAGTTTTAATTAGCTTATTTGGATTAGCTGCTTGTCGTGAAAGCGATAAGGTCTCACATAATATCAGCCAAGAGGCAGATAATTTTAATGTTATTCGTCGTGTTGCAGTTATCAATACACGAACAGACAAAATAGAATTTGAAGTGATTGGACGGATTTCTGTTGACACCGAAGCAAACAAAGGAAAACGTTTGGAAATTTTGGTTGAAACAGATAAAGGTGTTTATAAGAAACACATGGTCAATTTAACTGGTTGGAATATGTATGTCGTTGAAGATATTGAGGGGGCAAAAGTCAACCAATATAAATACGAAATCAATTATATGCCAGAAGGCATTGTCCCGTTTAATATTACAAAAAAGAAATAAGGAGAGAGTAGAAGATGATACCAAGATTTAGAGGACGGTCAACCGTCGAAGATGATAAAGGTAAATGGGTATATGGACATTTGCTAATTGATAACAACATAATACTCATCATCAATGGAATAATTGAAGCTAATGATGAATATGTTGCGTTGGGAGACTGGTGTAGTGTCGACATAGACACGGTGGGACAATCAACAGGGATCAAAGACAAGCACGACGTGGAGATTTTCGAGGGTGATGTGGTTGAACAAAAAATGCTGATACCAACTTCTGGAATTGAAGAAATTACAGGAGTAGTCAAAATGCTTGAGGGTGCTTGGACGATTGTTAATGACAAGAAAGAAATAGCTTGTTATTTGTGGTGCGAAGGAGCTGAAATGGAAATTTTAGGGAATATATGGGAAGGAGGAGAATAAAATAATCAATCTTATTATAGGAGTTATATCTCTATTTGTTCTTACTGGATGGATTGCGTTTGGTCTTCCGTTGGTAATCAATATAATTGTCCGAAAATTTAACTCGATTCACAAGCGGATAGATAAGAGCAATAAATGCAATGATTGATGTTACTGTGATAAAAACTGTTTCAGTCATAGTTATTGATAACGATACAGTAATTGAGATAGAAAAATAAAGAACTGTAAATGGTTTAAATAATTTCTTAATAGATCTAGGAATTTTTTCTTGAAAAGAAATGGGAAAATATAATATTCCAATAAAAAAGATAAGAAAAATGACTTGCAGAATTGAAAATTGTATAAAAAATTTCCACCAATTAAAATTTATAATATGCGAAAAATAACTATGTTTAACCCATGATTGGTCAATAAATTTTGCCCAAATAATAATTGTAAACATACTAGAAAATAAAAAAGTTATTCCGGTTATAAGAATCGAAATATTAACTAGTTGCATTAATAATTGGTATGAGGTTTTACTTTTCATAACCATTCTCCGTCGTTTTTATTTACATTATACCAAATTTAGAAAGGATGCAGTAAACAATGACACTAAATGAACGAGTTAGCACGCTAGAAGCTAAGCACGTAACGAACAAGCGCTCAATAGCTAATACTAATCTAATCATAGTTTACTTGTCGTTTGTTGTTTTGCTGCTGGCCGTTGGCTTAATCACATCCACAGAACATCAGCAGCGACAGATTAACGAGCTTAAAACCGAGCTTAAAACAAAAACAGAAGAAATCGGAAAGCTACAAAATCGGAACACAGCGCAGGATATTATCCTGAATAAGCTGAATACAGAATATCAGCTTAAAGAGCGCCAGAAAGCAGAAGAAGCGAAACGGATTGCGGACGCAAACAGAGTGGGAGGGTGATATGACAGATATACTTGAAACACCTCAAGAAATTGGCGAGCTTATCGTTCGCTGGTTACTTGAATTGCATTATAGAGATGGAGCTTTAAAAGGCATACAAGGCCCTTTTTACTTCGAGGGCGAAGAATACACTATTACAGTTGAAAGGATCAATAAATGAACAAACAAGAAGCGATTGAAAAGATAAATGAATCCAGACTAGCATTTGCGGCAATTTTGAGCAGACGAAACGGAAAGAGGCCTTATTTTGAAAAAGAAGTCGTGGTAATGAAAGAGAAAGACCTTGTTGACATCATTAACCAAATTGACGAGGTAGAAAAGACTATTGTGCCGTGGTTTGTGGCTGATTGGTATGAGAAATATAAAGATGAATTTGAATATTATCTAAAAGGCTTTATTGCGAAAGTTGGTTATGAAATCAACCACAACACCAAAGATGAATTTTATCAATGGCTTGGCAATCCTCACAATGACTCTATTTTAAAGCTTGTCAACATGCACCAATTCGGCTATGAGGTCGAGAAAGAAAAACGGTACCAAGTTAAATTCATCCAAACCGGGCAACATCTCGCAAAGAATGTCTTTCTTCCAGGCGAATATTTTGTCATCCAGGCCAACACCATTAGCTCCACTGATAGTTTTACTCGCAAAGAGCTAGAAGAAGCCGGCTTCGGCTGGGTGTTCGATTGCGAGGGCGTGGAAGTGAGAGAGGTAGAATAAATGTTTGAAATTATCGACAGAAAGCCATTCAGAATAAATTTTAAAAATAAAGACCAAACAATATTGCAGTAATAGATGGAATACTATGTATATTTTTTCGAAACGATTGGGGTTGGCTCAATGTTCCTGACGAAGTATATAACAAATATTGGTTTTACGTGAAAAGCAAAGGTGTTACTTATATCCCAAACGAAGAATTACAAAGATTATCACAAAAATTTATTAACGGAGTTGAGTTGATAAATATTAGAGAGAGCGAGAAATAATGAGTGAAATTTTAGGAGCAGTCTTCATGCTCGCGCTATTCTTCTTGGCAGGCGCATTTGTCAATCATCTTGACTGGCGCAAAGCTAAGAAGCAAGCAGAGCGGCAAGCACGAGAAAACGAACGCATAGAGCTTGAAGCAATGTACGTTGTCTGTGCAATCGAGCACGACCGCAGAGAACGAGCGCAGAAATTAGCGGAAGCTCGGAAGAAAAGTCCGGGTTGGCAGTATTGAATATAAGGAAGAATGTTGAATGAAAAAACGTATAAAAAAGAAAGTCAAGAAAAAGAGAATGGAAAGTAAAAAATGTGGAAGATAATCTTGATTGGAGTAGTAATACTATTTTTTGCGCAAACACTTTTAACTTACTCATTACTAAAAATATCAAGTCTGATAGATAAACGAGAGGAGAAGAATTGATGATTAGAAAAAGACCGAAACGTTATCCATACTCAAAAAGTCAGTACGAATATTCCTGCAGCGCGGTTTGTGCTTATGGTGAAAATAAACCATATTTTAAAACGTGGTTTAAAAGAAATATGATTACAGGGGAGGTAGTGTCTATATATGATTAACAATGTTGTACTTGTGGGTCGCTTGACCCGTGATGCTGAACTTCGTTATACTCCACAAAATCAAGCGGTCGCAACTTTTAATCTTGCTGTCAATCGTAACTTCAAAAATCAAAGTGGCGAAAGAGAAGCGGATTTTATTAACATAGTGATTTGGCGGCAGCAAGCAGAAAACCTTGCAAATTGGACGAAAAAAGGTTCTCTCATTGGAATCACAGGTTGCATCCAGACACGTAGTTACGAAAATCAACAGGGGCAACGTGTCTATGTGACGGAGGTTGTGGCAGACAGTTTTCAAATATTAGAAAAACGTGATAATTCGGCTAATCAATCAAGCATGGATAGCCAGATGCCACCATTCTCAGATGATGACTTGCCATTTTAGAGGAAAATTCACATGAGATTAAAAATTTTAAGAAGGAACAGTCCAATTAGAACTTATGAATACTGTTACATTATTTTTAGTCCGAGTAACAAAATAGATGTAGCAGAAATATATGATAATAGCATTCAAATTGATAATTTTGAGGACTTTTCGTACTGGTTTGAACAACAAATCTATTATCTTACAAGAGATCAATTCCGAAAGATTGATGGTATCTGGTTGAAGATGATGATTGATTGTTATAAAAAACGAGACGAGTTACTATTTTAAAGGAGAAAAAGAGGAATGAATGAAGAAGTATTGAATGAATTAAAAAATCTTCTAGGGTTATTTCCTGAATCATATATCAATCAAAATTTAGAAGTGATTCTAATTCCAAAAACAAACACTTATTTTAGTCTTGAAGGAGTTAACTCAAGACGGGATATTATTGCAAAGCTGTTTATGTGGTGTAGTAGAACAATCGTAAAAGGTCAGCCATTTCGTAATAAAAAAAGAAATGACATGTATAGAGAGGCTACTAAAAGAGCTCTAAATTATTACCTAGGAACACTTTTTTCAGATGAAGATATCAATTTGATTTATCAAAGATTAGGCAATGGCATCAATCAAGAATTGACCTATAGTTTTATTGATAGTGATTTTGATATGGAGGTACTATATGACTAAACTCATCGGCTTCGGCCGTTGTCTTGGAAAAACGACAATGGCTATTTTAGAGAGTCATGCGACTGGCAATAGGATTTTAGTTGCCAATCACAGAATGGCAGAAAACACCTTTGTGATGGCGCAGGAATTAGGCTATACGATACCTTATCCAATATGTGTTAACGATTTGGTTCGCACTCCTCATGCGTACTCAAGAGAAGAGCATTTTATCATTGATAATGTTGAAATGGTGTTGCAGGAGATGATTTACAATCCAGTTGATACGATTACCTTTGATAATCGTTCTATCGACCCCGAAGACCGCTATGCCGAGGAAATAACGGAACTAAAAAAGGAGTTGGTAGCTTGTTATCGAGAGAAGGAAGAAGACCAAGCTGCCATCGAAGCCCTGAAGGACAAATGCGTGGACCTTATGCTTGAAAATGCAGATTATGTTTGGGATGAAATGGTTCGCTCTGATATGGCAAAAAGAGCAAACAAGAGAAAATGGAGGGCAAAAGCGTGAAATGTGAGTTATTTCATGACAATTTTCAGAATTATAAGCGCTACGGAATTCCTAAAGCCCAGTTGGTAATCGCTGATATTCCTTATAATATAGGAAATAACGCCTATGCGTCCAGTCCTGAATGGTATGTGGATGGTGATAATAAGAATGGTGAGAGTGACAAAGCCAATTCAAATTATTTTAATACAGATGTGAATTTCAATATTGCTGAATTTATGCATTTCTGCAGCAAAATGCTGATAAAAGAACCAAAAGAAAAGGGGAAAGCACCTTGCATGATAGTGTTTTGTGCGCATCAGCAACAACAAACCGTCATTGATTTAGCGAAAAGATATGGATTTCAAAAATATATTCCAATTGTTTTTATAAAAAAATCGAGTCCGCAAGTTTTAAAAGCAAACATGAAAATTGTCGGAGCTGTAGAATATGCTTTGGTATTGTATCGGGATAAGTTGCCGAAGTTTAACAATGACGGTCAAATGGTTGTCAATCATTTTCCGTGGATTGTAGACCATTCTTACCCCAAAATTCACAAAACGCAAAAACCTGTACCCGTTCTCAAACGCTTGATTGAAATTTATACAGACAAAGGCGATGTAGTAATTGATCCTTGCGCTGGAAGTGGTTCGACTTTGAGAGCTGCTTTGGAACTGGAGCGAAAGGCTTATGGTTTTGAAATTGACCGCTTCTTTTACAAGGATGCAAAGGAGAAAATGCTTACATCCTTTCAAGCCAGTTTATTTTAAACAGGGGGAACAAATGACAATATTTGATTTTTTGGAGGATGAAAATGGCACAACGTAGAATGTTTAGTAAGAAAATCACAGATACGGATAAGTTTTTGGAGATGCCGCTTTCTTCTCAGGCTCTTTATTTTCACTTAAATATGGGCGCAGATGATGATGGCTTTATTGATCGACCGAAAACGATTCAAAAAACTATCGGAGCGAGTGATGATGATATGAAATTGCTAACTGCAAAACAATTCATCATTCCTTTTGAAAGCGGTATTGTAGTTATCAAGGATTGGAGGATTCATAATTATATCCGCAAAGATACGTATCAGCCAACAATCTATCAAGAAGAAAAAAGATTGGTTGAAAATACGATGACAGAACTACCAGAAAAAACGTCCACGAGCCGTCCACGAAAAGTTGACGCAGGTAAGGATAGGATAGGTAAGGATAGGATAGGTAAGGATAATCTATATAATGCAGATGATAAAGAAAAAATTCCGTTTCAAACTATTATTGATTATCTAAATTTAAAAGCAGGTACGAAGTATCGTGCTTCATCAGCTAAAACGAAACATTTTATCAAATCAAGATGGAATGAAGGCTTTAGAGAAGAGGACTTTAAGCAAGTCATTGATATAAAAATTCGTCAATGGCTGTATGATCAAAAAATGAATAAGTTTCTTAGGCCTGAAACGCTTTTTGGTACAAAATTTGAGAGCTATCTCAATGAGCGACCGATTAAGCAAGCACAGCCAATTGATGATGATATTGGAATTTGAGGTAAAAAAATGAATATAACACTTTTAGAAGTAATCGAAGCCTTTGAAAAACAATTTTATCCGATAGGAGAGCTACAAAAAGAAAAGATGTTACAGTATCCAAATCCTCAAGCAGTTCTTGGGAAATTAGCTTTCCTAATGGATTGCGCGAGGTGTTAATATGGAATTTGGAAGATGGGCATCAAAGCCAGCTCAAAAAGTTTGTCAAATACACGGAGAGAAAATGTTTTATATCGGCCCTAACAATGTTCTTGTTTGTAGCAAATGTGGGAAAGAGCTTATAGAACGAGATGAGCAAAAATTGCAAAATGATTTTTGGGAAGTTGAAGAGCAACGATTAGAAGCTAAGCGAATTGATGTGTTGTTTAATTCGTCAATTGTCAATGCAGAGCTAAAACAAGCAACGTTAAATAATTACGAAGTTCTAAATCAAGACCAGAAAGAAAAGTTAGACATTGCTTTCAAATTGGCTAGTGGTTATATTGCAGGAGATACGAACAACACATTATTTCTGGGCCCTGCAGGAACTGGAAAGAGTCATCTAGCTTATGGCATTATCAAGCATATTTCTGATAAAACTAAAAAGCATGCTATGTTTATCAAAATTCCTGAACTGTTAGCTAGGATTAAGAGTGATTTTAACTCATCAGAGCAGACACAGCAAAAATGGATTGCTCGTTTGTCAAAAGTTCCTTATCTTGTTTTAGATGATTTGGGAACAGAGAAAGTGACAGATTGGAGCAAAGAAATTCTATTCTCAATTTTAGACAATCGTAATTGTACGATTATTACAAGTAATTTGCGGAGTAGTGCTGAAATTGGGAATATTTACGGCGAAGCGATCAAAGACAGAATTTGTAAGGGTGTTGATAGACAACATGGCATATCTTTTGATGGAATGAAAAGCCAGCGAAGAAAATATTATTAGAAGGTGAAAGATGAAACAAAAAAAGATGTGGGTTGTTCGGCAATATGCGAAAAAATTTAGTTGGTCAGGGAATCATCCAGTAGATTTCAAAGAATGGGAATTTGAAAGTAGATCAAAAGCAATTAAATTTGAAAAAAGATTGCAAAAGGGAATGATTTCAGAAGCATTTAAAAATACAAATATTGAAATTTATGAAAGGAGTTGGCAATCCTGAACATTAAGCAACGACTGCAATCATTGAAATATATTGATTGCAAAATAAAATCTAAGCATCAAGAACTAGCTAGTCTCAAAACGGGCATTGTGAGAGGACAAAAATTTGATGGAAAACGAGCCAACCAAGATAAAAATCAATCGGAAGAAATAAATATTAAACTAATTGATAAAGCGGATACACTTTATGATGAAATAACAGCTCTTATAAAAGAGCGGGAAGATTTAACAAAAGCAATTGAAACGCTGGATGATCCTTTAGAAAATATTGTGATGAGATTGTTCTTTATCAATGGCTATTCTTGGTCTGAAGTAGAAGCCAAGCTCAATGCGGGGCATGGGACTATTCAACGCATTAGAAGCTCTGCTTTAAAAAAATTATCGCGGCTTGTTTAATTTTTGGTACGATTGGTACATATTGGTACAGTCAAAGTGATATTATGATAGTGTCAGAGTGTGACTAATAATACTTGCGAAAAAGAGTGCAGTTAATAACTGTGCTCTTTTTTCGACAATAAAAGAAAGGAGAAAATGTATGAAAAACGTCCAACCAATTAGAGACAAAGACCAAATAGAGATGTTGAAGGATTATTTAAAAGAATGGAATCCTAGAAATTTCTTGTTATTGGTTTTTGGACTGAATTCCGGCCTGCGAATAAGTGATATTCTGCCTTTGAAAGTTAAAGATTTAGAAGGTACGCATATTGTTATTGTTGAGAAAAAGACGGGAAAACCGAAGACATTTTTTATCAACGATACTTTGAGAAAGGAAGTCAATAAATATGTGAAATTAAAAGGATTAAAACCTTATGATTATCTTTTTGAAAGTAAAAAGAGAAGCAAACAGCCGGGAAAAGAAGGGCAGAAACAACCAATAAGCAGGGAGCATGCTTGGAAGATTTTAAATAAAGCTGCAAAAGAATTCGGCATTCATCACATCGGAACGCATTCTATGCGAAAATCATTTGGTTATCACATGTACAAAAAAACGAAAAATGTAGCGTTACTTATGGAAATGTTTAATCACTCGTCGCCTGACATTACTTTAAAATATATTGGAATAAATCAGGAAGAACAGGATAAAGAAGTGGCTGATTTCAGCCTATAATATTTTTTTGAAATTTTACAATGATACACAATGAAAAAATATTGCATTATATATTTTTAAAAATAGGCTGATGTCTTAGAAAATATAGTGATTAAGCTATATTCAAAAAAAGAAACACTCTATAAGATATGTGACATTAGAGAGGGTAAAAAATGAGTAGAAATAAAACCAGAAAAAGGGCTATTGCAAAATCTAATAAAAAAATGAGATTGGCAAGAGAAAGAGATATAGAACGATTAGGATTAAGCTATACATTTCATGAAGTAGCAAAAAAATTAAAATCTCTAAGCAGAATTGCCCAAGCTGTAGGTATAAGCATGGCTGATTTTTGTAAGGCGAATACGAGGAAGTGAATAAATTAAAGAAAGGTTGATGATTTTGAATAAAAAAGATTTAACAATTGAGTTTAATTCTGAGATTTTATGGCTGCAACGTTATTTTAAAAGTACACTTAAAAAAATGATTGCTGATAGGCGAGAAGAATTGCGCTATCCATTTAGAGAAAAAAATGATAAGTTGGGGATTAAGTCAAATAAGCAAGCGACTCCGCGAGCATTGCAGATTATCATAGCAGAGGAAGAAGACCCACGCTTACAAATGATGCTAACGTGGGAAAAGGTTATATGCGATTATGTAAATGCGACAGATGAAAGTCTTTTGCGAGTGATTAAAGCTGTATTTGTTACAAAGTCGATGAATATTTCTGGTGCCGGTCGTCGTTATATGTATTATGGAAAGACGACAACTTATAAAATGATTTATGAATGGCTGCAGGGTCTATCTATCGCATATTTTAAAGCAAAATAAAAGAGCCGATAGGCTCTTAGTTTTTATTTGGGTCATTGTGAAAATCAATTATTAGGCAGACTATTGCAATAGCAAGAATAAATAATATAAACCCGATAATAATTTTTATGATGATATTTGAAAAGTAAAACAAGGAAATAAATAATAATAAAAATAAGATTAACCAGTTCCACATAATAAAGTTCCTTTCAATTATTATAACATATCAAAGATATTTTATTTATCTTTTGTTTTTCTCAATATTCGACGCAATATTTCTTGCGTTTCGTAAAATACTTCTTCTGATATGATAGGAGTATGTAATCCTTGATATAACTCTCCTCTCCAACGTATCATTCCGATATAAACTGGATTTTCTAAAATCCACTTAACAGTAGTATAGTACCAATGCTTATTTAATATTTTTCTATCAGTCATATCATTTGCAATAGTATTTATTGTATCTCCTATCAAAAAATGGTCGAAGATGTATCTAACCCAACGGCTATATTCGTTCAGCTGATATTGTCCGTCAATATAATCGTATCCAAACGGACAAGAACATTTAGACCATGTCATGGGTTTACCTTGTATCGCTCGTCCCAATTTTCCAAGCTGCATCCGCTCCCTAATTTGGTCTCTTTCAAATTGAGCAAATACAGCTAGCATTCCGACCATCGCTTTACCGAGAGGTGTTCGTGTATCGAAATTTTCTGATAAACTTATAAAGTCAATGTCGTTTTGCAAAAATATATCTTCGATTAAGTGCAAGGTATCCTTTTGTGATCTGCTTAATCTGTCCAATTTATGGACAATTACGCAGTTAAAGCAATGATGTTCTGCACCTACAATTAAACGTTGTAAAGCTGGTCTATCCATCTTTGCGCCAGTAATTTCATCGCTATAATGTCCATAAATTTCTATTTCGTTTTGTTGACAATATGAAACGGCAAGTTTATCTTGCATATCAAGTGAGTACCCATTCGCTTGATCGAAAGTACTCACTCTTGTATAAATAGCGGCTTTCATTTCAACATCACTTTTATTTTCTGTTGTGTACACAATCCATTGTCTTATCATTTGCGTCTGCTATGTTCCAAGCGATTTTAATTATCATTGTTTCTAGGCTATCGCTTTCATTGTACAAATCCATTTCTTTTAAAATTTCGGAAGCAAATTCAGAAATTTCTACTTTGCCTTTTACATAATTAGCTAGAAAGATTTGCATTATTGGCTGGTCATTCGTTGAAGTGTAATAACTCTCAAACTCTTCACATTCAGATAGAGTATTTATGACTTTATCAAGATATTGTTCAGCATTTTTGTAGGCAGTACCATAAATTTTATTTATTTTTTGGATTGTTTCCATGGTATTGTACCTCTTTCTGTTTCTTTATTTCGTCCATGATCCTAAAAATTTTATCTTCTATTTGTTATAATATTTTTTAATTATTTTTAAAATTTCTTTACGTTTTAATTTGATATCTTTTAGCTTCAAGCAATCCAATTTGTCATCTAAGATTTTCCAACGCGGAAAATCTTTATCTCGAAACGCTTCTCTTGCTCTGAGAGAAAAGAAGCAATCCGAATCATTTTGAAAACAACCGATAACAATTGTATAATTGGTGGCGTTGCTTGTAATAATAGGACTATCAAATGTAGCAAGTTCTGAATCATTGTAAATGTTTTCTTCAATCCAAACGTTTGGATTATCTGTTAGAGTATTAAGATAGTTAGCCATTTTGTTGTATCTCCTTTATTTAAGTAAATTTAATTGATTTCTAAAATTTCTAAAATTTTTAAAATGCCTTTTTCCAAGCATTCGTAGGGCTGCCTACATAATTCATTATGTGATACATGTTTTTTACCTCTTTCTTATACAAATAATTCAAATAAATCTTCTTCTGTATAGTTATAGTCTGTTAATAATTCATTGTCTATATCAGTCAAATAAGCATTGGCTAATAAGACTGTTTTGCATATTGTTTTAAATGAGTACATTGTATCATGATAATACTTGTACATTTTTAATAAATAAGTCAAGCGTTCTTCGCGGCTTTCTAAAGTCTTTGGTTTAAGTTCTTTTAATTTCATTTTGATTTTTCTTTTCAATGACTAGAAAGCTTGACAAGCTTTCTAGTCATATTCTATTTAGCATCTTTTATTTTCCAAGCAATCCTGAAACGTGATAATCTAATTTTTCGTTGTACTCATAAAGCTGGTTTATTTGTTGTTGTAGTTCTTGATTTCTTTTTTCAAGTCGATAAAATCCAAATGCGATAGTAATTGTGATGATGATTGTTGCGATGATAATAATTGATTTTTTCATGATGTTTGCCTCTTAAAATTTTATTTTTGGAGTATAGCTATGTTCTTTTTCAAATTCAACTAAACTCGTAGCAAGTTCGTGAATGCGTTCATATTCTTTTCTTTGATGTTCAAGATCGTATTCTTGAATTTCAACTACTGAAAAATCTTGAGGAAGCTTTCCATTTTGTTGTAAAATTTTATAAACTTTATTTTCATAACGATAAACGTCACCAAAAAGATGTTCAGCTTTATGTTTCAGCAATTCAGGAAATGTATAGTAGTAAAGCATGATATAACTTTTATTTCCGTTTGCTAGCGAGTTATCAAAACAGCTTTGAGTAACATAATATTTGCCAAGCTCTTTGATTTTCGCATTTATTCTAGCTTTGTATTCTTCGTGAGTTTCGTTTTTGTGTTCTGCCATTTTAATTGTTTTCATTTTATTTACCTCTTTTTCTTTTTTTGCGAGGTACGAAAAAACGTACCTAAGTTGACTCAACAGGTACGCTATGTTATACTATGTATACAGCGCTCTATTGAGTGTTGTTGCGGCTTGTTACATCCAAACTTTGGCCGGGGAGGATGTAGCAAGTTTTTTTATTTTGCAAGGTCTATCTCAACCTTACAAGCCTATTATAACACATGTATTATAATGTGTCAATACTTTTATTCAAAATTTTTTAATTTTTTTTGAATAAGTTCGTTCAACTCGTCTAAGTCGTCTTTTGTAGCTTTGTTTCTGATAAAGCTACGAGCAGAAGAACGAGAAGAAAGATAATTTTTGTGTTCTTTGTTCTTCTCAATCCATTTTTTATTGTATTCTGTTTGAGGATATTTTTTTTCTTCTGGCATGTGTCTCCTTTCTTGTTTTTATTTCTTCTTTTTTTGATTAACATAAAGAAAACCGATAAAAGAAATTATAAAGAAAATAAATACTAATATAGTTTTCATTTTACTTTAGATATGATATACTAACAGTAGCGGGAGGGCTTGCGCCCTCGCTACCGTCAGAGCCTACTTGAACCGCTTAGATTTCGACCTTTTGCGTTCTTTTGGCTCTTTCTTTAATGCTATAATCATGCTAGCTGTTCCACTCAAGAGCGAGCCGACAGCTGCAATCATTACAGCAATTTCAGAAAGCTTCATATCATGCTCCTTTCTATTTTATTTTGTAAGGTCTATTTCAACCTTACAAAATAATTATAACACATGTATTATAACATGTCAATACTTTTTTATAATTTTTTTAAAAATTTTTTGAGCCCGATTTTTTCGGGCTTTTTTTATTTTGCGGAAATTTTTAAAAAAATATTTGTTACTTTAATAGTATGAAAGAGATTGACACGACGAGTAAGCAGACTATCTATGACACATTTTATAATACAAGAGACTGGCAGAAGCTACGAGACCAAGCAATAGAACGAGACAATAAAGAATGTCTCTGGTGCAAGCGCGAAGGACGACTGACAACTTCAAGTCTTGAAGTTGATCACATCAAAGAAGTGAAAGATTATCCGCAACTCGCTTATGATATTGACAATCTGCGTACGCTTTGCAAAGATTGTCACAACAAGCGTCACGGACGCTATCAAAGGAAATCCAAAAGCTTCGATGATGAGCTTTTCAGTTGGTAACTTGTCAATTTTGTAAATTTCTGTAAAGCAAAAATATAAAAAACGAACGATATACCCCCCTACCAAATAAATGTGCGTTTTTATTCAAAAACCGTAAACCGGTGGATGCTCAACTAACCAAAAATGTGCGCTATTTTTACATATTAGGGGGGTATTTTCGGGAAAAATCCGAACAAAATTCTGTAAAGTATATAGGAAGTGAAAAAAATATGGCTAAAACAAAAAAACAGATAAAAATGGAGAAATTAAAGCGAGAATTGCGACTTTTAATTGACGAAGATAATGAGATTGAGGTTGAAAAGGTTGATAGATATTTGAACTTGGTCAGCATTTTTTATGACCTTGATAAGTCGATTAAGGATAAGGGAGTAATGGTTGAGACGGTAAATGCTAATCAAACTTTTTTGAAAGAAAATCCTGCAGTTACTGCTAAGACCAAGGTTAATGCTTCTTTGCTTAAGCTTGATGTATTCTTTGATAAGAAGCGAGAGGAGTATGAAGCGAAGATGGCTAAGAGCAATGAAATTGATGAGGAAGACTTTACATGATTCAACGGTATGTGGATGCATATATCGAGGATTATAACACCGGTCGTATAGAGCTCAATCAGGAGAGGATTGAGCTTTTTGAATACTTAGAACGTGAGATAGTTCCTCGGTTAGAAAAGGGAGAGATTTATTTCAATGAAAAGCAGATAGATGATTGTGTTGGGTATATTGAGCGGTGGTTCTTTCCGTTGGAGCCGTTTCAAAAGTTTCTGATACCATTTATCTTTTTGTATTTTAAGAAGAATAATCTTATTGTCTATCGTAAGTTTCTTTATATGATGGCTCGTGGTGCTGGGAAGAATGGTTTGATTTCTGGTGTTGCGAGTTTTCTTTTGACACCCATGCATGGGGTGAAGAATTATAATATTTCTATCATTGCTAATAGTGAAGACCAAGCAAAGACAAGTTTTCATGAAATTTATACAGTCATAGAGGAAAATGCGAAGTTAGAGCGATTATTCTATAAGACGAAGTCCGAGATTTTGAGTAGGCAGACGAAAAGTATTATTAAATTTCGGACGTCTAATGGGAATACGAAAGACGGTCTGCGAGATGGTGCGGTTATTTTTGATGAGATTCATCAGTATGAAAGTAATCGAGATGTGCGGGTTCATTTGTCTGGGCTTGGTAAGGTTATCAATCCACGAGAATTCTATATTGGGACGGATGGGTATGTTCGTGAAGGCTTCATTGACAAGCAAAAAGAAAAGGCAAAAGCTGTTTTAAAAGGGCGTGCTCGTTGGAATTCTATATTCCCTTTTATTTGTAAGTTGGATAGTGTGGAACAGGTGGACGATAAGACGAAGTGGCAATTGGCAAATCCAATGTTTCATGAGCCGATGAGCGATTATGCGGCTAATTTGTTTGAAACGGTGTTAGAACAATACGAGGATTTGCAAGATGATCCCTCTAACCGTGAGGAATTTTTGACGAAGCGGATGAATCTGCCGGTCACAGATACGGAGCGGAGTGTTGCTACGTATGAGGAACTAGTGGCAACGAAGGAGTGGAAAGAGCCTTATGAGGGTCAACGTTGTATTGGTGGGTTTGACTTTGCTTCTACTAGGGACTTTGCTGCAGTTGGTTTGTTGTTTAAGAGTGATGAGAAATATGTGTGGAAGACACATTCTTTTGTGCGCAAGGGATTTGTGGATGCGATTTATGGCTATTCAAAGCCAAAGGACACAATCAATGGCAAGCGACAGTTTGCTCCTATTCGTCTATGGGAGGAAAAGGGCTGGTTGACGGTTGTTGATACACCGACAATCGACCCACATGTGATTGTTAATTGGTTTGTGGAGCAACGGGATTTGTATGCTTTTGATATTGATACGATCCTTGGAGACTATTTCCGAATGGATTTGTTACGTCCTATCTTTTTAGAAGCAGGTTTTGAGCAGGTGGTTAATGAACGTGATAGGGAGCGTGTACCGTCAGGCTATCGTTTGGAGGTTGTGAGGAATCCTCGTGCGATAGATAGTTTACTAGCTCCTAGAATAGAGAATGCTTTTGCTGGTCATAAAATCCTATTTGGTGAAAATGACATGATGCGTTGGTACACCAACAACGTTCTTAGAAAATTAAAATCTGATGGGAATGTTGAATACTTGAAGAAAGAAGATGTCCGAAGAAAGACAGATGGTTTTAAAGCTTTTGAGTGCGCTATGTATCGAGCTGATGAGCTGAATGAGCCTAGTTATGATTTTGAGGACTTTTACGATGATGTAATGGATTGGTACGAGGTGGAATAAAGTGCGGAAATTTTGACGTTTTTATCTTGTATAATGAAGTTATCAATGGGGTAAGGACAGGCTAGTTAGCTCTCCTGCTGAAACGGTAATATTTTTTTGACTAAGCATGATGGTTCGATTCCATCAACCCCTATATGAGTTCCTGGGCGAACGTGGCCATCTCCCGTTATCGTCAAAAATAAAGCCGAATCAATGTCAAGATGGTGAGCACATTTTAAAAACTTTACACAAGACAGGTTGCGTGTAACAATTTTGCTAGATGAGGTTCAGGCAAAGTGGCAGACTTTTGGTGTAGTGGTAACACGGCGGGGTAATAAGCCCGATGACGCAGGTTCGATTCCTGCAGGGTCTATTGGCAATCTAAGGTGGTAGATTGCCAGCCTTTCTAAATTTTTCATTCTTCTAGATGGCGGGAGTGCATTTGTACTCCCATTTTTTATTTTTTTCAAGAGTGGAAATTTTGACGTTTTTTTATTTTAAAATAGTATTGTGGACATAGAGAGGCAGAAATGCTTCTCTTTTTATTACCGCTGGAAAGGAGGAAACTATGGGGATACTTGATTATATTTTTAATCGCGGGAAGCAACGTTTGTCCTATGATTTTGATGATATTTTTAAAGATGTACAACAGAATTCAATGAAATCTATAGCACTTGAAACCTGTGCGAATTATATTGCTAGGACTTTTTCTAAATCTTCTTTTGTTTTCTTTTGTGATGAAACTAAGAAACGGGATATTTGGGATTATCGAATCAATCATAAGGCTAATCCTAATCAGACGGCGGCTGAATTTTGGTCGGAATTTGTAAAATCTCTCATCAAGAATGGTGAAGCGTTAGCGTATATCAATAATAGACAAGAAATGTTTGTGGTTGATAGCTATGTACAGAAACATTCGCTTACTGGTGATGTTTTCGATATATCTACTATCCAGAATGTGCCTGTATCTATCACAGCTCATTATGATGAGGTACTATTTATTCGGGTTGAGAATGATAATCTGGAAGCATTCATCAATGATTTGTGGAATGATTATGGTTCTGTTTTGGGGCGGTTATTTCAAAACCAAAAAACTGCTAATCAACTGCGTTTTCACATGGAACTCCCTCGTGATAAGATTCGTGAGCGTGCTCGTGACTTAGCAAATCAAGCTTCTGATAAGTCAGAGGATACTAAAGAGTCCGTGTCAGAGAAAAAGGAAAGTTTTTTAGCTACTATAACTAAAAAGCTAGAGAATGATAGCGTTGTGCCTATTTTGCTACCGAAGGATGCAAAATATGAGGAATATCGTTCTCAAACGTCAATAAAAGTTTCTTATGTTGAAGATATTGCTAAGATGAAGCAACAGTATATCAATGATGTTGCAGATATTCTTGGTATACCGAATGGGCTGATTCATGGGGATTTAGCGGATAATCAGAAAAACTATGACACTTATATTGCTACGGTGATTGAGCCGTTGGCACAGAAAATTGTTTCAGCAATGAACTACATTATCTTTAATCGTAGAGAGCTTCAAAAAGGCAATAAAGTTCAAATGGTCGGTTTTAAAAACTATGACCTTTTTTCTTTGTCTTCTAACATCGACAAGCTGGTTAGCTCTGGTTCATTTACACGAAATGAAATCCGACGTGAGCTTGGTTATGACCCAGTAGAAGGTGGGGATGTCTTCTTGCTGACGAAAAACTATATGGAGTTAGGCTCCATAGGAAAGGAGAAAGATGAAAAGACTTGATATTAACGGAGTTATCATTAACGATGACGACAAATGGTTTTATGATTGGACTGAGCAGAGTGCGGTATCTCCAAAGGATGTAAAAGATTTTCTGGCTAAGACTGATGGTAAGGAAGCTATTCAAGTTGCGATTAACTCACAGGGCGGCTCTGTCTTTGCTGGTAGTGAGATTTATACGCTGCTTAAATCTTATCAGGGAAATGTTGAAGTCGTGGTTACAGGGCTTGCAGCAAGTATCGCTAGCATTATCATGATGGCAGGAGATACTATCAAGATGTCACCGATTGCACAAGTGATGATTCACAATGCAAGTATGTATGCACAAGGAGATTATCGTGACTTGGCACATGCGAGCGAGGTGAGCGAAAATACTTCTATCTCACTTGCGGATTTGTACCAGCAAAAAACGGGTAAATCTACAGATGAAGTAAGGGAATTGATGGACAAGGAAACCTTTTTCACAGCGCAGCGAGCTCTTGAAATTGGCTTGGTAGACGAAGTTCTCTTTGCAGAATCTGCTCCAGACTTAGCAGCTTCTTTCGGCGGTATCGTATCTCATGCGAAGCTAGTGGAGCTAAAAGCAAATATGGAGCAAGACAATCAATTGAATCTCTTATTGACTCGCTTTGATCGTATGGAGATGCAGTTGAATGAGTTGCAGAAGTCTCAGAAAGAGCAACAACAGACTGAAAAACCAGCCGTGCATGATGTATTGGCTGATTATTTATTTTAAAGAAAGGAAATGTAAATGACAATTAACATTACTAAATTGCCTCGTTATCAGGAGGCTGTAACAAAATTTACTGAAGCAGTAACAAACGGAGCGGAAGCTGAGCAACGCAATGAGCTATACGCTGATGCTATGAGCATCATGGGAGAAGAACTATTAGAAGTCGTTTCAAACGCTAGCAAAAAGGAAGCGGAAGAGCTGTTTAATAGCTTCCAAAAGAATCCTAAATTGACTGCAAACGAAATCAAGTTTTTTAATGAAATCAATAAAGAAGTTGGTTCAAAGAATGGTATCTTAATTCCAGAAGAAACTTACAATCAAGTGTTTGATGAGTTGACTACAGAACATCCGCTGCTATCTATTATCAACTTTAAAAATGCAGGTATGCGCCTAAAAGCTCTGACTGTAAAAAGTGAAACTGGTACTGCAGTTTGGGGAAATGTACATGGAGAAATTTCAGGTCAACTGGATGCGATTTTCCAAGAAACAGCATTCGAGCAAAACAAACTGACTGCCCTTGTCGTTATTCCAAAAGATGCATTGAAATTTGGTGCAACATGGCTGAAACAGTTTGTCATGGAACAAATCAAGGAAGCTATGTCAGTAGCTCTTGAAACAGCTATCGTAAAAGGTAACGGGGACAAACAACCTATTGGCTTGATCAAAGACTTAGCAAAAGGGACTGTTCAGAGTGAAAAAGTTGTCTACAATACTGACAAAACAGCTCTAGCTAGTCTTGCCACATTAGAGCCAACCAACGCTCCTAAACTACTTGCCCCAGTCATGAAAGCTTTGTCTATTTCAAATAAAGGGAATCGTCTAAACATTGCGGGGCAAACTTATCTTTTAGTAAACCCAGCGGATTATTACGATTTGGTAGCTAAGTTCACTTCTATGAATTTGAACGGTGTTTATACAACTACTTTGCCATTTGGTGTTCAATTAGCAGAATCAAAAGCGGTAGATACAGGCAAGGCGATTGCTTTTGTAGCAAACCGTTATGATGCTTATATTGGTGGCGGTGTAGCAATTGAAGAGTTTGATCAAACATTAGCTATTGAAGATATGCAGCTTGTAACTGCTAAATCTTACTGGTATGGTAAAGCGAAAGACAACCATACCGCTGCATTGCTGACACTAGCTGGTGGTTAAGAAAGGGGTAGCTTATGGAAGTTAAGGTTTTAAAGCCTTTTGAGGATTTGAACAAAAATGTACTTCGTCAAGTTGGTGAAATTATCACAGTCAACAAAGAGCGCTTTGCTGAATTAGAAGCTCGTCTTCCGGGATTTGTAGAAGAAGTGGGTGCTTCTGATACTCAAAACGAGGAGTAGATAAAAATGGCTATTGATACAACAGAGTTTGCTAATGGGCAGTTAACTGCTTTTAAGGAGCGTATGCGAATTACGAGCGATGATGAAGATGGTAATTTAAAAAAGATGCTTTCTTCTAGTATCGTAGCCGTTGCTTTACTGGTCGGAGCGGATGAAATTGATGATATGCTGGTTGAGCTGGCTTTTGAGCGAGCTCGCTATGTGTATCACGATGCCCTTGATGAATTTCAGACAAACTATGCGAATGAAATTGAGCTACAAGCAATGGTTCATTCTCTAAAGGAGGCGGAACATGCTAGGAAAAAAGACGATTAAAAACGTGACGGTAGACAACGGAAAGTTGAATACAGTGGTTGTCTTTTACAAGGCAAAGCCGAAGGGACGTTTACCTAGTGAGAAGCAGGAATTGACACCGATTTTTAAGGCATGGGCGGAGGTTTATAATCCGTCTTTAAAGGATATTGAAATCATGAGAGGAAAAGGGATAAAAAGAGCGGTAACGATTGTTATTCGTAATCCGCTGTCATCTTATCGCCCAAAGAATAATCACATAGTAGAAATTAAACATGTTGATTACAAAGATGAGAGGTGGAATGTTGAGGATATTCGCCCTAAGCCAGACTATATCACTTTACTTTTGAAAGGAGAGGTTAATGGAGACTTGGGGAATTAGTGTTGAGGGAGTGGATGAGGTTATTCGCACTCTTAATCAAAAACTCGGAAAAACTCGACGTGACCGCATATCTCGTGAAGCAATCAATTATGCTGCAGAGGAAGCAGAAAAAGACTTAAAGGAAGTTACGACTAGCTTTCAACGTACAGGACGAACAACGGAACAGACGACGCATTCCAAAGCTCGGAAGATTGGGGGAGAGATTTTCCAATCTAAGGTTGGTTGGGGCGAGGGTTCTCGTTGGCGTCTGGAACACTTAAACGAGTTTGGTTATACTCGTTGGGGTAAAACATATGTACCACGAGGATTTGGGAAATTGCGACAATATGCTGAAGCGCAACAAGCTCCATTTACCAAACACATGGTAGAAAAGATGAAGGAGTTGGCTGAATGAAAAGCATGCTTGATACATTAGCGGATAAGCTGGCAGAAGTGCCAGCTTTATCTAATATTGCTATTCACTATTTCCAACGTCCTGAAAGCTTGTCAGAAAGTGATAGTAGCATTGTCTTGATACCTCTTGCTCCTCCTCAGCAAGAGACATTTGGTAGTAATAATTTCTTACAGAAGCGATTTAGCTATCAGGTAAATGTTGAAAGTAGTGACTACTACGAAACAAAGCGAATAGCTCATGAGGTTGAGAAAGTATTCTTGGAAGCGGCCTTTTATCAAAAGACAGGTGGCTTAGATGAATATTTTGAAGAAACAAAGCGTTATGTAGACGCAAGAACATACAGAGGTTCTAGCTCTGTATATGACATTGAATATTGAAAGGAAAAATTAAATATGACATTAGTTGGTTTTAAACGTGCCACAATTCGTGTGCTTGATGGTCAAGCCGCAGCAGCAGGAACAAATTTATTTGTTGTTGAAGGGAAGAAAGGAGAAGGCGCAACTCAAACAGCTGACGTTACAGGTCTATCTTCTACTCCTATTAAAGTTTTTGGATCAAATATTGCTTATTACGTAGCCAACAAAGGCGTAGGAGATGTGAAAGCAGAACTCACACTTCTTGACATCCTTGAGAAAGTAAACGACATTCTACTGGGATACAAAGTAAAAGACAAGCTAACCTATATTGGTGAAGAGTCTGAACCGCCATACTGTTCACTTCTCTTAGAATCTGAAACACTAGCTGGCGAAAAAGCCTACTTCGGATTCTTGCAAGGACAGTTCTCCCGTGATGCCGTCAACATGAAGACCAAAAAAGGAACACAAGAAGAACCAGATGGGGATAAATACGAATTTACATCTGTTGCTTCAGACGATGAAGATACAAAAGGAAATTACGTTGTTAAGTATATTGGTAAAGAAGAAGAGACTATCAAGAAACTGAAACAACAAATGAAAATTGCAGAATAGAAGAAACGGGGCATTCCCGTTTCTTCTATTCTTTTGAACTTTGGAAAGGATTTCTAATGACAAAATTACGTTTGGAATTAAAAAAGAAAAATGGCGATGTGGTAGTTTATGAACAGGACAAAGTACCAGCTAGTCGTGTGTTGGATTTTTGGGATATACAAGAAAAGTTAGAAGCTGGTGATACTAGCTATACTCCAAAAGACTATCTGTTAGATCGTATTGATTTTTGTGCTTCGTTGTTTAGTGCCAAAGCAGTTACTCAAAAAGCGATTTTAGAGGGGCTGAATGCTTGGGAGCTTGAAGAAACGATTGACGATATTATCTTGACTGCAGTGGGGGTCAAAAAAGAAGCAGACCCAAAGCTGATGGAATTAGTGCAACAGAAGCCCGAAAGCGTTTCTTAAGTCTTGTAAGGGACTTGGTAGCTAGTAATAACGGCTTCACTATCAATGACATTATGGAAACGGATTATGTGACTTTATTTAATGTTCTTAATGCAGAAGAATTAAAACAAGATAAAGAAGAAATCATGTCATTGGAAGACTTTATCAATATGACTGGAGGTGATTGATATAGCTACGCCAATAGGAAATATGGTCGTGCATTTGGGGCTGGATAATAGCGGATTTGCCAGAAAACTGACAGAGTCAAGTAACAGTCTCAAATCTTTTAAAAGAAGTATTGGGCTAATGGAAAAACAGCTTAATACAAATAATGCTCTTATCAAATATGCGAATGGCGGGGCTGCGGCATTTAAAGCTTATGGCGCTAAGGCAAATACTTTAAATGGTCTTATCCAGCAACAATCACTTTTTCAAGCGAAATTAGCTAATGACTTTGAGCGAAGCAAGACAGCGACAGGCGCACTAACTGACCAATCTTATAGATTGGCAGCACAGTATCAAGACGGACAAACGAAGCTGGCAACTTACCGTGGTGAGTTAGCACAGACTATTCGAGAACAATATTCGCAATATAGTCTTACCGCTCGGCTGGGACAAGGTTTAACAAAGATAAGTCAGGGGCTAGGAAGAGTAAGTTCTGCGACAAGAGGGATGACGACAGCTTTGGGGGCAGGTTTTGCACAAGCAACTAGAAGTGCTGTTTCGTTTGAAAATGGAATGAAGACGATTCAAGCACTTATTAGCGATGATATTCCTGCAAACAAAATGACTTCTACAATGGATCAGTTGAGTAATGCTGTCAAAAAATATGCTACGGAATATGGTCTATCTACTGGTGAGGTTATCGAAGGGATGACAGAAATGATTCGTCGTGGTTATGATGTTAATCAGACCATGTCGGCTATGCCACACGTACTGGAAGCTAGTAAAGCATCTGGTGAAGGATTTGGAACGGTCATGCATGCAACGACAGCTATCTTGGAGCAATTTAATCTGAAAGCAGAGGATACGCAACGCGTTACGGACAGCTTGACTTTTGTTGCTAATAAAACAGCTTCGGACTTTTCAAGTCTTGGTGTTGCGATGGAGTATGTCGGACCTATGGCGGCTACTGCTGGAATCTCTCTAGAAGAAACAGCGTCAGCTATTGGTTTGCTGTCTCAACGTGGTATTGAGGGCGAAAAAGCGGGAACCAACCTGCGTAATATCTTGACGGCTCTTGTAAAACCTACTAAATCACAAGCTAGAGCATTTCAAGAGTTGGGAATCTCTCTTGATGAATTTCGAGCTGGAAATCTTTCTCTTGCAGATGTTTTGGATCTTGCACGAGTGAATACCGAGGGCTTGACAGGTGCGCAAAAGGCAGCGCTTTATTCGCAAGCAGTTGGAAAAACTGGACAGGCTGGTTTTAATGCTCTGATAGCTCAAGGTGGTGATGCCTTAAGACGTCTCACACAAGAGACGAATAACGCCAGAGGTGCTACTAAGCGGATGTCCGATCAAATGATGGAATCGTCTGAAAATCAATTAAAGAAAGCACAAGCAGAACTGGAAGTTCTGGGAATTGAAATAGGCGCAAAACTTTTACCTATCCTCAACAATCTATTAAAAGAAGGTAAAAATGTCATTGATTGGTTTAAAGACCTATCTCCTGCTACGCAAGACTTGATTTTAAAATTCATTCTAGGAGCAGCAGCAATCAGTCCTTTTACTGGGGCACTTAGCCTTCTTACTGGAGTGATGGGGAAGACACTATCAGGTATAGCTAATTTGGCGGGAAGAGTAAGAGGCATAAAGGCTCTTTTGAAAATTTCAAGAGAAACAACTGGAGCGGCGCAAGGAATTGCTCTCTTAGGAGAGAGTGCGACAGGAGCGACGGGAGCGGTTGGTGGACTTGCCGGTAAGACAGGATTATTGGGGGCTTTATTTACTCCAACTGGGGCTCTTGTTGCCGGAGGAGTTCTTGCTGCAGCAGCAATTGGCTACTTTGCACAGAAGGCAATTGATGCGAGAAATCGAGCCGAAGAATGGGGCGCGGCTGTTAATTCTACCCAAGCTACTGAATTACAAGGTTTTAAAAACAAGGTGGACGAAACCAATCATGCAATGGCTGAATTTGGTTCGGGTGCTGTTAATAATATTGAGAATGTTAAAAAAGCCTTTAAGGGTTTGACAGATGAGATAACGAAGCTTGCTGATAAGAACTTGGCAAAAAATGTAAAGCTAGCTGAGAAACTTGGACTTGGTCCAGAAGTAATCAACGCATTAACTAACCGAGCTGAACAGATAAAAAATAATGTGCAGCAGATGTCAGATGAAGTTATCAATATCTACAAAAATGCTAGTGAACAACATCGCCAATTGACAGAAGAGGAAAAAGCCGTTGTCTTAGCGAACCAAAACGAACTTATCAAAGCGCAATTGAGTTTGATGAAATATTCTAGTAATGAGAAAATCGCTATTACTAAGGCTATGAACGGTCAGTTAGATGAACTCAATAATAGTCAAATTGCAAAGGCCAAGAAGGTAGTTGAGGACTGGATTAAAGACGAGAACAAGGCTTATAAAAAGCATAAGAATGATTTACAAAAAATTTATGATGAACTCCGTGGAGAAGATGAAGCGACCTTAAAAGCTCGTGCTAGAATTCGGACTGAAATGCAGAGGGTAGAAGCAGAACACAATGCTAAGATGGATGCTTATGGTAAGAAGTGGATTGAAATACAGCAAAAATTAACCGAAACAGCCTTGAACAAATCTACTCCAGAAGCACAAAAAGCAATCCTAGATCAAATGAAAAGGAATGCTGATGAGCTGGGATTGTCTTATGATGAGCTCGTTAATAAGTTTTCTAATGCGTCTTCTAAAATTCAGGAAGAAAGTGACCTGTGGGCAAAGACGACAGAGAAAACTACTGCGGCCGGAAAACTTGCTAATACACAATGGAATGCGATGGTTTGGGATGCTAAGACAGGTAAGGTGAAAACCAATGCGCAAGAAGAAATTCAAAAAGCACTTCAAGCCGAAGGTGGCTGGGAAGCTATGAAATTCGTTGTTAAAGAAGCAAACTTGAAAACGAATGCCAAAATCGCGATTGGTGAGGCTTTAGTCGCTACGGGTCAATGGAACAATCTCAAACCAGAAGACAAGAAACTAATCACAGATGGTAAACCTGCGATTGAAGCTATTCTCAATAGCAAGGGAATGCTTGAATCATGGAATGCTCTGCCTGAACAAGTCAAGAAGATTTTAGGGGATAGCGAAAACTTTCTCAACAGTGCTGAAGTTGCTCAACATGCTTTGGAAGCTTGGAATCTAATGACGCCGACCCAGCAGAAACTAATGATTGAAGATTTAGCTAGCGGGAATATCGAAACAGTTCGTAGAGCAGTTGAAACTTTAACCGGCAAGACACTTCCAATCGAAGCGACAAATAATACAGCGTTGCCTGCACAAGAAGCACAGAACACGATCGATGCAGTCCGACAATATCAATCTGTGTATATCAATGCTAAAAATAATACACAAGGAGAAGCGAATGCAGCTAGTGCAGCTATCAATAGTGTGAAGCAAAATAAGGCGGCTGATATTAACGCTACCGATGTGACAGGAGGGGCAGTTACAAGTGCTAAGTGGCAATTATCTACAGTACCAGGACAAACATTTACAACAATCACAGCTATAGATAATGCTTCTGGTGTTATATCCGGCATCGCAAGTAAGTTGGCGAGTGTAACAGGAAATTTCATTGCGAATGTTGCAGCTGGCAGATACGCTCGTGGTACGGATCATCACCCAGGGGGACTTGCTGTTGTCAATGACGAGGGAGGCCCTAACTATCGTGAGCTGGTTACTCTGCCAAATGGACTATCCTTTATTCCAAAAGGGCGGAACGTCTTGTTTCCATTGCCTAAAGGGTCTAAGGTTTTGCGGGCTAGTATGACAAAAAGGATATTTCCGCAATACAAAGATGGTGTGGGATATTCTAAGGATTCTCCACTCTTTAAACAAATGGACGCTGTACAATCTGTTATTATTCAATCTAATCAGAGCTCGGCAAGTGCTAAGCAGTCCGATACCAGTCAAGTGGTATCCGAGATTGCTATTTTGCGTGATAGCTTAACAGAACTACTAGAAAAGATATTAAAAAAAGATAATAATGTCTATCTAAATGGTGAAAGAATGGGACAGAAGTTGACTGACATTCAAAGCGACCAAGAGAAATTGCAACAGATGCTGAAAGGAAAATTTATTTGAGTAGAAAATTGATTATGAAATACAACGGGCAAGAACTTGACATCATTGTTCGTGATATACAGCGAGATATAGGAAACGAAAGGAGTATTACGTTGAATGATGCTCCTTTTTTGGGGCAGAATGTTCAAGATTTTAAGATAAGCTCAAAGACTATTGTTGTTGATTTTTTGATTTGGGGATTTGATCGAAACAAAATTAAGCATGATTTAGCTAGTATCTTTCATTTTAGTGAAGTGAAGCGCCTAGAATTTAGTGATGAGCCGGATAAGTATTATCTAGCTATCGTGACTGGAGAAATCAAAATGAAAGAAAGTAAGGGGCTATTTTCAGAGGGGACGATTACTTTTCTCGTGCCTGATGGGGTAGCTCATTCTACTACTTATCGGCGTTTTGATAAGCCTAAAGAAGTAGGAGATAAAATCGTCTTTGATTTGGAAAACAATGGCAATGTAGATGCTTATCCTATCATTACAGTAAAGCATAATGCAGAGAATGGTTATCTCGGCTTTGTCAATACCAGCGGAGCTTTAGAGCTAGGAAATCGAGAAGAAGCGGATACACAAACTGTCAAAAAATCTGAAATCCTCTTTGACTATGTCTCTAATAATGGCATTATCAAGGGACTTCAACAGGGGCAAAAGAATGCTGCTATTTTGAATGACCTTAGTCAGAATCTAAACGGGACACTTGCGCTTGATAATACTTGGGGTAGACCTCATATAGCTTTGACAAATCGGGGGAGTGGATTGCGACCAAACAATGCTGGATCTATCACTTGGGAAATCCCACTTGATAGCAATAAGCAGCGCGGTGCACTTCATGAGTACATTTGGTGGCGTCAAATTTTTTGGCTAGGAGCTGCCAATCAACTTGGTTTTATTAAAGTTGCTGTCTCTGATACAGAAGGGCGGTTTTTATATGGCGTTGAAACAATCAAAAGGTCAAATGGCTTAGGTTGTGAGTACAATTTTTTAGCTTCTGATGGTAAAGGTGGTTATAGAATTGTGAATCCGTGGACTTTCTATGGTACGCACCGCGATGATCAGAATCCATTTAATGCTGAAAGGGGTTGGTCAGACCTCCTACGCAGAGATGATATGGTGCAAGTTTTTTGGTGGGGAACGTACCCACAATTTCGCATCCCTGAGATTAAAGGGAAGAAGTCAGCTAAAATCCATGTCGCTATCGGAGCATTTGGAAGCAAGCCCCAGGTCACTCATGCCTATCTTGATAGCATTGTTTATCGCAAGGACTTTATCGATACGATTGAGGATATACCGAATCGTTATCAGAAAGGTTCAACGGTGGTGGCAGATAGTGAGCAAGATAGAATACTGGTTGACAATCTAGACAAATTTAGTGATCGAGTTCATGGTTCTGCGTGGTTGAAAGTTCCTCCGGGGAAATCGCAATTAGAAGTGTTTTTCTCTAGTTGGATAAAAGCAAAGCCTACTGTAACTGTAAATTTTGAAGAAAGGTTTTTATAAATAATGTTATTAACAATTCATGACGCACATTTACGACAGGTGGCGTCTATTGATAATGATAAGCAGGGGACACTGAATTATTTCAATGATACGTGGACAAGCTACCTTGAGACTGGTGCGGCTACTTTTGACTTTACAGTTAGTAAAAAGGAGCTTGCGACCGATACATATTCAAAGCGTGCTTATCAGTTCTTGAATGAGAAAAATTTTATCTCTTTTGAATACGAAGGTGAGACACAGCTTTTTATCGTTCGTAAAGTTGTTGAAAATGAAAAACTCATCAAGTTAAATTGTGTCAATTTGAATCTAGAGCTTATCAATGAATATGCCAATCCTTATAAGGCACCGAAAGATATGTCGTTTGAAGAGTATTGTAAGGCTCTTGATTTGCTGAACTTTACGATGCTTAAGATAGGTGTGAATGAAATTTCTGATAAGAAGTTGACCCTCGAATGGGAAGGGCAAGAAACGAAATTGGCTCGGCTTTTATCGCTTGCCAATAAGTTTGGTGCAGAGATTGAGTTTAAAACATTCTTGAATAGTAATAGTTCTATCAAAGCCTTTGTGGTGAATGTCTATCATGCAAATGACGGTTTTCATCAAGGTGTTGGTAAAAGACAGTCTAAGGTATTACGATATGGGCGAGATTTTAATTCACTTACTCGAACTGTAGATACAACAGGGATTTATAATGCTATCCTCCCAACTGGGAATCGTTCAGAGGTCACTTCGACCAAAACGAGTGTCATTCATAATGTAGATGGAAGTGTAACTACAACTAAAAAGGTGCGAAATCCTGATGGAAGCGTTACGACGACTTCTAAAAGGGTACGAAATGATGGTTTCGTACTTGGGCAGGTTGTCACTAAGACTGTAAAAAATCCTGATGGAACTTCCTCTACGACTATGGAACGAGAGATGACAACGGTCTACAAAAAACGAACCGGCAGGAGGAAAAAGGCAGAGGAGCAACCGCCTTTTAAAGTTAAACACTCAAAGACTTCTAAAACGAGTGCTTATAGCAATGACAGTACGTTTGATTTGTCGGATTTGCCAGATTGGAAGTTAGAGAATGAAAACGGACAAGTAGAGTTTTATAAAGCAGGAAAAATGTTGTATGCTCCTCTTTCTATGCAGATGTTTCCTGCAGCGTTTACTTCTGATACGATGAACGACCAATGGATCAGACGAGATGCGACTATTGATGCTGAGACACAAGAAGAATTATCAGATAAAGCACTTGACATGCTACGGAAAAGCTGTTATCCAGCAGTCACTTATGAAGTCGATGGTTACTTGCCATACGGTGTAGGTGACACTGTAGAGATTGAAGATGATGGCTTTGCTCTTACTTTGTTACTTGAAATGCGGGTGTCTGAACGTTCTATCAGCTTTACTGGTACAGGTACTAATAAAAGCGTTTTTGCAAATTTCAAAGCGCTTGAAAATCAATTATCATCTGGCATTCAACAACGGCTAGAAGAAATGTTGGAAGAAGCAAAACCTTATGATATTAAGGTTGCATCAGATAATGGGACTGTTTTTAAAAACAATAAAGGAAAATCAACAATTTATCCTACCTTGCTCAAAGGAGAGAAAACCATCCCAGATTCCGAAGTTAGTTGGAAATGGAAAGTAGATGAACGTGATTTTCCACTTGCTCCAACATTTACTGTTGAAGCTGCTGGACTGACTAAGCCACTCACTGTAACAGTTATAGCTATTGTAAATGGTAAGGAAGTAGCCCATAAAGAATTAGCTTTTACCAACGTCAACGACGGAGCGAAAGGTTCCGACGGTAAGTCTATCACAGTTGCTAAAGCCGAAAAGCAAGCGGACGGGGTAAAAGTCACCTTTAGCGATAATAAATCTATCGTCGTTCCGAAGGGAGATAAAGGTGATAAAGGCGACCCTGCAGACCCTGCGAACCTCAACGCTCTGGAGCAAGAGATGAGGCAGACTAAGCAAGGGTTAAGCGACGTTAAAGCGGACTTGATCAAAGAAAAAGCGGAAAGCTCCGCTGAGATTGAGCAAGTGAAGAAAGACGTGGGAGCTATCCGCACGCAACAGACGACTTACGAGCAATCCAACGAGCAAAATCTCGCTCGGATAACTGGTCAGCTTGGAGATAAAGCCAGCAAAACAGAGGTCAAGCAGACTGCAGATGGAATTCGGGAGGAAATCAGTCAAATTAGTGTTGGCGGGCTGAATTTGCTGAGAAATTCGGCAGGGCCATTTAAACCAGACAAAAAACCAACAAACTATGATAATTTGGAATACTACCATAAATCGACAATAGATATGGTTGAAGGTAAACAGTACATATTAACCGCTGAGACTGACGGAATATTTAACGATGACACTCTAAACGTGGAAAATACTGATAAAGTTGCTATCATTTTGGCCAGCCTTGACCATAAAATTCACAAATTAATATCGGATAAAAATACCGATAAGAACGGGACTGTTTTTGTTTGGAATCGTCCCACTGGGACATACATGCTCCGAGTAAATACTTACAAAAATGTAGCTGATAAGAGCGCTTGGAAGATTAAGATTGCTGAAGGCAACACAAAAAGCGGTTGGAGTCCGGCACCAGAAGATGTTGATGAGCAAATAACCGTAGCTAAAACTACATTAGAAAAAACTGCAGAGGGTCTGAAAACAGACATGACTGCAGTTAAAAGCTATGTGGCGAATGACGGTAAGCGCAGAGAGCAATTGGAGCGGTATAGCAGAGAAGAAACTGCTAAGCAGATAGAAGCTGAACGAATTAAAACAGCTGAAAATTACGTTGGCAAAAGCCAGTATACGGAAGATGTAAAAGGCGTGAATCGGCGGTTTGAGGAGCTGTCAATTGGCGGAAACAACCTACTCGCTTACTCAAACTTTAACAAAAATGGTTATTATCAAAATGGTCTCAAGCGAGATAATAATTACATGTACTCAAACCTCATTGAGGTTAAAAATACAGATTATCTCTTGCAAATCTGGGAGCTCAAACCTAACGCTAAAAAGCTTTGGGCAGGCTTGCAGCTATTCGACGAGCAGCGAAACCCTATCTCAAACGGGTACTCAACATTTTATTTTAATGAGTACTTAAAACAACCCATCAAATTGCCCAAACACGCTAGATACTTAGCTATCTCGGTTGAAAATCGCATCTTAGACAAAGATAAAGCCAAATTTAAGCTCGAACTTGGCAGTATACCATCTGATTGGAGCCCAGCACCAGAAGATACCGAAACCAAACTAGCTGAGTACAAGCAAGGCGTGGACGGTCAGCTTGCGGCAGTTAAGCAAGAGGTCAATGGCAAAGTCTCGCAAACCACATTTGACCAGCAGGCGAATCAGATTACACAGTCAGTACAAGAGTTAAGCAATAATACCGTCAAAAAAAACCAAATCAAAATCGACGAGAACGGTTTGGTTTCTAGCTCTGAGAAAACAGTCAACGGTCAAACGCTGGCCAGCATGATTTCGCAAAATCCTGAATGGGTGGAAATCATCGCTAAGTTGCTTAAGGTTAAGGCTGACATGATTGTCAACGGGGCAATCACAGCTGATAAGCTAAATATCAAAGAGTTGAGTGCTTTAGCTTCTAACTTGGGTAAGGTGACTGCAGGTTTAATTGATTTGCGAAAACATTGGGTGCGTACAAGTACGGATGATGTTTGGGGCATTATTCATGACGTGACATATGATACTAGTACGCTCTTGAGCGATAGCGGGGTTTTAACAAATGGTCGCCCTGGCAGAAATAAAAAAAGCGATGTCAAACCAACAATTATGCCGTTGACTTGGTTAAATTCTGGGGAGCTTTTTTTTGCAAACGTTGATTCTGAATATGACATAATTCAAACGCTTGCAAATGGGGTTTATCCTTTCGTCAAAAGTGGTAGTGCAAGAATCCATTTTGGAAAATTAGAAGATGAAAGAGATGCATTATATATTGATTGCGAGTTTGCAGAGCTATATCTAAATGCCAACAATTACACAGATTGGAAACAATCTTCCTTCAATCCGGGGGTTCATTGGAAGGTACAAGGAAGTCTTGTATTAGTTGACTTCGACTTAAAATATGACAAGGATGGGACTTATCTGTTGGTAGGTATTCCACAACAATATGTGAAAGACAAGAAGATGTTTCCCGTCCAAGCGTGGAGCTTAGACAGAAACCAAGACCGAACAGCTCAGCTCAACGCTGACGGTAGCTTATATATTATTGGCGCTAATAAAGGCGTTGAATATCATGGTCAAATTATTTGGACTTATTAAAAAATAAAAGGAGAAAAAATATGGCAGAATTACTTGATGTTGAAACAGTTACAGAGCCGTTTGATTTGCAGACAGCTCTTAGATATATGGACGAAAACGGCGAGTTTATCCGTTTTAAAAATGATACGGACGACTACTACATTTATAAGGAAACACAAAAGCGTCCTGCAATTGTAGGTGGTAAGCGTAAGTTGGTAGAAGTTCCGCTTGTGTGGGCGTTTGACCGCTACAATAATTCCATTACGACTTTTCGCTTTACAAATATGTTTGATAAAGCATTTTACATTATGAAATTTGACGAAGCGGGTGATCCAATCTGGGATGACCCAAGCAAGAAAAAGGAGTAGTATATGGCACCAGACGTCATAAATGCGGTCGTGACAATTAGTGCTTCCTTAATCGGAACATTTGGCGGGATTATTACTAGTGCTAAGATAACTACTTTTCGGATTCAGGAATTAGAAAAGAAAGTGGAAAAGCACAATAGTGTAGTAGAGCGAACCTATCGCTTGGAAGAAAGAACGAATTACCTTGATGAGCAAATTGACAAGCTCGAAAGCAAAATCGAAAAGGAGAAATAAGATGCAACAAATTTTAATCACAGCGGGGATTATTGCCCCCATCATTTCAGCGATTGTAAATGTCGTTAAGACGCAATTCAATCTAAACGGAAAGCAAGTATCTACGTTGGCTCTTGGTTTGGGGATTATTGTAGGTCTTGCGTACGCCGCAACAATTGCACATGGTGATTATGCTGCGTATGGTTGGGGTGGGCTAATCGCTGGCTTGTCTGCCATTGGTTATTACGAATTGGCTTTTAAAAATAAAAAAGGAGACACAGCGGATGACACAGAAAAAGAAAATTAAGCAGCTTTTAGCTCTTGTTACAATCGTACTTGGTTTCATGCTTCCTACTGTTGCACAAGCGGCAGTAGGAGATCAAGGCGTGGACTGGTCTGTCTATCAAGGGACAAGTGGTATCTTTGGATACGGGCATGACAAGTTTGCTATTATCCAAATTGGCGGTATCAATGCCTATGGTATGTACGGACAGTCAACTTACGAAACACAAGTGGCAAGTGCTATCGCACAGGGTAAACGTGCTCATACTTATGTTTGGTACGAGGTGGGCGGCAATGCTGCTTTGGGTGAGCAAGTGCTTAAAACCTTCTTGCCACAGGTACAAACACCGAAAGGGTCAATTGTAGCTCTGGACTATGAGAGCGGAGCGAGCGCTGACAAAGAAGCCAACACAAACGCAATTTTGCATGGGATGCGTATGATTAAGGCAGCGGGTTACACGCCTATGTACTACTCCTACAAACCTTACACGCTTGATCACGTTGATTATAATCGGATTTTAGCCGAATTTCCAAATTCTTTGTGGATTGGAGCTTATCCAGATTACAACGTGACCCCATCACCAAACTATAACTTTTTCCCGTCACTCCCTGGAATTGCTATTTTTCAGTTTACTTCAACGTATGTGGCAGGCGGCCTTGATGGAAACGTGGATTTGACCGGTATCACAGATAACGGTTATGGTCGCAAGAATGCACCTAAAACACAAACACCAGCGATTAAAGAGGGCGAAAAAGCTGATAATACACCGAAAGCTGATATAAAAGTCGGCGACACAGTCAAAGTTAATTTCTCGGCTACCAACTGGGCGACAGGAGAAGGGATTCCTGATTGGGTTAAAGGTCGGTCTTATCAAGTAGCAGAGGTGAGCGGTGATAAGGTGTTGTTAGCAGGTATTAACTCTTGGATTTACAAACGAAATGCAGAGATTATCTCTACTACTAATAGTCAACCTGCAGAAGCTCCAACTGTTCAGCAGTCTGGCTCATACACGGTACAGCCGGGTGATACCCTTTCTGGAATTGCCGCTCAATATGGCACGACTTATCAACAGTTAGCAGCTCTGAACGGCATTAGCAATCCAAACTATATCTATGTAGGACAAGTTCTAAAACTGACAGGACAAGGACAGGTAGCTTCTCAAAATGCGTCTTATCATACGGCGCAATGGGGAGACACTCTTTCTGGCATGGCTGCTCAATATGGCACGACAGTAGAAAGTATCCAAGCACTAAATGGACTATCAAACGACCTCATTTATGCAGGCGTAACTTATAGAGTAAATTAAGACAACTAAGCTCTTAGGAGAAATCCTAGGGGCTTTTTTGGTGCAAAAAAATAAAGCCTATTTAGACTTATCACTTTCTCAACTATGCGGGCAAATTGGCTACGTTTTGACTACGTTTATTTTCATTTATGACTGTATTATTTAGTGTATATTATCTCTCGAAATCCTTATTATATAAGCTACTAACAACTATTTCGCTATTAAGTCGATAGAATAAAATTATTATGCTAAAATAGAACTAATAAGATAGAGGAGGTACACTTATGGTAACACGTCGTAAATATTCTCCGCAGGAAATAAGAAAAGATTCTTCTTATTTCTCTCCTTTGAAGGCAATCATTGAAACAGCTTTTTATGAAAATCAGGTTGTCGCAATAAAAACAGTGGAAGAAGCTTATCAATTGGCTTCCGCAGCTGCTGGGACAGTTGTCTTAGATATGCCTGTCATTCATACAAAGGAACTGGGCTTGCCTTCTTATGCTCGCGTTTTATTAACGAATTCTGGAGCAGTCGTTGGTCGAACGGCTAAAGCTCGACGGATTTTTGGTAGGGACAGTGAGGAAGATGAAAAGTTGCTTTCGATAGTACGCAGTGCAATTTATCAGGCTCATCATCGAAAATTTTATAAGGCAGATGCAGTTGTAGGGCTAGATGAAGACTTTATGGCTTGTGCTCATCTCATGGTTCCTGAAGATGAAATCAACAATCTTTATTCTTGGCTTTTAAACTTTCAAATTTTGGATGAAGAGTTTAAAAATCGTTTGAGAGTTTCTAAAAAGTACGATGAAAATGATATATTTGTCTTTTTTGACCCCAAATGGAAGCATCCAGATTATCCTGAAGGGTTGGTTTATTTTGATACTCAGCACAATTGTGTCATTATTTTGGGTTTAAATTACTTTGGTGAGTTGAAAAAAGCGACCTTAACCTTAGCTTGGGCAACCGCTGCTAGAAATGGATATGTAGCTTGTCACGGTGGCTTGAAAATCTTTAAACAAGAAGAGGCTGAAAAGAAAGACTATGTAGCCTCCTTCTTTGGTTTATCTGGCTCAGGGAAATCTACACTGACACATGCCAAACATAATGGAAAATATGATATTAAGGTTTTGCATGATGATGCCTTTATTATTTCTGTCAAAGATGGCTCTTCCATTGCTCTGGAACCGTCCTATTTTGATAAAACGAATGACTATTCCATTGGACATAGGGAGCAGGACTTTTTTGTAACAGTTCAGAATTGTGGTGTGACACTGGATGACAATGGTCTAAAAAAATTGGTGACAGAGGACATTCGAAATGGAAATGGTCGGACAGTCAAGTCTCGCTTTGCAACACCAAATCGGGTTGATCGAATTGATGAGCCTATCCAAGCCATTTTCTGGATTATGAAAGACGATTCTCTCCCGCCTTTAGTTAAAATCAATGATCCGCTGATGGCTTCTACGATGGGTTGTACCTTGATGACCAAGCGTTCCAATGCTGAAAATGTGATTGGCAAGCATGATGATTTGGTGATTGAACCTTATGCCAATCCATTTAGAGTGTATCCCTTGGTGGAAGATTATCGGAAATTCCGTAGTCTCTTTGAATCTGGTGTCGACTGCTATATCATCAATACTGGATTTTATATGGGCAAGGGAATTTCAAAAGAAGTTAGCTTGAATATTATTGAAAAAATTGTTGATGAAGAAGCAGAATTTAAACCATTTGGGCCATTGGAGGGTTTTGAATACATGGAATGTGAAGGGTATCCGATTCCGAATTTTGATGCTCGCTACAAACAATTAATCAGAGAAAGAATGCAGGTACGGTTAAATTTCTTGCTTGCGTTTAACCAAAAATACCCTAAAACGGCGCTTCCTGTTGATGCAATCTCACGCCTGGAAACCGTTTTGCAAAATCTAGAATCTTAATAAATCATTTTCTTTGTAATTTCCTTCCAAATTTTTCTTTTTAACACTCCTTGTGCAAGAAGTCAAAAAGTATGCTATAATTAAGATTACTTATATATGAGGAGAGAACATTCATGGAAGACCCTAGCAGTCAGACCTTGTTACTGCAAGCTTTACTATTACTAGTTTTAACACTTTTAAATGCCTTTTTTTCAGCAGCAGAGATGGCGATGGTATCTTTAAATCGCGCTCGTGTAGAGCAAAAAGCTGAAGAAGGCGATGCAAAATACATTCGTTTGTTAAAAGTCTTGGAAAATCCTAATCATTTTCTGTCCACTATTCAAGTTGGGATTACTTTGATTACGATTTTGTCAGGGGCTAGTTTGGCCAATACACTCGGTCAGGAAATTGCTTCTTGGATGGGAAATTCCGAGACTGCAAGAGCCATTGCAAGCTTTTTATCTGTTGCTATTTTGACTTATATTTCGATTGTTTTTGGTGAATTGTATCCAAAGAGAATCGCTCTGAACCTCAAAGATTCCTTAGCGGTTCGTACAGCGCCAGTTATCATCTTCTTGGGAAAAATTGTCAGTCCCTTTGTTTGGCTTTTATCAGCCTCTACCAATCTGCTCAGTCGAATCACTCCCATGACTTTTGATGATGCTGATGAGAAAATGACTCGTGATGAGATTGAATATATGCTAACGAACAGTGAAGAAACCCTGGATGCTGACGAGATTGAAATGTTGCAAGGAATTTTTTCACTAGATGAGATGGTGGCGCGTGAGGTAATGGTACCGCGTACCGATGCGTTTATGGTGGACATCAATGATGATACCAAGGAAATTATCGAAAGCATTTTGAGGCAGAATTTCTCACGAATCCCAGTCTATGATGATGACAAGGATAATGTTATTGGACTTATTCACACCAAACGTCTGTTAAATGAGGCGTTTACCAATGGTTTTGATAATATTGTACTACGAAAAATTTTGCAGGAACCGCTCTTTGTGCCAGAAACGATTTTCGTGGATGATTTGCTGACAGAGTTGCGGAATACGCAAAATCAAATGGCGATATTGCTGGATGAATATGGTGGTATGTCTGGTCTTGTAACGCTGGAAGACCTACTGGAAGAAATTGTCGGTGAGATAGATGATGAAACAGACAAGGCCGAAGTAGAGGTGTATCAGGTTTCTGACCATACTTACTTTGTCCTTGGAACCATGAGTTTGAATGACTTTAACGAGTATTTTGAAGTTGAACTGGAAAGTGATGACGTTGATACCATTGCGGGTTATTATTTGACGGGCGTAGGCTCGATACCCGACGTGAAAGAGCGTTTGAGTTATGAAGTGGAAAGTCAGGGCAAAAAGCTCATTTTAACCAATGATAAGGTAAAAAATGGACGTGTGACAAAGCTCAAAGTAGAAGTTTCTGAAATAGTAGAAGAAGAGGAAGAAGTTGAGAAATGATCTCAGCTTCTTTCGTTTTTCAAAAATTGATAAGTTTACTTTACTTTTTATAAATATGTGAATGACATTAAAAATAAAGGAAGCAGATCGATGACAACGACATTCTTCCTTTTTGGCTATTGTTAATATTGAAGAGTGAATTTTGTGAAGGTTCATTATCATTTTTGCCGTTTGGAAAAGTCAACGAAACGGAATTTTTCGAGTTTATGACGACTATCTGTAAACTGAAATTGCTGTCCGTCTGCAAGATAAACTTTGGATTTGACAGAGACGACATGGTGGTCATTTCCAATGTTCATCAATATTTTATCGCGATTGGTGGCTGGATCAATTGTGATTTCTTTTTGGGCGTAAGAAATGTGTAGTCCCAGTTCATCTTCTAAATAAACATAAATTGAATGCTCTGCAATTTCACGGCTAATAGAAGGGACAAAACTCTTATCAAGGTAATCAATATCCAAGACGGAGGCAATCCCGTCAACGACCCTTTGGCGAATAATCCGCCACACCAGACGGTATTCAGGAAAACCAGTAAGACTGGATAATTTTTTATCAACTGTAATTTTTTCTAACTGTATGACATTGGTTTTAGAATTCATTCCATGTTGCCGGACAAGTTCTTGGTAACTAGTTAGGTTGGAAACGGGAAAGTCAATCTGTTCTTGTTGGATGACTTTAGAGCCTTGACCTCTCATTTTTTGAATGAGACCAGCTTTTTGAAGCAAATCAAGCGATTTACGAATCGTGTCACGGCTGACCTTGTAGGTCTGGACAAGTTCGTGTTCGCTAGGAAGATAATCATTCATCTGATATTTCTCGTTTAGAATATCTTGTTCTAAGAGTTTAAAAATTTGTTCATATTTTTTCATGATATCCTCACTTATTTTCTTTTTAGCATACAACTAAATAAATTTTACCAAAAAAGAGCCTTTTTTGCTACAAACAACTTGCAGACATCTTTGGCATCGTTTACAATAAATGTATCAATCAATTGTACAATGATGAAAAAAAGAAGGAGAGTGTTAGGTTAAGCCTAGCCAAACAGAAAATGGGAAAATTTGAGAAAGACGCCAAGACGCTATTAGATGCTATCGGTGGCAAGGAGAATGTCTCAGCAGTCAGCCATTGTGCAACTCGGATGCGCTTTGTATTGGCAGATGAAAAGAAGGCAGACGTAAAAGCAATTGAAGCCATTCCAGCTGTAAAGGGAACTTTTACAAATGCAGGGCAGTTTCAAGTCATTATCGGAAATGATGTGCCGATTTTCTACAATGATTTTACAGCTGTTTCAGGGATTGAAGGAGTATCAAAAGAAGCAGCCAAAGCTGCTGCCAAAAGCAATCAGAATCCAGTACAGCGTGTCATGACAATGCTGGCGGAAATTTTCACTCCAATTATTCCAGCCATTATCGTTGGGGGGCTGATTCTCGGTTTCCGCAATATTCTGGAAGGTGTGCAGATTCAGGCGCTCGGTCAAAAAATGGTTGACGGTGTTGCTCAGTTTGCTAAAGACGGTACTCCGATTTACAATACGATTGTGGATGTATCACAGTTCTGGAGCGGAGTAAACTCATTCTTGTGGCTGCCGGGTGAAGCGATTTTCCACTTCTTGCCAGTTGGTATTGTCTGGTCTGTTTCTCGTAAAATGGGAACCAGCCAAATCCTCGGTATCGTTTTGGGAATCTGTCTGGTGTCTCCTCAGTTACTTAACGCTTATTCAGTAGCTAGCACACCGGCTTCAGAAATTGCTAAAAACTGGGTGTGGGATTTTGGCTTCTTTACAGTTAGAAAAATTGGATATCAAGCACAAGTTATTCCAGCTCTGCTTGCAGGATTGTCGCTATCTTATCTTGAAATCTTCTGGCGCAAACGCATTCCAGAAGTTGTGTCCATGATTTTTGTGCCATTCTTATCCTTGATTCCAGCCTTGATTCTAGCGCATACAGTCCTTGGTCCAATTGGTTGGACACTTGGACAATGGCTGTCAACAGCGGTGCTTGCTGGTCTGACTGGTCCTGTTAAATGGCTTTTTGGTGCGATATTTGGTGCTCTCTATGCTCCGTTTGTTATCACTGGTCTGCACCACATGACCAATGCCATTGATACACAGCTGGTTGCAGATACAGGTGGCACGGCACTATGGCCAATGATTGCCTTGTCCAATATCGCTCAAGGTTCAGCTGTGTTTGCTTACTATTTGATGAACCGTCATAATGAACGTGAAGCACAGATTTCTCTGCCAGCAACGATTTCTGCTTATCTAGGTGTTACAGAACCAGCACTTTTCGGGGTCAACGTGAAGTACGTCTACCCATTTGTGGCAGGGATGATTGGTTCTTCTATCGCAGGTCTCTTATCCGTAACCTTTAACGTAACAGCCAATGCTATCGGAATCGGTGGGATTCCAGGTATTTTATCTATCCAAGCTAAATACATGCTGCCATTCTTCTTTATTATGCTGGTGGCCATTGTAGTACCAATGCTATTGACCTTCTTCTTCCGCAAGACAGGTGTGCTTACAAAAACGGAAGATGAAAGTGTGAAATCACCGCAAATTGAAGCGATTGACGAAGCTAAAGAAGCAGCAGCAAAAGTGGATTTTGCAGAAATTGTCAGCCCGCTTGCTGGAGAAGTCAAAGAATTAAGCCAAGCAACCGACCCTGTCTTTGCTCAAGGCGTGATGGGACAAGGAGTTGTCATTCTTCCAAGTGAGGGAGAACTGGTGGCCCCTGTGAACGGAACGGTATCAGTGCTTTTCCCAACCAATCATGCTGTTGGAATCGTGTCAGATGAAGGTGTCGAATTGCTCATGCATATCGGTATGGACACTGTTAATCTCGACGGAAAAGGTTTTGAAGCTCATGTGGCTCAAGGAGACAGAGTGAGCGTAGGTCAGAAACTGGTTAGTTTTGATATAGCAGCTATTCAGGAAGCTGGCTTAGTGACTGAAACACCTGTGATTATCACAAATCAAGAGCAATTTCAGGCTGATGAACAGGGAACATTACCGCGAACTGTTAGACGTGGAGATAAGCTGATGACAGCTACTCGAATCGGATAAAATGTTTGATACGAGCTATGATGAGCAGGATTTTATCTAACGAATAGACAAATTTATCTCAGTAATCCATTTGCCTCACTGCTGGAAATCCAAGCAGCAATCTCTTAACGAGAGGCAAAAAGGCTCGTACAAAGAATAAAAGTAACGATAAAGGGGAGGAGCGCAAGCCCCGCCTCTTTCTTTTAGAAAATAGAAAAGGAAGACAAATGGCATTAGATAAGACAAAAGTCGTCTATCAAATTTATCCAAAATCATTTAAAGACACGACTGGCAATGGGCTAGGAGATTTTCAAGGCATTATTGAGAAAATTCCTTACCTCAAAGAATTAGGAGTGGATATGGTCTGGCTCAATCCTTTCTATCCCAGCCCGCAGCGTGATAATGGTTATGATATTTCAGATTATACGGCTGTCAACCCTCTTTTTGGGACGATGTCTGACTTTGAAGAGATGGTCCAAGTTGGGAAAGAATACGGCATTGACTTCATGCTGGATATGGTCTTAAATCATTGCTCGACCGAGCATGAATGGTTTCAAAAAGCTTTAGCTGGCGATCCGTACTACCAAGATTTTTTCTTTCTGCGTGATGAGCCGACAGACTGGCTGTCTAAGTTTGGCGGCAGCGCCTGGGCGCCTTTTGGAACAACGGGCAAGTATTACCTGCACCTCTTTGATGTGACGCAGGCTGATCTCAACTGGCGCAATCCTCATGTCCGCAAAGAACTTTTCAAAGTTGTCAATTTTTGGCGGAACAAGGGTGTCAAGGGTTTTCGCTTTGATGTCATCAATCTGATTGGAAAAGATGAGGTGTTGGAAAACTGTCCGGAAAATGATGGTAAGCCTGCCTATACGGACAAGCCCATTGTACATGACTACCTGCACATGCTGAATGAAGCGACTTTCGGACAGGCTGACTCATTTATAACTGTCGGAGAAATGAGTGCGACTACTATTGAAAGCTGCATTCTCTATACAGATCCGGCACGTCACGAATTGTCTATGGCTTTCAATTTCCATCATTTGAAGGTGGATTATGAAAATGGTCAAAAATGGAGCTTGAAAAAATTTGATTTCGAGGAACTCAAGCGTCTTTTCCATACGTGGGGCAAGGAAATGAGTGACCATGATGGCTGGAGTGCTCTATTTTGGAACAACCACGACCAGCCACGTGCCTTAAATCGTTTTGTTGATGTTCAGCATTTCCGCAATGAAGGAGCAACTATGCTTGCGGCCAGCATTCATCTGTCTCGCGGAACGCCATATATTTATATGGGAGAAGAAATCGGCATGGTGGATCCAGACTATGACTCTATGGCAGATTATGTGGATGTGGAGTCTATCAATGCCTATCAGATGCTGCTGGAGCAAGGCAAAACACCAGAAGAAGCTTTTGCAATTATTCAGGCCAAATCTCGCGATAATTCTCGCACTCCCATGCAGTGGGGTGATTCAGCAAATGCTGGCTTTACGACAGGCAGTCCTTGGCTCAAAGCAGGGAAATCTTATCCTGAAATCAATGTTGAAAATGAGATCCAAGGCCCGATTTTCACTTTCTATCAAAAACTGATTGCCCTTCGTAAGGAGCTTCCTATTATTGCCGAAGGCAGCTATCAACCAGCTTATGAAGATAGTCAGCAAGTTTATGCTTTTGAGCGTCAATTAGGTGACGAAAAACTTTTGGTACTCAATAACTTTTATCCAGATCCGATTACGATAGATATTTTACCAGAGTATCAAAATGGCGAAGTGCTCCTTTCCAATTATGAAGAAGCTCAAACAGCAGAAGTTGTAACATTAAGACCTTATGAAAGTTTGGCAATCATTGTAAATAAACACTAAATGCAGCAATAAATCCTAAAATCGACTGAATTGTTCAGCCGATTTTTTAAAACCCGAGAGAAAGCGCTTGTATTATCCTTTTGTTTTATTTATAATAATTACGGTAGAAATACATCTCAAGGAAATTTGATTTCTAAATTATGATGTAAAGGAGAATATATGAAAAAAACTTCAAAACAATTGCCTGTATTGTTTGCGACAGCTATTTTGTTAGCTAGTAGCGTTCTAAGTCCTGTTGTTCAGGCAAATGAGGCGAGCTCTTCAAGTTCAGAAACTTCTGTAACAACGACTTCAGAGTCTAGTTCTGTTGCTTCGACAACTCAGTCGCAATCATCAGAAACAACTTCTGAAAGTTCAGCAAGCAGTACGAGTAGTACGAATGAGCCAAGTAGCACAAGCGAAGAAACACCTAAGACAGAAGCTTCAAGCAGTGAAGCAAGAGCCGCTGTTTCGGAATTTACCGAGGTAGCTAATATTGGTCAAATTCAAGGCGAAGCACATGAATCGCCTTATAATGGGAAAAAGGTGCGCGTGTCAAGTGTAGTTGTCACTAAAACGGATCGATATGGCTTTTATGCACAAGACATCAAAGCTGACGGGAACACAAAGACTTCAGACGCTATCTATGTAGTTTCAAAGGAAAAAGTAGCTGTTGGAGACCGATTGACGATTGAAGGTGAAGTTAAAGAAGGCTACATGGAGTCGCTCAGCGTCCGTCCGGGGCAACAATTTAAAAAACCAGCTGATAGTTTGACTGTCACGCAATTGATAGCTTCAAAGGTAACAAAAGACGGAACAGCAGCATTGCCAGCTCCTGTCAATATTTCAGAGCGTATGCCAAAAGATATCGTAGACAATACTCCGACTGTCTATGATCCAGAGCATGATGCCTTGGACTATTGGGAAAGTCTTGAAGGCATGTTGACAACAGTTAAAAAACCTCATGTGCTTGGACCACAATATCGCGGGGATATCTACCTGTTGCCTGCTGGCTATCAAGAATTACCGTTAAATAATATCGGTGGCGTCAATTTACGTCCGAATGTGCAAAATACGGCAACCATTCCAGTTTATGTGGGAAATAAGTTTGTTGCCAAAGCCAAAGATTACTTTAATGAAGATGTTGTTGGAGTCGTGAGTTATCGCAGTAAAGTCTTTAAGTTGGAGCCAACCCAATTGCCAGCTTTGCAAGACGGTGGTTTGCAAAGAGAGGTTTCTAAAATTTACCCAAGTGAAGATAAATTGACGATTGCTTCTTACAATATTGAAAACTTCTCGGCGAACAATGCAGCGGGGGAAACACCTGACGCAAAAGTGGAGAAAATTGCCAAATCCTTTATCAATGAAATCCATAGTCCAGATATTATCACACTCATAGAAGTTCAAGACAATAATGGAAGCGTTAATGATGGTACTGTCAGCGGTGTGCAAAGCGGTGAAAAACTGGCTGCTAAGATTAAACAATTAGGTGGCAAAGAGTATAAGTATGTCGAAGTAGCTCCTGTTGATGGTGTAGACGGAGGAAAGCCCGGATCCAATATTCGTGTGGCTTTCTTGTACAATCCTCAACGAGTGAAGATAGTAGAACGTGAAGCAGGAAGTAGCACAGAAGCGGCTGCTTTCAAAGACGGTCATTTGGTGAAAAATCCTGCCAGAATAGACCCAACTAATCCAGTATTTGAAAAAGTTAGAAAATCTTTAGCAGCAGAGTTTGAATTTAAGGGTGAACGGATTGTCGTGATTGCCAATCATTTGAAATCCAAGCTCGGAGACGATGCGGTCTATGGCTCAAAGCAGCCTGCAGTACAAAATACATTGGCACAACGGATTGAGCAAGGGAAGTTGTTGAACGCTTTTGTCAAAGAAGGTTTGAAGCAAAATCCAAATTTGAAGTTTGTCTTGACTGGTGACTTTAATGACTTTGAATTTTCAGAAACTGCCAAAGCAGTGGCTGGTAATGAATTAGTCAATATGATGCTGAATCACGACGCAGCAGACCGCTATTCTTATTTTTACCGTGGTAGCAATCAAAGTTTAGACAATATCTTTGTTTCAAAAAATATTGCTGATAAAACAGTGTTCTCACCAGTTCACATTAATGCTTCTTTCATGGAAGAACACGGTCGGGCATCAGACCATGATCCCGTCATTGCACAGCTTGACTTTAGTCAGAAAAAAGATGACACGACGCCGACTCAACCAACTGAGCCAAAACCTACCGGTGACACCACAACGCCACCAGATAAAGATGATAAACTAACTAAAAAGAGGATTTTACCATCTACAGGAACAACAGGCGCTGAAGTCGTTGTTGTAGGGATTGTCATCTTAAACGCAACCCTCCTTTGGCGAAAGAAAGTGGCGGATTAAAAGGAATAGATGATAAACGAGAGAGTTTTAGACTTCTCTCGTTTTTTGAAAAATATTGAAAATGAAACTGAAAAACAGATTATTTTCTAAAAAATAGACAAATTGTCCCTCTATCTAGAAAAGAAGTGTTATAATAGTATTATAAAACGTTTTCAAGAGGATAAGACGATGGAAAAAGAAGTCATTGATTATGGAAAAGTAACAGGTATGGTCCATTCAACTGAAAGTTTTGGAGCTGTTGATGGGCCTGGTATCCGTTTCATTGTCTTTTTACAGGGTTGTAAAATGCGTTGCCAATATTGCCACAATCCAGATACATGGGCAATGGAAACCAATAATTCAAGAGAGCGAACGGTTGAAGACGTTTTGCAAGAAGCGCTTCGTTATCGTGGTTTTTGGGGTAAAAAAGGTGGGATTACAGTAAGTGGTGGTGAAGCTCTTTTGCAGATTAATTTTGTGATTGCACTTTTTACCAAAGCTAAAGAATTGGGAATTCATTGTACGTTAGATACTTGTGCGATGCCGTTCCGTAATACACCAGAGTATCTCAAAGTTTTTGATCGCCTGCTTGAAGTGACAGATTTAGTGTTGCTGGATATTAAAGAAATCAATGATGCCCAGCATAAATTTGTGACAGGGCATACCAATAAGAATATTTTGGAATGTGCAAAATATCTGTCTGATAAAGGTGTTCCAATGTGGATTCGCCATGTTTTGGTTCCAACGTTAACAGACCGTGATGACGACTTAAAAGAATTAGGTGAGTTTGTCAAAACGTTAAAAACAGTTGATAAATTTGAAGTGCTACCTTATCATACAATGGGAGAATTTAAATGGCGTGAATTAGGAATTCCTTATCCATTAGAAGGTATTAAACCACCAACTGCTGACCGAGTAAAAAATGCCAAAGAACTCATGAAAACCGAATCCTATACAGAGTATATGAATCGCATACATAATAGTTGATCAAAAGTAGAAAGTGAAATGTTGACCAGCACCTAAGAAGTTAGATAGAAAAACTGACGATTAAGTGCTTTTCTATTCCTCTCTTTGTGAAAATCTTAAAATTGTGCTAAAATAAAATATATAAAAAGTTTACGAGGTACGATCATGTCTAAAATTTTAGTTTTCGGTCATCAAAATCCAGATTCAGATGCGATTGGCTCAGCTGTGGCCTTTGCTTATCTTGCGCGTGAAGCTTATGGCTTGGACACAGAAGCAGTTGCTTTGGGAGAACCAAATGAAGAAACAGCGTTTGTCTTGGATACTTTTGGTGTAAAAGCACCGCGTGTGGTGACATCTGCAAAGGCAGA
>ERZ773055.82-NODE-82-length-60508-cov-5.534084_pt1 | contig 60508 bp, 54 predicted proteins | sample MGYA00580515_ERZ773055 | MGnify/ENA primary metagenome ERZ773055 (study PRJEB29015, sample SAMEA2737993) | human oral metagenome | biome: human oral; feature: human-associated habitat; material: dental | place: China | collected 2064 ...
ATCTTGCCAGAAAAATAAATAATAATTATAAATAATATCAAATATATCGTTGTTCTCAACCCCGATACCATATAGAATGACAAACTAAATAATATTAGTAATAAATTATTCAATTGATTTTTACCAATAAAGTTAAATAGATAATAAACTATTATCGTTATTGGCAAGAAGAAAAATAAAAATCCTGCACTTGTAAACGGCATAGTAATTTCCTTTCTGTAGACATTAGTCTTCTAATAATTTTTTAAACTCTTGGATCTGTTTTTCTAAAGATAATTCCTTAAGAAACTCCGTTACCTCTTCATCACATCCTTGAGTTTTTTCAACATACCCTATTATTTCTTTTATCGCCTGTTCATCATCATAAATTATCTTCCCAAATTTCCCATTTTGCGAAAGTTCTTCTGCCCCTCCTACATCGGTTGAAACAAAAGGCACATTTAATGATAACGCCTCTACATATACTCCTGGAAAACCTTCCTGTTTCGACATCGAAACAAGACATTTCATATTTTTTAGATATTTATATGGATTTACCTGATATCCTAAAAAGTGAACATATTCCAACAAATTATACTGTTTCGCTCTCAATTTTAGGCTTTCCTCTAATTCTCCAGATCCAATATAATACATATGGTATTTATGGCCTTTTTCATGTAACATTCTAATTAATTCTAGAGTTCTATCTGAACCTTTTTTTAGCTCTATTCTTCCTATCGAACAGATAGAGTTTTCATAAATATTAACATCGATTTTTTCTCTAGATTTATTTAATATATCATCAAAATCATAACCATTATATATTCGGCTTATTTTCCCTCGTTGTTCAGGATATAAATCTACTATGGATTGTTCCGTTTTATTTGAAATTGCTACGATTTTTGTTGAATCTGAAAAATGCTGTTTAAATCTATCCCTACGCCAAGTATTAGAAAAATCCTCTATACTTCCATGAACCCAATATATCTTTTTTATATTTCTTTTTGTAAATGGAATATCTGGATACATAACCTCAAACATAATTTCAATATCATAATCATCTTTCTTAATTAGATATTTCCTCAATATATTTGGAAGTCTTTTTCCTATTTGGTCTAATATTAGGCGCATAAGATGTGGATATTTTTCGTTATTATAGTTTTTTATTACAGATATTCCTTGCGGAAGCTTCTCGAATCCTTTTTTACCTCTGTCAATTTCTACTATATCTATTTGGTACTCAGAAAAATCACCATTGTTCAAAATATTAGAAAGAATTTTCTCTGCTCCCCCACCTTTAGAGTACGAAGGAATAACTATTAATAATCTTTTCATTGCCTTCCCCTTTACAAATTAATCATTACTCTCATATTTTTTATATTTAGACAATATAAACTTATATAACTTTTCATTGATGCTTAGCAACGAAACAGCTATCTTTAGGTTTCTAGGTGCATTTTTATTAGCTATAATTTTAAAACGGATATCCATCAGCTTTTTCCTTAATATTTTATACTCTTGTCTCTGTTTATAATTCTCTGTTACTATTAACTGATTAAATATAGATATATAAGCAAACGTTAATCTTACTAATAATTTTTCTTTATATATTGGAAAATTAGATAAAGTATAGTCACGGATTTTCTCCATTATCTCAATATAATCCATATCTTTTGAACTAAATGGTCGTGTAGTTATACTATTCTCTCTTATATAGTAATAATAGTAATTTCCGCTTATAAGTGTATATTTTTCTACATTATTTAACAATTCCAAAGTATAAAAAGCATCCTCATAAATCTTACCAATCGGGAATTTTATTTTTTTTGCCAAGTCTTTGTGAATTAACTTACACCACGCCGAACCATATAACCGTCTATTTTCTAAATACTCTTTTAAATATCCCTGTTTGTCTAAAATTAAGAAATAATCTTCCCCTTCATAGTGTGGTCTTAATGTATTTTTATAAACTCTTGTCAAACCACATTCTACAATCAGTGTCCCTGATTTTTTTATAGCTTCATATAATTTTTCATACATACTTTCATGAATATAATCATCACTGTCTACAAAGCCTATATATTCACCATTTGCTCTTTCAACCCCATAATTACGTGCATCTGATAGTCCACCATTCTCTTTATGGTAAACTTTTATTCTATTATCTACTTTAGCAAGTTCATCACATAATTGCCCACACTTATCCGGAGAACCATCATCTACTAAAATAATTTCTAAATTCGTATAGGTTTGCTTTAGAATAGATTTTACACACTTTTCTAAATACTTCTCCACTTTATATACTGGAACTATTATACTTATTAATTCATTATTCATTAAATCCACCTAATTTCTTGCTAAAGTATTTTTATATCTCAATAACACTTTCCTATATATATTTATATTAAGCTTAATTAATATTATACTAAGTTTTCTGTTACGAGTTATATATTTATTATTTAATAACTTCTTGTAATTCTCTTTAAAATAATTTATTATCTGTAGATAAAAAGTATTATTTTTGAAATCTTCTTCTAATAATACGCTATTTAAAACTGAAAAGTATGCGTACATTTTACGGCAATCCGCTGCTTCTTTCAAACTAGGATAATTTCGATAAACATTTACATGAAATTTCTCTACTATCTCTATAAGATCGAATATTCTAGGATTAAACTTTGCATTTGTTATACTGTTTTCTCTCATCAAATAGTTATAGCAAGCATTATCCATCAAAACATACTTATCAGCGATACTTATTAAATCATACGCATAATAAGTGTCCTCATATAATTTCCCAACAGGAAATTCTATTTTTTTAGCAATATTTGTCTTGATTAATCGTACACATGCTGAGCCAAAAATTTTTTCTATTTTCAGGTATTCTTCTAAATACTCTTGTTTTGTACAAACTTGATAATATCTTTTATCAGTAAACCATTCTACTCTTTCTGGATACACAATCTTAAGATTACACTCTGCAACATCAGCGTCTTCTTTTATTATGGCTTCATATAATTTTTCATACATTTCTGCATCTATATAATCATCGCTATCTACAAAGCCTATATAACTTCCGGTTGCTCTCGCTACTCCATAGTTTCTTGCATCTGACAAGCCACCATTTTCTTTATGATAGACCTTTATTCTATTATCTAGCTTCTCTAATTCATCACATATTTCTCCACTGCTATCTGTAGCACCATCATCTACCAAAATTATTTCTAAATTTTTATATGTTTGATTAACTATCGAATCTACACATTTTTTTAAATATTGTTCAACATTATAGACTGGGACTATTACACTTATCAATTCTCTAGCCAATATCTTCTCTCCTTATGTAAATCTTCTTTTTAGTAACAATTTTTGTAGTGGTATTACTCACCTACTACCTCCGCTATTACTTCTTTAAAGTTTTCTACAATAACTTCTATATCATCATCACTAAGACGTGTATGTAATGGTAATGTCACCTCATTAACATAATATGAATAGGCATTTGGATAATTATTCATGTCAAAACCTAGATTTTTATACGCCGTAAGGAGTGGTAATGGCTTATAGTGAACATTACAACTAATTCCACGTTCTGCCATTTTCGTAATAATTTCCCCACGTTGCTCAAATGTCGCACCTTCTACATGTGTAATGTACAGATGGTTTGAACTTTTGTGGTCTTTTGTGTTATGAACTAAAGGTATTACTCTGCTACCTTCAAAACCTTTATTATATTTTTCAACAAGCTCTAATCGTCGTTCTAATAGTTTAGGATAACGATCCAGTTGAACTAAACCGATAGATGCCATAATATCCGTCATATTGCATTTATATCCAGGAATAATAATATCATATTCCCAAGAACCAGCTTTTGTTTTCGCCAATGCATCTTTTGTTTGACCATGAAGCGAGAAAATTTGGAATTCTCTATATAATTCTTCATTATCAAAGTTTGGATTTTCACGCCATGTAACACTTCCACCTTCTGCTGTTGTGAAGTTTTTTACCGCATGGAATGAGAATGTTGTAAAATCTGCGACAGCTCCAATTTTTAAACCTTTATACTCACTGCCCAAAGCGTGTGCCCCATCGGCAATAACAGCTACACGACCAAGTTTTTCTTGATAAATACTGTTCGCTTTAAATAATTCTTTTTTACTTTCTACTACTTCAAAAATTTTATCATAATCACATGGAATACCCGCAAGATCCACCGGAATAACCGCTTTTGTTCTTGGTGTTATTGCATCTGCAAGTTTTGAATAATCCATCTCTGCGCTATCAGTTTGAATATCAACCATAACAGCCTTTGCGCCTACATGATAAATGACACTACAAGATGCTGTATAAGTTAGAGCCGGAACGATTACCTCGTCTCCTTTTCCTATACCTAGCACACGTAAAACAAGTTCTAATGCGGCAGTCGCTGAATTTAAGCATACTGTTTTAGGTGTTGTAGTATATTCTGATAGTCTTTTTTCTAATTCTTTTGTTTTAGGTCCTGTTGTTATCCATCCAGACTTTAAAGTATCTACTACTTCATTTATTTCTTCTTCTGTAATATCTGGTGGTGAAAAAGGAATATTGTATTTTTTCATTTTGACTCCTAACCTTTTATTGTTTATTAACCTTCCTTTTTATGTTATCCCTTTATTATACTCTAATTTTGAAAAAATTTCAGCTATCACGAAAAAAAACACAAGAGAATAGCGTGGAAGTTTCTCTTGTGTCTCTATGTTTTGATTGTTAAAGTAAATTTTCATATAGTAGCTACAACATAAAATTAATCTTGTTCTATTACTTTATGACCGCTAACGCTGTTTGTATCATTATTTTTATATCATTTATTATGCTAAAGTTCTTGATGTAGTCTAAATTGTATTTCATCTTATCTGGCAGAACTTCTTCGATATAAATATCATCAATAGAACGCCCTGAGCCTTTGAATTTTTCTATTACTTCATCCTCGTCTTTGTATTCAATACTGGCGGGAGATGTTATTCCCGCTGGAAGAAGTAGTGTTGCATTCATTTCATCAGTATAACGATTAACATACTTTGCAACTTCTGGACGAACACCAACAAAGCTCATATCCCCAAGAAGCACATTAAACAACTGTGGTAACTCGTCAAGACGAACCTTACGAAGTTTATTCCCAGCACGACTTATACGTGGATCATTATGTTCAGTTACAGCTGCACCAAGTTTGTCCGCATCTTTAACCATTGTTCTAAATTTAAAAATTCTAAACGGACGCCCATAAGTAGTAATACGCTCTTGCCTATAAAACACCGGCCCCTCACTATCCAACTTTATCCAAATAGCAATAGCCAAAATTATAGGACTTAATGGAATAAGTAATACTAAGGCTAATACTTTATCTAAAAACAACTTCAAAAATAACGATATTCTTCTCTTCTCTATTTCTTCTCTATATTCTTTTACTATCTCTGTTTCAAATCTTTTATCTATATTCATCTTCCACCTTGCTTCTACTAAAAACTGAACATTTCTTTGAATAAGTTTATTTTCCCTTAACAATTATAGCATACTTACTAGCAGAAGAATAACCTCCTTGCCTTTACATATTAATTATAATAAATATATGTTTTAATAAAGTTCCCCGAATTATATATCATTTCCTACTATATATGTTTACAACAGAATTAAAAGTAAATTTTTCATACCTCTTATTTATGTAAAACTCTTTAACATAAGGGCTTTCTATATGGTAATAAGGTTTATTAATCACTACAGAAAACACCCCTTTTTCTTGACCATTATAGTAGATGCTAATCTCAAATTCTGCTGACTTTTCTGAAAATAGGACTACGTTTAATTTTTTAATCTCCTCTCCTTCTATATTAACACCATTGTTTATAATTATATCTTCATCTTCAATTATTTTACAGAAAGAGTATAATGTTAAGTCATTCGGTTCAACCGGAGGACAAACACAATCATTGACCATATGAAAATTTTCGTCTACATCAACTTTCACGTTACATAATCGAAAATTATTCACATAAACTGTAACCATATTATTATTGGTATCTTTTAAATGATTTAAAATTTCATCAGTTAAAATTTCACGATGAATTTCCTTATGTTCTCCTTCGTTTAGCTTATATATTACTTCTGTTTCTTTTACTATATTCCCGTTTATTTTAAACTCAATTTTTATAGTTTCGTCATTCTCTTGAGTCGTTCCATTGTTGAGTGCATATATGTATAATGAATTATTTTCTATTTTTTTAGAATATAAAATATGATTAAACTGAATTTCTTTATATTTTTTCACTTTAATTGATAGCGATTTATCCTCATTAAAATATTTTTTCTTGGAAAATGGATTCTTTACTGTTATAATACAAAAAGCGACTCCATAACCTTCATTAGAATAAGTATAACTATCTCCATCTAAATAATCTGGATAACCTATATCTACCTTTTCAACTTCTAATTTCCCTGTTGATTCTCTTTTATCCTTAACGCATTTTAAGATAAACCCAATTAATGTTACTAATGATGCTAATAATGCTAATACTATACCTAGCTGCTCAACGATAACTAACAATCCTTTTTCATCCTTTTATGTTATAATAGTTTTAATTTACATTATATAGACTTCATATGAGATGACAACTAATTCATCGATAATCAGAGTTCTCATTCTTCTATCCATTATAACAATTTATTATATTAAACAACTCATCGCGAATTTCTTCGTTAGTTGCATGTCCTAGCATCGCTTGTAGCTTATCTAACTTAACATTTAGTTCGTCTACATCGATGTCTAAAGTTGTGTTTTTATAAATCATTTTATTATCTGTTTTCTCACTATTTTCGTAATCTAATGATAATTCTTCGTACATTTTTTCTCCTGGACGAAGCCCGATTTCTTCAATAGCTATATCTTTATATGGTTCTAAACCTGAAAGTTTAATTAGGTTTGTTGCTAGGTCTATGATTTTTACCGGCTCTCCCATATCTAGAAGGAAAATTTCTCCCTCACTCGCATAATAACCAGCTTGTAAAACTAACTGTGCCGCCTCTGGTATTGTCATAAAATAACGAATAATATTACGATGTGTTATTGTTATTGGTCCACCTTTTCTTATTTGTTCTTTAAAAATTGGAATAACTGATCCATTAGACCCTAACACGTTACCAAAGCGAACAGCTGCAAATTTTGTTTTATATTTATTGCCTTTTGACTGTAAGATAATCTCTGTTAAACGTTTTGACGCTCCCATTGCATTTGCTGGATTTACCGCTTTGTCTGTCGAAATCATAATAAATCGTTCAACATCTTTTTCTATTGCTACGTCCATAACATTTTTTGTTCCAAAAACATTATTTTTAATCGCTTCTTGTGGACGGCGTTCCATTAGTGGCACGTGCTTATGAGCTGCGGCATGAAAAACTACTTCTGGTTTGTATTTATCAAACACTTCTCTTAAAGCCTCTTTTTCACGAATGCTAACAATTTCCGAAATATAATTTACACCTTCATATTCTTTCGAATGACTTTTCTCAAAATCAAGATCACGCTCTAGCATATAAAGAGCATTTTCATTTACATCTACTAAAATCAAATTACTCGGTTTAAATTTGAAAATCTCACGAACAATTTGGCTACCGATTGAACCACCAGCACCTGTGACAAGAACACTTTTACCGCGTAGATAACTACGAATTTCTCCTTGAGAAAGTTTAACTTCTCCACGCCCCAATAAATCTTCTATCGAGACATCTTTAAGGTGTTTTGAAATACTTTCTCCATCTTCAACTGTTACCCCAGAGCCCATAACTTTTATACTAATATTTGCTTCTTTTAAAATATTTAATATTCTGTTTTTATTATATGCATCTATAGAAGGTATTGCCAAAAATACTTGTTCAACTTCATATTTTGGAATAAGTTTTAACAATTCATAAGTTGTCCCTACAACTGTTACACCACTTATTACAGAATTTTTTCTCCTATCGTCGATAAGACCTACTACATTAGCTCGGAAAACATTATTTTTAGATAATTCTTTTAACAGTATATATCCAGCATCCCCCGCTCCAATAATAAAGGTATTTTTGTATGTGGCTTTTCCTGTACGTCCTACTTCTCGCTCGCGTAATGCACGATAGAGCATTCTAATAAACATAATCCCCGCAATAATTAATAGTGGTGAGAAAATAGCGAATCTTATATTAGAAAATGTATCAGGCAGCATATATTGATATAGTATGCTTGTAATTAAATCTGCAACAAATACCGAAACGCAGATATTAACAATTTCATTGACTCCTAAATACGACCATAAAGATTTATTTATCCCAAATAATTTAAAACTAATAGCGTATATAATTAAGGAAATAATTAAAAACTCACCTATTTCTATATAGTGCGTGGTCAACATTGCAAAAGGATCCGAAGCCTTACCTAAAAATATTGACGCAATAATTCCCAATGCTACTATTTTTAAGTCTAATAACATTATCAATTTAAAGCGGTGCTTTATATATATTTTTGATGAAAACAATTTATCCATACTAATCTCCTATAATTTTATTAGAATTCTGCTTTTTCTCAACCTAAAATCGAACTCCAGTTAGACTTCATGTTGACAATAACATCCTTCTAAAACTATACTTCTTAAAATTAGGAGCTAAAGTAAATAACATTAGCTCCCCCTTTTCCTAAAACATTTTGTATCCAAAATAACCAGCAGCAGCAACTATAATGAACAACACTACTATACTTACCTTCCTTGTCTCTTTTATAACAATTATTTCTACAATTTTTTGAGTCACAAGTATGCTGATTGCTACAGCTATAGCTACTAGTTTTATCTTTTGATTTTCGATAAACATAGTCCCTATTATTATAGCCAAACTCAATACCGTTATCAGCATATTCACCGCTAAAAACATCATTTTTTTATCTGACATACTTATTTTTTCCTTACTTTTATAGTTACTTTTACTATTGGTGTGTCAGTTGCTACTCGAAGATCTTCTTTTGAATAAATTTTCAAGTTACTACGTTCTTCTGTCTCTTCCTTAACATCACTCAAGTCCACATCAACTAGCATTTTTGTTATCCTATCTAATATTTCTTGGTTTTCTGTTCTAATAGTAACCTTACTTACATCGGCCGTTACACTAACTAGTTCATACCCAGATGGTAGTTTCCCAATAGTATTAACTTCCAACGGAACTTCTTTTTCTAAACTTTTTAGCTCAATCGACATTACCGTTGAACTAGGTTCTATCTGAATATCTTCTATTTTGTTATAATTACTGTCATAAGCAACTAATTTTGCTTCTTCTTTAGTATTTTTGCTTAGTTTCGTACGAGTTGCACTTTCTGCACGAACTTCACGTATTCTATTAATACTATCAAGATCCCCAGAGATTTTTACAGTTTCATTATTAACGCTCAGTTTCTCTATTTCATATCCTATTAATAGTCTCTCTTTTTTCACAGTAGGCGTTACCTTAAACTCACGCGTTACTTTTTCTCTGATAGAGATCGTAATTGTTCCCGGTTCTACCGTTCCTTCAAGACCACTCTCTAAACCTTCTATTTCTAGTTTTACCTTTTGATCATCTCCTATTTGAGCATTTTTCAGATTTAATTTAACTTTGAAGTGGCGTGCTACACTTTCTTTTTGTACTTTTGCCAATGATCCAGATAATTTTACAGAAACAGTATTCGGTATACCAACTACATATAACTTTTCTTTATCATACTCCGCTTCAAGAGGAACCTCTGTTACCCACGCAGTAGATTTATTATCACTATTTCCTAATACAGAAAAATTTTTAAAATTTTCGTTTACCGATATAAATAGTAGTATTGCTATTAAAAATGATATTAACTTTAATTGATTATTCTCTTTTAATCTCATAATATCACCTCTTATTTAATAATCTTTTCGTTTTGTTGTTGCCAATTTTCTTCTAGGTACTTCATCAATTTTTCATCAGTAAAATCTGTCGTTAATTTACCATTTTGGCATACACTTATTTTTCCTGTTTCCTCTGAAACAGCAATAACAATTGCATCTGTCAACTCCGACAATCCTAATGCTGCGCGGTGGCGCGTTCCATAACTACTAGCTATACTTCTATTATCCGATAACGGTAATACACAGCTAGCAGCTCGAATTTTATCTTTATTTATAATCATCGCTCCATCATGAAGTGGTGTATTCGGAATAAAAATATTAATAATAAGTTCGTGCGTTACTTCTGCATTAATCTCTATTCCACTTTCCACATATTCATCAAGCCCAGTGCTATTTTCTAATACAATTAATGCACCTATACGGCGTCTCGCCATATGCCTTGATGAAGTAGTGACAGCTTTTATTATATGCTCTTTTTGTCCTTTTTGGACATCTTTATAGTTAAAATTGAGAATATTAGTCCACTGAACCCTACCTATATATTCTAAGGCACGTCTCAATTCTGGTTGGAATATAATCATAATTCCCAACACTCCCCAAGTAACCACTTGATCGAATATGTAAGTCATCGTTGTAAAACCAATAAAGTTAAAAAATATTTTCAATCCAATAATGATTAAAATTCCTTTAACCAATTGCATACCACGAGTACCTTTTAACAATGTTAATAACTTATATACTAAAAACCATACTAAAAGTATATCTAGCAGGTGAATAACTAGTGTTAACGTGCTTATGCCTGATAGGTAATCAGCTATCATAATAATCTCCTTCCTTAAATAATGTACCAAACTTAAAATACTTACTTTTTTATTTTTACAGCAATGTCATGAAATAAATGACCGGTATACCCTCGTCTCTAAAATTCCATACTTTACCATATAACTTTCCACATTTTATTATAACATAAAATATAGGGATTGTAAGATGTTTTTCAAAATAAAAAGAAGATATTTTCAAATTTTTCAAATATCTTCTTTTTATTAATCAACCAGGTATTCTCATATATAAAGATTTATAAATTTATTATAAAAATCAACATAGGGTTACTCTTTTACAGTTATATAAGAACTTATATCGTAATCTTGTGAATCCAACTCATTTTCTCGCCCTAGAATCATATTCGCAATACTATAACCGATAATAGGTCCTGTCGTTAGTCCTGATGAACCTAATCCACTTGCCGCAAAAACATTTTTCAAAGTTGGCACCTCTCCGTAAAACGGTGAATAGTCAGAAGTATAGGCTCTAATACCTACTCGTTCATTAATGATTTGTGCATCAGCTAGTTCTTTTAAAAATTGTTGAGCTTTATTTCCAAAAGTATCCAACTGCTCCTTATCCACTTCCAAGTCAAATCCCATATCATTTTCATGGGTTGCCCCAACACTAACCACACCATTTTCAAAAGGAATTATATCTAATTCTCCTTCTGGCATAATTACTGGATAAGCACCTGTATTGTTATCTTTTATTTTGTAATCACGCAGCTGTCCTTTTTGAGGGCGAACATCAACCGCAAAACCAAGTGGCTCTAAAACATCTTTAAGCCAAGCACCTGTTGCAAGCACAACTATATCGAACCCTTTATTATCAACTAAATATTTGTCTCCAGCTAATTCTAAAGATACTTTTTTATTTACTACTTTTGCCTTTGATGCTTCAAGTAAAATATTTACAAAACGCTCCCCTTCAACACGACCTCCGCCACTGGCATAAAGTACATCTCCATTGTTATCAAAACTTGGAATTACTTTTTGCACATCTTCTTTAGACAGTAATTTTAACTCGCCTATCATCGGCGATAATTCCATACGACTTTCCGCTAATTCTTTTAATTCTGGTAATTTTACTTCATCTTTTTTTAACAAATATACTCCACATTGCGAGTAAAAATTCGTATTGATGCCTTCATCTTCTAAATCTTGAACAAGTTTCAAATAAAAATCTGCACCTAAACGCGCCATCTTATACCAAGGTTTATTACGACGTTTCGAAAACCATGGACTTATTATTCCAGCAGATGCCTTTGTCGCTTGCCCCACACCGTAATCAAAAACTGTCAACTCTATATCGTTATCTTTTGACAAATAGTATGCGCATGTCGCACCTACTATCCCACCACCTATTATCGCTACTTTCATAGTTTACCTCACTTGATAGTTTTTTAAAAAATTCTACTATAAAAATTATACATCAAAAGAAAATATGAGTAAACTTTTTGTAAAATTATTTCTTGAAGCTATTATTCGAAATTACTTGTAGTAATTAAGACAACAACCTAACAGATTAAATGAACTAGACTTTGATTAATCTACAAAATCTAGCTTACTTCATTGATCAGCTAGATTTTTTAGCTATATAGCGTAATTTTTATATTTACCAAACTGCATTTATATATTATAATTATTACTAAGTTGCGTTAGAGCAACTATTAACATATAACTAGTAAGATATTTGGAGGTAAACTATGACTGAAATAAAATTAGTACCACGTAGTGAAGTAGACGAACAGTATACTTGGGACATGACTCTACTTTATAAAACTGATGAAGACTTCAAAAATACTTTGAAAAAAACAAAAAAAGAAATAATTGAATTTAAAGACAAATATGAGGGAAAGTTAGCTGATTATACTACTTTAAACGAAGCTATCCTAAAATACGAAGAGATAGAAGAAGAATGTTATAAACTTTTACACTATGCTGAATTACCTATGGCTGTTGACCGCTTCAACGATAATGTGATTGCCAACGCAACTATTTTCGAAGAACTTTCTTCTCTTTCAGCTAGCAAACTAAGTTTTTTCTCCACGGAGTTAATATCTTTAGATGAAGACTTTATAAATACCTTTGTTGCTGACTATCGTCCAGACTTAAAATATTATTTCGAAAAGATTATTAATATGAAAAAACATGTATTACCAAAAGAAGTTGAAGAAATAATCGCTAGTTATGAAAGTCTACCTGGCTTCTACCACTTGTACGAAGTAACTAAACATGAAGATATGCAGTTTGATAGTTTCGAAGTAAATGGTAAGACGTACGAAAATAGCTTTGTTTTGTATGAAAATCTACACGAAATGGACAATGACACAAATGTTCGTCGTGCAGCTGCGAAAAGTTTTTATAAAACTTTAAATGCATATAAGAATACTTCAGCAAATGAGTATATTTCTCAAATTAAAAGAGAGAAGATGCTTGCAACTGCTCGTGGTTATGATAGCGTTATTGATTACCTATTGGATAAACAAGATGATAGTCGTGAATTATACGATCGTCAAATCAAAACACTTATGACAGACCTTGCACCACATATCCGTCGTTATATCAAACTATTAGCACGCGAGCATAAAATTGAAGATATGCAATTTGCTGACTGTAAAATTAATCTAGATCCTGATTTCGAGATTGATATGACTATTGAAGAATCACGAGAATATTTGAAAAAAGCACTTGGTGTTCTTGGTGAAGATTATGTTAAAATGATTGATGAAAGCTATGATAAACGTTGGACGGACTTCCCTCAAAATATCGGTAAGAGTACAGGTGGTTTCTGTGCTACTGTTCCAAATGTAGCTGGTTTTATCCTTCTTTCTTGGACTGGGAAAATGAACGAGGTGTTTGTTCTTGCGCATGAACTTGGACATGCTTATCATTTTATGAGTACAGGTAAACACCAAACTATGCTAAATAATGATTGCTCACTGTACTTCGTAGAAGCACCGTCTACTTGTAACGAGGTTATCGTTTCTAATTATCTACTACAAACTAATAAAGACGCACGTTTTAAACGTTGGGTAATTAGTAATATGATTAGCAGAACTTACTTCCACAATATGGTAACTCACTATCTTGAAGCTGTTTATCAAGACCGCGTTTATAAAAAAGTTGATAATAATGAAATGTTAACTGCAGAAGTCTTATCTACTATAAAACGTGAAGTTATGGAAGAATTTTTCGGAGATAGTCTTGTAATTAACGAGGGAGCAGAACTTACTTGGATGCGTCAACCTCACTACTACATGGGACTTTATCCGTATACTTACTCAGCGGGTCTTACTATCGGAACAGCAGTTGCTAATAAAATTGACAAAAATCCAAGTTATGCTAATACTTGGCTAAATGTTCTATCTAAAGGAAGCAGTATGTCAGCACTAGATCTTTCTAAACTTGCTGGTTGTGATGTGAGTACCGCTGAACCACTTAAAGAAGCTATTTCATATGTTGGATACTTAGTAGATCAACTTTATGAATTAACAGATGAGCTGAAAAAATAAGACATAAAAAGAATCTTAATGACTTCTAATCATTAAGATTCTTTTAACTTTTGCTAATATTATAATTTATAGTTGGGTATTAATTCTACTACATCTCTTTTAATTTTTCAAAACAAGCTTTCTCACACTCGATAACTGCTGAGCGGAAATTTTTTTCTTCAAGAATTCGTACAGCTTCGATTGTACTACCTGATGGCGAACAAACATTATCCTTTAGTTTTCCTGGATGTTCTCCTGTTTCTAATACCATTTTAGCTGCTCCAATTACTGTATGCGCGGCCAAACGATAAGCAGTTTCACGACGCAATCCGTTTAGCACCGCGCCATCAGCTAATGCTTCAATAAATAAATAACCATAAGCGGGCCCTGAGCCGCTAAGAGCAGTTAATCCAGCCATATCTTTTTCTGCTATCACCTCTGATAAACCAAGGTCGCTAAATAAACTTAAAACGTACTCCACTTCAGTAGGTTCTATGTTATGACCAACACTAACACCAACAACCCCCGCACCTACTTCAACAGGTGTATTCGGCATAATGCGAACTACTTTTGCACTTGGTACAATACTTTCTATATCTTTTATTTCTACTGCTGCCGCCATCGAAATAACTATTTTCCCTTCTAGTTCCGCTTTGATTTCTTCTAGTACACTTGCTACTAAATATGGTTTTACACCTAAAAATACAACATCACATTCTTTTACCAAATCTTTTGAGCTATCGGCCACTCTCACCCCATTGCGTTCAGCTACTCTTTTTGTGCTATTCTCTGAAGAATTTCTAACGAAAATATTTCCTTTCGCTACCTTATTACTAGAGATTACTCCTTTTAAAACAGCTTCTCCCATATTACCAACACCGATAAAACCAAGTTTTTTCATATTGACCTCCTATTGTCTTTTATTTTCTTTATATAATATATATTATATTCACTCACTACTTATTATATCATACTTCCCCCTTCTAATTCTTCCTTCTTAATAAATTTTGTTAGTCCACTCTCTTATGTTATACTTAAATGTGTATTGAAAATTTTTTTACAAATAAGGAGTTATTATGGATAATAGTTGGAAAGAAATATTTAAAAATTACCCAAAGCGCAACGAGTTAGGTATAACAGTTGATAACATTAATAAAAAAAGACAAACAGCGACTATCTATCCGCCAAAAGAATTAGTTTTCAAGGTTTTTGACCTTCCTTTAGAAGATATAAAAGTAGTTATATTGGGGCAAGATCCATATCATAATCCCGGTCAAGCTTGTGGATTAAGCTTTTCTGTTAATGATGGAGTACCTTTGCCTAAAAGTTTAATTAATATTTACAAAGAACTTTATGATGACCTTGGTATTACTCCTGCGAAAACGGGAAATTTAGAAAAATGGTTTAAACAAGGAATCTTTCTACTAAATTCTGTTTTAACGGTTGAGGAATATTCACCAGCAAGTCATAGTAATGTCGGCTGGCAAGATTTTACAGACTATATAATAGAAACTATTTCACAAAAAAATAATAATGTTGTATTTGTTCTTTGGGGCAGCTATGCTAGAAGCAAAAAAACTCTAATAGATAGCTCTCGCCATAAAATAATAGAATCGCCACACCCAAGTCCGCTATCTGCCTATCGCGGTTTCTTCGGCAGCAAGGTATTTTCTCGCATAAATTCTTATTTGGAAGAAGTTGGAAAAAAACCTATTGACTTTAATTTAGAAAACTAATTCTAATTAACCAATTTTAAGTTTATGACTTTATTTTCTCCAAATTTTTAATAAAAATAAATTTTAATTGGAAATTTTAAATTTATTTTAAGTATATTTTAAGTAGAAGAGATATAATTATGACTTAGACAAAAATAATTAATTTTTCATTCTTAACGACACTTGTCGTTTCTCCCTTTTAAGTTTGAAAATATTTTTGTTTAAACCAATATTTCAGTTAATTCTTTATGATATTAACAGATAATAAAACTTTTTAATTTTTTTCATAATGTGGCTTGTCGCTCCCTAGGCAAGCCATTCTCCCTTTAAGAGTAGCGATACTCTTTTGTTATTTGTATATAAGATTAGATATTTATAGGTAAGAAATTGCTTCGAACTTAATTTAGTTCATAAAAAAGCTAAGTACCCCAATACTTAGCTTTTTTATTTTGTCTATAATTAAATAAAGAGCTACTTAAAATCTGTACTCTCTATATCAATTTTTAAGTCGCTCTTTTTTGTTGTTTAGTATATTACAAATTTTTCTACATAATACATAGTTTTATGTTGACCACTTGCATATTGTTTATTATTTAATCGTAGTGTAATTACACCTGTTGGTCGATTAGTAGCTATAGTAACAAATGGAATTATTACTCTATCTCCTTGAACTTCCCAACGTTCTACTGGAGCAAAGATTGAATCGGTAGCTCCGCCTATTCCAGCGATGTAACGTAATGCAAAGGCATTATCTTTTTTGAAATATACTATAGTATTATTATCTTTTACTAATTTTTCTAATTCTTCTTTAGTATATTCCACTTTACTTTTATCCAACTCCATAAAAGTAATTCCTCTTTCTGCATCCAATTTTGCAAATACATCTTTAAGATTATAAGTACCTTCATTATACGTATTGATCAAATCTAATACATAAGTAGCTGGTGTAAAGACAACTTGATTATCTGTTCCGTTATCTATAGCACTATAACGAATTGCGTTAGCTGCCGTAGAACCTTTAAAATTAAGCAAGCTATAATTCATAAGTTCTAATATTTTTCCTGCTTCATTAAAGTTATGGTTGTATTTATTAGCATTATTCGTGTTAGCTTGTTGTGTCATTTGGCTGCTATTTCTATTAGCTACATTATTTACAACATTGTTATCTTTATTTTCTTGTTGATTTTGTTCATCAACTTTAGCATCATCTTTTAACATATTCGTTGTTACATCTTGTGTTTTTTCTGAATCATTAGTTATTTTCTGGGCTACCTTATCTGTACACCCCGTTAAAAGTCCTATTCCTAAAACAAAAATACCTGCAATTTTCAAAATTTTGTTCATTTTCGCCACCTTCTTTCTGTTTTAATCTTTATACTTTTCGTTACTCTATTCTTTAGTTATATTATACTACTTAAAATTACAAAAAGCAATGATTTATTACAAAAATATTACATTTATATTACAAATTAATTTTATTTTTATTTCAGAGGCTAGATTATCTATTTTGTTGAGTACCCTCTTAATAAACCCCACTTCCTCATCATAGGCACGTAAAATTTGAACGGATAGTTTTTTTATAGTAAAATATACTCGATTATATGGATAGGAGATTGATATATGAGTAGAGTCGCTATTGTTAGTGCTAAACGTACCGCTATCGGTAGTTTTAGCGGCAGTCTTAAAGATATTCCAGCTGCAACACTTGGAGCTGAAGTTGTAAAAAAATCATTAGAGGAAATAAATCTAAGCCCTACCCTTGTCGACGAAGTAATCTTCGGTAATGTTCTTGGAGCTGGTCTTGGACAAAACATCGCTCGTCAAATCGCGATCTTTGCTGGTGTTCCACAAGAAAAGAGTGCATTTGTCGTAAATAAGGTTTGTGGTTCTGGTCTAAAAAGCGTTGTTTTAGGCGCTCAATCTATTTTACTTGGTGATAATGATATCGTTATTTGTGGTGGTGTTGAAAATATGAGCGCTGCTCCTTATTACACAAAAGATGCACGTTTTGGAGCTAAACTAGGTAACTTCGAACTTGAAGATAGTATTATTCATGATGGTCTTACTGATGCTTTCGAAAACTATCATATGGGCATTACTGCGGAAAATATTGCTGAGCAGCTTTCTATTAGTCGTAAACAACAAGATGAATTCGCAGTTCTTAGTCAACAAAAAGCAAGCGCTGCTATTGAAAAAGGGAAATTCTCAAATGAAATAGTTCCTATTACGATAAAAACACGTAAAGAAGAAAAAGTTTTTAACACTGATGAATTCGTTCGACCTAATACTGATTTAGCTTCATTAGCTAAACTACGTCCAGCATTCAAAAAAGATGGAACTGTTACTGCTGGGAATGCTTCTGGCATAAATGACGGAGCGGCTTGCGTTATTCTAATGTCTGAAAAACGCGCTAATGAGCTAGGTATTAATATCCTTGGTTTTATCGATGGTTACGCTACTGCCGGTCTAGATAATAAAGTTATGGGTCTTGGTCCAATACCCGCAACGAGAAAAGTTTTAGATAAACTGAATTTAACAACTGATGATATTGATTTATTCGAACTTAACGAAGCTTTTGCAGCGCAATCGATAGCTGTTCTTAACGAACTTAACCTTGATACTTCTAAAGTTAATATCAATGGTGGTGCTATAGCTTTAGGTCATCCTATTGGAGCGAGCGGTTGTCGAATCCTTGTTTCTTTAGTACATGAACTAATCAATGAAAACAAGAATCGTGGACTATGCTCGCTTTGTATTGGTGGCGGTCAAGGTATTTCTATGGTTATAAGTCGCAATTAAAACTATTATAAGTAATATATAACTAGATTTATTGTTTTGTTCTATCAATTAGACTAGCTAAATCTAGTTTTTTTAAGTTTAATTTAAGCTTCTATACTAAAATCTTATTGTCAAGAAACTTTTTTAGCTTTAAATGGTCTAACTGTGGACTATTTACGAAAAATTGTATACAATAGTAATTGCGGAAATTTTAATTTGAACTCTTGAGGAGTTCAGTATATATTTAGGAAAAATTAGATTAATAGTAATCGAAAGGTAAAAATAAAATGAAAATAGGAATTGATAAGATTGGCTTTGCAATGCCCGAATACTATCTAGATATTCGTGACCTAGCAATAGCTCGTGGTATTGAACCTGATAAATTCACTAAAGGTTTACTTCAATTAGAAATGAGTATTCCTCCAGTAAGTCAAGATATCGTTACACTTGGCGCTCAAGCTGCTTTTGAAATTTTAGATAGTGATGATTTAGAAAAAATAGATATGATTATAGTTGGAACAGAGTCTGGCATCGACCAAAGTAAAGCTTCAGCGGTGTTTATCCATGGCTTATTAGATATTCAACCATTTGTGCGTACTATTGAAGTTAAAGAAGCTTGCTACGGAGCTACTGCGGCGCTTGACTTTGCGAAAAATCATGTATTAAATAATCCTGAATCAAGAGTGCTTGTAATTGCGAGTGATATCGCCAAATACGGAATAAAATCTTCTGGAGAATCTACACAAGGTGCTGGTAGTTGTGCTATGCTTGTTACTAGCAACCCTCGTCTTCTAGAATTAAATAACGACAATATTTGCCTTACTCGTGATGTTATGGATTTTTGGCGTCCTAACTATTCTCAATACGCTTTTGTCGAAGGTAAATTTTCAACTGAGCAGTATCTTGGATGCTTAGAGACGGTTTGGGCTAAATACTTAGAAAAAACAAAACAACAACTACAAGACTTTAGCGCGGTATGTTTACATCTACCTTATCCAAAACTCGGTCTTAAAGGATTACAACTGTTATTAGAAGAAGAAAATAATGAATCTACAAAAGAAAACTTATTAGCACGTTTCAACGAATCTATTCTTTATAGTCAACGTGTTGGTAATATTTATACAGGTTCATTATTCTTAGGGTTATTATCTCTTCTTGAAAACAACACTACTCTTAAAGCAGGGGATAAAATCGCTCTTTATAGTTATGGTAGTGGTGCTGTTGCTGAAGTATTTGGTATGACGCTAGTCGAAGGTTATAAAAACCAATTAAAAACTAATAGACTTGAACAGTTTAATAATAGAAAACAAATCTCTGTTGATGAATATGAAAAAATGTTCTTTAGAGATACTACCGTTGATGAAGATGGTAATCTAGATATTTCTGATATTCGTGATGAAAGTCGTTTCGTCCTAGAAAAAATCGAAGATCATAGACGAATCTATAAAAAACAAATTTAAGAACTTAGTTAGTTTTATACTAACTTATAAACCTCACTAACACCACTATCTATAAAGCTATTAGTTAATTGTTAGTGAGGTTTTTTCAAAAATTACCAAAAGGGAGGCTCCTATAATGAATAATTGGAGTGGATTTTATAAAAAAACTCGCGATGAACGTTTAAATGTTATTAAAAACGCTAATATTTTAGATAATGAGCATTTCAACTTGCTAAATAACAACAAAATATTAGATTTTGAAACAGCTAATAATATGGTAGAAAATGTTGTCGGGACGTTTTCTTTACCATTTAGCGTTGTTCCTAACTTTGTTGTTGATAAAAAAAGCTATCTAGTTCCTATGGTTACGGAAGAACCTTCTGTCGTTGCTGCATGCAGCAATGCTGGAAAAATAGTTGAACGTTGCGGAGGGTTTAGCACTACTATCCATGATAGAAAAATGATCGGTCATATTGCTCTCTATGACATTAACGATGTTAAGACTACTTTCAACCTTATCTCAGACAATAAAGAACTTCTGCTTAAAACAGCAAACGAAGCTTATCCATCTATAGTTAAGCGTGGCGGTGGCGCTTGTGACTTAGAAGTTAAGGTACTGACGGAAGATGATACTTCTTTTGTAGTTGTTTATTTAATAGTTGATACTTTAGAAGCGATGGGGGCGAATATGCTTAACACTATGCTTGAGGCAGTAAAAGTATCACTGGAGAGCCTTACAGGTGGAGTTGCCCTTATGGCAATTTTATCTAACTACGCAACACGTTCTTTAGTTACAAGTCGATGCGAAATTCCATTTTCAAATCTTGGAGATAATGGAGAATACCTTGCAAATCGTATAGAACTGGCGAGCAAGTTTGCTCAAGCAGATACTTATCGTGCTGCGACACATAACAAAGGAATTTTCAACGGTATCGACAGTATTGTTATCGCAAGTGGTAACGATTGGCGAGCTATCGAAGCTAGTTGTCAAAGTTGGGCAGCGCGTAGTGGAAAATACAAAGGACTTTCTACTTGGACTTGTGACCTAGAAAAACAAATTTTAATCGGCGAACTAACATTGCCGATGCCAGTAGCTAGTGTCGGTGGTTCTATTGGAATCAATCCTAGCGTAAAAGTAGCACGCACTATGTTAGGAAATCCTGATGCGAAAACTTTGGCAAGCATTATCGTATCTGTTGGACTTGCTCAAAACCTTGCTGCTTTACGCGCGTTAGTCAGCGATGGCATCCAAAAAGGTCATATGAAACTTCATGCGAAATCATTGGCTATTTTAGCAGGTGCTACTACTGATATTTTGGATGAAGTAGTTGAAAAATTACGCGCTGAAAAACATATGAACTTAGCTACTGCTAAAGAAATAGTTAGTACATACAAGAAATAAGAAAAAAATCGATGTATCTTAACTGATACATCGATTTTTAAAATTTTACCTTATGCAGCTCTCTTATACCCCGCTTTTTGTGCTGCTTCTTCTGAATTAAAGACTAATAAGTTTTTAGCTGCTACCTTATTGTAAGAAGGATGCTCTGGAGTATAGTACTGTCCGCTCTTTTTACTTGCACGAACTACTACTGCTTTTTTAGCCTCCTGCTTTTGTTTTTGCTCTTTCTTAATATCATCCATAGTCGCCTTCATCTCATTTTCTAGACTTTGTTTAGGCGCTGATATTTGGGTTGGGTTTTGAGATTTACTTTCTTCTGAAGTATCTCGTTTTTCATCTGTCTGCTCTTCTGCTTTCTTCTCACGCTCTTCTTTTTTCTCTTGGAAAGATCTTATTTGCTCTTCCTTCTTAGCCTCACTAAAATGATTACTCATCATCATAGTAAACGACAATACCAAAGCAGCTATCGCTCCTAACACCACTTTTTTAATCCTTGTTTTGCGCTGAATAAGTTTGATAACAGGTGGGCATAGTAATATAAAACTGAATATAAAGACGATTATTGCGTATTCTGGGCCATGGGTAAAGACCATACTAAGTGATATAAACATAAATATCACAAATATAAACCATAAAATCATTTGTCCATGTTCTTTTATAAATTTATTCACGACTTTTCTCCTTAAAAATTTCTCACTTTATATATTCTATCACTTTTTTCGAACTTATACAATTACTTTCAAATTGTTTCCTCGATTATAAAATTATTTTTTACAAGCAGTTTTGTTGTTTATTTTTAAAAAATTTCTTATAATTAACTTATATATAATTAACTTATATATATTGATTAAAAAAACCGGGAGGCTTATTACTATGACATTTAAATTACCTGAATTACCTTATGCTTTTGATTACTTAGAGCCAGTTATCGACGCTAAAACAATGGAGATCCACCACGGAAAACACCACGCTGCTTATGTTAATAATTTAAACGCAGCTTTAGAAAAGCATCCAGAATTCGAAGCAAAATGTCTTTGCAAACTATTAAAAAATATTGATAGCGTTCCTGCTGATATTCGTCAAGCAGTTATTAATAACGCTGGTGGTCACCACAACCACAGACTATTTTGGAAATCTCTAACTAAACCCGACTCTTCTAAATTTGGAGGTTTAGTTAAGGAAAAAATTGATGCTGAACTTGGTAGTTACGAAGAGTTTGTTAAAAACTTCTCTGCTGCAGCTGCAACAAGATTCGGTAGTGGTTGGGCATGGTTAGCACTTGATAAAGAAGGTAAATTAGTTGTTACTTCAACAGCTAACCAAGATTCTCCTTACTTAACAGGACTTACTCCAATTCTTGGGTTAGATGTTTGGGAACATGCTTACTACCTAAACTATCAAAACCGTCGTCCAGACTACATTAAAGAATTCTTCCGAGTAGTAAACTGGGACTTCGTAAATGAGCGCCTAGCTAAACAGTTAAATAAATAATACAAGAAAAACAGCATAGACTTGAATTTAGTCTATACTGTTTTTTATTTAATATTTATTTAACCCACTTTCCATCTTTTCCAAAGTAATATTTTCCTATCCATTCATCATGTGCCATCTTTCCATCAGATTTTAAATAATAGTCTCCTTTCCATGCGTTTTTATAGTATTTTCCAAAATAACCTAGGTAGTACCAAGACTCATATCCATCATCATAAATCCATTCATCAGAGGCCATTCTACCATCTGCTTTTAGATAATAATCTTGATACCATACACTTCTTAAGTATTTACCATCTGCCCCTATATAATATGAGCTTCCTTTATCACTAATCCATTCATTACGTGCCATTTTTCCATTTGATTTTAAATAATAGTCTTTTTTCCAGACACTACTTAAGAATTTCCCTTCATCATCTAAGTAGTACCACGCACTATTTCTCTTATCATAAATCCATTCATCACGCGCCATCTTACCATCTGATTTCACATAATAAAAATAATCTACCCAATCATCGTGTACCATCATCCCATTAGGGGCAAGGTAATACTCATACCCTTTAATATTTATCCAAGAGTCTACAAAAAACTTTCCATTGTAATCGCAGAAATACCATGCCTTTCTATTATTATCATAAACCCACTCATTTTTTGCCATCTTTCCATCAGATTTCAAATAATAAAAGTAATCCTTCCACTGATTTTTTAAAGGTACTCCATTCTCATAGTAATACCAATCATATCCAACTTTAACCCAACCGTTATTAACTGCTTGAGCATAATTATTACCATTATCCAAAAAGCTAGTTGCTGGTATTAATAATGCTACAGATAATATTGCTACTATAAGTTTTTTAAGAATTATATTTTTTTTCATTGTATTCTCCTCCTTTTTCCTTAATTCTATACTAACATAATTTTTATACTTAATCAAACGCTTTCAATTGTTGCTCTATATTTTTACGTAAAACTTTTTAACTTAATTTAAACTTTTTTTTATATAATTTTTAAGATTTATTAATAGCGTGTAGTTGGCCTATTGCTATATTATCCAACTACCCTATTTTTATTTTATTAACCCAGATTAGATTTGGAGGAAAAAGTTATGAGTAATTGGAAAGTTATTGCTGCTTTTGTAGGGGTAGCTGTATTTTATGAAGTGTTAGTTTTGCTATTATGGTTTGGTTTAATATGGATGTTAGCACCTTTTGCTAGTGCTAAAGTAAAATTAGTTATTGGTATCTTATTCTTTATTTTGGCTAATTTTTCTATTATAGCTTATATATTTAGAGTTGGCTCACCTACCATTAACTACGGAAATATTTGGTTTTTCTACTTTGTTAACGGAGTTGTTATAGCAATAATTTTATTAATCGCAAAATTAATCTTAAAACTATTTAAATTTAACCTTTCTCAAGGATTTAGTTTAGGAATAACAGGTATATTTCTTATAAGTATGTCTGCTTTAGGTCTATATTGGGCGTATTCACCTATTGTTAAAAGCGAAACTATAAAAGTAGATAAAAAAATAGAAAAACCTATAAAGATAGCTATGGTTTCTGATCTACATCTTGGAACATTTTTTGGTAATGCTCAGCTAGAAAAATTAAACAAAATTATCTCTGAACAAAAACCTGATGCTGTAGTTATTGCAGGAGACCTTATGGATGATGATATGGTTATGTATAAAAAACGTAATATGAAAGAGACTCTTAGTAAGCTAAACGCTCCTTTAGGAGTCTATACAACAATGGGAAATCATGACCGAGATGCACAAGAGATAGTGGATGAGGTTAAAAAAGCAGGCATAATTCCTCTATTTGATGAAAGTGTGGACCTTAATAAAGATGTTACCTTAGTTGGCCGTAAAGATAGAAGTGTTAGTCGTGATAGACTAGACACAGCTGACCTACTTAAGAGTGTAAATCTTAACCAGACTATTGTTCTCGTTGATCACCAGCCAGATGCTATCGACTACCACTCTACCTTACCTATCGATGTTCAGCTATCTGGTCATACTCATCATGGACAAATGTGGCCAATTAACTATATTACAGAACGTATTTATACTCTAGATTATGGTTATAAAGAAATTAACGGCAGACATTTCTTTACATCTGCTGGTTACGGTTTTTGGGGACCACCTTTCAAAACAACAGCTCGTAGTGAAGTTTGGATGATAACTATTGAAGGAAAATAAATAAAACCAGTAAGAAGTTACTCAAAATTGTATATTCTAAAAACAATTTTCATAGAGTAACTTTCTACTGGTTAATTTTATATATTCAATTATATAGTTAATTGAGACAAGTCCATAAAGTTTGCATCATCTTATTCTTTAGCGCTCTTTCTGATTTCTTATACTATCCCACAATTCTTTAGCTGTTTTTAAATCTATTTTGTAATAATCTTTAATAATTTTTATATTAGCTATATCTCCTTGTGAATAATCTACTATCTTTTTTATATCAGAAAACTCATCTCTTATCTTTATCTTTTTAATACGTTCCCATAAGTTTTGGGCCTCTATAGTAGTTAGATCGTAAGTTTCTTCTAATATTTTTATATTGTTAATATCTCCTTGAGCTATATCTAAGGTAGCGAATACCTCTTCTAATTTTTCTTTTTTTAAAAGTTCCTTATATTTTTCTTTATCTTGACATTCTCTTTCCTCTGTTCCTGGATTTAGAGTTGCTTTTCTTATAGAAAAATATGCAAAAAGACATACTCCTAATAATATAATTAATATAATCTTCATTAGTTACGCTCCCCATATTTTCTTGCTTTTAATATCTCCCACAGCTTTTTAGCATCTGCGAAGTTTAAAAAATATCTTTTTCTAAGCGCCGCGATATTGAATGCATCACTTTGGCTAAAGTTTATTACACTTTCTAACTCTTTTTTATAACTTTTTTCTTGCAATCTCTCGAATGCTTCTTTACTTTTAGCGTTTTGTTTATTTCTTTTATCGCGAATAGTTGCAACTATTGCATAAATAAAAATAAATCCAAGCATTATATAAACTGTATTCATATTCATAATTCAGCAACTCCTTTTAAAATAATCTATCATACTTAATTATATAGTTTTTCTCTTCTATTGTAAATATACACCCTTCTCAAAATTGATTTTTCCACTATAATTTGGTATCATTAATTGTACTTTGAATTAAAGGATTGGTAACTTATGAAATTTTTAACCGAAATTGATACCGAAAAATATACAGAATTTGTAAAAAATCATAAACTTGGGAACATGATGCAAGCGACAGAGTGGGCACAAATAAAAAACACCTGGGGTGTTGAGCGCGTTGCTGTTGTTGATGATGATAACAATATTATCGCAGCCACTCAATTACTTACTAGAAAAGGTCTATGGTATGCCCCTCGTGGTCCTATTATGGATTATAATAATAAAGAACTTGTATCATTCTTTTTAGAAAATCTAAAAAAATATGCAAAAAATAAAACTGCAAAACTTGTTAAGTTGGATATTCCTGTTGCTATTAAAGATGAAAAACTTCACGAGTTTAAAGATATAACTGTAGAGAGAACAGATAATGAACTTATAAAGATATTTAAAAAATACGGATATAAGCACAAAGGTTTCAGTCTTGATATGAGCAGCACTATCCAACCTCGTTTCAACACTGTAACCAAGCTAACAGCCGAAGTGCCTGATCTTTTTCCTAAGGATACACGTCGTTTGATTCGTGATGCCGAGAAAAAATTTGTTGAAGTACGTCGTTGTGGAAAAGAAAACTTAGATGATTTCTTGTTTGCTCTATCTTGCACAGAAAAAAGAAAAAACATCTCATTACGTGGACGTGAGTATTTCGAAAACTTATTAGATACTTTTGGAGATAATTCACTACTTTATATTTCATATATAAATGTCGAAAAAGCACTTGAAGAATGCCAAATGCGTAAAGAAAATTTAGAGCTAGAAATCGAAGAACTTGGAGAAAAATCTCCTAAGAAAAAACGCACTCTTATCGAGCAAGTAGCTGGAATAGAAAAATTAATAACATTGTTTAATACCCTTGAGATTGAAGATAACACTAAAGACCAAGTAATTAGTGCAGCTATTACCATAGCCTATGGAAATCATGCGGAGATTATTTATGCGGGGATGAATGAAAGTTTTGCGAAATTACCCGCACAATACAAAGTATTCTCCGATACGATGAAAACAGCTCAAATGATGGGCATCAGTGAAGTATCGATGGGCGGGATTGAAGGAAATCTTAACGACAGCCTTCTTGGTTTTAAATCAAAATTCGCTCCTAATATAGTTGAATATTACGGAGAATTTGACCTAGTTCTTTCTCAATCATTCAACCTAATGTATAACTACGGTTTACCGCTTCGTAGAAAATTATTAAAACTTATAAAGCGCTAGACAATAACTAAAAAATCCCTGTTGAACTTAGTTCAGCAGGGATTTAATCTTTTCTATTTAATTAATTTGAATACATCATTCAAGTTCTCAGCCATTGTTGGATGTGTGAAAATCTGATCTTTTAGATAAGTGTATGGAATTTTATTATCTATTGCCATTTTTATTATGTTTATAATCTCTTCAGAATTTTTTCCAAATAGTGTTGCACCAAGAATTAAATTAGTATCTTTATCAACTATTACTTTATATATACCTCTTTGATCCTGATTAACTGCTCCTCTTGGCATATTAGCAACTGGCAGACTTGCTACCGCTACGTTAGAGTAATTTTCTTCAGCTTCTGCTTGGTGAAGCCCTACATGAGATAATACTGGTGAAATAAATGTTGAGTAAGGAACATTTTTACGATTTGCTCTTGTATAGTCCTTATTACCATGAAGGTACCCATTTACCACTCTAAAGTCATCTAACGATACATATGTAAACTGTAAGCCACCATTAACATCACCAACTGCAAAAACATTTTCTACATTTGTTTGACAATAATCATCAACTTCTATAAAGCCTCTTTCATTTACTTTGATATCTGTGTTTTCTAATCCAAGATTTTCTGTATTAGCTCGACGCCCTGTTGCATGTAAAAGAGCATCAAATTCTAACTCACCATATTTTTCTGTATCAACTACAACTTTTTCTCCATTATTACGAATTTCTTTTGTAGCTGTTCCTAATTTAAACGTTACTCCCGCTTCTTCTAAATAACCTTTGGCCATTTCAGCTATTTCTTTATCTTCACGTCCTAATACAGTTGGCGCAAAATCAATAACAGTAACATCTACACCGAAACGTGCATATAAATTAGCAAACTCTATCCCAATATTTCCTCCACCAATAATTCCTAGAGTTTTTGGCGCAGTTTCTAATTTTTGAAACTGTGTACTATCGTAAACATTTTTAGATGTTGTTAATCCTGGTATTGGTAGTACATTATTTTTTGCTCCTGTATTAATTACAATAATATCCCCTTCTAACTGCTTAGTTTCACCGTCTACCGAAATTTCTACTACTTTATTAGACACAAATTTCGCACTAGCCGTATAAACATCTATATTAGGGTTATTGTCTAGCATTGCAAAGTTTTTCGCATTAAGTTTAGATACAACAGTATCTCTAGTTTCTTTCGCATCTTTAAATTCTTTTTTATTATCAGCAGCAACAATTAGAGTTTTTGTCGGTATACATCCAATGTTGATACAAGTTCCTCCGTACATCTCGCTACTTTCTTCCACAACTGCTACTTTCTTCCCTTCATTTCCTAAAGTGGCAGCTAATGTTTTCCCTGCTTTTCCAAATCCAATTACTAATAAATCATATTTAATCATTATTTTACTCCTTTTATCTTAACAAATGTAGTTTGAAAGGTACTAATATAGTTAATATACTATTTTCCAAATTAATTAGCTCTTTCATTAAAATTTTAGTACTGTTTTCTTGGACTTACAACTTTTTTGCTCATAAGTAATATATTCGACTTAATATATGGTTTTACCAAGATATAATTTGATATTAAATACGATTATGATATAATAATCTTTGTACAAATTTGAAAATTTATGGAGGAAGAAAAATGACACTACCTAATTGTCCAGAGTGTAATAGTGAATATACTTATGAAGACGGAAATATGTTAGTATGCCCTATGTGTGCTCACGAGTGGTCACCAGAAGATGCTGCTAATGCTGAGGAAGAAAAAGTTTATCGTGACGCTAACGGTAATGTTCTTCAAGATGGAGATACTGTTTCTGTAATTAAAGATTTAAAAGTTAAAGGAAGTTCTTCTACACTAAAACAAGGAACACGCGTTAAAAATATTCGTCTTGTTGACGGAGATCATAACATTGACTGCAGAATCGATGGTTTTGGTGCGATGAAACTTAAAAGTGAATTTGTTAAAAAAATATAGACTAATAATGAGAGCAACATTTTACTTGCTCTTATTTTTTATTGTTATTTCCACTTAACTATTATATTTTTTAATTTTCTCCAAATTTTCTGACAATTCCCCTTTACAAAACTCTTTTTTTTTTGTATAATGTACACATGTCTTTTTAAAAAATACAATTATAGATTCGAAGATAAAATTAACTATCTATTAAGTTAGTTCTTTTATCTATTTTAAAACAAAGAAAAAGGAGAATATTATCATGAGTTTTTATAAAAAAATACCATTATTAGCAAAACTTATTTTGGCTGTTACTCTTGGGATTGTTTTAGGAAGCTTCCTTCCTACTTCTATTATTAGAGGATTCGTTACTTTCTCATCAATTTTCAGCTCATTCTTAGGATTTACTATCCCATTAATTATTGTAGGCTTTATCGTACCAGGTATTAGCCAAGTATCTAACAATGCTGGGAAACTTCTTGGACTTTCTACTGGAGTTGCTTATGTTTCTACACTTATCGCTGGAACATTCGCTTTCTTAGTAGCGAAAGTAGCTTTACCAAACCTACTTGCTAATTCTACATTACAAACATTCCAAAACCCAGAAGATTTAATGCTTAAAGGTTATATCGAATTTAAAATGACACCTATCTTCGATGTTACAACAGCACTTGTTATTTCATTTATTTTAGGTATCGGAATTTCAGCAACTAAATCTGAAAGTCTTAAACAAGGATTCAATGACTTTGGAGAAATTATTGAAAAATTACTTTCTTCATTAATTATTCCACTATTACCATTATATATCCTTGGGGTATTCATGAACATTACTGCTTCTGGTGAAGTATTCAAAATTTTAAAAATCTTCGCTTTAGTATTCGTTCTAATAATCGTATTACACTTTGTAATTATCGCTATCCAATACACTGTTGCAGGTTCAATGAACAAGAGAAATCCATTCAAGATGCTTGTTAAAATTTTACCAGCTTACATGACAGCAATTGGTACTCAATCATCAGCAGCTACTATTCCAGTAACGCTGAAAAGTGCTAAAAACATGGGTATTGATAAAAATATTGCAAACTTCACTATTCCATTGTTTGCAACTATTCACCTATCAGGTAGTACAATTACTTTAACTACTTGTGCATCTGCTGTTTACTGGTTACAACATGGAGCTACTTTCCCATCAGCAGTAGTTATGGTTAAATTCATTCTACTTCTAGGAGTAACAATGGTTGCTGCTCCTGGTGTTCCTGGTGGAGCTGTTATGGCTGCTCTTGGATTATTACAATCTGTTCTTGGGTTCAATGAAATTATGTTATCACTTATGATAGCCCTTTACATCACTCAAGATAGCTTTGGAACAGCATGTAACATTTCTGGAGATGGTGCTTTATCAGCTATCGTTGATAGATTGAATAGAGTATTCTTTAAAAAAGACAATCAAGAAGCATAATAAAAATCGGGCTTGAAATAAAATTCAAGTCCGATTTTTTATATTTATTTTTTGTTGCCATCTCGTAACATCTTATTTTTCTTATATAAATAATACGCTAAATTAACAACGACAAACAAAAGTAATAACCCTATACACAACGTTACAATTGACACTATTACATTTCCATAATTCATAATTTTCACATCCTTTATATTTATTTTTGCTATATCATGAACTATTAATTATATATCCTATATCTCTATCCTCATTATACAAAAAAAGCATTAAATTTTCAAATTATATCAATACTACCTAACCAAGAGATATTCCTACATCTTCTTAATTTATCAATAATGAAGATTTATAAACCTTTATAAAACAACCTTTCTAAAGAGGGAATTTAATTCATTCTATTACAAATTAAAATAAACAACATGATTTTTTAAAAAACCACATTGTTTATTTAAGTGTTAATTTTTATTTTAATCTAAATCTAAGTTTTACAGGATTATGATCACTATATCTATAATCTTGGTCTAATGTTTTAACCTGCGATACTTCTATATTATCACTCGCGATAAACCCATCAATTATAAACTCATACGTTCCATTAGAACCTTTTTCATACGGTTTATTGTTAAGGCGCGCCGATGGACGACTATTATCATAGTACAATTTGAACTTATCTTTCAACAATGTTTTATCAAATAACTCCGCTCTCCAAAGCTCTGCTGGTGTCTTCTCTATTTCTTCCTTAGTTAAATCTCTAAGCTCTTGATTAAAGTCCGCACCTACTAAAACATAGTTCCCTTTTGCGTATTCTTGCTCCATAAATTCAATAAGTTGTTTTGTTTGTGCTATTTTCCCTTTATTATCCTTATCATAAGCGTCTAAATGCGCATTAATAAGCACTAGCTTTTTATCACTATTTTCTATATTACTATAAATCACCGAAAAGCCACGTTTTAAGTTAGCTAACCTCGTCGGGAAAGTAAATGGAATTGGCATTTGGTATCTTTCAGCATTTTCTATATTAAATTTCGTAGAAGTATAAATACCACTATTCACTTTTCCTAGTGGTGGTAATGGATATGGTATATATGCAACTCTAAAATTATATGCAAAGATACTACTGTTATCTAACTCTTTATCTAAATAGTCGACTTGATTTATATTATATGTACGCTTAGAATCAACGTCAACTTCTTGTAAAAATGTAACGTCAGCCGCTTCTTCTTTAATAATATGCGTAATATTGGTTAAATTGTTTTCTACATGCGCCTTGTCAATTGGGTGAACCATTTTTCCACCATCCATAAAAAAATCGACATCTTTATCCATACCGAAGTATCCGACATTCCAATCTAACGCATTATACTCTGTATTTAACTTAACCGCGTGAGTTTTGGCACTTTGAACAACGGTTAACTTTTCCATATCATGTGGCTTGTACTCTGTAATCATTAAATAACCGACCAACCCTGCAAACGCTAGAACACAAGCTAAAATTATACTACCTAATATTTTAATTATTTTTTTCATCAATCTACCTGTAAAAAAGAGATTGGTGTTTTACCAACCCCTCTTATAACCTTCCTTGTTTTATTAAATTTCTATGTTACTTTTGTTCTAGTTTGGGAGATTTTTTCTCTCGTAATTGCGAAATAATTATTCCCACTAAAACAATAGCCATACCAATACCTTCACGTAGTCCTATATGCTCATTAAGGATAAGCACTCCACCTATAGCGGCCACTACCGATTCTAAACTCATAATAAGCGACGTTGTATGCGGAGGAATTTCTCTTTGGGCAATTATTTGTCCTGTATAACCTAGCCCACTCGATAAAATACCAAGAGCAAGCAATGGAGCTGCCACGCTAAGTATGTCCGCCAAAACGATTGTTTCATTTACTAGAGCCAGACCTAAACTTAAAACAGCTACTACAACTAATTGAATTATCGATAAAAACATCGAATTAACACGTAGTGCCGAGTAATCAATAACGATAATATGTACCCCGAAGAAAATAGCACTGACAAAAACTATAACATCTCCAAGTTCAAGGCTAAATTCTTCTTTCACTGACAATAGATAAAAACCTACTACCGCTAAAATAAGCCCTATAATAAAGAATTTGTTTAGTTTGTTTCCTAAAAACACCCCGATAAATGGAACTATACAAATATACAGTACAGTAATAAATCCAGCCTTACCTGCTGTTGTCATTCCTATACCAATTTGTTGAATATACATTGCAAGAAACAACACTATCCCGCACATAACACCTAACCAAAGTTTTTTAGAAGAGCTAATCTGTCCAACCCATTTCGGTTCTTGACTCTTATAAAGAGTTGGTACTAAAACTGCCACTATAGTTATAAAAACAACCGCAATAAGTGACCTAAGACCAACTACAGTAAGTGGACCTAGTACTTTACTAGCAATATTTTGCCAAATAAATGCTAGTCCCCATATAATAACTACTCCTATTAATATTAATTCCGAAATAAATTTTCTCATAAAACACCTTTCCAAAGTTTTCTATCCATAGTAAATATTACTTTCATATTCGCCTAAAGACGACTTTCACCCCTATAATTTTATATTGTATTTGGAAAAAATTCAACTGTTTTATTAAAAAATCTAATATTATATTCTTTACTAATATAAAAAGAGCGAGAATTAATCACGCTCTTTTTTATAAAATTGAAAATAAAATGAAATATAAATTTTCTTTAGGAGAAGCTTACTAAGGCTCCTTAGCAAGCTACTATCACCTAAACTAAGTTATTATTTATTTTGCTGGTGCATCTGCAGTTAATTCTAACTCATAAAGTTGTTGCGTACCTAGATTTAGTTTTACTACGTCTAGATTTTTAATACGTTTATTAACCCATGTTAAATCGCTCTTCCAGCTGAATGGTAACCACGCTGCATCTTCTCTGAATTGTTTATCAAATTTTTGGTATGCTTCTACAAGTTTCTTATCATCAAACATGTCGTTACTTGTCATCGCGTCTAATGATTTTTGAATTTCTTCAGTTGTATAACGTTGTAAGTTAAGTGGTGAAGATTTCCCTACTAATGAAGAAGCATTTGGATCTGTTGCTAATCCCCAAGCACCTTGGAAAATATCGATTCCTGGGTCATCCCCTTGAACACGTTGTGACCAGTCTTTTGGTGCCATAAGTTTACCGTCAACAAGTTTTACATCTAATCCTACTTCTTTCCAAGATTTGATGAATGTATCCGCTAATGCTTGGTCGAAATCTTGACCTGTGTTACGGATTGCGAAGTTAAATGTAAGTTTATTACCATTTTTATCTTCTCTTAATCCGTCACCATCTTTGTCTTTAAGACCTGCTTCATCAAGAAGTTTTTTAGCTTTTTCTACATCTTTAGTATATTTTTCACCTTCTGTGCTGTGGAACATTTTAACTATTGGTGGATAGAATCCAGAACCAGTTGGAGTGAAACGTAATCCTTTGTAAAGTTTTTCGTTGATTTGATCCCAATCTACTGCATATCCAAATGCTTGACGTACACGTTTATCTGCTGCTTTTGCATTTGGATCAACTTCTACTTCACCTTTTTGTTTATTAAATTTACCAAGTTTAAATCCTACATAAGATACATAACGTTCTGATTGTCCTAAAATTGTTCCGTTTTTAGCTTCTTTAGTTCCTTCCCAAATACCAGTAGTTAACTGTGTCATGTAATCTACATCTCCGTTTTTAAGAACAGCACTTGCTTGTGCAGGAGATACTACTTTGAATTGAACTTCCGGAACTTTCACTTTATCTTTTTTGTAGAAGTATGGATTAGCTTTCGCTAAAACACTTTCTCCGTTAACAACTTTATCCAAGTAATATGGTCCATAAGATAATGGTTTTGTATTTAATTCTGCTTCTGCAAACTTAGTAAAGTCTTTTGATGCCGCCTCTACTTGCCCTTTATTTAAGAATTCAGCGATAAATCCTCCACCCCAAAGAAGAGCAGGTTGAATTTCTTTATATTTAAGAACAACAGTTTTGTCATCTTTTTTCGCAATACCAGCGATAGAGCTTGCTTTTCCTTCGTGGTACTCCTTCATACCTTCGATTACCTCAAACTCATCATTGTAACGAACGTTATCTGTATATTTAGGGTTACCCATAAGTTCGTATGTTGCGATGATATCATCAGCTTTTACATCTTCTCCGTTACTCCATTTAAGATCTTTGTTAATTGTTAATGTAACTTCTTTTTTATCACGATCTAGGTGGAACATAACCGGTGCGTCTTTATCGTCTTGTTTAAAACGTGATGCCTCATCTGTTGTGAAGGCTCCTGTCATTGTGTTTTTCATTACCTCCCAGTCAGTCGCCTGTAAGTAGAAAATAGGGTTAAACATACCTGTTAATGGATCCGCACTTAAAACCCCAACTTTTAATTGTTGGTTAGCTAATGCAGTACCACCATTATCTACTGATGTTTTAAATTCAACAGCTGCTTTAGTTCCTTTATTTTTTGTACTTGTACTTGAACATCCTGCAAGTACCATTGTGAGAGCCATAGCCGAACTAACGACCTTTAACATTTTTTTCTTTTCCATTATCTTGTCCTCCTTGCTGTTTTTAACACAGCTTTTTTTGTTATTGTTAAAAAGTATATCAAAAAAACAAAATCTCGTCAACTAATTGTCAGAAAACTTCACATAATTTTTTTGATTTTTTGAAAATTAAAACTTGTTAGCGTTTAATTTCTCTTATTTCCACACTATTTCAGAAAATATAGCTGTTTTCCTTGTATCTATCTTTGGTTAATATAAAAAGAATAGCTACATAAGCTTTCGCTTATATAGCTTTTTATATACCTTTTTAAAAAATTATAATCTCTGTCTTGCATCCAAACTACGTCTTAATGCTCCTCCGATTGAATTAATACATAAAACAATAACTAAAATTGAAAGAGCAGCCGGTAACCAAATATACATTTTGTTAATAAGTACATCTGCATCTTTAGCATAAGATAACATAGTACCTATACTCGGCGTTCCTGCTGGAAGACCAAATCCAAGATAAGTAAGACCAACTTCAATACCCATATTAGCCGCTAAAGACAAAGTCGCTTCAACGATAATAATAGAGCTAATGTTTGGTAAGATACCTTTTAACATAATTTTCCAATCTGGTGTTCCCATCGTTTTTGAAGCTAGAACATAATCACGACGCGACTCTGATAAAGCTTTACTACGAACAAGACGTGTAGAACTCATCCAAGCGAATACAGATAAGATTAAGATAAATAATACCAATCCGTAATCACGTTTAATACTTACGAATACGATAATAACCATAAGCGTTGGAATGATAACCATAAAGTCAACAAAACGCATTACGATATTGTCTACTGCTCCACCATAATATGCAATAACTAATCCTATAGTTGTACCAACCGTAATAGTAATTACAGTTACCGCTAACGCGATAAGAATAGAGTTAAGCATACCCATTATAAGCCAACCAAATACTGAGTGTCCCCCAACATCCGTTCCAAGTAAGAATCCATCTTCTCCTGGTTTTAAGAAAATATTTAATAAATCTACTTCAAAGTAAGTTTGGTAAACACCACTTACACGAATATAAATATTAAATCCTACCACGAATAACAAAATCGCAGATAGTGTTAATAGAGCCGCAAAAGCTCCTTTATCCTTTTTGAATTCACGCGCTACAACTGAAAACCCAGAAGGAGTTTTAGTTATAACTTTTTCTTCTTTTGCTTTTGTCATATTCAACTTCCTCCTAGTCTAATTTAATACGCGGGTCAACAATTGCCATAATAATGTCACTTAGCATACTTCCTAGTAATGTTAGGAATCCAGAGAACAACATAAGTGTAGTTACAACACTATAGTCTCTATCTAGAATACTTTGATAGAATAATTGTCCCATTCCTGGATAACCAAAAATTGTTTCTACGAAAATACCACCACTGAAAAGACCAGTGATTGAGAATCCGAAGAATGCTGCAATCGGTAAAATAGAGTTTCTAAAGATATGCCCTGAATAAACTTTGTTAACAGGCACACCTTTTGCTCTTGCTGTTTTAACGTAATCACTTTGTTTAGCATCAATAACTTCATTACGTAAATACTGAACAGTAGACACCGTCGATAGCAACGCTAAACAAATACCCGGTAAAATCAAGTGCTTAAGTTTATCAATATAGTATGCAAATGTCCCTGGATCAAGGTTAACATCTACAGAACCACTTGTTGGGAACCATCCTAATCCAAATCCAAATAACGCAATCATAAATAGGTACAATACGAATGATGGAATCGCTAAAAAGAAGAAATTGTAGAAGTTTACAAATTTATCAAATTTAGAACCATTATAACGCCCAGCATACATCCCCATAGGAATAGCGATTGAATACATCAGAACAGCTGTAAATAATGATAAATTAAATGTATTAAAAATTCTTTCTCCTAAAAGAGTTCCAACAGATTTACCAGTAGTATAACTTAGACCAAACTCTCCATGGAAGAAGTTACTTAACCATGTTAGATACTGTTGATACCAAGGATCATAAAAACCACTTGCTTGACGAATAGATTCAATCTGGTCTTGAGAAATCTTTGGATTTTCTGCAAGCCCACTAAATGGATCCCCAGGCATAAGTTTCGCAAGCCCAAACACTAAGATACTAAGGACGAATAATTGTGGTATCATAACTAAAATACGTTTTAAAACTACTTTCCACATTATACTTCTCCTCCTTTCATAGCAACATAATGTGTATCCGTTAATTTTTTAAGCGGATAAACACGACCATCTTTATCAAAATAATCATTGTAATGTTCATTGTATTCTGCTTCAACAACTTTTCTTACTTCTATGATTTCTTTAGCTTTATCAAGATTTGTACTTGGAATAGCTGCTATAAGACGTTTTGTATAAATATGTTGTGGATTGTTATAAATATCTTCACGCGTTCCACGTTCTACAATACGACCGCGATACATAATATAGATATAGTCACACATGTGTTTAACAACACCAAGATCATGAGAAATAAATAAATAACTAATATTAAATTCTTTTTGGATTTGTTTCATAAAGTTAAGCACTTGCGCTTGAACAGAAAGGTCAAGAGCTGATACTGGTTCATCTGCTACGATTAATCTTGGGTTACATGCTATAGCACGTGCAACTCCGATACGTTGACGTTGTCCACCCGAAAACTCAAATGGATATTTATACATAGCCTCTTCGCCCATACCAACAATATTAAGAAGTTCTAAAACTTTCTTTCTTGTATCTTCTTCTGATAAATTTTCAAAATTGTTAATTGGCTCAGAAATAATATCGATAATACGTTTCTTTGGATTTAAACTAGACATTGCATCTTGGAAAATCATTTGAACATCACGATTATATTTAATTTTATTACGAGCAGCTTTTTTCGTTACATCTTCTTCTTTATAGTTAATTTTCCCTGCTGTAGCTTTTTCAAGTCCTAATATAACTTTACCAACAGTAGTTTTTCCACTACCACTCTCACCAATAAGTCCATAAGTTTTACCAGCTTCTATCTCAATATCAACACCATCAACCGCATAAACATGATCTTTTATAGTGTTAAAGAAACCACCTCGAATGGGGTAGTGAACTTTTAAATTTTCAACTTTTAACATTAAGCATCCTCCCCTTCAAATACAAAGTCTTTATAACATGTACATCTTACTAGGTGGCCTTCTTCTACTTCGTGTAGCGTTGGCTCTTCTTCGTGTGAATGTTCAGAAACCCAAGGAATACGGTCTGCAAAACGACACCCTTTTCTATCTAAATTTTTGATAGATGGCACCATACCTTGAATTACGTAAAGTTCATCTTCCGAAGCCTCATCTTCAAGTTGTGGAATACTACGAAGTAAACTACGCGTATATGGGTGTCTCGGATTTTTAAAAATTTGTTCAGCAGTACCAATTTCTACTACTTCTCCTGCATAGAGAACAGCTACTCTATCTGCCATTTCAGCAACAACTCCAAGATCATGGGTAATCAAAATAATTCCCGCATGCATTTCTTCTTGAAGATTTTTAATAAGGTCTAGAATTTGAGCTTGGATAGTAACATCTAATGCTGTTGTCGGTTCATCAGCGATAAGAATACTTGGTTTACAACTCATAGCCATTGCAATCATAACACGTTGACGCATCCCACCTGACAACTCATGTGGATATTGTTTTGCGCAACGTTCTGGATTCGGGATTCCAACTTGTGTTAAAAGTTCAATAACACGCTTTTCTCTTTCTGCTGCACTAAGTTCAGTGTGATAAATAAGTGCCTCCTCAATTTGTTTCCCAATTCTATGTAGAGGATTAAGCGAAGATAGTGGGTCTTGGAAAATCATCCCTATATCTTTCGTTCTAATTTTATTCATTTCTTCTTCAGTTAATTCTAATAAATTTTTACCATTAAAAATAACTTCTCCAGTTGATTTAGTTAAATTTTCATTGTGAAGTCCCATAACCGTTGTTGCAAGAGTCGATTTTCCACAACCACTCTCTCCAACGATAGCTAATACTTCATTTCTATAAAGATCTAAACTAACTTTATCAACTGCATTAAAATAATCATCTTTTATTCTAAATGCTGTTTCCAAATTTCTAATCTCTAATAGCTTTTCTCTAGTCATTCGTCGAACTCCTTCCTCGTAATATACATCCATAACTTACAACTTCTAAACTCTATACTCCATTTTATAATTTCCTATCCAAACGGAATTATCTATACAATATATCCCCTATTCATTAAAATAATATACATAATATATTATAGGATTTTTAGGAGAAATGCAATAAAAAAATAGAAATCCTAGTTGAAAAACTAGAATTTTCTGACTATTTCTTTAAAAATTGTATTTTCTTTTTCGAAAACCAACAAGATTTTTTTATATTTCTATTATTCTTGTCGGAATAGCTGGGTCAGTATCCATAATAACTATTTTGTCATTACAATCTATCTTTTGATTTCCCTCTATTTCACAATCAATATCCTTATTTTTCAACGTCATAGCAGCCGCCATGCGAGCAAGCTCTTTTGTATTATTTTGTTCGCTAAGGTGTGCTAATAGGACATTTTTCGTATTACTTCCAACTATTTTTGTTAAGTAATTGGCTGAATCTGTATTGGATAAATGTCCTTTATCCGATAAGATACGCTGTTTTGTTGGCCACGGATATGGTCCACTAAGCAAAACATTTTCTTCATGATTACTTTCATAAACCAATGTATGCGAATCTTTGACATAATCCACCATTTTATCTGAGATATATCCTGTATCTGTTAAGATACTTACCCTTTTACCATCTTTTTCAAAAGTGTAAAACTGAGGATTTGCCGCGTCATGACTCACTCCGAAACTATTAACTACTACCCCATTAAATATTTTACTATCTTCTTTCTCAAAATGGAATTTTAGGTCAGATTTTATCTCACCGATTTTGCTCATATTATCCCAAGTAAGTTTATTTGCATAAACTGGAATATTATACTTACGAGCAAGAACACCAATACCTTTAATATGATCAATATGCTCATGTGTTACGAATATTGCATCGATATCCTTGATATCACGTCCTATTTGGTCAAGATTTTCTGTTATTTTCTTCCCAGTAAGTCCAACATCAACAAGGCAACGGAAATTATCATCTTCTATATAAACACTATTTCCACTGCTGCTACTGGCTAATACCGATAATTTCACGTTTCTACCTCCTCGATTTTTTCATTTTTATATTATACCACTTTTTAAATAAGTTAGGTAGTGATATAGTTTTAATATGGTAAATATTACCTATCCTCTCAACCTTTCTCTATAAACAAATTAGCTCTGATTATACAAAAAAGGAACACCACAAGGTGCTCCTTTTTCTATTTATATTATTTCCCTAGCAATAGCTTGAAGAAATTTAATTTTTGACCATATCTCAATGTAGCAGAACGATATACTTTAACACAAGCTATCGCTATAACAATTGTCGTTACTACTAAGATTCCATATGATGCCAACAACTCCGCTGTGCTAACATGACTTATCGCATATCTTGTAAACATTACAAAGTATGAAGTAAGAGGGAAGTAAGATAAGATTTCTGCTAATTTTGTATCCCCTGAAGAACTCATAACATAGTAATCTACAAAGAACCCAGCTATAAATATTAACATTGGTATAATTATTGCCCCATTAACATCTTCTACCTTGCTAACTAATGAAGCAAATGCTGCGTACATAAACATAAACATTACAAATCCAGTTAAAGTAAAGACTAATCCTATACCTATTACCTTGTAATCAAGATTATTGACAATAACTTTTAATCCCTCACTATACCTTTGCATATTTATCTTCATTCCAACAAACAAACCACCTATAGCGACAACCATTTGAATTAGAACAGCAATAGATAAAGCAAATACTTTTCCTAGAATTAACGTTTTTGGATTAACTGTCACGATTAACAACTCCATTGCACGATTACTTTTTTCTTTAACAACATTCATTGCGACAACACTACCAAATTGCATTACAGTCATATAAATAACCAATGTTAAAACATAAACAACTGCAACTTTAACACCCTGGGCTACCATATCAGAATCTCCACTAATATTAACCATCATTGGTTGCGGAACTGTTGCTTTAACTTGATTTACCTTATCATAATCAAGGCCACTTTGTTTATAAACATACTTTTCTACATTTTTTCCAAACGCTTTTTGGAACTCACTTGTAGAACCACTAAAAATGCTACGTTTTGATAAGTATTCGTATCTTTCTTTTGTTAAGACTATTGCTTCATCAAGTTTATCCTCTTTGATATCTTTTTCTGCAGCTTCTTTAGAATCATACTTTTTAGCATTTTTTAAATTTTCTAATTGGATATCTACATCCTTCACCACGTAGGCACTACGCTCGAAATTATCATTGCTATGCCCTTTAAACAAACTGCTATTAGCTATAGTAGGGATAAAAGTCACTCCTATCGCAACGATAAAATAAATCGCCATTATAACTTTCGTCGATGTTTTCCCAAAAAATTGTTTTAATTCAAAATTAAATACTGTGCTAAAATTTTTCATAATTATTTACCTACCTGACTTACAAAGATCTCTTCCAATGATGGTTTATAAAGTTTAAATTCTTCTACATTAAAGCTACTTCCTGATAATTTAGCAAGCAACTCTTTCTTAGCGCCTTCTTCTTTAAAATCAAGAAGTACTCCCTCTTGTACTAAGCTGTATTCTATTCCCATTGGAATAGATTTTAAATTAGCAAGCAACTCTTCTTTTTCTAAATTACTAACGCTTAAAATCATTTTCCCATGACCAAGTTGTTTTTTAATATAGTCTAGGTTTCCGCTTAAGACTATTTTCCCTTGTTCTAAAATATTAATATCTTCACAAAATGTTTCTACAACAGGCATTTGGTGAGACGAGAAAATTACAAGTTTATCTTTTTTGATAAACTCTGTTATAATCTCTTTTAACTTCCCTACGTTAACTGGATCTAAACCACTAAACGGCTCATCAAAAACTAATATATCAGGATCATTCATAACACTTTGAATAATTTGAATTTTTTGGGCATTCCCTTTTGATAAAGTTTTTAATGCTTGTTTATTATCTTCTAACTCGAAAAAGTCTAGCCATTTTTTTGCTTCATCTCTCGCAGCTTTTTTCGTCATACCTTTTAGCATTCCGAAGTAAGCCAACTGGTCTACCAATCCAACACCATCGTACATCCCTCGTTCTTCTGGCAAATATCCAATTTTCACTTTGCTGTGGTCAAGTGGTTTCCCATCAAGTAATATTTCTCCTTTATCTGGTTTAAAAATATCCAACAAAACCCTAAAACTTGTGGTTTTACCACTACCATTACGCCCTAAGTAGCCATTTGCCACTCCACTTTTTGCTGTAAAATTAATTCCTTTAAGAACTTTTTTATCCCCAAAGCTCTTTTCTATATTTCTAAATTCTAAAATCATAGTTATTCTCCTTTTTATTCCCTATTATATATAATATTTTATTAAGTCTTTAACCCTCATCAAAATCTATATTGCGTTCTCGTCTAAGCTTTAAAAATTTTGGTATAAAAATTATTAATCCCCCTAAACCAAAACCACCAATCCCTCCAAATAAACCTGTAACAAATTCTCCTACTATCTCTCCTGTGCAAGCGTCCACTTGCTTTGAAAACCTTATTAATAGGAAACTCATAATCACACCTAGTAACATTGTATAAAAAAATCTAAAAACTCTATATTTGATAATTTCATATTCAGTCTCTTCATCACTAAAAATCGGATAAGAGTTTTCATCTCCTTCTGCAAGTCTTAGAAAATATGTTAATTTAATCTTATAGAGATGCCATCCAGCAGCTTTATAATATTCCGTTACTTCAGGGGAGAAGTTTTTATCATAGATGAACTTGTACTTTTTTGGCTTAGTATTTGTTTTTTTCATTCTTACGATTACAAAATAACAATTATCATACTCATACCCTTCTTGACTAAGTTCTGTCATTTTTTGTTCAACCTTATCGTAACTAGTCCATATCGTTATATATTTGTACTTCGTCACCTAATCCTCTCCTTTCTCAGCTATTTTGTATTTAATATAAAAGTAAATGTTTAAAAATACTAATGCTGTTGTTCCACCACAAAACATTCCTTGAATAAATTTAAATATATGGCCTTCCATAACGCTATATTCACTCCCTAACAAAATCAATATAGTAATAAAAATACATATTAAATTTAGTTTTAACGTGAATTTTAGACGATATTTCCACATTTCTACTTCTCCTATATTATCGGTATATAAATCTACTGCATTAGACTCTCCTCTTAATATTTGCCAAAAAAAGCTATTTCTTATTAACTTCCAACCATTAGCTTGATAAAATTCTTGTTTTTCTTTTATAAACTTTCTATCATAAACTAATTCATACCTATAGTTTTTTGGCTCTCCCTTTTCTAGTACTATAAAAAATACCAACCACTTTTTATAGTGCCACCCTTGTGAGCTATAATATTCCAATCTTTTTAAAAATTGGCTATTCTTTAATGCAAAAGCATGAACTATTTTATATTTACTCATGATATCCACCCCTTAAAAGATTATCAGCAACATTTAATAAAAACTTCCTTTTTTCAAAGTCTTTCATCAGCACTTCATATCCTTTTTTTGTAATGTGGTATTCTTTTTTAGAATTATCTACTTCTTTTTCTTCTATCCAATTTACTCCAACCATCTTCCCTAGCGTAGTATACATTGTCGCTGGGCCAATAATAATACTATTATTGGTAATCTCAGCAACTTTTTGCATTATCATATATCCGTGAATAGGATTTGTTAAAACCAATAATGTAAAAAATATACTGTCCGTCAGCTCGCCACTTTCATAAGGACTTGCCTTTGCCATACTTTATCTCCTCCTTTTTTTGATAATAAAACTTATAAGTGCAACTGAAAAATTCCTACACACCTTTAACAAAAATTACATTTTCTCATATATCAATCATCGATATATCTATCTTCGATATAATTGTATATCAATCATCGATATATGTCAATAGTATTTTTTATTTATTTTCTATCTCACCTGCTTTCCCTTATATAATTATTTGTAATTTTTCTAGTAATATGTTTTGTTTTATATTATAATATGGATATCAATTTAATTTTTAAATTACTTTATAAGGAAAGGTGATATCATGAAATCAATAAAAAAATATCTTTTACTTATTGCCGCAGCGTTACTTACTGTAACTCTTTCTGCTTGCGGCACTAAAATAACCGCTGAAGAAGCTATTAACAAATCTGCAGAAGTAAGCAAAAATATTAAGAATACGGAATTTAAATCTTTTCTTTCTACCGAATACATTACTGGTAAAGATCCGAAAAAAGTAGAAGTAAATATTTCGGGAGTTGCTATTAATGAGCCGTTTTCTTTACACGCTTCTATCGAAACTAAAGCTGAAAAAACAACTCTATCAGATTTATATATCAAAGACAAAGTTATTTATGAGAAAGCAGGTAGTAATCCTTGGATAAAAGAGTTATATTCTACCTATAAATTTGAGAGGTATCAGTTTGCTAAAACCGAAAAAAGAATGGAATTTTATAAAAAAGTCGCTAAAGATTTCAAACTAGTTAAAGAGAATGATACTTATGTTCTTACATATAGTGGTAGCGGCGATCAATTTTCTGATTTTGCAACTTCTCTTGTTGAGGCTTCCGCTAGACAGTTAAACCCTTATTCAGTTAAAGATGTAGAGTTTAAAAGCGTTAATATTAAGTATGTTATCTCTAAAGATTTCACACCTATTAGCAACGAAGTGACAATGGAGGTTGTTAGTAAGATAATACCAAAAGCAAAAACTATGAAAATAACACAAAAAATTACTTATTCTAATGTGAATAAAGTAAATAGCATTGATCTCCCTGAAGAAGTTAAAAATGCTAAGGATAAATACGATACAAAACTATAAAATTATTTACCCCCCTCTGAAAACACTTCTATTTTCAGAGGGGGATTTCTCTTTTAGAGTAGCTTTAAGCTAGTATTCATTGTATTAATTATATACTTAGCATATAATATGAATTTATCTAGTAATATATTTTATTTTATGTTAGAATATGAATATCAATTTAATTTTTAAATTACTTTATAAGGAAAGGTGATATCATGAAATCAATAAAAAAATATCTTTTAATTATTGCTGCAGCATTACTTACTATAACTCTTTCTGCTTGTGGTACTAAAGTAACTGCTGAAGAAGCTATCAATAAAACTAACGAGGCATCTAAAAATCTGAAAAATACAGAATTTGTCTCTTCTAACATTTCCGAGATAGTTGTAGGAGATCAAACTCAAAAAATAGAAAACAAAGTGTCAGGATCTCTAATCTTGGAACCATTCACTATGCATGCTACCACTGAGATTAAAGCTCAAGATAAAACTCAAACGTTAGAAATGTACATCAAAGACAATGTTGCATATGCAAAAGCTACCGGACAAGATACTTGGGTAAAAAGTTCTAATAATAATATAACTGCTAAATTTGAAAATCTTAAAAAACTTGCTAACTCTGAACAAGTTATGGAGTTCTACAAAAAAATTGCTAAAGATTTCAAATTAACAGAAGAAAATGGTAACTATGTTCTTACATATAGTGGTAACGGTGATCAATTTAAAGAACTTATGGTGGCTATCGCTAATTCTTCTGGAGGACAAGAGGTAAATGCCAATGCATTTAACAACGTAGATTTCAAAAACGTTACTATCAAATTTGTTGTAAGCAAAGATTTTATACCTATCAGCAATGAAACAATAATGGAAATCGCCACTAAGAATGCAGCGAAACCTACTACAATGAAAATAACTCAAAATACTAGTTATTCAAATGTAAATAAAGTAACTAGCATCGATCTTCCTGAAGCAGCTAAAAATGCTAATGAAATCGGTAGAAACTAAAAATTAACAATTAAATATTTAATACATAACTCTGGAAATAATTCTATTTCCAGAGTTATTATTTTGCTCTCAGCTTACAGCTAAACCCCTATATAAAACGCTATTTCAGGCGTTTAGAAGCTTTTGTTATCTGTTCTCTTCCCACCACATTATTTCAAAATTTACTCCTTTTTTTAAAACAAATAAATATCAAATCAATTTACATAAACCTTTTCATTTAGTATAATAATGTAGATAATATACTAGGAGGTTTGTTTTTTATAGTTATAGCGCCCGAACTAAGTTCTAACGATTAAACTGAGCTTAGTTGACGAGGGAAAAAGTTATCGAAAATTCGGCGGATGCTTTTTCGGAATTTAGGAGTTTCGTTAAATGATGTACAAACGGAGTATTTCTTTGAAATAAAATTACATATATTTGAAAATACCTTTTTATTTAGATTTTCTTTTCAAAAAATTTATTCTTTCAAAAATATTTAATATTAAATTTAAAATTTACTCTGCAAAATCATTATTATCTCTTAATTTTTAAGATTGTTACTAATTATCATTACATAGGATAGTCTGTACTTTTAGACTGTTGTAAAGTTTTTGCTGTTTATCTTTTGAATTTTGTTAAGATTTCGCAAAAAACTTTTAACTTTTTATTGAGTTTACCTTGTAAAATCAGTAATTATATCTTTTAAATCAATTATTAAAGAAAAAAGCGAGGAATTTTTTATATGTGTGGTATTGTAGGATTTGTTGGAGAAACAAATGGAGTAAAGTTTCTAATCGATGGGCTTAGTAGCCTTGAATATCGTGGTTATGATTCAGCAGGAATTGCTGGAGTTGTTAATGGAGAAGCAAAAGTTACTAAAGCAGTAGGTCGTATTAAAAACCTAGAAGCTCTTATTCCAGATGATCTTCACATTGAACTTGGAATTGGTCATACGCGTTGGGCTACTCACGGTGGAGTTAACGTTACTAACTCACATCCTCATCAAAGCTTTAACAAACGCTTTGTTCTAGTTCACAACGGTGTTATCGAAAACTTCCAAGAATTAAAAGATAGGTTCTTCAAAGGAGTAGACCTTGTTTCTGAAACTGATACTGAAGTTATCGTTCAACTTATTCAAGTTTATAGCGATCGTGGAATGAATACTAAAGAAGCATTCAAAAAAGCAGTATCAAAATTACAAGGCTCTTACGCGCTTTGTTTAATCGATACTAAAGAATCTGATACTTTGTATGTGGCAAAAAATAAAAGTCCATTATTAATCGGACTTGGAGATGGAAAGAAAAATTTTGTCGGAAGTGACGCTCTTGCGATGATTAAATACACTAACAACTTTTTAGAAATTAATGACGGAGAAATAGTTGTTGTTAAAAAAGATAGCGTAACTATTGAAGATAAAGATGGGAATGTAATAAATCGCGACAGCTTCTCTACTAATCTAAACGCTGGAGAAATCGACAAAGGTATCCATGAACACTACATGATTAAAGAAATCAATGAACAAGTAGGAGCTATGCGTAATATTATTTCGCACTACTTCGATGGGCACAACGTTAATATAGACGATGATATTATTAATAATGTAAAAGAAGCTGATAGACTTTACATTATCGGCTGTGGAACAAGTTATAACGCTGGTTTAGTGGGGCGTGCTTATTTTGAAAGATGGGCAGGTATTCCTACTGAAGTACATCTTGCGTCAGAATTTGCATACAATGTACCTCTTCTTTCTAAAAAACCAATGTTTATATTCCTATCACAATCAGGTGAAACTGCCGACCTTCGTGCAGTATTAACGAAATTACGCAGTGTAAACTCTGACTATAAGTTTTTAGTGTTAACTAATGTGGATGCCTCTACATTAGCTCGTGAATGTGATTATACATTACTACTTCATGCAGGTGTTGAGATTGCTGTAGCTTCTACAAAAGCATACACAGCACAAATCGCTACACTAAGTATTTTAGCTTATGAAGTAGCGCGACAACTGAATAAACAACCAAAATTCGATATCGAACAAGAACTATCAGTAATTACATCAGCTATTGAATCTATTTTAGACGATACTAAAACTATTAAAGATTTAGCAAAAGATTTATTTACAGAGCGCAATGCATTCTATATTGGTCGTGGAACTGATTATTACAGCGCTTGTGAAGCTGCACTTAAACTGAAAGAAGTTTCTTATATTCAGACTGAAGGCTTTGCTGGAGGAGAGTTAAAACATGGAACTATTGCTCTTATCGAAGAAAAAACTCCAGTAGTTGCGCTTATTACTAATACAAAATTAGACCTTAATACTCGTAGCAATGTCAGTGAAGTAGCTAGTCGTGGAGCTAACACGCTAATAATCACATTAGAAAAATTAGCGCGTAAAGGTGATTACGCTATTCCTAATGTTAACGAAGATCTTGCTCCTATCGCAAGCATCGTCGTAACTCAACTGTTTGCATATTACGCAGCTGTATCACGCGGACTGGACGTGGACAAACCTCGTAACCTAGCAAAAAGTGTTACCGTAGAATAATTAACAAAAAACCAGAATTACTAAATTATTAGTAACTCTGGTTTTTTTATATATTATCTTAAAATACGAATAGTTGTTTTTACAATATCTATCCAACAATTTTTTCTTTCTGGTAATTTTTTGAAAAGCTTTTTTCTTTACATTTATATGAGAGCGGTTTATAATGGAACTATAAAATTTAATTATCTTCGGGGCAGGGTGAAATTCCCGACCGGCGGTTATAGTCCGCGAGCGTAAGCTGATTTGGTGAAATTCCAAAACCGACAGTACAGTCTGGATGATAGAAGATACGGAAAATATATTTTATTAGTTGTAGATTAAAACAATTATTTCGATATACCTAACCCACTAGCCTGCTAGTCTATTTATCAAATTATTGTCCTCTACACTCTATAAAATATCCATACCTTTATGTCCCGCTTTAAATGTTTTAAAGTGGTGTTTTTATTTTAAATTAAAAAGCCAGTAAGTCTTACTTTCTAAAGTTCCTAACTTAGCTAAAAATTTAAAAGTATCAGCACCATTCACAACGTTATTGCGGTTATTTTTACGCCTTTTGAAGATGGAAAGAGGACAATATGTATAAAAAAAATACTCATTCACTTGTTTTAAGTGGGCTACTTGCCGTTATTGCACTACTTCTATCTTTTTTTAGTTTTGCTGTGCCATTTCTGCCACCATTTCTAAAATTTGATTTTACTTTTATTCCGCTATTTATGGCGTTGCTATTGATGAACTACAAACACGCTATATTAGTATCTCTGTTAAAAAACTTTTTACACATTGTACTAATCTCGCACGAGCCTGTGGGATCTATCGCCAATATCGTTGTGGAGTTTATCTTCATTAGCATTATCGTTTTATTTTATAAAAAAGGTACACTGAAAATCATTATCGGTGGAGTTCTAGCAACAATCACTATGACTATCTTTATGGCTCTGCTTAATTACTTTGTATTCCTACCTGCTTATGGTTATATTATGGACTTAACAGACATAGTAAAAAATGTAAAAGTTATCGTTACCGCAGGAATTATTCCTTTCAACCTTCTTAAAGGTATCTTAGTTACAGTTTTATTCTTTGTAACACTTCGAGTATATAGACGTATACCAAGCACTATTACAAGTAAATTCGCTTAAACTATAAATATCTATACCGTTAAAACAATTTCTAGGATTAATGTGAAAAATCAATCTTGTAGAAATAGTTATATAATCAGCGGTATAGATATTTTTTTTATTTCCAATTTTAGTCTCCTCCTCTTCTTTTTTTAGATATTTTTAATCTTATTAAAAAAATTTTTTTAAAAATATATTTTAAAAGTTTTTATATGTTTTACAATATATTTTTTCTTGAAAACTCGTTTTCTTCTATGACTTCCCGACGAAAAATCTTATATTATTTATTTTATATTTTTTAAGACCCCTCAGTATATAGTTACTAATAAAATACTATATATCTGTAGAAAAGAAAAAGTATTTGTGCTACAATAAAATTAGAAAATTAATTTTTCTAATTTTATATATGGGAGATTAAGGCTATGGCTAAAAAAGATGATTTATGAATTTAATTTTATACCAATATCTATTTGAAAAATTAAAAACAAGGAGACATCTATTATGGTGAATTATGAAATGTCTAAAGAGCAAGAAGAACGCTTTAATGTTCTTTCTAGGGAGAAAAAAGAACTAATAACTAAAGGTATATACAAAGTCAAAATACCAAAGTCATTACATCAGGAATTTTATAACTTTGGTTTAGAGGGGCTTCTTGTAAGCTTTCTTATACTAGAAGATGGGGGCATAGAAGCTTGCGACTTTGATAAATTTGCACTGACAGTTATAAAACGAAAACTTATCGATGAAATACGTCGCAGAAATAAAGAAAAAAGTGTTCCTATCGATTTCTTCGATAATACACTACTTCATTCTTGCAATAACGATAGAGATATTTTAGAGGTTGACCTTAATTCTTATTTGAAATCTATTTTAACAGAACAAGAATTAACTTTCTTAGAAGATTTCAAGAGAACTCAAAATATAAAGACAACGGCTAAAAATTTAAATCTATCACTTTCTACATGCTATAGATTGTTCAAGAGAATAAAAGAAATATATAAAATGTTTCTGTACAAAAGTGCCTAAATATTTTCCAGCCCACAAAAAAACAACACCGAAGTTCTATACCTCAGTGTTGTTTTCTATATTTATATTATTTTTCTACTTTTTTTCCTAAGTTTAACGAAACAATTAGTAGGATCGCTCCTAATACTGAACCAAACCTTCAAATTCTTTTTATTTCTCGGGAAATATCTTTTATAGTTTATAAACCTTAATTAACTTTCCTTTTCTAAGTTCATCTTTTTTATTTTAATTTCTTTACCTTGATTTGTGGTAGTAATTCTTCTATTAATTCCTTGCTTCCTACGCCAATAGAAAACGATGTTGCTCCTCCTGCTGCTGAGGCGTATTTCAATGCTTCTGCATAATCTTTCGTCTCATTATATTTAGCTACAAACATCGCCAGCATACTATCTCCTGCCGCTACCGTTGAGACAATTTTACCTTCTGCAACATTAACTTCCAATACTTCGTCATTTTCAGTTAATAATATTGCTCCTTTTGCTCCACGTGAAACAAGAACATTTTGAGCACCGCGCTCTTGTAATTTTCGAGCATAAACTAGGATTTCTTCCAAGCTGTTTAGAGTTATTCCGAACATCTCTCCTAGTTCAAATTCATTTGGTTTTACAACAAATGGTTTGTATTGTAAGGTGTCTAACACCAAATCTTTGTTACTATCAACTACCAAAGTAGCTCCTTTATCTGCTACTTTTTCTGCAATTTTCTTGAAATCTTCGAGTTCCATTCCTGCAATAACATTTCCTGATAAGAAAACTACATCTTCTGTCGTCAAAACATCTAGTTTTGCAAAAAATTCTGTGATGTTTTCTGCGTTTACCGCACTACTTTGTCCATTAATTTCCGTTTCAGTATCGGTAGTAAGCTTCATATTAATACGGGTTGTTCCAAGAGTTTCAACAAAATCATGTTCTATACCTAATTTATCCAACTCTGATTTGATGAAATAACCTGTAAAACCTGCGACAAAACCTAATGCTTTTGTTTTTTTACCTATATTATTCAATAATACCGAAATGTTTATACCTTTCCCACCGACTACATACTTCGCTTCTTGCGTTCTATTTAATTTTCCAAGGCTGAAGTTACTAGCTTTTGTAAGCATATCTACAGCTGGGTTTAAAGTTATAGTATAATACATCTATACTTCCTCCTTATCTTTTACTATTAATATATTAGCGTATCTTTCATAGGTTTTTGGTACGTCATAACTTACGATTGTTACTTCTTCTAAATCTGCGAATTTGTGGAACTTACGATGATCAAATTTGCTTTTATCAGCTAAAACATATTTTCTTTTACTATTTTTTATCGCTGCATTTTTTATAAAAGCCTCATTCTCATCCGCAGTTGTTATTCCGAAATTTTCATCAATACCGTTACAACCTACAAAACACATGTCAAAACTGTAGTTTTTTAATTGCTCAACAGCTGTGTGACCAATTATAGCTTGTGTCGAATGTTTCAAAGTTCCGCCTAATATAATAGTATGTATTTTATTGTTAATGAGACGTGGTAAGTGATAGGTAGAATTTGTTACAACAGTTATTTTTCTATCACGCAGATAATCAATCATTTCATAAGTTGATGTCCCTGCATCAAGATAAATAGTCTGACCTGATTGAACTATATTTTTACAAAGATATTTTGCTACCTCTTTTTTCTCCGGTAAAAACTCCGTACGCTTTGCCTCAACACCTATCTCGCTTCCTCGAGCTGAAGTACGCTTCATCGCTCCACCGTGAGTTCTATATAATAAATTTTTATCTTCTAAATTTGTAAGGTCACGTCTTATCGTAGCTTCTGAAACATTACAATATTCCATCAACTCCTTTAGATTCAACGAACCTCTCTCATCTAATAAATCTAAAATTTTATTCCATCTTTCATTCAACATTTTCTTCTCTCCTAACTCCCATGATTATTATATCTAATATAATATAGCTATTCAATCAAATTCAAGCAAAAACACTCATAAATAATCAAGACAAATGATTAAAATGAGTGTTTTATTTGTAATATTTGATTGTTTTTCTAAATGATGAGCGATTTTTTTATTTTCACAGTTATTTCTAAAGAATTTTCATGATACTTACAAAAGAATGTTAGCTAGGATTTCCAAATCCTCGCTACAAAGATTTATCCACGCATCAGATAAGAAATCCACTATTTTTCTATAATGTCCATTAATATCAACATATGCGTTTTAGTTTTTTTTACTCACCTGTTCAATAAAAAAACTCTAAATTTCCTTAATTCAATTTTTACTACTCGTAGGTATTATACTTTAAAGTAGTAAAATTATTTATAGAATTCATCCAATGTAACTACAACTATATCCTCTTCTGCAGAAATATCATTATTTTTTACAAACAGATATTTATAAGTAGTATATTTATCAAAAATCTCTGATCTTTGAAATAGTAAATCTATAGTTTTTGACAATTTAAAAGATTCACGCCACTCACATTCTCCTACTATCATCTTCTTATCAAAAATAGAATCCACTACAACGTCTACTTCTTGAACATTTCCTTTTTTATCTTTCCCCCACCAACGTCCAAAGTTTTTTGCAATAAAAGGCAGTTCTTTTTTTATATTCAACCTACGTAAATACTGCCTTGAAACTTCTTCAAAAATAGGTCCTATAAAGTTTGATAAATCACTTAATGCCACTTCAGCGTAGACTTCTCCATATCCGCTCTCTATCTCTCCTCTTACAGAAAACACATAACGATACCAAAACGCTAAGAAATTTTCAGTAATAATATAACGACTGGTTTTCCCTTTTAAGGAATTAGCTCCAAAAGGAATTACTCTTTCTATATAATTTAAATCTTGTAAAACTAACAGATACTTAGAAACTATATTACTTTCTAGTTTTGTATAAGTAACAATTTCCCCTAATGTATTCGAACCACTAGCTATCGCCTTTAATACTGCATTATAATTCGCTGGTTCTCTGAATTCTTGTTTCATAAGAAGAACGCCTTCATTATTCAAGTATCCATTAATGCCAAAATACAATTCTTTTATATTTTCTTCAAATGATAATTTTTCATCTATTAAAGATAGATAATACGGTGTTCCACCAACACAAGCATAGTATTTAACCTTATCTTCATTACTAACATTTGGATAGAATTTTGCAGAATCATAGTAATCTAATGGATTAACCTTAAGTTGACCTGTTCGTCGTCCGAACAAAGGACTTTTCTCACCTAAAACTTGATTTTCCATAAAACTCATAGATGAACCACAAAGGATTAAAAAAATATTAGTATCCTTCAACTCATGATCTATTACATGTTGTAATATTGAATTTAGCGATTTGTTCGCTGTTGCTGCACATGGATATTCATCAATAATCAATACCAACTTATCATTTCCAAACTTCTCTTTTATCAAACTAAAGAAAGTATTCCAATTTTCTACATTCGGAAAGTTTGTCAACCCCATTTTTTCACCCAGGATTCTAGAAAACTTCTGAAGATTCAATAAGTCATTCACTTCTTCAGCAGGTAAATATAATGAATTTTTATCTTTTACAAATTCAGTTAGTAAAAATGTCTTTCCTATACGCCGCCTTCCATAGACAACCGCCATCTGAAATCCATCCTTATTGTACATTTGTTCTAGAGAACTCAACTCTTTTCCTCTTCCTAAAAACATAAATTCACCTTCTTTTTTCTTTTATTTTTCATTTAATATTTTTACTACTTATAAGTATTATACTTTAAACTAGTAAAAATATCAAACAAGAATTATCTTGAAATCAGAGACTTTCAAGATTTAAAACTATAATTTTTAAACCTAAATTTCAAATAACTTCAATGAAAACAAAAAGGGAGCAACTCAAAAGTCATGATTTCAAAGAAATCGACTTTATCGAGCCACTCCCCACAAAGTTTATTGGATATCTAAAAAGCTTTTATAAAGCGAATTTAAATATCAATAAACCACTCCGTCTATACTTTTCATATAGTTTTTTATTTAGAACTTTCGGAACCTTTTCTTTTACCACTTTATTTAATTTCAGAAGGAAAATATATTAATTCTACAATCTCTATAAATTATATTCTGTTAATTAATAATCTCCTCTTTCTTCTATTAATGCAGTATATTTTCTTAACGTTTTTTGGTGTGTGAATAATGTGTAGAATGCAATCGGAATATTTACTAATAATTTTACTAGCTCCATTGCAAGATACGTTAATAAGAATGTTGTTACTGTATCTGATATACTTCTTCTAGAACTTACTTTGTAACCACCTGTCCATGTTCTTTTCACAGATCCTGTAGTGTGATTCATCCCATTGGCAATTGAAGCACTCGCCGACACTGAGAAGTATCTAGCGAATAACTGCGATCCTGGACCACCTTTATATCTTTGATAATCCGCAAACCAGCAGTACGTGAAGTTCGAAGCTAATACGTAAAGTGTTATTACTACTTTCTCAAAATCACTAAAAGATCCAAATACAACAAATATCAATAACGACCAGATTAAATATCCTGATAGATAAAATTTAATTCCCATTTTAGGAGTTTTAATTTTATCTTCTTTCATTTGTGTTTGTCCTGAATTTCCATTATTTTGCGGTGGCGCTACCACGTCACCTGGTCTTTGTGGCGGTACTACCGCATCATCTTTCTTTGGCGGTGCTACCACATCATCTTTTTTCGGTGGCCTTACCACGTCACCTTTTTTCGGTGGTGCTACCACGTCATCTTTATTAACCATCAATTCTCTCCTCTACTTTTTTTATGTCTTCATTTGTTATTTCATCAAGATTATCTCCACCTTCACGTGCTATACGAGTCGACATATTTGTAATAATTTTCTCATTTATATTTCTTACCCAACGACCATTACTTCCATCATTATTTCTGTATAAATCTCTAACTACTTCTCCATAATATTCACGATCTAGTTCATAACCATACTTATCTAATCCTAGAAGACCTATTTCTACGATTTCTTCTTCTGTGTAATCTTCAAAATCAAATGTATTCGGAATTCTACTACGTAGTCCAGAGTTCATATTCAAGAACTCTCCCATTTCTTTCGTATACCCTGCGAAGATTATTACGATGTCATCTCTGTGATCTTCCATGAATTTAAGAATCTCATCTAGCGCCTCTTGACCAAAATCATTACTACTTCCGCTATTTAATGCGTATGCTTCATCTATAAACAGCACTCCTCCTAAAGCACTTTCTAAAACCTTTCGAGTTTTCTCAGCTGTTTGACCTATATATCCTGCTACTAAGTCTGTTCTACTCACTTCTACAAGTTTATCTTCAGCTATTACACCTTTTTGATATAACACTTCTCCCACTAATCTAGCTACAGTTGTCTTACCTGTTCCCGGATTTCCTAAGAACATTGAATGCAATGAGAATGATGAAGTCGATTTCCCTTGTTCAGCGCGTCTCTTATTAACTTCTGCAAGGGCGACGAATTGTTCAACTTGTTCTTTAACTTTCTTAATACCAATAAGTTTGTTAAGTTCTTCCATCGCATCTTTTTTAGTTCCATCTTCTTCATATCTTCCGATATTTTTAACAGCTTCAATATCAATATTTTTAATTGTTGTAACGTCATTCTCATTATTTTCAACAACTCTGTTAGCAACTGCTTTTAATATACGTTCATTAACATTTCTAATCCATCTTGCATTACTTTTATCTAATGATGCTTTGTACGCATTCTTAACATAACTGTTATAATAAGCTTGATCCTCTAATACATAACTCTTACTTTCTAGATATTTATTACCAATTTGAACAATTTCATCTGGTGAATAATCTTCGAAATCAAACGTATTTGGCACACGAGATTTTAACCCTGGATTTGATTTCAAGAATTGATCCATTTCTTTTGTATAACCTGCGAAGATTAGCATTATTTCATCACGATGATCTTCCATAAATGACAGAATTGTATCAATTACCTCTTTTCCGTAATTGACACTTCCCCCTTTAATTAAGCTATACGCTTCATCAATGAATAACACTCCACCTAAGGCTTGATTTAATAACTTTTTAGTAACTTCTGCAGTTCCACCTACCGCAGAAGTAATTAAGTCAGATTCTTTCGCTTCTATAAAGACATATTCGTTATTTCTTCCTGGTAAGACACCTTTTTCAAATAAGATTTTACCCATTAAACGCGCAACAGTTGTTTTTCCCGTCCCTGGATTACCTACGAATACTGCATGTAAAACAGGTTTTTCCGGTTCGTGCCCTTGCTCTACCCTCTTTATATTAAAGTCAACTACACCTAACATATCAGAAATCTCTTCCTTAACTTTTTTAAGTCCAATAAGACTATCAAGTTGTTGGATAGTAGGAACTTTTTCTTTAACTTTTTCAGTTTGCTGATTATTCTCTGCCGCTACACTTTCTTCTTTTGTTAGATTATTTAAATCAACAACTTCACTCGTATCATCAACTTCAAATTTCAAGTCTCTTCTATCTATATTTTCTGTAATTATTGATCCTATTCGTACTAAAGAATTTCTATCCACACGAGCATTAGGATTAAATTTTCTAGTGAAAGTAACTTCTTCAGCACTGAAAACAGAATCATTAACAACAAGTATATCTATTTTTTTAGGATTTTCTCCCATGAACTCTAACGGACCACTAGAAATACATAAACTAAATTTATCTATACAAATTATCTCTGATATTGTATTATTGTATAGTTTAACACGTCCCTCTACTACATTTATACTCGCTAATAGGTTATTTTCTAACTCTAACCTCGAATTGCTTCCTACATTGACCGCTCCTGAATACATCGGCTGCTTCACTTCAGAATTTTTTATAACAAAATCACTTTCACTTCCAAATATAACAGGATAACGATTTTCTACATCTGCAGGACTTCCCTCTATATATGAGTCAACTATTTCTACTTTTGATTTTTTTGCATTCACCCCATTACCTGTATGATTAATAAGGCTACTATTTACTATACTACCTTTTGAATTGGTACAAAATACACTAAACAAATTAGTACAGTTTTTAATATTTACCTCTGAATCATTTTCTACAAATATAGCTCGAGATTTTCCTTCTAAAGTCAGAGTTAAATTATCTATATCCACTAAACCACCATTGCTCCAAATCAATGCATAAGTATTATCACTAACTGTTGATCCTATAATAGAGCCTGCTAATGTTAATTTACCACCTTTTTTTATAGTTATAGCATTTCCTTCTTTAATAGAATATAGGCACATATCCTCTATTACTACATCAGCATTTTCCGCTATTATTATTCGCCCATAGAACGAACTATATAGCATTCGCCCACCATTTTCTTCAACCTCAACATACCCGCAGATAGTTATATTTTTGTCAACCATCCAGTAATCATCGGATAAATCAAAACTAAAACCTTTTTCAAATTCTATAATATCACCATCTACGACAGCAGCATAAGCATCCGCTAAATTCCATGTATCAGAACCATTACCTACTATATATCTTCCCATTCGAACTTTTCCTTTCATTTATTATCTATGTTATTTTGTATAATCTATTAGTTATTTTAACGAACTAAAATTAATTTATTTCAATATGTAAAAATTAACTATTTAAATTTTTTCCTAACTCTAAATACCAACTATTTAAATTTTCAATATTATTAAAATATTACACATTACTTACATTAAAGAATTGTCTTATTTCATAAATAGTTTTTTCTTAAATTAATTTTTTAATAATAAAATAATTTTATATTTCTTATTATAATTATTTCTTATCAAATAATCATAAAAAGCTCCTCCATTATTATCAAAGTCTGTGTGACATTCAATGACAATAATATTTTGTAACTTTTTAAACTTAGTAAATCTAACAACAATTGAATCTAAAATCTTTTGAATTTTATATTGATAGAGGACATTTAATGCATATCGAAATCCATTTCTTTTAAAGTATCTTATAATATTCATATATAGCTCCTAATAAAATTGTTCTAGTCTCTTTAATTCTTCATAATGCTCCATATTCCTAAATTTAAATACTCTTGCTGGATGACCACCTGCGATTGCTCCTGGAGGTATTTTCCCTACAACTGTACTCCCTGCTTGAATAACTGCTCCTTCTCCGATATGAGATCCGCCGAGGATAATAACATTATTCCCAATCCACACATTATCATCAATAATTACGTCTTTATGTATGTACTTGTTGTCGTATGGTATCTTAGTTCCTGTATCATAGTCATGAAATGACGTTATAATTTGGCAATTCATACCAGAATGGAAATTTCTTCCTATCGAAATTCTACCTTCTCCAAACATTGACATGCCATTAAAAGAAACATTCTCAGAAAGATAGGTATTCGAAGTAACAAATGTTTTTCCACCCGTGTACACTCTTCCTTTAGCAACTGCAGCTTTTCTTCTAACCCGATAACTATAGAAAATTTGATTAAATCTTCTAATTAAACTATTTAGCATTCTCCCACCTGCTCTAACCTTTCATATAATATTTGAAAAATCAATATAATAAAGTAATACGGGTAATAGGTTACACTTTCAATAAACATTACTATAAACAAACAAAAGTACGAAAATAAAAACAGTGAAGCTACTCTAAAATTTCTAATCTTCCTTGTTAAAAATATCATATAAAAAATCATAATAAAGAAAGAGACGATACCAATTACTCCACTATCTATTGCTAATTGCATAAACTGATTATGAGCATAGTTGATCCCCTTAGCACCAGAATCTTGCCACGGAAGATTGAAATGAAGGCTAAAAACTCCATAACCATATATTTTTGAATCTAAAAATTTTTGATAAGCAATACGCCAAATTTGATAGCGGCCATTAAAAGTAAAATCAAAATATTGTAAATATCTTATCAAATAACCTTGAATATCAATGAAAAGAAGCAGAATAGTTATAATAAATGTCAAGAAAGAAATCAGAATCCCTCTCTTCCAAAATACTCTCTTTATGTTAAATGATAATGCGTAAATAATCATGAAGATTGCTATAACCTTTGATAAAAAAACATCAGCATATAGACAATTGAGCACAGTCAAAATTTGTAATAGTAAGGCTATCTTGCGATTTCTATTTCCTATCATTAAGTAATAGGAAGAAATGAAAAAAGCTATAATTCCAAATTGTGATATCACTTGGACATGCCCCAAAAAGGTTATATGATAAATATTGGTAAAATTCATCATAAGATCCAAAGTATTTATAAAGAATAAAAGAGTTAAACAGTATAAAAATATATCTCTAATTTTTATAATCAATCCTCTATCTTGAATCTCATTAAAAAATAAATATATACAGATCGGATAAAAGACTGATTGTAAACCCGAATCTATTGTGCCTGTTAAAAACAATGTAATAACTATAGAAACAATATAATACTGCAATATAAAAAAAGTATATGACGCTAGGTGTAGTCTCTGATATAATATTTTTATAAAAATATATATCATACTG